>Ga0209056_10004037_pt1 | contig 15497 bp, 15 predicted proteins | sample GraSoiAngelo_114_FD_185876 | JGI IMG/M metagenome (GOLD analysis project Ga0209056, IMG submission 185876) | Grasslands soil microbial communities from the Angelo Coastal Reserve, California, USA - 14_0903_13_40cm (SPAdes) (version 2) | ecosystem: Environmental > Terrestrial > Soil > Grasslands... | reverse complement strand
TAGAGGATGGGAGTTTTCGGAAACAGGCGGTCCCGGTATTGCGCCACAAAGACGCCCGCGGGTGAACCGATTGGCACCACCAAGTCCGGTTGCCAATGTGACTGCCGCTTTTGCAGGTATTCAACCAAGGCCTCTTGCAAAGTTGAATCTGCGTAGCGCGCCATATCCAGCGAGACTTCGTCGAGATCAACGCGTTCTCCCATCTTCTCGACCAGTTCGGTCTCAAAAGCGATCGAATGAGTGGTGAACGGCGGCGCGACGCTTCCGAAAGAATGAACGACCAGGACGCGCTTCGGCTCACTTCCCGCCGCGCAGATCGCGGTCAGCACAACGAAAACGGCCACCAGAGAGCAGGCCATTCTGGGGCCGCGAACGACCCGGTGGCTCTTCCCATGAGGTAGGCGCGTGGTTCGACATCCGTTCCCCCGCGTCACAGGACTCTGATTATCAGAAACGCGCATGCCACGGAGGCCGTAACGAGAGTGACGGATGGAATTGGGTGCGGGCTTGGATTACCATGTGACAGATACGTTACTTAGGAGGAGCAAGAGGGTAATCGCGGAAATAATGGCGTGGGAGGGCATACTACGAAAGTGTAATAGTTTTTACTTAGACAACTGTCATGATCTGCTCAACTGTGACGGCTAGTTTTTGCTCAAGACCAATTGATACAACGTGAAACTACAAGATTCCACCATCCAATCCACCGATAGCGCGCGCCGGCCTCGCGGCAGACGCTTCGTCCTGTTCATTGCTTTAACATTCCTGGCACTGCCATCTCGTGCCCACGCCTCCATGTTCCACGGCGAAACGCTCGATTCAGTCGCGAACGTCATTGCGTGGTTCGCGCTCATCATCGCCCCAATCGTCTTGATCACGGTCTTCCTGATGCTCCATATCCTCCCCGAAAAGGTTGCCCATAAGCGGGGCCATCCGCAGCTCGGGGCTATCAAGTGCCTGTGTTTACTCTCGCTTGTCTTCGGCGGACTCCTCTGGCCAATTGCGTGGCTTTGGGCTTACACCAAGCCGGTTTTACACAAGATGGCCTACGGCACGGATGTCGATCACCCGCACGAGCCGACGGGTGGGGAAGAATCCGCCACCACTGAACTCGAACAACTCCGCGCCCGCGTCGCGGAACTCGAAGCGCAGATCAAAGGAAGGAAGGTGTAATGGAAATCATCCTGCTTGGTATCTACGCGTTCTTCGCCTGGCTCGTTTTCTTTAAATTCAAATGGCTGCCCTGGAACTTTACTACCCAGGTCATCACCGTCACGCTGCCCATCGTGGGACTCATGGTTCTTTTCCTTCTTCTGAACATTGCCGCGCCCGCGACAAATGACGTGCGGGCGATGAACTACGTGATCCCGATAGTTCCCCGCATAACCGGTCAGGTGACCGAGGTGCCGATTCAACCAAACCGGCCGATTAAGAAAGGCGACGTGCTATTCAAGATCGACCCGGTGCCCTTCGAGGCTGCGGTAAAAGCCGCCGAGGCCACCCTGCGTGGACTGGAAGATCAGCTTAAAAACGCGACGGCCAAAAAAGCGGCGCTGACCCCGCGGATCGACCTGGCAAAAAAGCGCGTCGAGCAATTCACGGCGCTCGCCGCAAGCGGGGCCGGAAGGCGGGCTGACCTCGAGCAGGCGCAAAGCGACCTCGGCAATCTTGAAAGCGAATTCCTTGCTGCCGACGCCACGGAAGCGCAGGCCAGGGCGCAGATCATCAAGTCGGAGGCCGACCTGCACAGTGCGAAATACGACCTCGAAGGCTGCGTCCACCTTGCTCCCGCCAACGGTCGCGTTGCCAACCTTGCCCTGCAACCCGGTGTGCGCGCGACCCAGTTCGCGACAATGCCCGTGATGAGCTTCATCCAGGAGGACGATCCGTGGCTGCTAGCCTTCTACCGGCAAAACGAGCTGCGCTTCGTCAAACCCGGCGAGGAAGCGGAAATCTTCATGAAGATGTATCCGGGCCGCATCATCAAGTGCAAGGTCGATTCCATCCTTTGGGCGACAGCACAAGGCCAGCTGCCGATCAGCGGGAACCTGCCGAACACGCAGCCGATGGTCGCGCCCGAACAGCGCATCGCAGTGCGACTCCTCACAGACGGGAAGGATAAAGACGTCTTTCTCGCTGCTGGCGCCCGTGGCCAGGGAACGATCTACACCGAGGAGCATCAGATGATCCAGCTCATTCGCCGCGTGATCGTCCGCATCCAGGCGAAGCTCGACTGGTTCGTCATCAAACACCTCTCCGCTCTCTTTGGCGGACACTAGGAATTAGGATGAAACGGATAGACGCCCTGCGGTCCACTGTGCTTCTTGCTATCGCCAGCAGCGTCATGCTTGCGGGCTGCGCTTTGAAAAATCCGCCCTTTGGCGCGGACATCATGCCTGAATCGGCTCGCTCGAAAATCCCGGGAAGCTGGGCTGGCCCGCATCGCAGCGGCGCCGTGGTGCCGAACTGGATTCGCACTTTTCGGGACCCTGAGCTGACCGCGCTCGTTGCGGACGCGGTGGAGCGGAATCCCGACCTCAAAGCCGCCGCCGCGCGCGTGGAAGCGTCGCGCGCTGCTGTTCGCATTGCCGCATCATCGCTTTACCCACGTATCGCGATGAAGGGACTGGGCGAACGTCAGGGGCAGCACCTTAGCGGCGATCTTGGTCGCGGCATCAATCCACCTGACTTCGGAAGCTCGGGAACGGAGAACGCCGGCGGCGCCGGCCTCGACACTAGCGTGGATGAAACATCTCAGCGTTGGGTGTATGGCATCGCCGCGGGCGCCGCATGGGAGGCCGATGTGTGGGGCCGCATTCGCTCGAAAAAAGCTGCCGCAAAGGCTGAAAGCGCTGCGCTCGAAGCCGACTACGAATTTGCCCGCCAATCACTCGCCGCTGCCGTGGCGCGCGCATACTTCTCGACTATCGAGGCAGCGCAACAGGAGGCGAACGCGCAGGAAACTCTCGATCTCTACCAGGAGTATTCGAAGCTCACCGACGTGCGCAAACAGCAGGGGTTCGCGAGCGACTTTGATGTTTCGCAGATCAGGTCGCGCACCGCCAGCGCGCAGGAGGCACTCTACACCGCGCAGCAGGCTCGGGCGCAGACAATCCGCGCGATCGAGGTCGTCACGAGCCGCTATCCCGCTGGCACGTTTGATGTGCGACGTTCCTTCCCCGGTCAACCGAGAGGCGTGCCCGCCGGTCTGCCTGCGCAACTTCTCGAACGCAGGCCGGACCTCATTGCCAGCGAGCGCCGCTTCGCGGCCGCATTTCATCGCGTGAACGAGGCTCGCACCGCGCGCCTGCCGCGCTTTGTGCTCAGCGCCGGAAGCGGACTCGGAACTGCGCAACTCGACTCAGTCGGCACGCTCAATGCCCTCGTCTGGAGTTTCGCCGGTGGGATCACGCAACCGATTTTCTTCGGTGGTGAACTTCAGGCTGCGCAAGATCTCCGTACCGCTGAGCAAAAAGCCGCCGCTGCAAGCTACGTGGGCTCCGCATTGCGTGCGTTCGAGGACGTGGAAGACGCTCTCGCCGGCGATTACTATCTGCGCAAGCGCGAAGGCGCGCTGGGCGACGCGGTTTCGAGCAGTGCCGATTCGGTGAAATTTGGCAGGCAGCAGCTCGAACAAGGACAGATCGACATGTTCACCATCTTGCGTCTCACCGGAGAGAATCTTGCCGCAAAAGTCCAACTCACACAAATCCGCGCCTCTCGTCTTCGTGAGCGCGTAAACTTATACCTGGCCCTCGGCGGTGATTTCGAGGGAACTGGCGCACCAAAATGAGCTCGCCAGTTCTCGACGCAAGCTGGCTGAAAGGAAAACCGAAGGGCGACATTTTCGCTCACGATTGAGGAGGGCTTCGCGATGACTAGTGCGCCAAAACAACAAGAGGCCAGAGAAGTAATATTCAGCCGGATTGAAACCAAGCCGGGTTCCGCAAACCCGACAAAACCTGGGAAATGATCAGATCATGCTGCAGACCAAACTTGTCTCGGCGTTGCTGTAGGCCTAAGGTCCAATTATTCGGGCAATGCGCTGAGGGTAGATTGAGATGGTTTCCGGGATCACAATGCAGGCGTCACGCAATGGACGCGCCTTGACGTGAAGATGGGATTTTAGAAACAAAAAACAAATAAACCGAATAGAGAAGCAATATGACAGACACACAAAAGCAAAACGATTGGACAAAACCCGCCGCCATGGCGATCCCCAAGGAGGGATACTTCAAACTCGAGAAGGGAAGATATGGCCCGATCTTTCCCAAGACCCCCGCGTGTTATGGCTTCACGATCATCGCGAAGGTCAAGCCCGGCAGAGAGAACGCCGTCCGCGAGTATGGGAAGAAGATCGAAGAAACAATTGCCGGCCTTCCCGACGCTCTCGCCGTGCTGAAGCTGCACTACCTGCGCTGGGTGCTCTTCGACATCAAAGGTGAGACCTACTTTATGTATCAGGGAATCTTCGACACCGACTTCGACAAATACACTGAGGATGCCGTGGCCCTCTTCTCGAAGACCGGCGTCACTACCGTCTTCGTGAACCTCGAGGGCTTCCCTGAAGATTGGAAAACCAACGTACCGGCGTTCATCAAGTTCGTTCGCGAACATCAGCGCCCGAGTTTCCTGGAATACGGGGAATACCCGTACGTGAGCGCCGACGAAATCAAGAAGGCGCTCAAGCTCAAGACCGCGTTTTCCAATATGCTCGACCAAATGCAGTGATCTAACGGAGCGACGAGGTATGCTCGAGTTCGACGATATTCAGCACATTCTGCTCACCCGCGCGCCTGCCCTCACAGGACGCTATGAATTTCTCTCGTTTCGAAACGCCGCAGGCGGACGGGCGTGGTTGTCGGCGATTCTGGAAAAGGTGCATTCCGCGAAGGCGATGCGCGAGGCCGTCAACGAGGACAAACGCTGGGTCTCGGTGGCGTTCACCTGGAACGGACTGCGCGCACTTGGCGTGGACGAGACTTCGCTGGCCACGTTCCCAGAGGAATTCAGGCAGGGCATGGTCGCGCGCGCGGAAATACTCGGCGATACCGGCGCAAATCGTCCCGAGAACTGGGTGGACAACACGGCGAGTCTAAACCTTCACGCGATCGTGATCCTTTTCGCCCGAGATCCTGCGGAGCGCGGACGTTGCCAGTCCGAGCACAAAAAACTCCTCGCCGAGTGCGAAGGAGTCGAAGCGCTTTCGTGCTTGGACTTGGAAGCGGTGCCGCCATTTGGATATCCACACGACCACTTTGGCTATCGCGATCGACTCTCAGAGCCAGCCATCGAAGGCTCGGGGGAGGAGCCGAGACCCGGCTTTGGGGGGTCAGTGAAAGCGGGCGAGTTCATTCTCGGTTATCCCGACGAGGAGGAGATCATTCCACCTTTGCCGCAACCGGAAATCCTTTCCCGCAACGGTAGCTACATGGCGTATCGCCGCATGCAGGAGCATGTGGGTGCATTCCGTGATTTTCTGCGCCAGCATGGCGAAACGCCTGAAGAACAGGAATTGGTCGCGGCTAAGCTCATGGGCCGCTGGCGCAGCGGCGCGCCGCTTGTGCTCGCGCCGAACAGAGATGATCCGGAGCTTGGCGCGGATATGCAGCGGACCAATGATTTTAACTACAAAGAAATGGACCCACACGGGTATGCTGTCCCGCTCGGCGCGCACATCCGCCGCATGAATCCTCGCGACACAGCCGCCAACATGAATCGCCGGCGCATGATTCGTCGCGGAGCGCCCTATGGTCCGCACCTACGAGAAGGCGCGCCAGAAGATGGCAAGGAACGTGGAATCGCCGCTTTTGTTATTTGCGCAAGCCTTATCCGGCAGTTCGAATTCGCGCAAAACGTCTGGATCAACGACAAAAACTTTCACGAGTTAGGCAACGAACGCGATCCGATCATCGGCAATCAGGACGGCACATTGGAATTCAAAATCCCGCAGCGTCCGATCCGGAAGAAAATCAGCGGGCTGCCTGCATTCACTACTGTGCGGGGTGGCGCCTACTTTTTTTTACCGGGCCTTAAAGGCTTGCGATACCTCGCGTCACTTGGCGGTGCGCAATGAAACAGCACCTATTGATTTCAAACATATCAGTACAAAGGAAAGGCAATTATGAGCAGAACTGCTGAAGGAGGAGCACGAACCTACAATCAGATCCATCTGCCGCGAAAATACACACCAGGCAAACGGCGGGTGAGCATTTACTGGACGTGGAGCTATCCCTGGGAATCACAACGTGATCCCGCGGAACTGGACAACCGCTTCTCGACGATGACAGAAGTCCGTCGGGTAGCCTGGCCAAATTACGAGGGGCCGGAGTGGAGAGCAGCGGAATTTCTTCAAGGAATCGCCGGGACGCTGGAGCTGTTCCACATATCTACCCTCGATTTCCAGAAGCGTGTGGGAGAGATTAGCGGTCATCCGGTCGCCGTATTCCAGCGCATTGATCAGGCGGGATTCAAGGTGCCGATTGATGAAGCGATTCTCGCAGACACAGACACTCTAATGGTGTTCGGGCTAGACCACCTAGTTTCCGAGCAAGAAGCCGCGCCAGAGGAAATCGCAGCGATCAGTGAGTGGCTCAAACGCGAGGGAACCTGCCTACTCCTAGCGCCGCATCATGACGTAGGTTTCACCACCGACCTGAACCAGCGCCAGATGGAATACCTGCATCATCGCGACCCGCTAGTCCCGCGTCAGCAGCGTTTCGGCCAATACACGCGTTCATTGATGAAGGGGCTTGGTGTGCCGGTGATGAATAAGTATGGACTGCACCCCGCAACCGTTAAAGGAACTAAAGAGTTGGAGCAGCTGACGGCTTATAGAGACGCCGATGAGATCAAGCTGCTTGAAGGTGTCACCACCTTCAACTTCCATCCGCATCTGCCGCATTATGAAATAACCGGCGACACAAATTCCATCCGCCTCTTGGCGCGTCAGCCAATTGACCTCGGCCGCCCGCATCCATTCGTTGAGGAAGGCAACAAGGAATTTAACTGTTTCCTTTGGATGCCGCCGGCAAACGAGCGACCCGGCGACATTTTGCTAGCCGACTCAACCATCTTCACAACGCTGTTCGGTGTTTCTGACAGCTTGAAGAATTTCTGGAGAAATATCGCCACGATGAGAATGGCGTGAGACGGAGATGCGTGTGCCGCCAATCGCGGCACTGACCCTCGCGTGACCGCGGATACTCATTATGAATTGATCGTGATTGGCGCTGGGCCCGCCGGGCAAGGCGCGGCCGAGTTTGCGAGTCTCGCCGGACGTCGCACGCTGGTCATCGAGCGCAATGTTCTTGGCGGACTCGTCGTCACTACCGGTGGCGCGCCGACTAAAACATTGCGCGAAGCTGCTCTCTACCTCACCGGTTTCCGCGAGCGCGCCCTTTACGGGTTGACGGCGCCAGCAGACATCGCGCTCGCAGTAGAGCGGATGCGTGCACGGACGAGACAAGTCCGCTCGGCGATGCAGGACATCACCCGCTCGACCTTCGACAATTTGGGCATCGAGGTTGCCTATGGCTCAGCGCGTCTGGGCCCAAACCGCACGGTGCTGCTGACTCCCCGCGAAGGTGACGCGAAAGAACGTGTGCTCACAGCCGACAGAATTCTTCTCGCTACCGGGTCGCGCCCCTCCCGCCCAACAAACATCCCATTCGATGACCCGGACATTTTCGATTCGGAGGGGCTGCCGCAGCTTGAGCGCATTCCCAAAAGCGTTCTGATTGTTGGAGGTGGCTCAATCGGCTGTGAGTTTGTTTCGATTATCAATGCGTTCGGAATTCCGGTCATCTTGATTCACACCGGTGAACGCCTGCTGCGCAACATGGACAGCGAAATGTCGCGGCTGCTACATCAGGTGTTCGAGAGCTTCGGGATCCATATCCTGCTCGGCACGAGTGTTCGCGCCGCTGAGCGGGTCAACGGTGAACTAAAAGTCTCGCTGGAGACTGGCGAAGTATTGCGTCCAGACATAGCATTATTTGCCGCGGGCCGGACGGTCAATGTGGAGGGCCTCGGCCTCGAAGCGGCTGGCGTCAAATTGAATACTAGTGGCGCGGTTGCAGTGGATGAGCAATTTCAAACTAGCGTCGAGGGAATCTACGCGGCCGGTGACTTGATCGGCCCCTCGCTCTCGTCAATCGCTATGGAGCAAGGTCGCGTCGCGGCCTGTCATGCCTTAGGCCTTCGCTTCAAGGAGAAAATGGATCCGTTGCCAGTGTCGGCAGTCTACTCGATTCCGGAGCTGGCCGGCGTCGGACTGACGGAGGACGAGGCGAAGAAGCAGCGCATTGATTACGAAGTTGGACGTTGCAGTTTTGCAGCGATCCCTCGCGGCGTTATCTCCGGTCACGCGGAAGGAATGTTAAAGCTCGTGTTCCACCGAGGCGACCGCAGTCTGCTTGGTGTACACATTTTCGGTGACATTGCATCGGAACTCGTTGGCCTTGGCCAGGCAACGATTCACGGCGGGGGAACCATTGATGTGTTCAATCGCTTAACATTTGCCACGCCTACGTACACGATGGCCTACAAGTTCGCAGCCTTTGACGGACTCAAACGCCTGGCTCGCCCCGGCACAGCGAATACGAATGCAAAATGAAGCAGCCGCCGACCCGAGTGGGGCTGAGTGCGCTTTTAGCTGCGCGAGCAAGGCTCGCTGTGATCGCACTCATGCTAATAATGAGTCCTGTTGTGACTCCTGCCGATTCACCCGGCTATGGTCAGGAGACAATTTCCACCGCGTCTACAACCGTGAACGAAACGACGCCCACGCCCGCTTCACCGCTCAGCGGAGCGATCCTCGAACGGTCCAAACTAACCGGCGACTGGTGGGGTGTCCGCGATACCTTATCCTCTCAAGGGTTCGCGTTGGGCGTCAGTCTGACGCAATTCTATCAAGGCGTGGTCGCTGGCGGCAACGAGCGAGATTTCGAGTACGGAGGAAAGCTCGACTACTACTTGAACTTCGACGGAGCCAAAGCCGGTCTATGGCCGGGCCTTTCGCTTACGATGCACGTCGAAACGCGGTACGGCGAAGACGTCAACGACATTGAGGGAATGCTCGCCTTCGCCAACTTCAACATGGCGTTTCCCAAAGCGGGGAAAACTGGTACTGGCGTTACCGCCCTGAAGCTGACACAGTCGTTGTTTGACCACGTTCTGCTCATTGCCGGTAAGATCAACACCTTGGACGACTTCCGACTTAACTTTACGGGTCGCAATGGGCTCGAGCGATTTATGAACAGTGCCATTGTGGCTAACATCATTAACGGCCGCACGGTTCCTTATTCGACCTATGGCGCGGGCTTTGCCTTGTTCGAGAAGGAGGGTCCGGAATTTACATTCCTCGCTCGAGATCCCGACAACCATCCGACGGCGGCAGATCTCAACGAGCTATTCGCCCACGGTGTGCTTCTCACCGGTTCGTTTCGACTGCCTGTCACATTCAACGGCTTGGCTGGGACACAGGTGATCGGCGGCGGTTGGAGCAGCCGGCACTACACTTCTCTTGATCCTTCGTCATGGGAAAACATTCCCGGCCAGGGACTGGTCGCGCCAGAAGAATCAGGCTCTTGGGCGCTGTATTACAACTTCGACCAATACCTCTGGGTTAGCTCTTCTAACACAAACACGTGGCTCGGGATTTTTGGGATGTCAGGGCTTTCCGACGGCAATCCGAATTCCGTTCGTTGGAACGTCACTTTCGGCGTCAGCGCTGGCGGCCTCATTCCAGGGCGAGAACGCGACACCTGCGGCCTGGGTTACTTTCACATCGGTTTGTCAGACAATTTCAAGGATTTGTTGTCCGGACCGTCTGCACCGCCGGGGCTCGCACAGCGCGACGAACAAGGGGTCGAATTGTACTACAACGCCACGTTCACTCCCTGGTGTCACCTGACCGCAGACTTGCAGATCGCGCAACCAAGCACCAAGCGCCTAGATACAACGGTACTGCTTGGTAGTCGACTAAAGATTGATTTTTGAACGTTCGACCTTGATTTAGAAGCCAACAATTCATTTTGAGATGTGACCCATGCAAATCCTACAGAAACTCGTCCCAATCGCCCTGCTAACCTTTGTGCTTTCCAGCATGCTGGCGATGGGCTTGAGCCTCACGATTGGTCAAATCATTACTCCCTTACGCAATGTCCGTTTGGTCGTGCTGTCCATGGTGGCAAATTTTGTTTTGACGCCGCTTGCCGCCATCGGACTCGCTGCGCTTTTGCGACTCGACCAACCGTTCGGTGTGGGACTCTTGCTCTTGGGCGCTGCCGCCGGCGCGCCATTCCTGCCGAAGTTAGCTCAGCTCGCGAAGGGGAACCTCGCATTCGCAGTGGGTCTGATGGTGCTGCTAATGGTTATCACAGTTGGTTATCTACCGCTTGTGTTGCCAGCATTTCTGCCGGGAGTTTCTGTCAACCCTACGAAGATCGCCCGCTCGTTATTCTTCCTTATGCTTGTTCCGCTGGCTGTTGCGCTTGCGGTCAACGCACGTTTTCCGTCTGTCGCGGCGCGTACTAAGCCGCTGCTCAATCGCATCTCCAACCTGAGCCTCATAGCCTTGGTACTCCTTCTCGTCGTCACAAACATTAAGAACGTGCTGGCCGTGTTTGGAACGGGCGGCATCCTAGCCGGCCTTCTTTTTATTGCGGTGGCCTTTGCGGTGGGATGGTGGCTTGGCGGACCGACAACGGACACTCGGCGGGTCCTCGCCTTGGGGACTGCACAACGCAACATTGCCGCCTCACTGGTGGTAGGGAGCCAAAGTTTCAGCGACCCGAAAGTGGTCGTCATGGTCGTCGTCGTCGCGATTGTCGGCTTGCTAATACTCATGCCGCTGTCGCGGATGCTGGTGAAGGGCTAATGCACCCTCCACAATGGTCGGACTCGATAACGTAAAGATTCGCTCAGTCTCCGACTTATGGACACAATTCGGACAAGATTAGAGCGGAAGATCGGCGGGATCGTAGCGCTGCTATTACTAGTAGCTTGCCTGTTAGTGTTGCGGCCTTTTGTGTCCGCGTTGTTATGGGCAGTGGTGTTATGCTTTTCGAGTTGGCCACTCTACGGGCGCTTACTCCGGTTGGTTCGCGGCCGGCGAACCTTAGCAGCCCTGCTAATGACACTTGCGATGATTCTCGTCGTTCTGTTGCCCTTTGTAATCATCGGTGCCGCAGTTTCAGACGATATTCGTGATTTGACGTTAGCCGTGCAACAATGGACCGACACTGGTCCGCCTCCGCCACCTTCCTGGCTGGGCAAGGTACCGCTCGTCGGAGAACGAGCGGTGGCGTACTGGCAGAGCCTAACGACAGACACCGCTACACTATTGCACGAAGCAAGGCGGCTGATCGTGCCAGCCAGTTCGTTACTCGTGAGGGTCGGTAAACTGTTGGTTAGCGGTTTGCTGGAACTCGCGTTGAGCATCCTGATTGCGTTTTTCCTTTTTCGGAATGGAGAGTCGGCAGCGGAACAGTTAGGCGTAATAATCGAACGCGTTGCGGGTGTACGGGGCCGCCGTTTGTTGACTCTTAGCGGCAGCACGGTGCGTGGGGTCGTGTATGGCATTTTGGGAACAGCACTGGTGCAGGCGGTAATGGCTGGAGTCGGCTACTTGATTGCGGGGGTGCCAGGTGCCGGAATGCTTGCGTTACTAACATTTTTTCTGTCGGTGGTGCCGATCGGTCCACCGCTGATCTGGATACCGGCGGCGCTGTGGTTGTTCCACGAAGGTTCGACTGGGTGGGGCGTGTTCATGTTGGTTTGGGGCGTCGGTGTGAGCAGCATCGACAACGTGGTTAAACCGTGGCTGATAAGCCAGGGAAGCGATATGCCGTTCCTGTTAATTTTCTTCGGCGTGCTCGGCGGCGCGCTAACGTTTGGTTTCATCGGTGTGTTTCTCGGTCCGACCCTGTTGGCGGTGGGCTACCGTCTCGTCACGGAATGGGTTGGTGGAGCAGCGACGGTCACGACCGCAGAAAGGATAAGCTGAGGCGACATGATCCTGTAAAATGCGAACAATTACTAACCACTATCGGGACAGTCATGTGTTAAATCTGGGCTCCGGCGGCGAACGCGGCCCTTATTTGGTGACTCAAACGGGCGTCTCCCCAAACGATTCACTGGCAAAGGAGCGGATGTTTGTGCTCCGTCCGGATGGACGCTGGGTTGATTTCAACGCATACGCCTGCCAAGGCAAGCCTGAAGCCTTGGACGACGTTGTCTTTTCCACCACGGCGGAAGTGATGGAGACATTCGCCAAATTGCTCGGCCGGCCTCGGGTTCTCGACCTGCCCATTGACGAGGCGGGACTCAAGGCTTGGATAGAACGTCAGAAAAGCGGCAATCCGTTAGAAGCCGCCCGGGTGTGGGCGGTCGGATACCAACAACGCCACCGCAAGAAGCGTCGCGGCTGAAGTGACCCGATAATATGGGCAAGGAGATTCCCGCGACGAACGATCGCGCCGCCGACTTCGAACCGGCCAGTTCTGGATCGAGCGCGGCGGTTCGCCGCTGGTGGTATAACATGTTTCCTGCGGTAGCGTGGTTGCGCGGCTACCAGCCCAAATGGCTGCGCGCGGATTTAATCGCAGGTGTTACGCTCGCGGCCTACCTCATGCCCGCTGGGCTGGCCGATGCTTCGCTTGCTAATCTGCCGCCACAAGCCGGCCTTTACGCCTGCCTCTTCTCCGGGCTTGTTTTCTGGTTGTTTTGCAGCTCGCGACACACAGCTATTACGGTCACGTCCGCTATCTCAGTGCTTGTGGGAGCGTCGCTCGGCGATCTGGCTGGAGGCGATCCTTCACGATTCTGGGCTCTGGCATCGTGCACGGCGTTGATTGTTGGCGGGCTAGCTCTGATCGCGTGGCTGGCCAAGGCAGGGGTAATCGTAAACTTCATTTCTGAAAGTGTCCTCGTCGGGTTCAAGTGCGGTATCGCTCTGTTTATCGCCAGCACCCAGTTGCCGAAACTCTTCGGGTTTAAAGGATCGCATGGCGATTTTTGGGAACGCTCGGGCTACTTCTTTTCGCACCTCAGAGACACAAACCTGGCGTCGCTCCTGCTCGGCCTTGGCGCCCTGGCGGTGTTACTATTAGGCAAACGATTTCTTAAAAACAAACCGGTAGCCCTGTTCGTCGTCATCGCCGGCATTGTCGCTGCTTCGATCATGGATCTCGGCAGCCTGGGCGTGAAACTGCTGGGCCAAGTGCCACAGGGACTGCCGCCATTCGGACTTCCAGCGGTACATCTGTCGGACCTAAACGACCTGCTGCCTCTCGCGCTCGGTTGTTTTCTTCTCGGCATGGTAGAGACGGCCGCTCTTGGTCGCATGTTTGCGGTCAAGCACGGCTATCGTTTCGACGCTAACCAGGAGCTGCTCGGCATCGCCAGCGCAAATGTCATGACCGGGCTGGGCTACGGTTTTCCCGTTAGCGGCGGGATGTCACAGTCCCTCGTGAACGAAAGCGGCGGTGCGCGCACGCCGTTATCGGGATTCATCGCTGCGCTACTGACGCTGCTAATCGTGTTATTCGTGTCCGGCGCATTGCGCTACCTCCCGCAGCCCGTCCTCGCAGCCATTGTGCTAATAGCGGTAACGGGTCTCTTCAAGGTGACAGCACTCAGACATCTCTGGCGCGCGGATCGCGCTGAGTTTGTGGTGGCTATTGCGGCGTTACTGGGCGTGCTCGGGTCTGGCCTGCTTCGCGGCGTGATGATCGGTGCCATGATTTCACTCGTGCAACTGCTTCGCACTGCTTCCCGGCCTCACGTTGCGTTCCTCGGACGCATCCCAGGAACTCGTCGTTTTTCGGATCGCGAACGGCATCCGGACAACCAATTGATTCCGGGCGTGCTGATTTTTCGGCCCGAATCTGGTCTCGTCTATTTCAACGTGGACCATGTCTGCAAGACGATCCTCGATCGCGTAAGCGCTGAGCCGGCGCTGCCGAAGCTCGTCCTCCTCGACCTCTCCGCTGCGCCACGCGTGGACCTGCAAAGCGCGCAGGCACTCGGCGAATTGGCCAATGACCTCACTGCCAAACGTATCCGATTCCAAGCCGTCGAAGCACGTTCATCAGTACGCGACCGGCTTCGCAACGAAGGTGTGGATGCCAAATTGGGCGGCATCAACCGCTTCAGAAGCGTCGCGGACGCGGTCGAAGATTTTCAAAAAAACTCCGGTCACTAACCATGAAAAGATTAACGCTGCGATGATCGCGAAGCTCTTAATTGCCTCGTGCCTCGTTGCGACCACCGTGATGATTCACGCCGTTGGCCTCGGCATGACATTGAGCCACGTGTTGCGCTCTACGGTGCGGCCGGATACGCGCGTCTGGTCAATTACCTGGCTGCTGATTCGCATCGCGTGCTTGCTGATTGTCATTCACATGTTTGAGATCGCTGTCTGGGCGTTGTTTTTCTGGTGGCAGAACTGTCTGCCGGATGCCGAGTCGTCGTTCTATTTTTCCGGTGTTACCTACGCCACGATCGGTTACGGAGATTTGGTACTGCCAAAAGAATGGCGATTGTTCGGACCGATCGAAGGGTTGACCGGCATTCTAATGTGCGGCCTCTCCACGGCATTCTTGTTCGTTATAGTTAGCAAAAGAATTCTTGAACGCATGGGCGGAAAGGAGCCAAGTCTGACCGCATGAAAAAACGATCTGATCCAGCGGCTTCGCCAAACCAGGAGCTACAGGAAAAAAAGAGATGGGTTGAGCCCGTCACGGCCCTGCTTATGGCACTCGCGACACTCAGCACGGCATGGTGCTCATATCAATCAGCGGCTTGGACTCGAAAGAGTAATCGGCTAATGAACGAATTCAACGCGCTGGAGCGCAGGGCGGGTCTGCTGAGCGTGCAAGGAGTGCAGCAGGCGACGATTCACACTACAATGTTCATGCAAATGCTCGCGGCCCAACAGGCGGGCAATGAGAAGCTGGTGAATTTTTACGTCGAACGTTTTCCACCCGATGTGCGCAAGGCTTACGACGCATGGCTGGCCGAAAAGCCTTTTGAAAATCCAAACGCCGACCCGCATCCTTTTGTGCCGAAACTCTACGAAGTGCGGGGAACGCGCGAGGCCGCCGAGGCGAGCGCGGAAGCTGCAAACAGCCTGGAGGAAGCGCGCAACGCAGGCAACGTTTCCGGTCAGTACCTCGCGAACACTGTTTTATTTGCCGCAGTGCTTTTCTTCGCCAGTGCATCAGGAAAGTTCGAGCAACGCAGGGTGCGTGTCGTCGCATTCGCTTTTGCTGTGGCTGTTTTTGCGTTTGCGGTTATCCGGACGCTGATGCTTCCGCAATAAACCGATATACGAACTCGTCATGTCGAAGTACGACCAAGGTCTACTGCGAAACTAGCGCGTTGACCTTACGTTCAACCACCAGGTATAAAACGTATCGTGAAAAACGTCCGCCACGATTTCGATTTCTAGGCAAGCCAGGTACGATAAAAGGCGCGATCATGCCGGTGCA
>Ga0209056_10004036_pt1 | contig 15500 bp, 14 predicted proteins | sample GraSoiAngelo_114_FD_185876 | JGI IMG/M metagenome (GOLD analysis project Ga0209056, IMG submission 185876) | Grasslands soil microbial communities from the Angelo Coastal Reserve, California, USA - 14_0903_13_40cm (SPAdes) (version 2) | ecosystem: Environmental > Terrestrial > Soil > Grasslands... | reverse complement strand
TGCACAGAGCCCGTCAGATGCAGACCGAGGATTTTAAACGGGAGGTGGAGAAGGAACTGAGCGGGAAAGAGGAGGAACCCTGGGAAATTATCTATTTCAAGGTCTACAAGAGCCAGATTCCAGTGATCGAGCAGGCGATAGACACGGCGGCCTTGATGCTCGGCACGGATAAGTCGCGGGGATACTGCCTAGAGATGACCTGTGCGGATTTCCTGGCGGGGGTAAACTTGGACAACGGCAATCCGGACATATTGTTGAACTCCATATCCCAGTTCTTCAAATTTCTGCCCGGTGAACAGAAGCATGCGTTTCTGCAGCGGGTAAACGAAAAGATAGCATCGTGAATCGGATTTGGTTAAAAGCGCCGCGCTTGCGCCTCAACGCGGAAAAGTATGACCAACTGCGGCAGCGCGTGTTGTGGCGTGATGGATGGAGATGCCAGTCCTGCGGAGCGATGTCGAACCTTGAAGTCCACCACAAGGAATTTTGCAGCCTGTCGGGCGAAGATATCGAGCAGAACCTGATTACACTTTGCCGTGCCTGCCACAGCCGTGTGCACGAAGCCCGAATCTCCATGGACTTCTGATCAATTTACGAATGCGCAAGGTACTCTTCTAGCACGGGCGGTCGCATCTCACGGCAAACCCTTACCGCCCGCAAACCTATAACCAATTTCTCCGACGAAGTAGCCTCAGGGGGGTAGACTCGAACAACTCTCCTGTTGAAGATGTGAGCGCCTCTCGGCGCCGCTCACTCTTATCTCCAGATCCTCTGGCAGCCATGGGAGCGAAGGTACCGAGACGCCACTAAGACCTAAAAGCTCGTAAGGTCGTCCAGTGTGATTCACGCTCGGAGCGCGGATCCGCTCAGAATCGCAAAGCAGGCAAGGATCTCGGAGTGTTGATGTCTGTCGAGACGCCAAATGCGTCCCGACCCTAATAGGCGTCTCCGGACTTCTCCAACCGGACGAGCTGACTCTTTTTAAGAGCTGGACCCCATGTTTCACGAGACCTCAGAACCGGTGAGCCTGTACCACTTGAACAGCCCGAATGGGTCGTCACCTCCAGTTCGAGCTGTCCCTGGCGTAATTTATTCAAGGTAGAGCGTCATCTCAGGCCGGCCTTCGAGCAAACCGAAACTGCCTTACCTGCAGCCATTTGCCTTTTTGGCCATGCAATCAAAGAGCACGGCCTCATGGAATGGCGCATCGCAGGCAGTCCTCTTCACGGAAAGTTGTTGCAGTCAGGCGACGTTAGCGTCATGTCCGAAGGAACGCCCGTGTGGGCTAACCACTTTGGGCGCACTGACATCACCTTCGTTTCTTTCAGTACAGACCTCTTCACGACAGCGGCTGGTGATTCAATTCCACGCGGACATGTTGAGCTTCATAAAGGCACCCCGGCCGCCTTGGTAACCTACGAGACAGCGAGCGAAAAAATCAACCCTTTTGGTCACCTCAAGCAAATCTGCGGTAGTGGCGGGCGGAGACGAGGTCCGCTTTGGTAGCTTGGGTTTTCACTATCGTACGGCGTCAAGTTTCAAGGTCATCGCGTGGAGTAATCACGGTCTCTTGTACGCCCTATTCGGCGTGGTGCACCGGCAGGCAACGGCAGAATCCAAAGTGGGGATTCTATTTTCTCGTCTCGACGGCAATGCCCTCGGTCTGCGTAAACAGTTCTAGGTACAAACTCGGAATTACGTTGAGAAACAGGGGCGGCAGCAGTTCGGAACGCCTAGCCTGAAGGTAATGTGAAGAGCGCTTCCTCTAAACTAGAGGCCAACCGCCTTAGCCAAGCGTTCTGTCTCTCGGGTTACTGTGATAGTGCAATTCGATGAGGGCAAATACTCAGGCACAAGTTCCTTTATTTTGGCTCGAATTGGTGCTGCGCCATCCAAGAACAAGGTCGCCCTAAGTTCCTCCAGGCGCGTTAATAGGTCGTTGTAAGGCATTACCGGGTTGCGTGTCTTCTTGATCTTTGGAAAGGAGGTCGGAGAGATTTCCTCAGTCGAGTAGAAGAGTTCCTCCGTGAGTTTTTCTCCTTCGCGCAAGCCCGTGAACATGATGTCGACCTGTTGTTCTGTTTTGCCGGAGAGTCGAATCAAAGTCCGGGCGAGATCCAAGATTCGGATCGGCGAACCCATGTCCAACACCAAAGTGTCGCCTCGTTCGCCAATGGCGAATGCCTGCAACACGAGTGACACAGCCTCTTGGGTAGTCATGAAGAAGCGATTCACGCGAGGATCGGTAATCGTCAACGGCTGATTGTTTCGCAGTTGCTCTTGCAGCACAGGAATCACGCTTCCGCTTGAGCCCAGAACATTTCCGAAGCGCACGGAAACGCACCGCATCCCATGGGCAGGCTGGGAAGAAACAAGCAACTCAGCAATCCTTTTTGTTGCGCCCATCACGCTAGTGGGATTTACCGCCTTATCCGACGAAATCAGAACAAAGGCCTGACAACCATTTTGCTGTGCCACCTCAAGCAGGTTGACTAAGGAAAAGATGTTATTCTTTACAGCCTCCGGTACATTTTCTTCCATGACTGGCACGTGCTTATATGCTGCAGCGTGGAACATGATGTCGGGGCTGTGTTTCATAAATATGCTCTGCATGCGCTCCCTGTCGCCTACGTCAGCTACACAAAAGATCTGCGATGTGCCATTCTGCACCTTCGCAAGTTCACGCTGCAGATAGAACATCCCAGTTTCATTTTGATCGACACACAGCAACGCACCGGGCTCGTACTCAACGATTTGGCGACATAACTCAGAACCGATCGTACCCGCTGCGCCGGTCACGACGACCACGCGGTTCAGAATTTCGTTCTTTACCGACTCCAGATTGATCTCAATCTGGTCCCTGCCGAGAAGATCTTCAACATGCACGTCGCGAAACTGACTTATATTCACTCGTCCGGCTATGATGTCGGGCAACGCTGGTACCGTTCTAAACTTCACTTCGGCCCGTTCGCAGATTTCAACAAATCGCTGCATCTGTTTTCCCGACGCAGAAGGTACCGCAATCAAGATTTCGTCAACATGATAGCGTCCGACCAACTGAGGGATTTCGGCTACGCTTCCAATGACGGGGATTCCATCAATTTTCAGGCCCTTTTTCGAGGGATCGTCGTCAACATAGCCTACAGGTGCGTATCCGATGTTTTGGCGCTTAACTTCACGAACTGCGGTTTGGGCTGCGGTCCCCGCACCAATAAGTATCGCCTTTTTACAGGAGGTCATATCCTGCCGCACCGATTCCGCTAGGACTCGCGAGGACATACGCACACCGATCAGAAAGACAGCAGTGAGGAGAGGCTCCAAAATGTAAACTGAGCGAGGAAACCCGGTGACGTCGAGTACAAAGTGCATGAACAGGATGAAGGCCACAGAGCCAACCGTCACAGCCTTGAAAACGTCAAGTGCATCACTCAGACCAGTGTAGTTCCACCAGCCGTGCAATAACTGGAAGCGTGCAATCGCGGCTAGGCGAATTAGCACCAGCAAGGGAAGACTGCTGAACAAAAGCACACGGTACGGCAATGTAAAGTCGAACCGCAACAGCCACGCCAGTACAAGCGAGAAGGAAATGAGCATAGCTTGAAGCAAAGCTACTGTCCACGAGTGCCGGCGTAAGAGGGTCTGGGCAAGCTTGATCATTGTGATTTGGTGGACCTCAATTTAGTAATTTGTCCAACGCTTTCACATATGGGCGGAGGACTGGACTAGTTGTTCGAGCTGACGATGGGCGTTAGGTCTGGGTTCTAGACACTAGAAATGCTGCCTGAGTTCTGGACGGCCGTTGTTGAGGTCAGAGTGCGATGCGAAAGGAGTTGAAGGCGACGACAGGCTTCATCGAGTTCTGCAGTTGTCTTGGCGAAGCAGAACCGGGCAAAATCATTTCCAGCCCCATCCTGAAAAAACGCATTACCGGGAACGCAGGCTATTCCGGTTTGCTCCAGCAAGAACATCGCCCTAGCTTTGCTACTCTTGCCCGGAAGGTCAGAAATGTTGGCCAGAACGTAGTAAGCGCCTTCCGGGATGTAAGGACGAAGACCGACCCGATCGAGAACATCGCAAAGCTGGTTTCTTTTCGACGCATACTCCTGAACGAGACCTTGGTAGATCAACGCGTCCAGTTGCGCCAAGCCCACGGCTACTCCATATTGCAGCGGCGCTGGGGCGCACACATAGATCAGATCGTTCATGTATCCGATCCTTTGTGCCCATCGCGGAGAACTTACCGAGTATCCGATTCTCCATCCAGTGATGCTAAAAGTTTTGGAGAACCCGGAAATGGTAATTGTCCTCTCCCTAAGCTCCTCGATAGAGCCAGGGCTAATGTGCGAACGCCCATCGTAGAGGAAGTATTCGTAGATCTCGTCCGTGAAGACAAACAGGTCGTGACGAGAAGCAAACTCTGCCAGGCATTCCAATTCGGAACGGGAAAACACTTTCCCTGATGGATTGGCGGGAGTGTTCACGACAATGGCCTTCGTTCGGGGACTTACAGCTCTTTCAAGTTCCAGTGCAGAAAAGTGCCAACCCGGCGCGTGCAGCTTGACATAACGCGGGACCGTTTGCGCAGCGAGCAGCGTATTCACGTGATAGCCGTAGTACGGCTCGAACAGAATCACTTCATCTCCCGCATCGAGCAAGGCCAGGCACGCACAATAGAACGCTCCAGTCGACCCCGCACTGACCACAATGTCAGTTTCAGGATTTGCGTTTATTCGGTTGTATTGCGAACATTTCTTCGCGATTGCTTCGCGCAGTTGCGCCAGACCATCGAAACGGGTGTAACTGTTTATTCCATTTTCGATGCCTATGCATGCCGCCTTTCGAATCGTAAGCGGGACCTGTGTATCGCACACTCCCTGGGCGAGATTGATGCCGCCGACTTTTTCGCATTCAATGGACATGGCCCGGATTTCTGCCTGTTCAATGCTGGCGCCTCTGTTACTCAGGGAAAGCGTCATAGTCAGTTGGCCACCTCTGTGGCTTCCTCCAAAATTGGCGCTTGTCGGTGGGCGAAGAAGTCTCGGATGGACTTAACGACAACCTCTACATGTTCAATTGTTGTTTCTGCGCTCATTGGCAAGGAGATGACTTCTCGGCATATGCTTTCGGTTTCGGAGAGGCGGGGATTTTCTAGTCTTAGGCCTTTGTAGTCCCACAGCGGTCTTGCCCAGTGGACCAGTGTCTCCACCCCTGTTTCTTTCAAATGCTGCCGCAAGTTATCTCGATGCCTGGTGCGAATGACGTAATTCTGGTACGAATCGAAATAATCGCCACCAGGAAAGTGGGGCAGGGCTAAATCGCCAACTCCGTCCAGGCCTCTGCGGTAGAGGCTCGCAATGTGCCGCCGATTTTCGATCCAGGAGGGAAGGTGCCGCAACTTAACGTCCAGAACAGCCGCCTGGACGTTGTCAAGCAGCGCGGTGTAGCCGTGATAGTGGAATTCACCAGTCTGCCGGTCTTCCCCATTGAATCGCAAAAGGGTTGCTAATCTGGCGACCTCAGCATTGTCGGTAGTTACTGCACCGCCGTCGCCCAAACCGCCCAGAGACTTAAACGGATAGAAGCTAAAACATCCAGCCAAACCAAAAGAGCCGGCCTGCTTACCTCTGAAAGTAGCGCCGAGGGCTTGAGCCGCGTCTTCAATTATCGTTATGCAGTGCTTGCCTGCAAGAGCAGTTATTCGATCCATTTCACATACGCGGCCATTGAGGTGAACCGGAATAACAGCTTTGGTCCTGGAAGTAATCGCCGCCTCGAACTTTTCCGGGTCCATGTTGTAATCATCACGAACATCTACGAGGACTGGCTCCGCACCCGTGTGGACAATGGCAGAGACGGTGGCGACAAAAGTATGACCTACCGTAATTACCTCGTCACCAGGCCCGATTCCTGCAGCAAGCAAACAGAAATGCAGCGCGTGATAGCAGCTATTCACTCCAACCGCATACTTTACGCCCACGAACTCAGCCAGGTGTTGCTCGAAATCGCGTAGTTGCTTGCGCAGTACCAGGTCACCTTTCGCCAGTGTGTCAGTGATGGCAAAATCGATTTCACCCTTTAGCCGGCGATAATGTTCCCGGGGATCTACGAACGGCACAACATATGACAAGAGCTTGGCCCTCCTATTTTAGGAATGATAAAGAAATATGATGAACTTAGCTCCCAACGCCCCGCGCGGCAAGCACGCGTACTTCCGCCAATCTCGAAAAGACAGCTTCGGCCAGTGACTCGGCTGAGAGCCCATTTTGCGCGCGAAGATATTCTTGCGTTCCTACCTTGCAAGAAAAAATAGGCGGGAGAGCGAATCTCTGAAAGGGAACTACCGATTCACCTGACTCGGCCAGGATCTCGGCCACCGCACTGCCTAGCCCGCCGATAAGACTATGTTCTTCCAACGTGAAAATACCGCCCGTCTCGCGCGTCGCAGCCAGCACGGCCCTCACATCGAGAGGTTTCAAAGTATGCATGCTAAGCACACGCGCTCGCAGACCATCACCCTGCAGGATCTCGGCAACTTGAACGGCCGTTTCCAGCAGTCCTCCCGTGGAAATTAGCGCAAGGTCGTTACCGCTTCGTACTTCTATTGCCTTTCCGAGCTGGAAATCGATTGACGCGCGATGAACTCGTGACTCGCCGGCCCGTCCTAAGCGCAAGTAACAGGGGCCTGCATGCGCCGCAATCGCGTCAGTGGCAGCTTCGGCTTCCACGGGATCTCCGGGGGCTACCACGGTCATCTCAGGCAGGGCCCGCATGATTGCCAAGTCCTCAGTTGCGTGGTGTGTCGCACCGAGAGACCCATAGGCGAATCCGCCACCTACAGCAACAATTTTTACATTGGCGGCGTGATAGCAGACATCGTTCCGCACCTGTTCGAGACAGCGGAGAATTGGGAAATTCGCAATGGAATATGTGAAGACAATTTTCCCGGTAAGTGCAAGGCCGGCGGCGATTCCGGTCATATTTTGTTCGGCAACTCCGGCATTGAGAAACTGGCCAGGAAATCGTCGCGCGAACGCTTCGGTTACGCCAAATCCAAGGTCTCCAACTACCAAGAAAACCCGTTCATCACGCTCGGCCAGTTTCAGGAGAGCTTCAAAGAAGGCGCCTCTCACTCACCCCCTCCCAACTCGGCCATACCGTCGGCCATCTCTTCGCCGTTTGGCGAGCGATAGTGCCACAGGAGCTTACCCTCCATGAAGCTGATCCCTTTGCCTTTTACAGTATGGGCAATGACGCACGTCGGTCTTCCCGGAGTAGCCGGGACATCCTCCAGGGCTTGTCCGATCTGCACAAGATTGTGACCATCAATCTCCCGCACTGCCCAGCCAAACGTTCGCCACTTATCCGCGAATGGTTCCAACTCGAGAACTTCCTTCACAGTACCGAGGCTCTGTATTTTGTTGTAATCAACGATAACGACCAAATTGTCGAGCCGGTGATGGGGAGCAAACAGCGCTGCCTCCCAGTTCGAGCCTTCGTCGCACTCACCGTCACTCAACAGCGTGAAGACACGATAGCCTCGTCCGTCGCGTTTGCCCGCGAGAGCCATGCCGCAAGCGATTGGCAGACCATGTCCCAAGGAGCCAGTCGAAATCTCCACGCCCGGGACACCCACGTGCGTGGCGTGACCAGCCAGTCGCGCTCCGTCCTGGTAAAAATCGTTGAGCCAGGACTCCGGGAAAAAACCTCGTTCGGCCAAAACGACGTAGAGCGCGGCACAGGCATGTCCTTTGCTTAGGATAAAGCGGTCCCGCTCGGACCACTCGGGACGCTTTGGATCAACCCGCAAGATATTCGTGTAAAGCACTGCAAGCAGATCCGCCATGGATAACGAGGAGCCAATATGTGAACTCTTGGCGCGATGGATCATCTCAAGGGTTCGCAGTCGAATGCGCTGGGCGAAACGGGCAGAATCATTCGTAGTAGCAGGGCTCAACTGCACTCTCCTGCGAAGGCATTGTCTGGTATTTTGCGATGACTCAAGAATGATCTGATTATTCAAGGATCGCGTAACCGATGTACGGATCCCAATCAATGCGCCGAATTTCAAGGCGATTTACAGACAACTTTTCCAGAAGCGCCTCTGTTTCACCCGGCCAAATTGGATTGTCCAATTCGTCAAAAGCGATGATGGCCCCTTTTGGCATTCTGGGTACGATCTGTTCCAGGGCTACTTTGGTAGGTTCATAAAGATCAAGGTCGATGAACAGCAAACTGACCAGCAGGTGACGGTTCTGTTGCACGAACTCTGGAATTGTTTTTGTCACATCGCCCCGAATTAGCTGCATCTTGGGTATATGTCCGAGGAAACGATCCTGGTCATAGAGTCGAATCAGTTCCAGTAATTCCTCGTAGCTCGAGGTCTGGAAATCCCCAACCTCCGCAACACCAGACCCATTGCGATCGCTACTGCTCACGGTAGGAAATCCGTTGAAGGTGTCGAAACCGTAAATACGCCTGGTCAGGTTTTCAGGTTCTAGAATGGTACTGAGCTTCGCCCATGACATCAAGCTGAAGCCGCGGAATACGCCGCACTCCACAACTGACCCTTTGACCGGCAATATCAACTTGAACAGTTCGTACATCGCCAAGAACCGTTTTAGGTGTTGACGCCGCACATACTTTGGAAAATTCTCGAGTTTGGCTTCGATGCTATCAGAGCAGTTGACGAAGATATTTTCCAGCGACTTACCGACTTCCTGCTCTGTCTCGGTTTTGAGTGATTTCATCCCATTTGCCTCGATTGTCAGACACTATGAAACGATTTCGGAGTTTCACTCTTCGCGGCGGTCCCTGACGGGCGTCGGCCTGATCCGAAAATGACAGAAGCCAGAGTTTGTGCCAGGATTTCGCAGTCCAGCCGAAACGATTGCTTCCGGATGTATTCCAGGCTCAAACGCATTTTTTCGGGATGGATTTTCTCGAAATAATCCTTGTCGGGATTTGAGCTACCACTAAGGATTTTCCCCTCCTCCCGGAAACGCAGGGAGGCGTAATCGGTGATGCCGGGCCTAACGTTCAGCACTCCCTTCTCTTCTGGGCTATACAAATCGACCGCCCATGCAACCTGAGGACGCGGCCCTACCAGACTCATCTCCCCCATGAACACGTTCAGGAGCTGGGGCAATTCGTCTAGCTTGTACGCTCGGAGGAAGCTGCCGACACGTGTAACACGCGGATCATCTTCCGGAGTCGAGGCCGCTCCGATCTTGTCGGCGTTTTGTACCATGGAACGAAATTTGAACATTCGAAAGGCCTTGCCGTGTCGGCCGACCCGCACGCCTCGGTAGAATATTGGCCCGCGGGAATCCAACTTGATCCACAGCGCGAGCACGCCAAACACCGGGGACAGGACAATCAAGCCCAGTCCTGAAGAGATTAGATCGATCGCACGTTTCATTTAGACCGGAGTGACCTCGGTTTCCGCAATGCCGACGGGTGCACTTGGCTCTGGGTCAGGACCTAGCAAGACTCTTTCAAGTTGGTCTGCCACCACATCCAAGCTATGCACCCTCGCGACATACTCGCGACCGTTCTGCCCCATTTGAACTCTCTCTCCCGGAGTGAGTGCTATTAGTTCTTGGATACCTTCAGCAAGCGCCTCTGGATCATTCGCGGGCACGGAAATACCTGCTTTTGCTTCCTTAATTGGGTCATAGCCCGGCCTTCCGGCAAAAACGGTGGGCCGTCCGGATGCGAGATAATCGCATGCCTTATTCAGACTGATTCCGTACCGCAGGAGGGGCACATCCCTCAGGCTCACGATGTAGGCGTCCGCGTCACTCATCACCCTTACTATGTCATTCTTTGGTACCAATCCTGGAAACTTAACATTACGCAATTCCAATCCCAGCGCGAGTCTCTCAAGAGCTTCCTTATCCGTCCCCCCACCTACCAACACAAACTCGATTTCATTCCGCCCTCTATCTTGCAAGACCCTGGCGGCTCGCAGGATGTTTCCCATGTCCATAAAGCTGACGAAGCTTCCGAGATACATCACGACAAAGCGATCTCGAATGATACCGTCATACGGCTTCAGGCTTTTATATCGCGAGAGTTCCGTTAAATGCGGTAACCACACGACTTTATCCGGCGAGATGCCCAGCCGTTGCACATACTCTTCGGTACGAGGCCACACCATAATGATGCGTTCGGCCCTGCGGTAAAGAAATTTCTCTAATGCGCGCAGCAGCCAAGTAATGGGATTGTGCCGAGACAGCCTCCCAAAATCGATCAATACCTCCGGCCAGAGGTCGGTCAGTTCGACAAAGAAACGGCTCCCTTTCGCCATAGACAAAAAACATCCTGCCAGTGCCGCTAGGGGGTGCACAGAAACACCACTAATGACGTCCGGCTTTTCAGGAAGCTTCCGCCCCAGCCAAAAAGCGCGCCACGAGAAGCTCACCATGTTCAACATTCGCCGCCAGTCGTTATTGCGGTAAGGGAATGTTCTGAGCCAGATGAAGCGCACACCCTTCCAGTCCTCAGCCACCCAGCTCTCATGTCCCCGGATGCGTTCTTCTTTGAAGCTGTAATGGCTGAACCCGGCAGAAAAAATGGTCACCTTATGTCCGTGTTCTACCAGCTTTTTAGCCAAATCATAGCTGCGCGTGGATTGCCGGTCCGGTGAGTCAGCGTAATGGTTGATGACCCAGATGTTCATGATTGGCGTCCGCGTTTTCTGCTTTTCCTAACCATTAAGATCAACTCTCTGCAATACCGTAGTCATGTAACCGGCCAGAAAAGGAACACACGTTTGAACCGCGAAATAGCACAAGGGAAAACGCTTGGAGAGGAAACGTCCCACGGGCGGAAGAAGCGAACCTCGGAACCTGCCGCGAACCTTGGTCCGAGTACCTATCTGAAACAGATTTGCGATTCTAGCTGCCGTCACCGCTTTGTAGTGCGGATTGTATGGCTTAGCGTACCTCCAATCAGATAACACCAAGTGCCCTCCCGGTTTGGTCACGCGCATCATCTCAGTCGCGATCTTGGTTGCCAAGCTGTCTTCCGTAGCGTGAATGAACATAGCCGATTCCATCGTCAGGTCGAAGCTGTCATCACCGAACGGGAGGGAGGTAGCGTCGGCGCAGTGGAACGTCAAGAGCGGATTTCTGATGCGGGCATCCAATATTCGTTCCTCCTGTAAATCCACTCCGACGAGGTTAGACGGCTTGAATCCCAGGCGTAGGAGTAACCAGAGACTGGCGCCGTCACCGCAGCCAACGTCAAGCACACGCGCCGAACGCGGACTGATCCCAGTCGAGCGCAGCGCGCGGATCATGGCTGCATCCTGGGCTAATACCTGAAACAACGCTCCCGGATTCAGCAGCAGGTCGTTGCGGTCGGTACCCTTCTTGGCGTAGTACTCCGAGTAGAATTCTTGCACGCCCGGCAGAATCGTTTTCAAAACCGCGGATGATTCAGGTGTGTGACTCGTGGTCATGTTCAGACAGTGCCAAAGAATGTTGGATATAGCTAATCCGTTGCGTGCGTAAGAGTTCCAGACTCTTTAGGTTTTAGGACCGGCTTCGCGCTGCCCAGATAACGAGCGCTGACGTACTTCAGCGCTCTCTTCTGGCAATTATAGGAGAACCGGCTGAGAACGTTACCTGTACTTGCATGCTCATTGTGCCAGAGAGTCAGAGCGGGCTCGTAAATAATATCCAAGTTCAGAGAACGACATATCTCTGCAACAGAGATCTCTTCACCATAGAGAAAGAGGTTCTCATCCAAAAATCCGCCCGCCTCAAAGAATTTCCGAGCAAAAATGAGAAACGATCCTTGAGCAGCGTAGATCTCTTGCTTTTTTGTATCGCATGCGGACGATCCCGATTTCCGATTAGCCTTGAAGGCCTGCTTGAGGCGGAAGAGGCGGTCCCATACCGCAGCGAAGAGATAATTGGAGTAGATGAGCTGTAAACTTGCCAAGCGTAGCCAGCTTGGACGACACTTCATGAAAGGATTTTGGTCCAGCCCGGATCCAGTGAGCTGGATACGTGGAGCAATGACGCCGAGGCCGAGACAGTCCTGGTAGCACAACTTGAGCAGAAACTCCTCGTCCTCGACAATGACATCGTGATTACAGACGATCACCCAATCGGGCAAAGCTTGTGATTCCGCAAGATAGTGATCGTAAGCGAATTTAGCTGCTCCGAAATACCCGCAGTTGGTTGTCGATTCCATTAATTCGACATTCGAACGCTGCGCGACTCGGGCCCGCAATTTCGAGAGATTCTCCTCACCGGAACAATTGTCCACGACAATCACGTCGATGTCGGAAAACCCCCTGAGGCGGTCGAGACTCGCTAGCAACTCGAGCGTTGAACTCTCGCTCTTGTAGTTAACGGTAATCAGTAGCGCCTTGGGGTGATCTTTCTTTTCCAGCGTCATACCATCGGGCATTGTGGCAACGTCACGCAACCTGAAGAATCGCGGTTCTGTAATTGTTTCACTCTATTCAGAAGGAACCCTGCGACCAAAATGGCAAGAATCGGGCCGTTGTAAACAAACAGAGATCCAATCGGCGACCAGAGTAAGAAGCCATAAAAGCCGATCAAGACGAGAACTCCCGAAAATGGACGTTGGCGACACTTGTTGTATGCTTCACCAGCCATGCAACCCATCAAAATGCAGATCAAGACGGCGCCGATGAGCGAGAAGTCTTCGATCAAGCCACGGAAGGCAGTATAAATATTCGAGTCGTCAGCGCCTATCTTCACCAATTCTGTGTAAACCCCGGTTTGGCGTGTGTGCAATCCTGCCGCTTGAAGCACCCCCCCGAACGTGTATTGTCCAAAGCTCAAGCCCCACGCGTTCATTCCTTCAGGGCGATCCGCCCAATCACTGAAAACGGCGAGATACCCGATGGCTGTGGACTTAGCACGATCCCAGTCGCTTTGCACCTGAAGTTCGTCCTGGTCCTGCTTATGTGATCGAAGCGTATCCACTAGGAAGAAGAAGGACAGCCCCGCTACTAGCGAAATTGCGAGCATCGCCACAGTTCGTTTGTGCATGGCAGCACTTCCCCGAAGGAGGACGGTTCGCATTGCTAAATATCCGCTCGCTGCCAGTACCATTGCGATCAGCGTATTGGCTTTCGCGGCTTGCACCAAGCTAAATACAACCGCGGGCAACAATGGGATTAAGCAACAAATCCGATCGCGACGTGAAGACACAACCGCATAACTCATACCTCCGAGCAAAGCAGCCGGGAACGTCCATGTGACTAAGATTCTAACTAGGAATGGAGTTTGTTCTCCCGCATAGCGCTCGACCGAGAGAAGGTGGCCCACCGCGAGCAGACCGGACAATGATAGATCGAGGCCATAGTCCCCCAGCGCCTTCTTAGCTGCATAGACCGCGCCCGCCAGGCTCAGAATACTTAGGATCAGAGTTACACGAAGAAACATTCTTGGGGCGCAGGCTGGCGGCACGACCCTTGAGGGCTGACTGGGCATTCCTTCTACTACGGCAGAGCCAATCGTCATGCACCCAATCAGTAAGACGATAATCCACAGTGCTAGACAAGATACTGGATATTCGGGAGCCAGCACCAGCGGCAGAAAAATATAGCCAGACCAAATCGCAGGCGCAAAGACGCTGGGCGCGAGCCAACTCCGCTGGAAGAAGCGGGCTGCTAACGCCAAGGCCAGCAACACGAACGCCGGTATCCACGGAGATGCCAAAGGGTTGCTCATGTCAGCGTGGTAACGCACTCGTCGGTGACCAAAGTGGATTTGTCTTTCCCAGTTCCGGACTCGGCTTCGAGCGCTTCGCGAAGGCTCCCTATAGGAGTCAACACAAACAGCGAAAGTAAATACGCCGATGAAGAAGCGACGGTCAGGTACGCTGAAACTTTGTAGCCATAGATAGGAACCAACATCCAATTACCGGCGACATTGATGGTGAGGGCGATCAGCATGCCGAGAAGCATGCGCTTCGTTTCGCACAGTATTTCCAGTGGCTTGTGCGCGAGCAAGCAGGTCTGCCAAAGAAATCCTCCAAGAGCCAAGGGAAGGACGACCTGCCCAGCTGCGTGGATGGGCTTACCTAGGATTGTACGGCTCGCCCAAGGCCCGATCCCAACCAGAACCGCGCCAATGGGAATGAACATCAGAAGCTGATATTTCAGGCCAGAACGGATAGCATCGAGAGCATGCCTGCGATTTCCCGCGTTCCAACAATCCATCACCAGCGGGTGGACAGCCAGCGTCACCGGCATGAAGAGCAGAGAAAAGCACCGGACCACGACGTCATACATTGAGGCATAGATGCCGGCATCGGAATATCCAGAGAATCGCTGAATAAAGAATCGGTCGGAAACCAGAAGCCCTTGCTGACAAAGCAGCCAGAGAGCAACCGGCCAGCCGAATCGCCATAAATTGGACAGCACCTTCCGTTGCTCGGGAGATGGGAACGCTCTCCATCTCCGGCCCGATCTCGCCGGTGTTTCTAGAGAAATCAGCCGACTAAACAAGGGCAATAGATATCCAACCGCTATGCCGAAAAGGAGTACCCAGTAGGCTCGGGACCGGGAAAGAACCATAATAACGACAGGGACTGCAAAACAGGCAACCGAGCGAAAGGCTTCGAAGCGGAGCACTTTGACCGAATCAAGTCCTGCCTGGAACCGGGCCATTGTCACCGTGTATGTGAGAAGCTCAGCAAACAGCACCATTGAAATAAGAACGCTGTACCCGCCTTGCACTCCCGAGAGAAGAACTGCAATCGCCAACCCGATTGCTCCAAATATGACCGAGACTGCCGTCCCTAGGCTTGTAGCCTGGGAGAAATTTTCCGTTGCGTCTGTTCCTAGAGACTGGCTTTGAAAACGAAGAATCCCCTGGCTTAACCATCCCGCCATTCCCGACGCCGCAGCCATAACGATCGCGAACACAACCGCGTAGCGCCCGTATTCCTCGTACCCAACCATTCTGACAAATACCAGGACTGACAGAAATCCCATTCCGCCTGGAATGAACTTGCTAAGAAAATAATTGATCGAATCGAGCGCAAGCTTGCGTTGTACTTTCTCGGGAACGATTAGAGCATCCCGTCCAGAGCAAGACGAGGGACCGGCATCCCTGAGATAGAGACCGGCGCCCATTGCGCGAAGAACTTCCTTGATCGTCGTGTCCTTAGCCATCACTCTAGGTGATCTAAACCCGGGTACATTAATTCCGGTGCTCGGGCGGACCTTCGGTCTCTGTTGTTTCATCCCGTCGTACTATGGAGGTCCAAATTTTGTGGCTTGCCGCCTGGAAGCGCGAACCGTTTGGTGTGGCCCACGGCATGGTGGAATTTACGCTTCTAAGGACATCCTGGATAAAGATCTTCTGCGGATCCTGCGGATGGATACACTCCCACCGATCCTTTCCGAGTACCCACACAACCGCGCAGGCGAGGCAGAGGAATGTTCCTAAAAACATGATCGCGAGTCTCGGCGGAAACGACTTTCGCTCGGGGACGTTCGCGGGGTC
>Ga0209056_10004035_pt1 | contig 15502 bp, 15 predicted proteins | sample GraSoiAngelo_114_FD_185876 | JGI IMG/M metagenome (GOLD analysis project Ga0209056, IMG submission 185876) | Grasslands soil microbial communities from the Angelo Coastal Reserve, California, USA - 14_0903_13_40cm (SPAdes) (version 2) | ecosystem: Environmental > Terrestrial > Soil > Grasslands... | reverse complement strand
AGGCCTGCTGCTTATGTCATTTATCCGAGCGACGCGATGATGGATGAGCTAGAAGCTGCCCGCCGATTGTCCGAGCTCGCAAAACCCCTCGACTGCGAAGGCTCATCTAATCAGGGTGCAGTAATTGTGAAGTGCCAAGCCGTTTCCCGACCGGATTTACGGGCCCTTAAGCAGGCGGATGCAGAAGAAACGATCCAGGACTTTGAAATGTCGTTGCGTAGGTACGCGCGCGTAGGAGATTCCGACCCGCTTGTGGAGATTCGGGGCTACAAGCAAGCGCTCGTCCTAAATTTTAGCGCAGTGAAGAAGTTTTTTACGGATTACTCGTTAGCATCCTACGGAATCAGGCTGGATGCACCAGACGAGGACGCCAAATCTAGGAGGCTATCTGCTATACTGATTCTGGGGCGAGGAGAGCTGCAGATCAATGAGGCCAGTTTCTAATCTCGACAGCCGGACGGTTCATCTCTTGAGACCCCGCTTCGCTAATCCGACGAGAAGCCGCGGGGACACTGCTTATTGTCGTCCTCCCGACGTTGTTCGATCGGGAGCCGCGCCTCCTCCACCGTCACACATCAATGAGCGTTGACGCACTCCGCGCGTATCCGCTATTGAAACTCTTCGACAAACGCTCTCTGCATCGGCTGGCCAACTGAAATAGAGGCCCAGGGTGACCAGCGCCATGGTGCAGGCCTCTCAATGCACTCCCAAAAGGGAGGCCAAGCCTAGGCTCCCGCCCGCCGTCGCTTCAATTCCAGCGCCAGCTCCTCGCGCGGCGCGCCCAGCTCCTCGGCCAGCTTGCTCAGCGCCGCTTCCGTTCCCGCCCAGTCCTTCGCCGCCGCCAACGCATCGAGCGCCACTTCTTCGATGGCCGCCGAGCGCTCCTCGAGCTCGCGCGTCCGCACCGCCACCTCCCGCGCCAGCCATTGCTCGAGCTCGCGGCGGTCCACCTCCAGCTGACGTTGCCGCAATGCATGCTGCAACGACAGCTCCAGCTCCTCGAGGTCGACCGGCTTGATGAGATAGTCGTACGCGCCGAGCTTCAGGCATTCGATCGCGGTGCGCGGCTCATCGATCGCCGTGAGCATGAGGACCGCGAGGTCGGCATCCTGGGCGAGGACCTTGGGGAGCAGCTCCACGCCGCTGGTCTCGGGCATGCGGATATCGCAGAGCATCGCCTGGGGATGGTGCGTCGCGAGCTGCTGCAGCGCCTCGGTGGCGTTCGCCGCCGCCTGCACGTGATACCCCAGACGGCTGAGGAAACGCGTCAGCGCCTGGCGGATGCCATCTTCATCATCCACCACGAGTACGGTCGTGCGGTCCGCGGGCAGTTTGGGGGGAGTCATGGCCGTCAACGTTGCTGACGTTATCTTGGCGCGTCAATGAGCACCACGCGAACGAATCTCGCGGCAGTCCCCGGCATCACCGTCGGCCACACGACGATCGAAGCGCACGGCACCGGCTGTACCGTGGTGCTCGCGCCGGAGACCGGAATGCGCGCCGCCGGTTGTGTACGCGGCCGCGCCACCGGCACCCGCGAGCTCGACGTGTTGGACCCGCGCCACTTGGTCGAACGGATCGATGCGATCCTCTTCACCGGCGGCTCCGCGCTGGGTCTCGGCGCTGCCGACGGCGTCATGCGCTGGCTGCGTGAAAGGGGTCGGGGGCTAGAGGTTGGGGATAAGGGGACGATTCCCATCGTTCCATCGGCCGTCATCTTCGATCTCGGCAATGCTGGGAAACCGCTGGGTTGGCCCAGCCCCGACGATGCGTATCGCGCGTGCGACAACGCGACGGCCGACTTCGCCGAGGGCTCGGTCGGGGTGGGCCGGGGTGCGACGTGCGGCAAGGCCGCGGGGATCGAGAAGATGATGCCGGCCGGTATCGGCTCCTGGGCGGCCCGGTTCGGGGACGTCATCGTCGGTGCGCTCGTCGTGGTCAATGCGGTCGGCGACGTGCACAACGCGCGGGGGGAACTGATCGCGGCGGGTCGCGGATCGGACGGCAAGTTCGTTGACAGCCTGCGCTACCTGGCCGAAGGCGGCGCGCCGCTCGGCGATCCCGCCCGGCTGAACCGCAATACGACGCTCGCCGTGATCGCGACGAATGCGGACATCGATCGCGTGCAGCTCCAGGCCCTGGCGCAGACGGGGAGCGACGCGCTTGCGCGCCGCATCGCGCCCTATGGCAGCCTGTTCGACGGCGATGTGATCTTCGCGGTGAGCACCGCGACCACGAAGCCCAAATCTCCGCTACAGGTCGACGCGATCGCCGCCCTCGTCGTCCCCGAGGCCGTGGAGCGCGCCGTCCGCCATGGATAAGATCGAGCGCGCCGTCGACGACATTCGCCGGAAGTGGGTGCCGGACGGCCGGCTCGGCGTGTTCGAGGTGTCCCTCTTGCCGAAGGGCATCGCGGGTATCACCTCGAGCCGCGATGCACGTGACGCGCTGCGACGGCTTGCCAACGATGCCGAGCTTGTCGACAAAGTCGAGCTGATCCCCGCCTCCGAAAACATCACCGCCCCAGCCGCGATCGCGACCGCTGCGCTCGCGCCGCTGCTCGCCGAGCCGCGCGTCTCGGCGCCGCGCGCGAGCGAAGCGCTGCACGGCGAGGTGCTCGACGTGCTCGAGCGTCGCGACGAATGGCTGCGCGTGCGCGCGCCCGACGGCTATATCGCCTGGCTCCATGCGGGCTACGTCGCGACCGGCTCCACCGAGTGGGCCGCGGACTGGCAGGAACGCGCCACGGCCCGCTCGCTCAGCGCCGATATCCTGACGACGGACGGCCGGCGCCGCTTGCCGACCGGCGCGCGCGTGGCGATGCGCCGCGGCGTCGTGGAGCTCGCGGACGGCCAGCGGGGCGCCGTGGCGGGCGGCAATGTCCGCCGCGAGCAGGAGCTGCGCGTCGAGGCGCGCCATCTCGCATTACCGGAGCTGGCGCAGAAGTGGTACGGCGGCACGCCCTATCTCTGGGGCGGCCGCACCGAGTGGGGGATCGATTGCTCGGGATTGGCGCAGGCGGTGTACGCGGCGCGCGACATCGCGCTCCCGCGCGACAGCGATCAGCAGTTCGGCCAGGGGCAGGAGATCGCGCTGGCGTCGGACGGAGCAGGATACGAGGCGGGTGATCTGCTGTTCTTCACGGAACGGGGACGCGTATCCCACGTCGCGCTGTGGGCCGGAGCGGGACGCATCGTCCACTCCGCGCTGTCACGGGGCGGCGTGGGGGGGGACAACCTGTTCGGCGATGAGCCGCGGATGGTGCGGCTGCGCGCTAACCTTGTCGGGGTTCGCAGACTAGGATAGGTGTCTGGTGTCAGGTGCCTGGTGTCGGGTGACACCTGACACCAGACACCAGACACCTGATATTCCTCCGATGCGTTTGATCCTTTTCGATATCGACGGCACGCTGCTCTGGACCGCGGGTGCAGGCCGGCGCGCCATTCACCGCGCGCTGCTCGATGAAATGGGCACCGCGGGGCCGATCGATGGATATCGCTTCGACGGCAAGACCGATCCGCAGATCGTGCGCGAGCTGCTGGAGCTGGCCGGTCATCCGGACGCGCGCTCGGACGATCGCGTGACGGCGGTGTGCCGGCGCTACGTGGAGCTGCTCACCGCGGAGCTCGAAAAACCGACGCAGGCGACCAAGATCTATCCCGGCATCAAGGAGCTGCTCGGCGCGCTGGAGCCCTATGAAGCGGATGGCCGCGCGCTCGTGGGATTGCTGACCGGCAATGTCGAGCACGGAGCGGCACTGAAGCTGCGGTCGGCGGGCCTGGATCCGGCACGGTTCGTGGTCGGCGCGTTCGGCTCGGATTCGCATTACCGTCCTGATCTCCCCGCTGTCGCCGCGCGTCGGGCCGCGGAGCACACCGGACGCCCCTTCAGCGGCGGCGATATCGTGATCGTCGGCGACACGCCCGATGACGTCGCCTGCTGTAAACCCATGGGCGCGCGGTCGGTCGGTGTGGCGACGGGTTTCTACGACGTGCCGGCACTCCGCGCGGCCGGCGCGACCCACGTCTTTGCGGATCTCGGCGACACCCAAGCGGTGCTGGACGCGCTGTTTTCGTGACCGTTGTTCGCGACGAGCTCGAGCTCAAGGCACGCGTGGACGACCCGGATGCGCTCCGGCAGGCGTTGATCGCCGCCGGCGCCGAGCTGTTGTACCGCGGCGCGATGCTCGACCGCCGCTTCGACCGGAAGCAGCGCCTGCGCAAGCGCGACGAAGTCGTGCGACTGCGCGTGTACCGCCCTGCAGATCGGTCCGCAGAATGGGGCGTGCTCGGGTGGAAGGGGCCGGTCGGCAAGCGCGCTGGCTACCGACACCGCGAGGAGTGGGAGTCGCGCGTGGACGATCCGCGCGCGGTACTCGTCGTGCTCCGTCGTCTCGGTTACAAGGTCGTGCTCCGGATCGACCGCACCGTGGAGCAGTACCGGCTCGGTGACGCGACGCTGCGCCTGGAATGGTATCCGGCGATGGATGTCCTGCTCGAAGTCGAAGGACCGCCCGAAGACATCGAGCGCGCGATCGCGGCCACGGGTTTGGCGCGGAAGGCATTTCTTCCCGAATCGCTGCCGTATTTCACGGACGCGTACGAGAAGCGGACCGGCCGTCCGGCGCGCGTGTCGCGCGGCGACGCGCAATGAATCCACCGATGAAGCTGCTGATGCCGCTGCGCGTCCCCGAGCTGGCGCCGTCGCTCGGGCGCATCATTGTCCCGCGGCGCCTGTTTGATCCGTGGGTGCCGGTCGACGACATTCGTGAGGAGCTGGCGACGCGGGTGCTCGAGCTCGCCGGTGAAGGGCGCGCCGCCGCGGCGCGCGACGCCGACGGACAGGCGCGCGCCCGCGTGCTGGAGGTGACCGGCCGGCGCGCGTGGACCGCGGCGTGGGACCACGCGGTCCGGCGCGCGGCGACCCGCGTGGGCGATGCGCTGGACGCCGAGATCACGCGCACCGCACGCCAGGTCCGCATGCCGCGCCACCGCTCGCGCCGGCATTTGCTCAGCAAAGCCGAGAAGCGCGCGATCGTGGCGCGGCTGGGGACGGGCGGCGGCACATTTGTGGCCGCGCTGGACGAGCTCGAATCGGCCGGCGCGCTCGCCGCCGACGCCTCCGTGCTCGAGAAGGATGCTCACGCGGCGTGGCAGGAAGCGCTGCGCACGGTCGCACGGCGGCTCGAAGCGGCATGGCTGGCGCTCGAGGCGGAAGTCGACGCCGAGCGCGAGCGCTGGGCTCCTGAAATCGACAGGGTCGCTGCCTGGCGGCACGCGCTCTGGCCCGCGGTCGTGGTGTGGGTGCCTCTTGGCGTCTTGCTCTTGTGGCTTGGCCTGGTGTTGGGCGGCTACGTGCCGGCCCCCGCATGGCTCGCGGCCCAGCTGGGTTTCTAGCTCTCCTCGTGTTCGGGGGGGCCGCCGCGCTCCCCGCGCAACTTCGCGTCGTCGAAGTGCCGATCTCCGGCCGCGCGAGTCTCGATTCGCTCGCGCGACTCGGGTTCGAAGTCGCCGATGTGCGGTCGATCGACGGCGCGCAGCGCGCGGTGATCGTCGTGTCGCCCGAGACAGAACTTCGGCTGGCGCAGCGCGGCTTCCGGACGCGGGCGCTCAGCGTGGCGCGCGTGACCACCGGCGCAGCCGCCGACACGTTCCATTCGTTCCACGCATTCGACAATCCCGGCACCGGCATTCGCGCCACGCTCGCCGCCTGGGCGGCGTCCGATACGCTGATTCATCTCGATTCGGTCGGCGCGTCCTACGAAGGCCGGCCGATTCTCGCCGTGAAACTGGGGCCGCCAGACGACTCGCCCACGCGACCCAACGTGCTGTTTCTCGGCACGCATCATGCACGCGAATGGATCTCGACCGCGGTCGCCATGAAGTTGATTCGCTGGCTGGCCGATTCCGGAGGGGCACTGATCACGGCGCACGACGTCTGGGTGATGCCGGTCGAGAACCCGGATGGGTACCAGTACACCTTCACGGACGATCGCTATTGGCGGAAGAATCGCCGCCCGAACGGCGACGGCACCTACGGCGTAGATCCGAACCGGAACTACCCCGCCTTCTGGGGCGTGGATGACGTCGGGTCGAGCGGAGTCCAGAACGCGGAGACGTATCGGGGAACGACGCCTGCGTCCGAGCCGGAGACGCAGGCGGTGATGGCGTTTCACGCCGCGCATCCGCCCGTGGCCTCAGTCTCCTATCACAGCTACACCGGGCTCGTGTTGTATCCGTGGGGATTTCGGGCCGGCGAGCTGGCGCCCGATTTGTCGCGCTTTCAAGCGCTCGCCGGGACCGATCTCGTGCCCGCCGTGACCGACAGCGTCCCGGAATCGACCATCGACCACTATCATCCCGGTCCGGGCTGGAATCTCTACACGACGAACGGCGAATACACCGACTGGGCCTACCGCACGTACGGCACCATCGCGTTCACGACCGAGTTGACGAGCGGCTGCTGCGTGAGCGGCCTCTACTACGGCTTCGAGTTTCCCGACGACAGCGCGCTGGTGGAGCGCGTGTTCCGCGACAATCTGCCGTTCGCGCGCGCGCTGATCGCCGCATCCGGCGATCTCGCACACGCGCCCGGCGTAACGGGGGCGGTACCCGCGGCGCCGCGATTCATGTCGCTCTGGCCCGATTCCTGGCTGAGTCTCGACGCCGCCGATCCGCGGCCGCAGTTGACGGTACGCACCGCCACGGGCGTGCTCACCTCCCGCAGCTCCCAGACCGACTCCCTGCGCCGCGGCACACTGCGCACCGTATGGCGCACCGATTTGCGGGCCGACGCCGTGCGCGCCCTGCGGGCCGACGGAACGCCGATCACCGCCGAGCTGGTGTCGCTCGCCGGCGCCGAGCCGCTGGATGTCGGATGGAGTGGCTGGCGGCGCGATACATTGCGCGTCGGGGGCAATTATTCGTGGTGGATGGCGGGCACCGACACGTTGACGTCGCCCGTCGTCGACCTGCGCGGCCACACACTCGTCTGGCTGCATCTGTGGACGCGGCACTACGGCTCGGCGTTTACGCCGGCGCGGCGCGGCACCATCCAGTTCTCCGCCGATTCCGGCGCGACGTGGAGCGACGTCGCGGTGATCATCGGCGACGGACCAAGCTGGTATCCCCTGCGCGTGGACCTGCCGCAGGCCGCCAACCAGCGCGGCGCCCGCGTGCGGTTCATCACGCAAGACTTCACCTGGTGGGTGGATGCCGTCGGCTTCGCAACCGACGCGAGTACGGCGTTCCTCCCCCTTGCCGCCGCAGCCGGCGCAGAGGTCTCGGAAAACCCGGTGCGGAACAATCAGGTCGTAATCTCGTGGCCCGCAGCCACAGGTGACGCGCGTCTATCCGTCTTCAGTTTCACCGGCGAGCGGCTATATCAGACCACGGTGCCCGCGCCCACGAATGAATATGTTTGGGACCTCACAACGGCGGGCGGAGCGCGGCGCGTGGTCAACGGGGCGTACATCATCGTCGTGGACGTCGACGGTCACCGCTACCGGCGGCGGCTCTTCGTCGCGCGTAGGGCGCCATGAGCGCGGTCGGCGTCGGGGTGGACCTGGTCGAGGTGTCGCGCGCGCGTGCGATGGTCGCCGACAAGGGCGCGCACGTCTTCGACCGGCTGCTCACCCCCGCCGAGGCCGAGTACTGCCGGTCGCGGCCCGATCCGGCCGAGCATGTCGCCGTTCGCCTGGCGGCGAAAGAGGCGGTCTACAAGGCGCTGCAGGGGAGTGAGGCGGCCCGGGGGATCGGATGGCGCGATATCGAGGTCACCCGGGCGCCTGACGGTCGTCCCGATGTCGCGCTGACCGGGCTGGCGGCCCGCCGGGCAAAGGAGCTGCTGGTAACGCGCGTGCTGCTATCGCTGTCGCATACGCACGAGGCGGCGGTCGCAATCGCAGTGCTGTCAACAGATTGAATTCCCGACAAAATTACTCTACTTTGCGGCGTGCGGTTCGCTAGCGTCTCCTGCGTTCTTGCCGCCTGCCTTGCACAGCCACTCGCAGGGCAGGCGGCTGACTCTCTGGCCCTGTCGCGGCGCGTGGTTGCCGCGGCTTCGCTTGCCGCCAAAGAGTACGGCCTCGGCGTGGTCCCGGCCGGTGGGCAAATCACCCAGCCGGAGGAAGTCGAGGAAGCCAAGCTCTTCATTCAGCAGGCACAGTTCGACGTAGCAGGGCTCCCGGCGGCCGCGCGGGCCGGCACACAGCGCACGCTGGCGCGCCTCGTCCAGATGCTGGATTCGGTCGCCCCTCCCGACGCAGTCAGTCGCGTCACCGACAGCCTGGTGGCGCGGATTACGGCCGCCGCCGGCGGGCCCAAGGTCGTCGAGCCATTGCCTGTCAATCCTCCATCGCTCGCGCGGGGCGCCGTCGTCTTCCATGAGCGCTGCGTGGCCTGTCACGGGGAGACGGGACGGGGCGATGGGCCCAAGGCGAAGTCGCTCAAGGGGCCGCCGCCCGCGAACCTGGCGGACCACGGGCTCATGGGCGACAAGTCGCTGCTCGACATCTATCGGCGAATCGCCGTCGGCACTCCCGGCACCGCCATGCCGGAATTCGCCGAGGACCTGCCCGCCGAGGATCGTTGGGCGGTCGCGTCCTACGTCGCGGCGCTGCAGTACGGCGGATCGGCGACCGCGGCCGTTTTCGCCGCCGTACGCCATCAAATCGATTCCGCGCTGGCGAAGCGGTCGGACAAGATCGCGGTCGATGCGTACATGACGTTCGAGCAGGTGGAAACGTCGATTCGCGCAAAGAATCCGGGTCTCGCGAGCGAGCTCGAGGGGAATTTCGCGTGGCTGCGTACGCGCGCGGTGAAGGCCGATCAGGCGGAGCGCAACACGATTCGCGAGCGGTTGCTCGCGGGACTCGAGCGCGCCGAGCGCGTGGTGGCGGATCGCCCGTCCGGGATGAACCTCTTCGTCGCGTCGTTCTTCTTACTGCTACGCGAGGGGTTCGAGGCGATTCTGATCGTCGCTGCGCTGATGACGTTCCTCGCCAAAGCCGGCGCCCCCGAGCGGCGGCGCGAGGTGGCGCGCGGCGCCTGGCTCGCGGTCGCCGCGAGCCTGCTGACGTGGGTCCTGGTCGAGCTGTTGCTTCAGGTGACCACCGGGGGACGGGAGATGATCGAGGGCGGCACGATGCTGCTTGCCGCCGCCGTCCTGTTTTACGTGAGCTACTGGCTGCTGTCCAAGATCGAAGCCGCCAAGTGGACGGCATTCGTACGCGGCAAGATGCAGAGCGCGCTGTCGTCCGGTTCGGGCGTCGCCCTGAGCGCCGTGGCGTTCCTCGCCGTCTATCGCGAGGGATTCGAGACGATCCTGTTCTACAAGGCGCTGTTCACGTCGGCGGGATCGAGCGGCGTGCCGGTGGTGGCGGGCATCGCCGTCGGCGCGGTAGGGTTGGTGGCGGTCTATCTGCTCATCAATCAGCTGGGGCTGCGGGTCGCGATGAAGCCGTTCTTCGCGGTCACCGGCGTGATGCTGTACTACATGGCGTTCGTATTTGCGGGAAAGGGGATCGCGGCGCTGCAGGAAGCGCAGGTTATCCCGTTGACCGTGATCGAAGGCGCCCCCCGGATTCCCGTCCTCGGCATCTATCCGACGGTCGAATCGCTGATCGTGCAGGGATTGCTGATCGTCCTGGCAATCGTCGCGGCGGTGTGGGCCATGCGGCCGAAGCCCTCAGGCGCTCCCTCGCAGGGCGACCTCCTTCGGTCGTAGCGATTCGGGCAGCGGCTGCGGTCCCGCCGGCACCCGCCATTTGTAGAGCAGCGCCGCTCCCAGCAGAATCAGCACCACGCTCATCCCCTGGGCCAGCGTAAACGGGCCGAGCAGCCGGTCGTCTTTCGCGCGCACCAGCTCCACGAGAAACCGTTCGGTCGCGGCAAACACGAGGTACCACGCAAAGAGCCAGCCGATGGCATGGCCGTGGTCGCGGCGGCGCCACAGCCACCAAAACACCAGCAGCATGATCACCGTCTCGTAGATCTCGGTCGGGTGCACCGCCACAACGAGATTCGGATCAGTCATCGCCGGAAAGTGGAGGCCCAGCCGCTGCAATTCCCCGACCGTCGTCGGCGGTAAGCCGTTCGGAAATTTCATCCCCCAGGGCAGGCTCGTCGGGACGCCGTAGTCGTCGTTGACGAGGAAGCAGCCGACGCGGCCCAGCGCATAGCCGAGCGCGAGCGGCGCGGCGCAGATCTCGGCCGTGAACCGAGGGGGGACGCGCCGGCGCCAGCCGTTCAGGAGGATGCCGGCCGCCGCTCCGAGGAAGCCGCCGTACCAGACGAAGCCGCCGCGCCGAAACAGCATGGCCGAGTCGTGGTACAGGAAGACATACCACAGCTTCGCGCCGACGAGGCCGCCGATGACGCCGGCGATGATGATGTCGGCGGCGAAGTCCTCGTCGAGCCCGCGCGCGCGCAGGTCGAGCTGAATCGCCCACCCCGCCATCAGGAACGCCATCATCATCATCAGGCCGAAGCCCGTGAGTTCCAGGGGCCCGAGGTGAATCGTCAACGGTAAAACGGTCATGTCGTGATCTCGACGGGTTCGAGGCCGGGGAGCGGAAGATCGGCGCGGGCGTCGAGCGTCCAATCGCTGCGCTCGCCCTGGCGCAGCCGGTGCCAGCCGGCGCGCGCGATCATGGCGGCGTTGTCGGCGTTGAGGCGCGGGCTCGCCACGGCGACGCGGGCGATGCCCTTGAGGCGCTCGGCAGCCCGTGCCGACAGAGCCTTGCTGCAGGCGACGCCGCCGCCCAGCACGGCGGCCCTGTACCCGGTGGCGCGCACGGCGCGCTCGAGCTTCGTGACCAGCACATCGAGCACCGCATCCTGAAAGCCGCGGGCGAGGTGTGCGCGGTCGCGGCCCAAGTCGTCCGACGCCCGCACGGCATGCAGCACGGCGGTTTTGAGGCCGGAGAACGAGAATTCGAACCCGTCGGCAATCATCGGGCGCGGGAAGTTGTAACGCGTTGGATCCCCTGTGCGCGCCAGCTGCTCGATCGGGGGGCCGCCCGGATAGCCGAGGCCGAGCAGCGTGGCGACCTTGTCGAACGCTTCGCCGGCCGCGTCATCGCGGGTCTCACCGAGCAGCCGGTAGCGGCCCCAGGCGGGCACGTCGAGCAGCAGCGTGTGTCCACCTGATACCAACAAGGCAACGAAAGGAGGAGCGAGCTCGCGGTCTTCAACCGCCGGAGCAAAGAGGTGCCCCTCCATGTGATGCACGCCGATCAGCGCGCGATCGCCGGCGCAGGCGAACGATTTGGCGTACACCACGCCGACGAGCAGGGCGCCCGCGAGTCCGGGACCGGCGGTGACGGCCACCGCGTCGATCGCGGACGGCGCGAGTCCGGCTTCCGCGAGCGCGCGATCCACGACCGCCGGCAAGGCGGCGAGATGCGCGCGGCTCGCCAGCTCGGGGACGACGCCGCCGAAGACCTTGTGAATGTCCTGCGACAGGATGACGAGACTCGCGAGCTCACCGCCGACCAGCACGGCCGCCGAGGTCTCGTCGCACGACGTCTCGATGCCGAGGACGGCGTCAGCCACGACGGCGGGGGGGGGGGGGGGGGGGCGTGACGCGGCGCCGCAGCGTGACCGAGTCGGGAATGGCGCGGGCGGTGATGCCGCGCGGCGCGATGACGGTGATCCGCGCGACCCCGCCGCCCGCGGTCGTCCCCGTGATGTGAGCGACGACGCGGAGGGAGTCGCGCGTCAGCGCCTGCACGCGCTCTTCGGGACCCCGGACCGCGACCGAGACGCGCGGCGGCGTGACGATGAAGTTCGTGATCGCGCCGGCGCCCGTCTCCACGGGGATTCCGCCGAACGAGCGCTCGGCGATGCGGCCCATTTCGCCCGTGACGGTCACATGCTTCGGCGAGAGGCGCACGATGCCCAGCGGCATGGTGTCGATCGGCACATTGCGCGTGAACTCGCCCGAGACGCTTGTGATCTCCACCGGCACCGTCGTCACTGACTCGATGGCTGCCAGGCTTTTTTCGGGGCCGACCAGACGCACCGTCGTCGGGGTCATCGAGAGCCCGCCGTGCAGCACCTGACCGGACTCGGGCGTCACCGTGACGAGCGAGACGATGCGGACTTCTTTGCGGGTCACGCTGTCGAGCGCCAGCGTGATCTCGTTCGGCCGCACCTCCAGGACGCGGACGTCGGCGCCCTTGGGGAGGGAAAGCTCGACTTCGGCCGGATCGAGGTGAATGGCCCAGCTGGAGGTCGTCAGGGTGTCGGGTACGCGGCGCGTGATGTCGCCGGCCAGCGAGCGCAGCTTCAGAATCTGGCTGCCCTTGCCGGAAATCTGCACGCGGACCTTGGGCGGCTTCTGGAGCAGTGCGCGGCCGGGCGGCAACTGCACGTTCAGCGTCACATCGAAGCTCGTCGTGATGGGCTGCTGCAGCTGCACGGCGACGTAGAGCATCAGCGCCAGAAGCAGCGCCGCACCCTTGATGGGCCAGTTGCGCGTGATCTCCTGGAACACGCTAGGGCTCACTCAGCAGGCGTCGGATCAGCACTTCGTTGACCGGATCTTCCCAATTGGCGGCCCCGATGACGCGTTTCACGATCATCCCGTCGCGGTCGATCAGATAACTCTCCGGTACGCCGAAGATGTCGTACGACTGCCGGATCGCGCCACTGGGGTCGTGGAGGATGTCGAACGTGAGTCCCAGGTCGTTCGCGAACGCCAGGATCTGCGCCGGGCCATTCTGCTCCTTGTCCGGATAGAATGCGTCACCATCGACGCTCACGGCGGCGATGCGGAAATCGGTTCCGGCGAGCTTCTGGTGCAGCTTCTCCATCGACGGCATCTCGGCGCGACACGGCGGGCACCACGTCGCCCAAATGTTGAGCAGCACGACCTTCCCGCGGTAATCGGCGAGCGATGCCGGCCGGCTGGTCCGCAGATCCGTCGTGTGAAACTGCGGCGCGGTGGATCCGATTTCCAGCAGGTTGAGCTGCGGGCGGAGCTTGATCGCGAGCGCGACGCCAAAGACGGCGGTCGTCACCACACCGGCGATCAACGTCCACTGTTGCCGATTCGTCATGCGGTCACCATGCAGCGGCGGCGCAGCTCCTGCACCTCGCGCGCCGGGTCGGCGGCCGCGAACACCGCGTTGCCGGCCACGAAGGTGTCGGCGCCGGCCTCATGTGCCGCGGCGATCGTCTGTCTCGCAATGCCACCGTCGACCTCGAGAAAGAACCGTGCGTCGTGCGTCGTGCGGAGTGTGTGGACGCGCCGGATCTTATCGTTCGATCCCTCAAGGTAACTCTGGCCGCCGAATCCCGGGTTCACCGTCATGATCAGCAGCAGATCGAGATCGCGGATCACTTCCTCGGCGAGCGCGAGCGGCGTACCAGGATTGAGGGCCAGCCCGGCCATCATGCCCTGCTTCTTCACCGCCTCGAGCTGCCGTTGCACGTGAATCGTGGCCTCAGGGTGAAACGTGAACACCGACGCGCCGGCGTCCGCGAAGGATTCGATGTAGTGCTCGGGTTCGACTACCATCAAGTGTACGTCGATCGGCTTCTCGGTGAGCTTGCGGAGCGTCTCGATCATGTTGGCGCCGAACGTGATGTTCGGGACGAAGCGCCCATCCATCACATCCACGTGCAGCCAATCGGCCCCGGCTTCCAACACCTGCGCGATCTGCTCCTTGAGTCGCGCGAGATCGGCAGAGAGGACGCTCGGTGCGATGCGGATGCCCCCCCCATTCGTCATTGCGGACTCCGGGCGACGACGATGTCCACGACCGTGCCGGGCGCCGCCAGCGTCCCGGCCGCGGGACTCTGCGCCACCACCGTGCCGGGCGAGGCTTCGGACGTTCGCCGCCGTGTCACCGTGCCGAGCTGCAATCCTTCGTTCTCCAGTCTGGTACGTGAGTCGGCCGACGACATGCCCAGCAGATCGGGAACCGGGATCGTCGGCGCGCCGCGGCTGATGACGACGGTCACGCTGGCACCGGGCGGCAGCGCGGTTCCCGCGGGGGGTCGCGTGAGCATCGCGAGCCCGGTCGGCGCGTCCGCCTGCACCGACTCCGCCTGGCTCGCGACCAATCCGGCGGCGGCGATCAGCGACTGCGCGAGCCCGCCGTCGAGCTTCGCAACGTCTGGTACCGGAATTTTGGGCGGGCCGGCGCTCGACACCAGGGTGATCTTCGTGCCTTCGGGAGCGACGATGCCGGGCGGCGGGTCCTGCCACACCACGATCCCCGCCGGCGCCGTCGGATGCGGCTCGGCGCCGCCGTCGGTGACCTGCAGCTTCGATCTCTGGATCTCCGCCTGCGCTTCCGCCATGGTGAGACCGAGCACGCGCGGCACCGCCTGGTGGCCGGGCAGGATGGGGGCGGGGAAGAGAATGAGGTACGCGGTGAGGTAGCCCGCGAGCACCATCGCGGCGCCGATCCCGATCCACTTCCAGGTTTTGGTGTCGACCCGGACACCCTGCAGCGAGTCGAAGTGGCGCCGCACGCGCATCAGCGCGCTCCTCCCCGCTCGAGGCGCGCCGCGTACGCGCCGTCGATCCCGTGGCGCTGGGGCAGCGACTGAAAGTCGCCCGCCGCGGTGAGCAAATCCGCCGCAACTGCGTCCGGGCGAGGCGACCGCGTGAATTCCGGGTTCCGTTTCAGAAAACTCTCCACGACGTGTTCATTCTCCTCCGGCTCGAGCGAGCAAGTCGCATAGATGAGCAGGCCGCCCGGTCGCACGAGCGAGGCCGCTGCCGCGAGCAACCGCCCCTGCCGCTCCGCCGCGCGCGCGAACACCGTCGGCTGCAGGCGCCAGCGCGCGTCGGGATGGCGCCGCATGGTGCCGGTCGCGCTGCACGGCGCGTCCACGAGGACGGCCGCAACGCTCGCGAGTCGCAGCGGGGCCGCCTCAAGATTGGCGGCGACGCACTGAATCGCCACTCCCGCGCGCCGTGTCGTCTCGGCGAGCCGGCCGATGCGCTCGTGCCGTGCATCACCGGCCAGCAGCCGTGCACCAGCCGCTTCGAGGGCGACCGCTTTGCCTCCGGGTGCGGCGCACGCGTCGTACACCTGTTGGCCCTTGGGGATCGCGGCAAAGCGGGCGACGAGCGCGTGGGCGGGGTCCTGGACGATCCATCCGCCTTCCGCAAAACCCGGGAGACTCGGGGGATGCGGGATGCGGGAAGCGGGATGCGCGGCCCGCACCTCGAGGCCGGCGCCGAACGGAGCGAGCGTCGTGTCAATTCCGGAGGCCCTCAACTCATCAGTCAGGCGATCAAGACTCCAGCGAATCGGTTGAAGCACAAGTGGTGGCCGCGTGTCATTCCACGCGATGAGTCGTTGAGTTTCTTCGGGTCCAAAGCGTGTGGTCCATCGTCGAACGAGCCAATCGGGATGTGTGGTCAACGCATCCCGCATCCCGCTTCCCGCATCCCGGTGGAGCTGCCGCAGAGTCCTATTTACGTACCCGGTGCTCTCCTCGCCCACAGTCTCCCGGGCCAGCTCGACAGACGTTGAGAC
>Ga0209056_10004031_pt1 | contig 15515 bp, 11 predicted proteins | sample GraSoiAngelo_114_FD_185876 | JGI IMG/M metagenome (GOLD analysis project Ga0209056, IMG submission 185876) | Grasslands soil microbial communities from the Angelo Coastal Reserve, California, USA - 14_0903_13_40cm (SPAdes) (version 2) | ecosystem: Environmental > Terrestrial > Soil > Grasslands... | reverse complement strand
ACCCACTCGACCTTCACGTGGTGCTCGGCCTTGAGCCGCTCAATACGCACGGTACTGAGATAGCACCAGGGTCAGACGTAGTCGGAGAAGATCCTCATCGTCACCGGCTGAGTCATGATGCCTCCTGCGGCGGACTCGCCGTCAGCGCAGGCCTTCCTGTTCGCGCAGACGCTTGATGGCCTCGAGTTGCAGCAGCGATTCCCTGTCCTTCGGCCGGCCGAGATACCGCTTGATGCGGATGAGGTCCTCGAGGCCAATCACCTGCGTCGGACGGCCACCGATGGACATGGTCTCGACGTGTGGCAGCAGGTCCTCGTACGTCCCGAGCGGCTCCAGGTAGCCGAGGAAATCCAAAGGCCACTCGCCATCGACCTCGAACGTGTAGTTCTGGCCCAGCGCGAGCGCCTGCGCGTCCAGGCGGAACTTGAGCTCCGGTGGAGCGTCGCGCAGGGTCAGGTTCAGAGTCCCGAGGGCCGTCGCCAGGCGCTCGAGGTTGTCGGGGGTGCGCCGGTAGCAGAGGTCCACGTCATAGGTCACGCGGGCGCCGCCCATGAGCGCCTCGGCCTGTCCGCCAACGATGATGAACTCCACGCCGTGCTCGGCCAGCACCGCGCAGAAGCGCTCAAGCGGGCTTTGCTCGACCGGCTCGTCCAATCTCCCGCACCCTCAGCGCAGCGCGCCGTCCGTACTCGGCACGGCGTGCGCGCTCCGTCGGCGTGACACGCATGTTGGCGCGGATAAGCGAGAGGTCCACGCCGCTCTCGTCATACTGACCCGGCGCGCCAAACGGCCGCGGGGAGGGCGCTGCGCTGGTCGTGAAATCACCGGCCGAACTCGCCATGGTTGCCATTCTACTCCGAGGATCGGTGACGGGCTCACCCGAGCGCGGGCCGCACGCGCTCGGCGAAGACGGCCATCTGCGCGTCGAGCTCGCGGCCGTCGGCGGCGAGGAACTCGAGGACCAGGTGCTCGACGCCGCACGCGGCCAGCTCGCCGATCTGCTCGACCAGGGCGGCCGGCTCGCCCGCGAGCACGCGCCCCCCATGCGTGGACGCTGGCGCGCTCTGGCCGGGCCGCAGCACGCGCAGGTCGTTGCGCAGCGTGAGCGCCGGGGGCGTCGCGCGGCCGCTGGCCTGGCAGAGCCGTGCGATCTCGGCCTGGCCGGCCTGCAGCTCCGCCGGCGGGCGATTGATCGGATGCCAGGCGGCTCCGAGCCGAGCGGCGCGGCGGAGCGCGGCCCGGCTGTGGCCGCCGACCCAGATCGGCGGGTGCGGCTTCTGCAGGGGCTTGGGCTCGAACACGAGCCCGCCGAACCGCGTGTACTTGCCCGCGAACGACGGCGCGCGGCTGGTCCAGAGCTCTTGCATCGCCGCCAGATACTCGTCGGTCATGGCGCCGCGCTCCGCGAAGGGCACGCCCAGGGCGGCGCTCTCGGCGGCGACCCAGCCGGCGCCGATGCCGAGCACGACGCGCCCGCCGGAGAGCGCGTCGAGCGAGGCGATCATCTTGGCGGTGACGACCGCGTTGCGATACGGGACGATGAGCACAGTGGTGCCGAGCCGGACCCGGCGGGTCGCCCCGGCGACGACGGCGAGCGTCACGAGGGGGTCGAAGACCGTCTCGCCGAAATTGACGATGTTGGCGTGCGGCACCACGACGTGATCGCTGACCCAGACGGAGTCGTAGCCGAGCTGCTCGGCCCGGACGGCCGCGCCCCGGATGATGTCCGGTGTGGCCAGGTGCCGGCAGTTGGGAAGCCAGACGCCGAAGTTCATCGGCGCGATCCTCCGTCAGCCGCCGCGGGACGTCAAGGGGTGGACTAGCTGCGCTCGATGGGGCACGATACCCTTCTCGGAGGATTCCATGGCACGCACGCTGCTCGACAAGGTGTGGGACGCGCACACGGTCCGGACGCTGCCTTCCGGCCAGACCCAGCTCCTGATCGGCCTCCACCTCATCCACGAGGTGACGACGCCGCAGGCCTTCCAGATGCTCAAGGAGCTGAAGCTGAAGGTCCGCATGCCCGCGCGCACGTTCGGCACGCTCGACCACATCATCCCGACGGCTGACCAGGCCCGTCCCTTCGCCGACCCGCAGGCGGAGGAGATGGCCCAGCACATGTACCGGAACATGAAAGAGTTCGGCCTGCCGCTCTTCGACATGGCGAGCGGCAAGCAGGGCATCGTCCACGTGATCGGGCCCGAGCTCGGCCTCAGCCAGCCGGGCATGACCATCGCCTGCGGCGACAGCCACACCTCCACCCACGGCGCCGTCGGCGCCATCGCCTTCGGGATCGGCACCACGCAGGTGCGCGACGTGCTGGCCACGCAGTGCCTCGCCATGGCCAAGCCCAAGCTGCGGCGGGTGCGGGTGGAGGGCACGCTCGCCAACGGCGTCTACGCGAAAGACGTGATTCTCGCGATCATCAACCAGCTGGGCGTCAAAGGCGGTGTCGGATACGCCTATGAATATGCGGGTCCGGTGATCGAGCGCATGACCATGGAGGAGCGACTTACTATTTGCAACATGTCGATCGAAGGCGGCGCGCGCTGCGGCTACGTCAATCCCGACGCGACGACCATCGAGTATCTCCGCGGCCGGCCCTACGCGCCGCAGGGCGAGGCCTTCGACCGCGCGGCCGCCTGGTGGAAATCGATGGCCACCGAGCGGGGCGCCGAGTTCGACGACATCGCCCGCCTCGACGGCGCGGCCATCGAGCCGGTCGTGACGTGGGGCATCAACCCCGGCATGTCCATCGGCGTGAGCCAGCGGATCCCCTCGCCCGACGCCCAGCCCGAGCCCGAACGGCCGACCTTCCGCGAGGCGCTCGCCCACATGGGCTTCGAGGCGGGCCAGCCGATCAAGGGCGCGAAGATCGACGTGGCGTTCGTGGGCTCGTGCACCAACGGGCGCCTGTCGGACCTACGCGCCGCTGCCGAGGTGGCGAAGAAGGGCAAGGTCGCCGAGGGCGTGCGCGCGCTCATCGTGCCCGGCTCCCAGCAGGTCGCCCAGGCCGCCGAGGCCGAGGGCCTGCACGAGATCTTCCTGGCCGCGGGCTTCCAGTGGCGCAAGGCCGGCTGCTCGATGTGCCTCGGCATGAACGACGACAAGCTCCAGGGCCGCGAGATGAGCGCCTCGTCCAGCAACCGCAACTTCATCGGGCGCCAGGGCAGCCCCACGGGGCGGACTCTGCTGATGAGCCCGGCGATGGTCGCGGCCGCCGCCATCACCGGCGTCGTCACCGACGTGCGGGAGATCCTCCGATGAGCACCGACTTCAAGCGCCGCCATATGACGGGCCGCGGCATTCCCCTCCCCGGCAACGACATCGACACCGACCGCATCATCCCTGCGCGCTTTCTCAAGGAAGTGACCTTCGAGACCATGGGCGAGCACGTCTTCGAGGACGCGCGGAAGCAGAACCCCGAGCACCCCTTCAACTCGCCCGCCTACCGGGGCGCGTCGGTGCTCGTCGTCGGCCAGAACTTCGGCTGCGGCTCCTCACGCGAGCACGCCCCGCAGGCCCTCATGCGCTGGGGCATCCGCGCTATCGTCGGCGGCTCCTTCGCCGAGATCTTCTTCGGCAACTGCGTGATGCTCGGCATCCCCTGCCTGGTCGCGTCGCAGGAGGACCTCGAGTGGCTCCAGAAGGCGATCGCCAAGTCGCCTCAGGTGCCGGTGACGGTGGACGTCGAGAAGCAGGAGGTGCACTTCGGCGACCACGCCATCAAGGCGAGCATCCCCGATGGCCCGCGAAATCAGCTCGTGGGCGGGACGTGGGACTCGACGGCGGTGCTCCTCGAGGCCGGCGCAGCGATCGAGGCGACCGCGGGGAAGCTGCCGTATGTCGCTGGGTTCTGATCCGCTCCGTCGAAGATTGCCAAAGAAGCCAGGCGGCGACCCGACGTGCCGCCCTCTAGCGGTCGGATTCGTTCTGGCAGCCGAACGTGTTCCCTCGGCGATTCGCCCAGCGTGGGCGATCGCGACTACCCCGCCAAGGGATGCATGACGTCGATGGCCCAGCCCACGTTTAGGCGCTCGCCCAGCCAGCCAGGGATCGCCGTCCGCGCGTGGAGGCGGAGCCCCTGCGCGTCGTGCCGGGCCAGGAGGGCCTGGACGGGATCGGCGGGTATCGCAGCGGGAGGCGGCACCTCGGGCAGGAGCCGCCCGTCCGGGCGCCGGAACCGGAGTTCGCCGTCGGGTTGTCGATCCACCTGGTAGCCCTCCTCGTGGACCGCGCGGTGGTGCCGGCGACAGAGCAGCGCGAGATTCGAGAGCGTCGTCGGGCCGCCGTGCGCCCAGTGGCGGATGTGGTGCCCCTGGCCGAACGGTAGCCCGCAGCCGGGAAAGCGGCAGCCCCGGTCCCGGTGGTGGAGCGCCCGTCGAATGGCCGGAGGGATGGTCCGGGTGCGGGCGCCGACCTCAACGACCTGACCATCCGGGGCGTGCCGCATCACCACCCGGCTCGCGTCGCACGCCAGGCGCCGGGACGTTTCCGCGGAAACGTGCGTCCCGTCCTCGAGGACGGACTGGCCGGGCGCGTCCGGATCCGCCAGCACCGGAGCATCGACGTGGACGACGACCTGGTACCGCTCTCCCGGCGCGCCGGGATCTATTCCAGAGTGGAGGGCCGTCTCCGCGAGCAGGGCCAGCGCGTCCGCCTGCTGCTCGGCCATGGTGGGCGTTTTCGCGGAAACGTCCGGCGAGGGCGTTTCCGCGGAAACGTCCGCGCGACGCTGCTGGTACAGCGCCTCGCGCGCGGCGGTCAGCGCCTGCACGAGCAGAGCGCCGACCTCCGGCGCGAGCCGTCCCCGGATGACCACCATGCCGTCCTCGTCCTGATACACGTGCAGCGCCCGGCTCGCGTGCCGCCGGGCGGTCTCGCGAGCCTCGGCCTTCCGATCCACCCGCCGCCACCCGCGAACGATCCGCTCGACGTGCGCGGCGGTGCCGGCCCTACCCACCGCCAGCAGCCGCGCTTCGGTCTCGGGAGTGGCCACGCGGGTCAGCGCCCGCACCTTGGCGTACGAGAGCTCGCCCCGGGCGAGAGCCCGGGCCAGCAGCGGCAGCGTGCCCAGGGCGTGCGCGACGCGGACGCGCTCGCGGGCCGCGCCCGGGTCGAGCCCCACTCGCCAGGCCAACCAGGCTGCACAGGAGCGGAAGCCGGTGTTCCAACCACCGCGGGCGTCGAACTCGCGAATCAGGTCCAGAAGGTGCGCGGTCGCGGCGTCGAGGTGAGCTGACAGTTCGGCGATCTCGTCCCCCAGCCGGTCCAGTGAGCGCATGTCCATGGCGAGTCCCCCTTCTGCTGAGGCGACTCTACACCCGAGTTTCGCAGCCATCGGGGAGGCGCGCCAAGCGGCGATCGCGGCACGATCGACATTTTTTCGACGAACGCATCCGCGATGGCTTCTCCGGGCTTCTATGGACCGCTGGGACGGCCTGCACCAGGTGTTGCCGACACGCAGCGACTGCCCACGCAAGAAGCTGTCAAGCGGAAATTGCAGCCGACACGCCCCTTCCCCCAACCGCTTCCTCGAAAAGCAAGCGGTTCGCGCAAGGCGCGTGGCTATCTCATGGCTGCGCTACCCTGAGGTCGAACTTTTGGGACACGGCACTAGCGCCCCACGACCGTCCGGACCTAAGCCTCTTCACTACCGAAGGGGGGCGGGCACCGCGGACGAGTGATGATCCACGATCATCCAGTTCTCGCCCTCCTTCACGAATGTGAAGCTATAGCGCGCTGGCAGCGTCTTGGTTTCCCCGTCCTTGATGTACGAGAATGTGTAGTAGCCGGTGTTGACAGCGGTGCCGCCATAGACGCGGATCAATTGCTCGCCGAACGTGACCTTCAGACCCGGCAAGACCCTGAACGCCGTGACGAAGTAATCGCGCAGCGCCGCTCGATCTGCTCGCACGGTAGGAGAGAGCGTCCCCCAAAGAACTCCATCGGTGGCATAGAGAAGAACAACTTTGTCAGGATCGTTTTGTCCTAAGGTCTGGGCCCATTTCATGGTCGCGGCGCCAACGTCCTCCTTCGGCCCGGCCGAGGCGACGGATCCAGTCAGCAACAGGCTGCCAGCGAGCACGAAGCGCAGAGCCGAAGTCCATAGCCGGAACCGCATGTTTCTTCCTCCTCTATGCCTGCTTTCGCATGAACCCCCGAAGACCCGCCGGCAGGAGTGCGACGATAGCTCCTTCGATCCGGGTTCGATGGCGCTGATAGTAAATTCCAAGCCAGATGATCGCCAGCCCGAGGGCCGAGAGCGCGAACGGGAAGAGGAGCGAGTCCTTGAAGACGGTGTAGGCGAGATGACCCAAATAGCCGAAAACACCGAGGGCGCCGAAGACGATGAAGACGCGGCGGTCCAGCAGTACCGAGATCAGCATCAGCACGATGTTGATCAGACAGTAGAGGAGCTTGCTGACTTCGCTCTGGCTCTCCATCAGAGAGAGCCCGCCCCAGAAGGCGAGCGTGCCGAAGAGGTACCCCCAGAACGCATAGTCGTCCCGCGTGCGGCGATCGACGAGAAACGAAACGGCGAGAAACGCAAGGCCGAACCAGAGCGAGACCCACAAGCGCTGATTCCACGTGAAGTCTGATCGTCCGTAGATGAGCGGCGTGAGATCCATGGACATGAACCACAATGCGAACGCGACCGGGAAGGTGAGGAATGGGAATCGGACGAACCGGAGGGCGACGAGCCCCGCGAGAATCGTCCCAACCTCCATGAAGAACCATCCTCCCTTCACCCACTCGTAGTAGTTCCGGTACGCGCCAGGATCTTGTTGCGGCCACATCCCCGTCATCCGCTCGAAACCGTAGATTCCCAGCGGCGTCATCCAGACCGCCAGGGTGAAGAGGAGGCCGCTCGGGACCCTGAGCCCCTGGCGGACCCAAAGGCGAAGCCCCGCAAGACTGCAGCAGAGAGCATAGACGACCGCGATCAAGAGGAGTCCGGCTCCGCCGAAGCGCTCCCAGGCGCGGTTGACGAACCAACCCATCGCCGACATGACGACGAGGGCGCCGAAGTAGTAGGTGACGTGGGGTAAGTCGAAGCGGGCGCGACCCCGAGCTCTGCCTTCGAGCGCGGCCCAGAGGGGCTCAACCTGGGCTGCCGAGATCAACCCTTGAGCGTGGGCCCATTCGATGTCCTGTTTCGAAATCTCCACGGTCACCCTCTCTCCACGGTCACCCTCCATTGTCTCCCGACCGTGTTCGTTGGGCGCGACGGTTCTTACCGGCGTGATAAGCTTCGCGCCTATGGCAGTGGGCGAGCTCCTGGCGAAGTTTCCCCGCGAACGGACGTGGCTCCTGCCGGCGCTCCAGGCGGTCCAGCGCGCCGAACGCTATCTCTCCCCGGAAGCGCTGGAGGCGGTCGCGGCGTACCTGCGCGTCCCGAAGAGCGAGGTGTGGGGCGTCGCGTCGCACTACCCGGAGCTCCGGCTCGCCCTGCCCGGGACACGCGTCGTCCGGGTTTGCACCGGCGTGAGCTGCAAGCTCCGCGGCGGCGGCGAGCTGCTCGCCGCGTGCGAGCGACGGCTCGGCCTCCGCGCGGGCCAGACCACCGCTGACGGCGCGGTGACGCTCGAAGCGATGGACTGCGCCTTCGCCTGCGCCGTCGCGCCCGTCGTCGAGATCGACCACGCGTGCCACGGCCGCGTCACGCCGCGCGCGCTCGACGCCCTCCTCGCCGCCCGCCCCGCCGCGCACGCCGCGGCCGCGACGCCGGGCGTCGCCCCGCCGCCGCGGCCGACGACCGGCTCGCCCGCGGCGCGCTTCGCGGCGCTCAGGCGCGAGGCCGAGCGCCGGCGCACGGGCGCGCGCCTCGCCGTCGGCCTGGGAACGTGCGGGCGCGCCGTCGGCGCGCGCGAGACGTTCGAGGCGCTGCGCCTCGAGGTCAAGCGCCGCGGCCTCCCCTTCGCCGTCGTCGCCGCGGGCTGCAACGGCATGTGCTGGGCCCAGCCGGTCGTCGAGGTCCTGCGCGACGGCCGTCCGCGGCTCACGACGGGCCCCGTCGCCGCCGAGCATGTCTCGAGACTCCTCAACGCGCTGGCGGCGAACCCCGCCGCAGCGCCCGACGTCGGCGGCGACTGGCTCGGGCGTCAGCGGCACGTCCTCCTCGAGCGCTGCGGCCTCGCGGACCCCGCGGACATCGCCGACGCGATCCGCCACGGGACGTACGCGACGCTGGTGAACGCGCTCGAGGACGCGCGCCCCGAGCGGGTGATCGAGGAGGTGCGCGCGGCAGGCCTCGCCGGGCGCGGCGGCGCCTACTTCCGGACGGCGGTGAAGTGGGCGGCGTGCCGCGAGGCGAAGGGCGCCCCGAAGTACCTCGTCGTCAACGGCGAGGAAGGCGAGCCCGGCATCTTCAAGGATCGCCACCTGATGGAGGGCGACCCTCACCGGCTCCTCGAGGCCACGCTGCTCGCCGCGTACGCCGCCGGCGCCACGCGTGCCATCCTCTATATCCACGGGGAGGCCGACCTTTCGGCCGAGCGCCTCCGCGTCGCCGTGGCGCAGGCAGGCGAGTGGGGGCTCCTCGGCGAGCGCATCCTCGGATCCGACTTCTCGCTCGACGTCGAGCTACGCCGCGGCGCCGGCGGCTTCGTCCTGGGCGAGGAAACCGCGCTCCTCGAGTCGATCGAAGGCTATCGCGCGATGCCCCGCACGCGCCCGCCCTTCCCCGTCGAGTCGGGGCTCTGGGGCAAGCCGACCGTCATCAACAACGTCGAGACGCTCTGCGCCGTGCCGTCCATCGTCGCCGAGGGCGGGGCCTGGTTCGCGAGCCTCGGCGGTGGCGGCGGGACCAAGCTCTTCGGCCTCTCGGGTCACGTCAGGCGCCCGGGGATCGTCGAGGTCCCCCTCGGCACGACGCTCAGGGCGCTGCTCGACGATCTCGGCGGCGGCTCCTCGACGGGCCGGCCGATCCGCGCCGCCGTCCTGGGCGGGCCATCCGGGAGTGTCGTTCCCGCGCGGCAGTTCGACGAGCCGCTCGTCCCGCGCGGTCCGGTCAATCCGGGAACGGGCGGCGTCGTCGCCCTCGACGAGGGCGTGGCGGTTCAGGACGTCGTGCGGACGCTGCTCGCCTTCAACATGCGCGAGTCGTGCGGCAAGTGCACCCCGTGCCGGGAGGGGACCGCGCGGCTCCTCAGGATGCTCGACGGGCCCATCGAGCGTGAGCGCGTGAGCTCGCTCGCCGAGGTGATCCAGATCGCCTCGCTCTGCGGGCTCGGCCAGGCAGCACCCCTCGCCGTCCTCTCGGCCCTCGCCGAGTTCCCGGGCGAGTTCGAGCTATCATGAGGGACCGATGAAGCTCACGATCGACGGTTGCCTGGTCGAGGTCGCCGAGGGTGCGACGGTCCTCGACGGCGTGAACCGCCTCGCGATCCCGCTGCCCCAGCTCTGCAAGGATCCGGACCGCGCGCCGCTCGGCGCCTGCCGGACGTGCCTCGTCCACGTCGAGGGCCAGCGCGGCCTCTCCGCCGCGTGTCACCTGCCGGCCCGCGAGGGCATGGTCGTCTCGACCGCGCATCCCGACGCCGTGCGCGTTCGCCGTGGCGTCCTCGACCTCACGCTCTCGATGCTCACCCCGGCAAAGGGGGAGTTCGGCGCGCTCGGCGACGCGGCCGCGCGCCACGGGCTCGGCGAGCCGGGCTTCGCGCCCCTGCACCGCTTCGACGTGGACGCGAGCAAATCGTTCTTCGTGCTCGACCGCGAGGCGTGCATCCTCTGCGGGCGTTGCACGGTCGCGTGCGACGAGGTCCAGCAGATCGGCGCGATCGCGCTCCTCGACCGCGGCCACACGACGAGGGTCGGCGTGTTCGGCGACGGGCCACTGGCCGCCTCCGTCTGCACCTCGTGCGGCCAGTGCGTGGCGACGTGCCCGACGGGGGCGCTCTCCACGAAGGAGGCGCCCGCGAAGATCGTGCGCCGCGTGGAGACGACTTGCCCCTACTGCGGCGTCGGCTGCGGCCTCGTCGTCCCCGTCCGCGAGGACGGGCGGCTCGCGCTCATGGCGGACGACGTGCCGTCGAACAAGTCGAGCCTCGGCACCCTCTGCGTCAAAGGACGGTTCGGGACCGGCTTTGTCCACTCACCCGACCGCATCACGCACCCGATGGTCCGGCGCGACGGCCGCTGGGTCCGGACGAGCTGGGACGAGGCGCTCGCGACGGCGGCGGCAGGGCTCGCGAAGCATCGCGGGAGGTTCGGCGCCCTCGCGAGCGCCAAGGCCACCAACGAGGACGGCTACGCCATCCAGAAGTTCTGCCGCGTCGTCATGCAAACGAACGACGTGGACCACTGCACGCGGCTCTGCCACTCGCCGTCGGTCGAGGCGATGCTCGCCTGCATGGGATCGGGCGCCACGTCGAACTCCTACCAGGACTACGCGGAGGCAGGCTGCCTCATGGTCGTCGGCGCCGACGCGTCGGCGAACCATCCCGTGATCGCGATCCGCTTCCGCCGCGCCGTCAGCCGCGGTGCGCGACTCATCGTGGTCAACCCCAAGCGCGTCGACCTGTGCGACCAGGCGGACCTCTGGCTCCAGCCGCGGCCAGGCACCGACGTGGCGCTCTTCAACGCGATGGCGCGCGTCATCCTGGACGAGGACCTCGCGAACCTCGACTTCGTCCGGACCCGGACGGCGGGATTCGAGGACTGGCGAGCCTCGCTTCGGCCCTTCACGCTCGAGTACGCCGAACGGACGACGGGCGTGCCCGCGAGCGACATCGCGCAAGCCGCGCGCTGGTACGCGCGGCCACCGTTCGCGGGCTCCTGCCTGATCTGGGGCATGGGCATCACCCAGCACACGAACGGCATCCACAACGCCCACGCGCTCCTGAACCTGTCGCTCGTCGCTGGCCAGATGGGCTTTCCCGGCAGCGGCATCTCCCCGCTGCGCGGCCAGAACAACGTCCAGGGTTGCGGCGACGCCGGCTGCATCCCGACGAACCTTCCCGGGTACCAGACGTACGATCCCGACACGCTCGCGAAGTTCGAGGCGCGCTGGGGGGTCCGGCCCCCGGGCACGACGGGGCGCGTCGTGACCGAGATGATCGAGGGGTGCCTCGACGGCGCGACGCGCGCCATGTACGTCGTCGGCGAGAACCCGCTCCTCTCGGAGCCGGACCTCCATCACGCCGAGAAGGCGATCGACCAGCTCGACTTCCTCGTCGTGCAGGACCTCTTCATGCACGAGACGGCGGAGCGCGCCCACGTCTTCCTGCCGGCTGCCGCGTTCGCCGAGAAAGACGGCACGTACACCAACTCGGAGCGGCGCGTCCAGCGCGTGCGGCAGGCCCTGCCGGCACCGGGCGAGGCGCGTCCAGACTGGTGGATCACGTGCGAGCTCGCCAAGCGCGTGGCGCGAACCCTCACGCTGGACGTCGGCGGCCAGTTCGACTACGCGGGGCCCGGCGAGATCTTCGACGAGATGGCCCGGCTCACGCCGTTCCTCGCGGGGCTCTCGCACGCGCGTCTCGACCGCGAGGGCGGCATCCAGTGGCCCTGCCCCACCCCCGACCATCCGGGCACGCGGTACCTGTACGCGGAGTCGTTCCCGACGGGGCGCGCGCGGTTCATCCCGGCGCTCCAGACCGCCGAGGCCGCGGAGCTTCCCGACCGCGACTTCCCGTTCGTCCTGAACACCGGCCGCCTCCTCTACCACTGGCACGGCGGGACGCTCACTCGCCGCGTCCAGGGGCTCCTGGAGCTGGCACCGCGCCTCGAGGTCGCCATCCACCCGAGCGATGCGCGGCGGCTCGGCGTGGACACAGGGGCGCGGATCCGTGTGGCCTCGCGGCGGGGCGAGCTGACCGGCCACGCGTGCGTCACCGAGGCGGTGCGGCCGGGCGCCGTGTTCGTCCCGTTCGTGAAGCTCGAGGAGTCGGCCGCGAACTTCTTGACGAACTCCGCGTTCGACCCGTCGTCGAAGATCCCCGAATACAAAGTCTGCGCCGTCCGCGTCGAACGCATTCCCGTGTAGTCGGCGCGAGCGATGCCTCCCCGCCGGGTCCTACTGGGCGAGGAACGCGTCGAGGGCGCGGACGAACGCGGCGGGATCGTCGAGGACGAGGTGATGGTAGGCGCCGGGGATCTCGGCGAGCGTCGCCAGCGGGATCGCCGCGCGCATCCGCGCGGCCATCTCGCGCGGTAAGACGAGGCTTCGCTCTCCGCGCACGATCAAGGTCGGCGCGACGATGCGCGCGAGCAGCGGCCAGGCGTCGACGGGACGCCGGGAGCCGTTGCACGCCGGATCGAACCGGTACGTCCACCCGCCGTCGCGCTCGACAAATCCCATGCGCGCAAGATGGGCGAGCACCTCCGCGGCGGCGACGGTCTCCCGCGGGAGGAGACGGAACGCGCGGACCGCCGCGTCGGGGTCGGGGTGCAGGCGCGGCGCGCGACGTCCGCGCGCGTGCATCCAGTCGAGCCGGTCCGCTGGGATCGCGGGCCGGGAGTCGACGATCACGAGCCGGCTCACGCGCTCGGGATGCCACGCCGCGAAGGCCATCGCGTTGTGGCCGCCCATCGAATGCCCGACGACCGTCATGCGCTCCCAGCCCAGCGCGTCCATGACGCCGACGAGGTCACGCGCGAAGTCCTCGGTGGCGTACGCGGGCGGCTCGGCCCACTGGCTCTCGCCGTGGCCGCGCTGATCGAGCGCGACCACGTGGAACCGGTCGGCGAACGCGGGCGCCACCAGATCGAACCAGTGAGCGTGCGCCGCGCCGCCGTGCAGGAAGCAGAGCGCGGGGCGACCAGGCGCGCCCCACTGGAGGAGGCGCAGGCGGAGGCCGTTGATCTCGAGCCCGCGCGTCCGCGCGGTCTCGCAGCCGAAGCGTGGTAGCGGCACGAGCAGAATTGTATCCGCAAAGTTTTTTCTTGGTGGGGGTTGACGCGAGCGCTAGTGTCGAAGAACGACCCCATGTTCCACGAGCTGACGCGCTGGCGACGCCAAGACCTCATCGACGCCGGCTATGCGCTGCTGCTCCTGCTCCTCGCGATCGCGACCGGCTACCTGATCCTGGCCCCCTCCGACCTTCGCGCGACGCCCCTGGCGCGGCCCCTGCCCGAGCCCCGCCCGGGCCTGGTTACGGACCGGCTGACGCCCACGGGGCATGTCGAGCCGACGCGGACGCGTCGGAGCTGGCCAAGGACGGTGACCGGTAAGGTTCTGGACAGCCATCGCCAGCCGCTCGAGGGCGCTGGCGTCGTCGTGGACGGCAAGGAGTACCTGACGGGGCCTGACGGCGCGTTCAAGTTCGAGGGCTCGGCGTCGAGAACGCCGCTCCTCGTCAAGATGCCGGGCTTCGAGAAGGCGACGGTCGAGCCGCACCGGGGCGCCGTGGAAGTCGTGCTCCGGCCGCACGTGATCAAGGCCGCGTACCTGACCTACTACGGCGTGAGCGACCGCGTCATCCGCAACCGGGTCCTCGACCTGGTCGGGGGCACCGAGCTGAACGCGGTGGTCATCGACGTCAAGGGCGACCGCGGCTGGATCGTCTACCCCACCGAGATCCCCGAGGCCCTCGCGGCGGGCGCGCAGGGTCCCGCGACGCTCCGCGACTTCGACGCGTTCATGAGCGACCTGAAATCGCGCGGCGTCTACACGATCGGCCGTATCGTCACCTTCAAGGACAACGCCCTCGCGAACCACCGGCGCGACCTGGCGGTCATCGACACGCGGACGGGACAGCCGTGGATGGACAACGAGAAGCTCGCGTGGCTCGACCCCTTCCGCGAGGAGGTCTGGGACTACAACCTCGCGATCGCCCGCGAGGCGGTGCGGCGGGGATTCGACGAGATCCAGTTCGACTACGTGCGCTTTCCGACCGACGGGCGCCTCGCCGCGGCGCAGTACTCGAAGCCGAACTCGAAGGAGACCCGGCTGCCCACGATCGCCGCGTTCCTCGCGCGCGCGCGCCGCGAGCTCGGCGCGATGGGCGCCTTCGTCGCCGCCGACGTCTTCGGCTACACGGCGTTCAACGGGAACGACACGGACATCGGCCAGCGCATCGAGGAGCTGACGCCGCACCTCGACTACATCTCGCCGATGGTCTACCCGTCGGGCTACCAGCGCGGGATCCCGAACTATCGCAACCCCGTCGAGCACCCCTACGAGGTGGTGTTCGAGACCGTGCGGCTGATCCTGAAGCGCTCGGGCCACACCCGCGTGCGGGTGCGGCCGTGGCTGCAGGACTTCCGCGACTACGCGTTCGACCATCGTCCCTTCGGCGTGCCGGAGATCCTCGCGCAGATCAAAGCGGCGGACGACGGCGGCGCCCTCGGCTGGATGCTCTGGAACCCGCGCAACGACTACACCAGCGCCGCGCTCAGGCAGAAGGAGGGCCTCGCGGCCAAGTGAGGCTCCTCCTGGTCGTCGCGCTGATCCTGACCGCGGCCCTCCTGGTCGCCTCGTTCGCCGGCGCCGAGCCGCTCCCGCCGAACGAGCTCGGCCGCGTCATGATCCTCGAGTACCACAAGATCGACTACCCCGAGGCGCGGTGGACGCGCACGCCCGAGAACTTCCGGCGCGACCTCGAGACGCTCTACGCGCGCGGTTACCGCCTCATCAGCCTCGGCGACCTGATCGACGGGCGCATCGCCGTTCCCGCCGGCACGACGCCCGTGGTCCTCACGTTCGACGACTCGTCGCCCGGCCAGTTCCGCTACCTCGAGGCAAACGGCACGGCCGAAATCGACCCGAAATCCGCCGTCGGCATCCTCGAGGCGTTCACGGACGAGCGCCCGGACTTCGGGCGCGCCGCTGTCTTCTTCGTGCTGCCCGCCGCGGACCCGCCGAACCGTCTCTTCAACCAGCCGGCGTACGAGGGTCGGAAGCTCCAGTACCTCGCGAGCCGGGGCTACGAGATCGGCAACCACACGCTCTGGCACGCGAACCTCGGGAAGTACGACGAGACGATCGTCCGCGGCCAGATCGCCAGCGCGCAGGAGTGGATCCAGCGCCACGTCCCCGACTACAAGATCCGCGCGCTCGCGCTGCCTCACGGCGTGTACCCGAAGGACGTAAGCTGGGCGCTCTCGGGCTCGGTGAAGGGGGTCACGTACAGCCACGACGCGATCCTCCAGGTCTCAGGCGGGCCGGCGCCCTCGCCGTTCTCGCGGGACTGGGACGCGGTGAGGCTGCCGCGCATCCAGGCGCTCGAGGAGGAGCTCCGGCACTGGCTCGTCTACTTCGAGCGGAACCCTGGGGAGCGGTTCGTGAGCGACGGTGACCCGTCCGTCGTGACGGTCCCGGCCACGCTCCGGGCCCGGCTGCGGAGCGACCTCCGGAACCTTCGCGTCGTCGAACGCTGAGACCTCGCGGGACTACCGATACATGAGATACGACGCGCGCCGGTTCAAGAAGCTGCTTCGGTCAGCGTCGGCCCAGGTGAGGAGCCGGTCGAGGCTCTGCCCGCTGAGGAACGCCCACATCGTCGGCCGGTTCACCAGGAGGTTCTGGATGTTCTCGGGTCTGAACTCGTCCCGGTGACGGACGCGTAGCT
>Ga0209056_10004030_pt1 | contig 15518 bp, 29 predicted proteins | sample GraSoiAngelo_114_FD_185876 | JGI IMG/M metagenome (GOLD analysis project Ga0209056, IMG submission 185876) | Grasslands soil microbial communities from the Angelo Coastal Reserve, California, USA - 14_0903_13_40cm (SPAdes) (version 2) | ecosystem: Environmental > Terrestrial > Soil > Grasslands... | reverse complement strand
TTGATACTCCCAGCGCAAGCGCTGGGATTCTGTTTGCCTAGTTGCATTGCTGCACCTCGGTTCCCAGAAACGGGGCTATCAACAGACCCGAATCGGAGCGCACTGAGTCTCCGACTACTCCACCGATAGGCATCACTCTCTCGGCGAGAGAAAATGCCGCGTTAGCGTCTCGATGGTCATTGTGTCCGCACTTCCCACAGACGAACTTCTTTCCGTTGGGCTTGGTCAACTGATGGCAGCGAGAGCATTCCTGCGAGGTATACGCAGGGTCTGCTTCGATTACCATTACGCCGCGCAAAGCGGCCTTGTACAGAATGAACTGGAGCAACTGATAGAAAGACCACTGCGACTGTTCGGCGTAGCGGCGAATCTTTCCCTTTCTAACGTTCTCCAGTTTTTCCAGCACAATGCACCGACGATGTTTTGCGGCGTAGTCCACGATTTGTTTGGACACCACGTGATTTTCGTACTTTGTGCGTCTGCATTGCTTGTTGCGAATCTTGTGGAGCAGACGCCTCTTCCCAAGACTCTGCAAATTGGCTTTTTGTCCGCGCCATCCGGCTTTCGTTCTGGCTGGGTTAAAGCCCAAATGCAAAACTTTTCCATTCTGAGGGTCGGCTAGAGTTGCTACTGCGCCGACCGAATTCCGGTCCACACCGACAGTTCCGGTTACAGAAAACTGCTTTTCCGCTTTTGCGTTGTAGCTGATGGCGGCATACCACTCGCCGCTACGCTCGAAGAATTCTGCACTACGAACGAACCCGACAGGCAGGCGCAGCCAGAGGACCGGCAGGACTTCTTTCTTGAACAGTGCGGGAATTCGAACACCCCCATCTTCCAACTTAATCTGCTTCCCCTTGTCGCCGCAGACAGGCAGCACGAGATTGCTGACCTGCTTGCACTTTTTGTTCTTCTGGTACTTGGCAATTAAACTCTTCGCAATCACGCACGGTAGTTCCTTATAGTATTTGCTAGAAGATTCCATTCGACGAGCCAACATACGGCCACGCAGGCTCGCGCTTTCCTTACTAAGGCATCCAGTACGGGACGAAGAGAATCGGGAACCTTGACTTTGACACAGCAAGTCACGGTGTCTACGATCTTGGCGTGCCTGTTGTCTTCGGCACGAAGTTCCGTCGAAAGATTCTCGCTGACCTTCCCTTGCTTCGAGCCCTGCTTTCTCGATGGCGAGCGAGATGGGCGGCAGCAGGGATTGAGTTTGGCGGCGAACCCGACCGCACCCATTTCCTTCTCCGCTACCCTCCCACTGTGAATTTGAGCGCCGTTGTCAGAACTCTTAAAAGCCGCTCCGCTTCCGCGTACCTCAATCGTTTTGGTGCGTTCTACTGGCGTCGTCATTCTCGTACTCGCTGGTCTGGCGGTTTCTTCCTTTGTTCAGTTGGTGGCGCTACGCTGGACATCCTGAAAGCTTATCTTGAGCAGCAAGGCTGCTAACCAGACGGAAGTCTGGTTGCCGCGGCTCATGTGTTCAAGGAGCCTGCTCCCTCGTCTGCGGGCCTTTGTCCGCCACCAGGGCCGTCGTTGGGGAAATCGATTGGCCCGGGGCGGGAGGCCTTGGATCGTTGGCTGAAAGGAACCAATCAAGCTTATCCGATCCCGGAGGGCGCAGGGGGAATCACGACCGTGCGGAACTTGGCGCAGTGGGCCCTGAACTATCACGCCGACGGTAGTGGTCAGGGTTCCCCTTCGATCTGCCCTGGCTGAATCTCTACTCCCGTTGTCTTCATCTTTTGGCGGCCCTCGAGACTTTCCTGCGCACGCCGCCGACGGATGTCCAAGTCAGAAAATCCTTGGAAGCTCTGCGGCGGATTTTGCACCCCGTCAAAGTGGACCAACCTCCCTGCGCTTCCGTCGGAGATGCCTTAAATCAAACGAGCCGATCTGTTTGATCGGCTTCGGGCCGCCCTCCGGCTCGAAGAGAAGAACCCCACGGTCAAGAAGCTCCGGGATGTGCAATCCGCCCCCCAACGCCTCGCAGCGGCGCTCCGCCGAGAACGCCCCGAGCGCGGTCCCGCTACCGACCGGCGGCAAGCCATCGACCTGATCCTCGGGCACCTCGAACGTCACGGCCCCCATCTGTGGGGGCACGCTATCCGGATTCCTCGGAGGGCGGGAGGAGGACTTCGTTTGGTGGCGCGCACCAACAATGAGTTGGAATCCCTCTTCCACGCGATGAAGCACGGGGAACGGCGCCGCAGCGGGCGCAAGATCCTCACCCAGGATTTCGAAGCTCTCCCGCCGGCCGCCGCACTGGCTCAGAATCTCCGGCATGCCGATTACGTCCATCTCGTATGCGGTTCGCTGGACCGGTTGGCGGAAGCTTTCGCTCAGCTCGATGCCGCGAATCGGTCTCGCTCGATCGCGGTCGGCGCAGAGCAAAACGCCCCGATGATCGAAAGCGCCTCGCTTAGCACGACGGACAAAAAGTTCGTGCGTCGAGAGATCTTCGAGGACCGCGTTCTTTCCGCGGCAAAGTGCGCCTGAGAGCAAATTAGGCCTCAGCCAACCAATTTTTGACGCTAAGGTTTCGCGGCATCAGCGCACTGTCTGCCATCCAAAACTCAGGCGGTTTGGCTACTCCTTACTCGTCCTTCCCGATACCAGCCAAAACAGCTCCCACAGCCGCAGCGGCTATAGCTCCGGTCATTTCCTGGCTTATGCGCCCTTCGAGCGAGAGAATCACAATGATTGGGACAAGGACTGTTAACCCAATGTACTGAATGAATCGGAGACCAATACCTTTGCCTAATTTGAGCCGATTCCACACTCCGCCAATTGCGCCAGCCAGCATGATGACGAGCAGTACGCCTTCTACTATGTTCTTCATCGAGACTTCGGTCACACTTCGGTGAGGCTGCTGGCCCTGTGCATTCGTCGCTGAAAAGAACGTCAGGAGCGCAACGCAACTGACTGAACAAATGGCTCGTCTCGTCATTCTTAACCTCCTGTGAGGGGCACAAAGCCGTCTCTATTCTTGAGTATTGCGCTGGGAGCATTCAGCGAATCTAGCAAATTCGCTACAGGCCCTGGTTAGAATGGCCGGGTAGGTTTTGACTGCCGCTCATTATAGTCGCGTTCTCAAGGTCAGGACAAGGGGCCTCGTGAAAAATCCTCGACACTACCGGACATTGGGGCGTCGCAGTGTGGCTACTTTTCATCTCTCAACAACGTCCTTAATTTCCCCTTACGTATTTCGTCTCGCGGCGTTCTTCCGGTTGATTTTATCCATCCGAGCATTTTCCCGACGTGAACGCGATGTTGAGTTGGCTCCTCCCAAATTTCAACAGTAATCCATCCGATCTGCGAGCCATCGCCTTCCCAACCGACCCGTGTAAGTTTCTTCAATCCCTTCAACGCCGCTTCGTAAACGGATTCCGCCCGGACTCTCACGCTATGCTCGACGCCGTGGTCGTCAACCAGCTTCACGACACAATCCCGTTCTTCTGACATTTGCGACTCTCAAGAAAGGAAATTTGCGGTAGAGGAGGGATTCCTAGTCTAAGTCTAGTGTCGTTCGTCCCAGAGTTGCCAGAAGGATTTTGGTCCAGCGAGGAACCAAGATAAAACGTACCGGTCCGGTAAACCCGAGGAGCCGACATCTGTTCATGATGGAGTGACGGCGGGCTTGTGACCGATCAGGTCAAGGCCGATTAAGGTGTGAAGAGGCCGCCGGCCTCAATCTCGGCGAGGCATTCATCCAGCGAGAGGAGTTGCGCGATCTCCCAAAATTGGCCGGTGTGCCGGAAGTAAGCAAGGTTGAACCGATCATCGCCAGCGTACTGAAGCCGGGCGAATCTGGATTCAAAAAAAGGGGACAGGGCGCGTGGTCCTGGCGAACAGTATTTCGAGCAGAAGTAAAAGAAGGGCCCGCGCCACTTGCAGGAGAGATCTACCAGGTAGTTGAACTTTGCCTTCTTCGGAGGCGGCTGGATATGACGCGGCTTCAACGTTGAATCAATCAGCGCCTTGGCACGGCGCTCGACCTCGTGTTGGATGTCCGCCGGCACGGGCTTTTTCGATTGCCGAAACGCCCGCGCCGGATCGTAAACCCAAACCCATCGCGGCGGTCGTCGGGGACCGGCCATCTCAGCTCTCCGCCTTCTGGCCGGCCAGATCCTGCGCGACCAGTTTCCACTGGTCGGGAAGCAGTTCTTTCTTTAGGTCGCCATTCAAACCGTCCCTCGAACGTTCCGTCGATCTTCTTTCCCATTGTTCCCGGGCTACCCCGCCGATACAATGCGTCTTCCAGCTTGGACACGTCAGGATCCTTCCTAACATCTTGAGGAATCCAGAGGGCAACTCCTTTCCGGCAGGCATCGTCCTTAAGATTGGTTCTCTCAATTCCATCGCTACTCACTTGGGCTCGTACGCGAACGTATTTTCCATTGAATTCCTTCGGGGAGTCGACAAGTTGACAGACGGACACGTTCCTAGGTTCGTTTTGCTGAGCATTTGAGACTGACCGAAAAAGCACCAAAGCAACAGCTGACAACGTAACGCAGACGCCTCCCAATCGGGGAGACGGGCTTGGTTGCGCAAGGTTTTTCATTGGCAGGGCGCTCCTGGTTGGCTACACCATTCATCGGTGACTTTTCTTGCCCAATTCTGCACTCCTGGCTGGAGTTGTCGGCTTGCGGTATGCGGCCTTCTTTGCGTCACGAATTCTCTGCCCGTCTGACTTGAGTTATGATTTTTCCTCTTTCGCTTTTTTCTTTTTCTGCTTTGCCCATCGGAGGCGTTGCGCTTCTGCAATCGCCTTACGACCAGCGGCAGACATTTTACGGCCTTTCCTTCTGCCACGCTTTTGACGACGGCCATTAGCAGAATCAGCGGCCAGAGAACTACCAAAAGCCTTCACAGCCGCACTGATTGCATTCAACTGCCGTTCCAGGCTATCTTTTGCCTTCGTGAGTTTTTGTGCTTCCTTTTGCAATGCTGCTAGTAGTTTCATTCCAATCCTCCCGGCGACAAGCTACGCCAAGTGCTCCAAAAAGAAAAGCCCAAGAAATAACCACGTCCGATGGGACCTGCTGCTCCGGGCAGTATGCCTTGTCAACTATCCGAATAGATACGTGAAACCCGGCGGACCAATCGTGAGTTAGCGCATTAGCACAGACAAAATTAGTGATATGTTTTATGAGTGAGTGGTGCCCATGAAATACTCCCTATGGCTCGCCATTATGTTCGCGTTCTGCCCAACACTCGTTTCTGAGCAAGTTTTTGAGCATCACGAGACGGTCGCTGAATCGGCTACGGCGTCGTCCTTTGAACAGAAGCTAGACCGCCGCGTCAAGCGATTTGATACCGCTGGCAGAACGTTGGTCGCCAGCATAGTCGACCTGGCTTTTACGTACCAGCTACCGACTGCAATTGAAAATGCCGACCGTGAAGCTCTGGCGCAACGATGGCGATACCTAGCCCGATTACGCACGGCGTCAGGACTGCAAATATCAACTGGACGAATCCAGTGGTCAGCCCAGATAGCGTAGCGATCGGCAGGACAAAAACAACCGCAAGCAGGACTTGACTCCAGAGCAGACCTGCCAGTTCTTTCCCGAGCGGTAATCCAGGTAATCCGTACGCCCGGACTATCATTCCATCTGCTACCAACATCGAAAGATTTATAAAGGCAAGGATGAAGAGCGTTTTCGCTGCGAGCAAGCTCTTCCAGGAGTACGGTCGTGTGGTCCAGTACTGGCTATCCCCTGGAAGGGCCTCGTCATGAATCACTCGCGCGATGAGCGTCCACCAAGTTAGCGGCAACAGGATCATCACCAAAGTCCAAGCCGCGATTCGATTTGTTGCTGGGTCCATTAGCCATAAGGCGCGGCGGGACCCAGTAAACGTGAATGCTGCAACCACACAAATCACCATTGTGATCTCGAACCAAAGGTGACGAACGTCTTTCTTGAAAATATGCAGGGCTTGTCGCATTTTTTCTAGGCCGCCTTTCGACCAACCTTGGCCAAAGTTACGAAAATCGCGCGGAGAGGCATGGGATTCACAGAAATTCGATGGGTGTTTCCGAATAAGCGGTGAACCTCGGTCATCGTTCGTTCCTGATCAAACTGCGTATCGACGAAACGGACTACGGCCGCGGACTGTTCTGTATTCAGCCACGCTGGCGGCCACGATATCGGTAAGTGCAGGGGATTCGCGAGCGTGATTTCGATTTCTCGAAAACGGTCCACCAAAGACGTCATCTCCTCGGAGAACTGCAGACGCCCACGGTCCAGGTAACCTATGTGACTGGCGAAACTCTCGACTTCAGAGAGATCGTGAGATGAGATTAGGATCGTGGCCCCATCTGCGCACTCCAACACGCCCTCAATCAACTCATCGCGGACGAGCGCATCAAGCCCTGTAAACGGTTCGTCGAGGACGATTAACCGCGGCCTATAGGCAAGCGAAGACGCTAGAGCGGCCTTCATTCTCATTCCGTGGGACAAATTCCTGATCTTGCGATCACGCGGAAGTTCGAACTGTCGCAATAACTCCTGAGCGCGCTCTGCGTCCCACTGTGGATAGAATGGTTTTAGGTAATTCATGAAGTATTAGACTGTCATCCACTCGGGCATTTGCTGGTTCTCCGACACATAGCCGATTTGCGTAAAATCTTCTGGGGAGAGTCTTCGGCAGTCGCGACCAAATACTTCAGCCATCCCCTCGGTTGGCTGGAGAACGTTCATAAGAATTTTGATGGTCGTGGTCTTGCCCGCTCCATTCGGGCCGACCAACCCGTACATGCTCTGTTCGGGCACGCTCATGTTCAGATGGTCGAGCACGAGTGTCTTGCCGAATCGCTTCGAGAGATCGATCGTTCGTAATATGTCGGTCATTTCTTGCTCCCGTCTAGGCGCTTCCAATGCTGAGCCGCCGCCGATGTCACATCCTCGAAAGTCAGACCCAACCTCTTGGCCTCCACTATGAGTTGCTCAAATTCTTTTTGGAGCAGCTTGCTACGTTCAGCGGCGCTCGAGCCCGTGCGTTTCGTCACCACTGTGCCAACGCCCAAATGCACCTCGAGTATTCCTTCCGTTACCAGCTGCGTCACCACCCTATGAGCTGTATTGGGATTGATTTTAAAAGTTTTGCTCAATTCTCGTACGGAGGGAAACGGGTCGCCGACACGCAGCTGGGCTGAGACCACGGCCTTCTTAGCGGCATACACGACCTGCTCGTAAAGAGGGGTGCCTGGCGCAAATGATACACGGAACGGGATCACTTGTGTGTTATAACACTTAGTACAGCATTGCTCAAGCTATCCTCAGGCCCCTTTGCTGGTCCGGAACAGTTGTAGAGCAACCTGCGGTTGATGGCAAACGCTTTGACAGGGCTAGGCGGTGCGCTTACACTGACGGCATGGAAATAAATCTTTCGGCAGAGTTGCAAGCTAAGCTTGATCGTCTTGCCGCGCAACAAGGACGCGACAGGGAATCGTTAGTGCATGAAGCAGTCGAGCGTTTGGTGGGTTACGACGAATGGTTCATCCGCCAAGTCGAAAAAGGTTTGGCGCAAGTCGATCGCGGTGAAGTGCTGGAACAGGAAGAAGTCGCCGAACGCATGGAACGTCTGATTACCGAAAAACAGCGTCGGGCCTGATGCAAGTTCGCTGGACCTCGGCAGCGGCAGAGGACTTAGAAAGCATCGCGAATTATCTCTTCGAGAAAACACCCGAAAGCGCTGCGCGCTTGATACGCGAAATCTACAACGTCCCATCCACCCTGAAGAGCTTCCCAAAGCGTGGCCGTGTGGGCAAGAAGGAGGGGACGCGTGAATTGCTCATGCCCTCCCTGCCGTACGTCATCGTCTACCAGGTCATGGGCGATACCGTGGATACCGTGCATATCGTGCGCATCCTTCACAGTTCGCAGGACTGGCCGCGATGAATGGCAGCTTTGGCAAACCTAACGGCCCCGACGGCCTCGCTGGTGAACCCATTCCAATACACCGCCCGCGAATCTGACACAGAAACCGGCCTATACGACTACCGCGCCAGATACTACGACCCGGGCACCGGCAGAGTCCTCAACGAAGACCCGGCTCGCTTTGCCGGCGGAAAGAACGACTATCTATACGTTTCGACTTCGGGCTGAGACGTTGGGACCAATTTATTTCCTTGGGACCATCTTGAGACCAAAAACCCCGGTTTTATCGCCGAAATCAGTGGGCTAAGCGGCGTAAGGACAATAGAATCATCGTGAGTTATGGAGCGGGCGATGGGAATCGAACCCTGGTCCGAAGCTTGGGAAGCTAGGAACAAGAATCTGAAAACGCTCGAATTGGGGACACTTAGCAGATTCGCAAAGCCTCTTATTTGGAAAATGAAAGCCATGGAGGGGCACTTAGCGTGGCGAGCCACTTACGTTGGCGCGGAGCCAACCGGTGAACGAGGCCTCGTCAATAGCTCCGGCTTTACAAAGCTTTTACATCCTGTTTGCCCCCGCGCATTTAAGCCAACTGCGATGCCACTATACTGCCGTGATGGATTCTTGCAGGATTGTGCTCGACGTAGCGTTGGCATTCTGCCGGGCGCTTGATCGGGCGACGCGAAGGCTCTGGAGGACAGAGCGTTTCTGTTGACCATCACTTGGCCGGAACAGAGTAAGAAGCATTTAACCGAATATTAAGCCGCAACTCTAGCATTTCACGTTGTGCAGGTTGGTTCTGCACGAAGATAGGGATTGATGACTTCCTCCGTTCGAGTTCTTCTTCCTGACAAACCAGTTGAATCGCTCGATGCCTACCTCGCCGGTGGGGGCGGGGAGGCCTTGAAAAAAGCGCTGGCGATGCCCGGCCAGGAAATCATTGCTGAAGTAAAAGTATCCGGCCTCCGGGGGCGGGGCGGCGCTGGGTTCCCCACTGGTATGAAGTGGGCAAGCGTGGCCCAAGACTCATGTCCGACGAAGTATTTTGTGTGCAACGGAGCCGAAGGAGAGCCCGGCACATTTAAGGATCACATGCTGATGCGCAGGAATCCTTACCAGCTTTTGGAGGGAATCGCCATCGGCGCGTATGCCATCGGCGCGAAGAAGGCTTTTCTCGGCGTGAAGAGTAGTGCGCAGAAAGAAGTGGCAGCGCTCCAGCGCGCACTGGAAGAAATGTCGGATCGCAGCTGCCTCGGACCGGTCCCCATCGAGTTAGCCCTGGGACCGGAAGATTATCTGTTCGGTGAGGAGAAAGCGCTCTTGGCGGTGATCGAAGAAAAGGATGCCATGCCGCGAGGGGCAGATTTTCCGCCTTACGTGATGGGTCTTTTTGTACGACATCCGTCCGAACTGAATCCCGCCGTGGTCAACAACGTGGAGACGATTTCCAACATTCCCCACATCGTGCTGCGGGGGGCTTCCTGGTTCCGCTCCATCGGGACTTCGGATTCACCGGGAACAATGGTTTTTACTCTGTCCGGAGACGTTCAGAAGCCAGGAATCTACGAGCTGCCGATGGGGACCCCTTTGCGCGAGCTTCTGAACGACTGCGGCGGCGGGGTCCGACCGGGAAGAAAGTTGAAAGCGATTCTTTCGGGGGTTGCCAATCCGATTGCTCTGCCTTCTCACCTCGACTCGCCTATGGATTTCGGTTCCATGAGCCGAATCGGATCGGGTCTGGGCTCGGGCGGTTTCATCGTCTATGACGACACAGCTTGCATGGTACAAGTAACACACCTTTTTTCCCGGTTCCTGTGGTTGGAATCGTGCAACCAGTGTACTTCGTGCAAGCAGGGGACGGCTCAGTCCACAGGGTGTCTGACCCAACTCATCGAAGGATCGGGCGACGAAATGGACTTGGACCTTATCATTAATGGCGCGGTGATGGCACCCCAAGCCAACCGCTGCTACCTGCCGGTGGAGCATTCGCTGCTTACACCCAGCATTATCCGGAACTTTTCGCAGGAATTCATCAGGCACTATGATCAGGGCTGCCGTAACTGCCGCGAGGCTGTGCTGCCGGTGATGCGCGATTTCGACGAGGCAACGAGGGTCTTCACTTATTCACTAGGTCGTGCGATTCCCTAAGCCAGTCCGGGTCCGAAAGGCTGCGGTCCGGGAACTCCGGCCGATATTTCATGGTTCGGAATTGGCTCTCGGAAAAGGGATTGTCGTCCGAGACGTGCGGCCGACTATGCGTTTTGGTGACACGTAGATCGGCGAGTAAAAGAGTGTCGCCTTTAGGTGACAGGGGAATGCGGCCTTCTTTTGCATATTCGTTCGTCTTCGCTTGTTGTTTGCCTTAGACCTATGCTCTTTGTATACTCCTGATTATGCGCTTCGCCTACAAATGCCCACGAATACGTAGGGTCCTTCGTGCCTTCGAAATCAAGCCTGTTTGCAGGTCGTAGACCCTGGCGCGGTCCGCAGCGACGGCAAGTGAGGTTTCGGCTTTAGCAGAAATGGCGAGTTCGATTGTGTCCCTCGATGAAAAGTTGATGCATCAAGTAGCCCGTCGCCTTTGAGCAATGCCGTCATGAAGCTCCTTCCTTTTATTCGGGCTCAGATCCCCCAGCATGGCTTCACGAAGCAGGGCATTTGCCCGGGTCTGATAGCCCCTTCCTTGTCGCCGAAGCCAGGCAATAATATCGGCATCAAGGCGAAGAGTCAGCTGCTGTTTCAAAGGTCGGTAGAAGGGATTGCGGACCGCGTTTTGCCAGAACTTCTCCGTCAATTCCGGGATGTCGGATGTATTGATCTCGCTGTCTGGCCGCCGAGAGAGCTTTTCCAGGCGGCGCTTGCGTCCGGCTGTCAGGCGGCTATCCGAAAGACTGTTTTTTACGATTTTCGTCATATCGTTTGCGCTCCTTCCGAACTGCTCTTCGAGCTGAGATGATGCGGATGATTTCGTCCTCTTGCTCGTTGCGAACTGTGTGGGCAACGAGGATTAGCACTATGCCCCCGACCAAACCGAGTGTTTGCCACCGGAGTTCGCCGCCTTCTATGCGATCTTGCTCGACCAGCGCGTAAGGGTCAGCAAAAACCAACATGGCATCTTCGAAACGTACTCCATGCTTTCGTTCGTTAGATTTAGCCTTGGCTTCATCCCACTCGAACCGAATCACGGACGCGTAGTATAACTCCAAACATGTAGCTACACAAGAGTAGTCCTATAAGGTAAAAGCTTTCGTGACCCGGGCGCATTACTCAGCACACTTAACATTCCGAAGTTGCACTTCGATTTTTGCCCTCTTGCTCGCGGTCTTTTCTTACGGTCTCGATTCATCCTCTGTGAGCCGTTGGTCAGGCTGAACCCCGCTGGGGAGCACTTTCGCCCCAGCGTAGGTGGCGTTGGGCGCGATGCTCGAAAACGGAAGGTTCTTGACCGCAAAAACGGCCAAAACTGTGTTGTAAGGGCCGTTTTGGTCCAGGCGATAACTGAGGTTGTCGAGAAGCGCATAATATGAGGTGTCCCCATGATCGACATGAACGAAGTCGGTGCATTCCCTTCCTTCGACCCTTCCGGGAATTTCACCGTCCGCATCGGTCTGTACCTTCCCGGCATTCGCGCAGTGGACGGCTTCTCCGTCGTGGTCCGCATCATTCACACGGACGACCGCTTCAATCCTGCGGTCCCAACGACAGATTGTCCACTGCACTGGGTGGACGGCCATCCCCTTGATCTTTGGTCAATCACCGAATCGATCGTGGCCGCGCCGGCCCCGAGTCACTACGGTCAAGAAGGGACATACCTCTATCGCTTCCAGCTTCTGTGGGCTGCGCCAGGTTCCGGTGCTGCCTCACAAATCCTTGCTCTTTGGTTCACAGATCCCCTTCGCTCGCGCAACCGAGATCGGAGAGCTCTCGGCGTTCACCCTTGCTCGCGACCCTTCTCTCTTCGAATGGTCGGACGCCAACTACAAGACACCTGAGCTCGATGATCTCGCGGTCTACGAACTCCAGGTCGCAGAGTTCAACGACACTTTCGATGGCGTCATTGACCGCCTCGACTACCTGCAAAGTCTCGGCATCAACTGCCTCGAACTCATGCCCGTCACAAGCGTCAAGCTCGATTTTGATTGGGGCTATGGCCCGCTGCACTACTTTGCGCCCAATGCGCGCCTTGGCGGTGGCGATGGTTTAAAGCGCCTTGTGAATGCGTGCCACGCCGTCAATATCGCCGTCATCCTTGACGTTGTCTATCAGCACGTCGATCCCACATTTCCCTACAAGCTCGTTTATGACGCGTTGAACAATCAAGCCGGGCCGCCCCACGTTCCGAGTCCCATGATCGGCGGCGACGGTCTTTTCGGACCGCAATCCGACTTCAGTAAACCCTTCACGCAGGATTACTTCGCAACTGCCAATCGCATGTGGCTTGACGACTATCACGTTGACGGGTTTCGTTACGACGAAGTCACAGACTTTTACTTCTCGGCGACCGACACCGCCTACGCCAAGCTCTCCTATGACACGTATCAGCACTCTCTCCGCATACCCCGGTTCGGGCGGGACCCCGCGAGCTACAGCCGGATCATCCAATGCGCAGAAGATCTCTCGAACCCCCGCGACGTCCTTCGTAACACGTACACGTGCTCCGTCTGGCAGAACGAGCTGCTCGGCAAAGCCGAAGACATGGTCCGCTGGAATTATGTCGATGCTAACTTCGCCCACCTTCTCGACACCGGCTTCAGCGGCTATCCAAACTCAAAAACCGTCAACAATGCGGCCGGTGCTCCCGTCGACATGCCTGTCGCGCCGTTTCAGTATCTCGAATCGCACGATCACAGCCAGCTCGTCGTCTTCGCCGGAACTCAAGGTGACGGATTTTTCCCACCCGGTGACCGCAGCCGTTTCTACAAGCTTCAGCCATACGCCATCGCGCTCTATACGCTCGAAGGCGTGCCCATGCTCTGGCAAGGCCAGGAGTTTGCGGACAACTACCATCTGCCGGACAGCGGCTCCGCTCGCGTCGGTCTGCGACGCGACACGCATTGGGAATTCTTCTACGATGAATTCGGTTCCCCACTCGTGCGTCTATACCGGCGCCTCGGTCAGCTCCGCCGCACATGTTCCGCGTTGCGCAGCCGCGACTCGTATTTCTATTACCTACAGTCCTTACAGGGCACCGCGGTTATCGCATATCACCGCCACGCCGCCGCCACCGCCACTACGCCCGAGCAATTCCTCATGATCTTCCTGAACTTTGCAGACAGCGCCGAAACAGTCACTGTTCCATTCCCAAAGGCCGGCACCTGGAAAGAAATGATTGATGCAGATCTCCGTGTCCAGACACTGGCAGTCCCTGCCGACGGGGCCAACAAGTCCGTAGTCGTCCCCTCAAACTACGGCTGTGCGTTCCTGTGGCCCAGCTGAACATGGCGCCGGACTTCATTTTCCATGTCCCAACTTCCTGCTCACTCATTTCCGTGGATGATGGCCAATTCGAGGAACCTGATTCGCAATATACGGGTCACAAAACCTGCCCAAGACACTGTTGGCTTGGAGAACTTGGCGCCATTCGTGCGCTGTAACTCATCAAGAGTCGGTATGCAACTGGCCAACCTCCGATTGACTTCCCCACGGAACAATCTCGTCACCATCTCACCAAGCTGCGCCGCGCGCACTACCCTGTCGTCGCTGGCGCGCAATTCGGGAGTGAATGAGCCAGGAGGATTTCGTGAGCAAACCGGATTCGCATTTGTTCGATCATTCGTACTTGGGCTGGCGCTACTATAACTCTCCAGCTACAGCCCTCGACCTCAGCCTGCAGCGTTTTTCCCGTTTCTGCTCACTTGCGCCCGATTGAAGCGAGGGGGGATATTGCCCTGTCGGAACTCGCGCGAATGCAAGTTGGAAGCGGCCCGCAAGAGTTTTCTCTTCTAAGGGTCGGCGCCAAAGCAATGGTACTCGTGCCCTTTCGCACTTCCCATGGAAACCTCTTGATTCCGATGCCGCATTGAGCTGGTTACGATGGATTTGAAGCTGGCGTGAACCTCTCGCACGCCGGTGCGCGGTCGTAGCGACAATTCGGGGCGAGGGTGCCAGGCTTCTCCCGGGCACTTGCACTATACGCAACTTGCGTAATAATATACGCATTATGCGTAAGAATGTACCGGCGCTGGATAGTCTCTTTCCTAGCGTGCGCCAGGGTGTGCTTGCGGCGACTCTGACCCGGCCGGACAAATGGTGGTATCTCTCCGAATTGGCGCAATTCCTGCATACGCGGCCATCCAGTCTGCAACGCGAACTTATCTCGCTAGAGCAGAGTGGCATATTGCAGCAGCGCAAGGATGGGCGCAGAACGTACTTTAAGGCAGAGACGCGGTCTCCGATCTTCCGGGAGCTACGGAGCATATTCGAAAAGACCGTGGGACTGATTCCCACGCTGAGAGTTGCGCTTCGGTCTTTCGACAACAAGATAATCTGCGCCTTCGTGTACGGCTCGATAGCACGTCGCGAGGAAGGTGCAACAAGCGATGTCGACCTTATGGTCATTGGAAGCGTGGGACTTGCAGATCTAGCGCCGACCCTCGCAAAGGTTGAGAAGCGCCTCGGCCGGGAAGTGAATGTGACAGACTACTCAGTGGAGGAATTCCGCAAGAAAGTGACCGAGGGTGATCACTTCCTGACAACCGTACTGAAGGGCAGTGTTCAGTTCGTGAAAGGTGAACAGCGTGACCTGGACGCAATTGCTTGCAAGTAATGAAGTCCAGCGACACAAAACGTCGAAAAAGGAACTGGACAAGCTGCGGGCCGTTATTGCTCGCGACTTCGCCGATGCATCACTGGACGGTGTGTCGGCAGACGGCGTTTCGCAACTGCCTACAACGCCGGCCCTGCAGGCCGCAAAAATGGCGATTGCATGCGCTGGCTACCGCGTCGCAGGAGCGGGACACCACCGGATTTCTTTTGAAGTTGTTAAGCTGGCGATGGGCAAAGCTGCGGACCCATACAGTGGTTACTTCGATAGATGTCGGCGGAAGCGGAACGTGATTGATTATGACGATGCCTTTGTCGCAACTGAAACCGAAGCGCTAGAGATTGTGGCAAAAGCGAAAGAGTTCGTGAATGTAGTCGAGCGGTGGATCGCCCAAAACCATCCAGCCCTGAAAGTATAGGCAAGTCTTTCAACGGTTTCCCGTCGAAAGAAGATTTGAGGGACCTAAGAACCTATCTCATAAATGAATGGCGCCCGATCTGGGTCTACTCTGGCACATACTGTCCGAATTGCCCGTGGCAGGGAGCAAGTGCTTTTTTGCGATCGGCTTCCCCGCCCTAACCTCAATTTTTATCACCGCGAGGCAGCCCCAGGGACACCGAATCACGTTCGGAATAGTATCATCTATCTACAACAACTAAAATACTTAGCCGATACTCATGTACTACGAGCACTCGCGCACGCACCTGGCGTTGGCCAAGGATTCGCCAGAACCGAGAGGCGTGGAAACGCGGGAGCAAGGCCGCATCGTATCCATTCCTCAAGTCGTCGGCTTGCACCATCGCTACCGGCGACAGGCTGCTTAGGCACCGCCGCAAAATAAGAGGGTCCGATCTGAGAGTTTTGTC
>Ga0209056_10004029_pt1 | contig 15518 bp, 10 predicted proteins | sample GraSoiAngelo_114_FD_185876 | JGI IMG/M metagenome (GOLD analysis project Ga0209056, IMG submission 185876) | Grasslands soil microbial communities from the Angelo Coastal Reserve, California, USA - 14_0903_13_40cm (SPAdes) (version 2) | ecosystem: Environmental > Terrestrial > Soil > Grasslands... | reverse complement strand
GGTGCGCGGGCTTCGGGCGGGCTCCCTCACGATCGGCGCCAGCACGACTCCCGGCACCTACCTCCTGCCGGCCGCGCTCGGGCGGTTCCATGCGAGGTATCCCGGGATCACCCTAAGGCTCGAGATCAGCGATACCCGGGAGATCGAGCGCTCGGTGGCGGTGGGTCAACTGGAGCTGGGAGTGATCGGCGAAGCGCCGCTCGTGCCCGGGCTAACTGCGGAACCCTGGGTGAAGGACGAGCTGGTGCTCATCGTCTCGCGCGGCCACCCCTTCGCGCGACGCCGGGCCGTGACCGCGCACGCAGTCGCGGGCGAGCCCTACATCGCTCGCGAGGAAGGGTCAAGCACTCGCGGCGTGGCGGAGCGCTATCTCGCGCGGTTGGGGGTGACGCTCACGCCGGCGATGGAACTCGGGAGCACCGAGGCGATTCGTGAGGCAGTCGCGGCGGGCCTCGGGGTGGCGCTGGTGTCGCGTCACGCGGTGTTGGCGCGGGATCGACGGATCGTGGCCGCGCGGCTCGCCGGCCCCCGCTGGACGCGGGATCTGCTGATTGTGCAGCGCTTGGGGACGCCGCTCGGGCCTGCAGCCGCAGCATTCCGGGACTTGCTTCTCGAGCAACGATGACACTGTTGCGGTTGACTTCGCGGCGCTACAGAGCGTGCGACGCCGCGACCAGCCGAGTCATCGCTGCAGCCCCCCCGCCAACCGTTTGAGGGCCGCATTCGCCTCCTCCACCTCAGGTCGAAGTTCGGGGTCCGCAGTTCGCCAGAGATCTGCGAGAACGCGGTACTCCTGCACGGCCTTGTCCGGTTCACCGAGCCCGTCGGCCACCCGGGCCCGCTCGAGTCGCCAGAGCCCTTCGGCGGGATCCAGCCAATCCATGGGCCAGGAGCGTTCCAGGACGGCCGCTGCCTCCGAGCCCTTGCCGTGCGCTTGGAGGAGCTGAGCCGTTACGATCCGATCGAGCAGGCATGGGCAGACGGAGTCCGGCAAACCGACGAACTGGCGTAAGGCATCAGTAGTATCGTGGCGCGCGAGCGCGACGTAGGCTTGACCAGACGCTGCCCCGTACAGTGCCCATAGTCTCAGCTCGACGTTTGGCCCCGCGACCCGGGCGATCGCCCGCCAGCGCCGCACGAAGGCCTGCAGCGAACTCGTGTCCCCCCGGGCTGCCCACCACGGCAAGGCAGTGAGCCGCGGGGCAAGGAGGTCGAAGCTGAATTGTCGAGGCAGCGGCTCGCCGAGCCAGCCGGCGAAGGCTGCCCGCGCGCTCTCCGGGGGGACGCCGCCGAGCAGCGCGAGCTGGGCGAACTCCGCGGGAAAACGGGTACCCCCGACGGCGTACGCCTCTCGCAGGTGGCCTCGATGCGCGAGTGCGTTCGTCAGCACTGCCTTTCGGCCCAGTGAATCATCCAAAACGGGGTCGCCCGTGCGGCGGCTGCCGACAAGCGCTCGGGCCAACGCCACGTCGGTTTCGGCCGAATCCGGAACGTGCCGCATCACGCTCCAGGCGGCTAGCAGGACATAACTCGAGGCCGTGTCGATCTGACCTTGGACCATGGCCGGCGAAGGCGGCGGCCGAGCCAGGAGCCGCTCGACCAACCCCATCCCCTCGCTGTTCATATCGGCCTGGTCGAGCGCGAGGTATGCGGCGAGGTAGCGCCGAGCCGCGGCGGGGCGTCCGAGCTGGAGGGCAACCTCGACGGGATGGATGTAGGCCGGGCCGAAGGCCGAGTCGAGGGCAATCGCGCGATCGAAGGCCTCCAGGATCTGCCCCGGTGTCGTGCGCCCGACCAGCGGCCAGTGCATCCGTGCATCCCCGAGCTCGTACCACGCCTCGGGGTCGGTGGGATAGCGGCCGACAGCCTCGTCGAGCGTCGTGAACAGCCGCGTATGGTGCTCCCGCCCAGCGGGATCGGTGGGGCCATCCAAGAGGGCCTGGAATAGCGAGTCGGCCGCGACCAGCAGGCTTTCCCGCGGTGCCAGTCCTCGATTCAAACTCCCCGCGAGCAGGCCATACTTGTACCCGAACGGGTCTCCCACACCTCCCCTTCTCCAGCACCCCCGCACCGCGCTCATCCGGCTCCACGCGATCGTGAAGGCGCTATCCAGCGCCACGGCCCGTTTGTAGTGCGTCATTGCCGAATCCCAGGCGGCGCGACGAAAGAACTGCTCTCCTCGCAAGAACGTACTCAGGGCAGGCAGGGACCTTGCACCCAGACTGGCGTGGCGGAACGCCGCGATCGGTCGCGTGCGGTTCAGCTCGCGCAGGAGACCGACCGTGATCGAATCGGTCAACCGGTCCATCCGGGAAGTCATGCCTCTGATTTCGATCACTTCCCCGAGCACCTTGCCCGTGGCAACGTCCAGCCACCGCGCGGTGACGCGGGCAGAGTCCCCGCCTGCCCCAAACACCGTTCCCAAGACCACCAGCCTGGCGCCCGTGCGCCGGCCCAGGTTGGCGGCCCCCGCTTGGTCCCCGCGGCCGCTCCAGCTGTGGACCACCATGGTTGGCGACACCGTCCGAAGTGGCCCTGCGCCATCGAGGTTGGCTGAGAGCACGTCCACAAGGCCTTCACGCCACCGGGTCAGATTCGGCTCCAGCACGTCGAACGGCGCCACGGCGACGACGTTGGCGTCGAGCGCAGTAGGATTGCCGGGCAGCGAGACCCGCCGCGCCAGCACGACGGCCCCGACGGCCGTAAGCGCCGCGACGAGGGGCAGTGCCACACGGATGGGGAGAGCGCGTCGTGACGGCCGTGGCAAGGGGCGTCCTGTCACGAGCGCCTCGGCAAACTGCGTGACCGTGGCGAAACGATCCGCCGGCGCTTTGGCGAGGGCCTTCACCACCGCGCGCTCGAATTCCTCGGGCACCGTCTCCCGCACGGTCCGCAGGCGCGGCACGGGATCCAAGGACTGCCGCGCGAGGATTGCCCGTGCTGAGGGGCCCAGAAAGGGAGGGTTCCCGGCGAGCATCTCATACAGGACGCAGGCGAGACTATAGACATCGCTGCGGCCGTCCAGCTCCTGATCCCCCGCTGCTTGCTCGGGGCTCATGTAGCCCGGGGTCCCGACGGTCACGCCTGTTTGAGTCAACCTCTCCCCGCCTGCCACCGTGATCGCGCGCGCGATCCCGAAGTCGCTGACGACGGCCTGCCCGGCTTCGAGCAAGATGTTCTCCGGCTTGATGTCCCGGTGCACCACGCCGCGGCTGTGCGCGTAGCTCAGCGCGGCTGCCACTTCGCCGGCGATCCGCAATGCGTCCTCGAGCGGCAACTGCTTCTCGCGCGTCAGCCGCTCACGCAGCGACTCGCCCTCGACATACGGCATGACGTAGTACAGGAAGCCGGCGGCCTCGCCTGAATCGTAGAGCGGCAGGATGTGTGGATGGGCCAGGCCGGCGACGGTCTCGATCTCGCCGAGGAACCGCTCGGCCCCGAGGGCCATAGCGAGCTCCGGCCGGAGCACCTTGATGCCGACCGCCCGGCGGTGCTTCAGGTCGTGGGCGAGGAAGACGACCGCCATCCCTCCCTGGCCCAGCTCCCGTTCGATCACGTAGCGCTCGACGAGTGCGGCCTTGAGGCGGACGAGGAGGTCGGTCATGTCTGATCGCGCTGGAGAGCCAGCGCTCTACCTAAGAGTACAGCGTCCCCGGCGCGCCGACCAGAGAATCGAGCACGGCCGTGGAGTACCGCGCGGAGCAGCACGACGCGAAGTCTGGGACCGCGCCACCGTAGCTCAGTGGTAGAGCTCTCGATTCGTAATCCCGCACGGCCAGCGCACGCCAGCGCTGGCCGTTGTGATTTCAATGAGTTAGGCAGAGCGAGCGACGGCCGGCGACGGCCAGCGACGCCCCCGTTGGCACCACTTTAGTATATTGGGGGGCGCACATGAAATCCTCATTCGTCAGGTTAGTCGCCACGCTGCTGCTGAGCGGCCAGATGTTGCCCGTTGGCCTGCCGCTCTTGTGTGAGCAAGTCCAGCGAGGAAGATCGGCGAGCTGTGAGCAACAGATGGCGTCCCACCTGTCTGGGCCGGCCGTCGCTGCAACGACCCACGCCGCCCCGTGCGCCAACTCGGCGTTCTGCGCGATCACGGCGCCCGCGCTGGTCACGCTTGGCGGAACCGTTTCTGTCTCCGCACGAGAGTCCCACATTGTCGGGTTCGGGGTCTCGACCCTCGCCCCGGCCGACCCACAAGCACCGCTCCCTCCACCGCCCCAAGCCTAGCCTCTCCTAAGCGTAGTGTGCCCTGACGCGCCGCCCACAACGGCGCGGGCTCCGGCGCGTTCCGCCGGAAACTGATTGGCGAGGAGCGGTATGCAAGTCCGACAACTGATTCTCACCGCGAGCGCGTTCGTGATAGCGGGCGTCGGTTCTGCGCACGCGCAAGACTCAACGCCTGTCGCCGGCGACTCGGGTTTACAATCGCTGGTCGCTGAAGCGCTCGCGCGCAACCCGACGGTCGCGCAGCGGCAAGCGGCCGCCCGAGCCGCTACGCTCCGCATCCGGCCGGCCGGTTCGCTGCCAGATCCAATGCTGACGGTCGGCGTGATGGACCTGGTGCTGCCGCACTTCGAGTTCAACCAAAGTGACTTCACCGAGGCGGATGTCGAGCTGAGCCAGGAGATCCCGTGGCCGGGCTCACTCGGGGCTCGCTCCGGAGTCATGCGGGCTGCTGCGGCCGGAGCGAGGGCGGAAGAAGGCACCGTCCGCCGGGACCTTACGACCACGATGGCGGTGGCCTACTACCGCCTCGGCTACGCGGTGACGGCGCTGGAGACGCTCCGCCACCAGCGGGAGCTTCTCGACGCCGCTGTCCAGCTCAGCATGACACGTTACGGCACCGGTGCCGCGCCGCAAAGTGATCCCCTGCAGGCAAAGCTGGCCCGCGATCGTCTGCGGTCCGAGGAGTTTGCATTGGAAAGCGAGCGAGTCGCCGCGCTCGCAACAGTGAACGCGCTGCGGAGCCGGGCACCGGGAGACTCGGTCCCAGTCGCCTCGATCGACCCGGCTGCGCTGCGTGCCGGGGCAGAGCCGCAGCCTCCCGCCGACTCGCTCGTGGCCCTGGCCCTCGCAACCCATCCACGGCTCGCCGCTCGCCGGGCGGCAGTCGACGCGGCGACGCGCACGATTCAGGTCGAGCGGCTGGGAGCGCGTCCCGACTTTACGCTCTCGGCGCGCTATGGGTACAGGCCCGTCTCGTTCGGCTTCAAGTTTCCGGACTTCTTCTCTGCCTTCGTGGGCGTGCGCCTCCCGATCTGGGCGTGGCGCAAACAGAACCGGCTCGCGGATGCCGCCCGCGCCGATTCGACTGGGGCCGCGGCTGGGCTGCGCGACGCGGAGCTCCAGCTCAGTCGCGATGTCACTGAAGCCGCTGCCCGAGTCCAGGCGTCACAGCAGCGTCTCGCGCTCCTCGTGGACGGCGTTTTACCCAATGCGCGGGGGACGGTCGAATCGGTGCTGCGGAGCTATCAGGTTGGTCGCGCCGAATTCCTGACCCTGCTGTCGGTCGAAGACGCGCGGTATCGGGCCGAGCTGGAAGCGGTCGCGGTAGCAGCGGACTACCAGGCTCAACTCGTCATGCTGCGGCAGCTGACCGCGGGGGAGACGCAGCCATGAAGCGAATCATCATTAGCCTGGTCGTCGCCGCCGTGACGCTGACCGGATGTCAGAGGAAGCCCGCTCGAGGTAACGAGGTGGCAGGCATGAAGGAGATGCAGGGGATGCCCGGAATGCCGGCTGCTGGCGCCGACACGTCGGGGGTCGCGCTGGATCGGGCCGAGGCAGCGCGGCTCGGCATCACGTTTGCTCGGGCCGCCGAGCGCCCGGTACGATCCTCGGTGCGGGCAGTCGGGATACTGAAGTACGCCGAGCCGAACCTCGTGTACGTCAACGCTCGGGTCGGCGGCTGGGTGGAGCGCCTGTACGCGGATTACGTCGGCAAGCGCGTCCAGCAGGGCGATCCGCTGCTGGCGCTCTACTCTCCCGATCTGGTGAGTGCTCAGGAGGAGTACCTCCTGGCGCGGCGGCTGAAAGACGACACGCTCGCAGCAAGCGCTCGGCGCCGTCTCGCCCTGTGGGACATCCCGTCCGATCAAATCGATAGCCTCGAGACGCGAGGAAGTGCGACCCGCACGCTGCTGCTGCGTGCCCCGCGGAGCGGTGAGGTCACGGAGAAGATGGTCATTGAAGGTCAGGCGGTGAAAGCGGGTGACAACCTGTTCCAGATTGCCGACGCCCGAGTGCTCTGGGTGGACGTCGCGATCTTCGAGCAAGATGCGGCAGCTGTCCGCGTGAGCACCCCGGCCACGATCACGGTGGACGCGCTCCCCGGACGGACGTTTCGCGGCAGCGTGACGTTCATCTACCCGCAGCTCGATGAGAAGACCCGCACCCTGACCGCCCGCGTGGCGGTGGAGAACCTTGACGGCGCCTTGCGCCCGGGAATGTACGCGACGGCGGCGCTCGCGACGGCGGGCCGGGGGAGGGGGGGTGTGAGCGTGCCGCTCGAGGCGGTGCTCCCCACCGGGACGAAGGACCTCGTCTTCGTGAACCGTGGCGACGGCCGGTTCGTGCCGCGAGAGGTGCGCGTGGGGCTCCGTGGTGACTCACTCGTCGAGATCGTCGAAGGCCTGAAGCCAGGCGACGAAGTCGTGGCCTCGGCGACGTTCCTGCTCGACTCGGAGTCGAACCTCGCCGCAGCGATTCAAGGACTCATGCTGCAGATGGGGATGGGGCTAAACATGGGCGGGATGCAGGCGCCCGCCAAGGAAGGGGCGCGCCGGCCATGATCGAGAAACTCATCGCGTGGTCCATCAAGCGCCGCGAGCTCGTGGCGCTCGGCGCGATCTTCGTGCTCGTCGGCGGCGTGTTCTTGCTCCGTACGATGCCGGTGGATGCAATCCCGGATCTCTCGGATACTCAGGTGATCGTCTACACCGACTACCCGGGCCAGGCGCCCCAGGTCGTCGAGGACCAGGTGACTTATCCGCTGCTCACCACATTTCTCGCCGTGCCCAAGGTCAAGGTCGTGCGCGGGCAGTCCATGTTCAGCTCGTCCTTCGTCTACGTGATCTTCCAGGACCGCACCGATCTCTACTGGGCGCGCTCACGCGTGCTCGAGTACCTGAACGCGATTCAAAGCCGGCTCCCCGCCGGCGCCAAGACGCGACTGGGGCCCGACGCGACCGGTGTGGGTTGGGTCTATCAGTACGCGCTCGAGGGCCCCGGCTACTCGCCCGACCGGCTCCGCACGGTCCAAGACTTCCAGGTGCGCTACGCCCTCCAGTCCGTGGCGGGTGTGGCCGAGGTCGCGAGCCTGGGCGGATTCGTGCGCCAATACCAGGTGCTGCTCGACCCGGCCCGGCTCCTCGCGTACGGTGTGACGGCGCGCGAGGTCATCGCCGCGGTGCGCGGGGCCAACCAGGACGTGGGGGCGCGCACCGTGGAAGTCGCGGGCTCGGACTACGCGATCCGCGGGCTCGGCTACTTCCGTGGCGTCGAGGACATCGGGAAGGTCGCAGTCGGCGTCGGGAAGGATGGCCGCCCGGTGCGGGTCGGCGACGTAGCCCGGGTGACGATCGGGCCGGACCTGCGGCTCGGGATCGCCGAGCGGGATGGCAAAGGGGAGGCCGTCGGCGGGGTTGTGGTGATGCGCTATGGGGAGAACGCACTGCGTGTGATCGATGGCGTGAAGCAGCGGATTGCCGAGATCGCGCCCGCGCTGCCGGCCGGCGTTCGGGTCGTGCCGACGTACGACCGCTCGGACTTGATCCACGGGTCCATCAGGACACTGTGGCGCACGCTGCTCGAGGAGTCGGTCATTGTCGCGCTGGTCTGCGCGGTGTTCCTGCTGCACGCGCGCAGTGCCCTCGTGGCGATCGCCACGCTGCCGCTCGGCATTCTGGTGTCGCTCGCGGTCACCCGCTGGCTCGGCATCAACGGTAATATCATGAGTCTCGGCGGGATCGCGATCGCGATCGGCGCCATGATCGATGCCGCGATCGTGATGCTCGAGAACTTGCACAAGCACATCGAGCACGAGCCGGACCGGCCGCAATGGGAGCGGGTGTTCGCGGCGGCTCGCGAGGTCGGGCCGGCGCTGTTCATGTCGCTCCTCATCATCACGCTATCATTCCTGCCGGTCTTCACGCTGGAGGACCAGGAAGGGCGGCTGTTCCGGCCGCTCGCGCTCACCAAGACCTTCGCCATGGCGGCCGCGGCGCTGCTCTCGGTGACGCTCGTGCCCGCGCTCATGGGCTGGTTCGTGAAGGGAAAGATCCGTGCGGAGGCGGAGAACCCGCTCAACCGCTGGGCGATCAGGGTGTACCGCCCGGTGCTCCGCTGGGCGATCGACGCCCGCTGGCTGGTGCTGGGCGGCGCGGCGGGCGTCCTGCTCCTGACGCTCCTTCCGTTATCGGGTCTCGGCAGCGAGTTCATGCCGCCGTTGAACGAGGGCTCGCTCATGTACATGCCCAACACCCTGCCAGCCCTGTCTCTCACCACGCAGCGGCGTCTCCTGCACGTCGAGGACAGCATCCTCATGACGTTTCCTGAGGTCGCGTCGGTCTGGGGCAAGGCGGGCCGGGCGAACACGGCCACCGACTGGGCGCCGATGTCGATGGTTGAGACCGTCGTAAACCTGAAGCCGGAGGCCGAGTGGCGACTGGGGATGACCCAGGATCGCCTGATCGCCGAAATGGATCAACGGCTGCGCCTCACGGGCGTCGTCAACACGTGGACGATGCCGATCAAGAACCGCACCGACATGCTCTCGACCGGCGTGCGGACGACCCTCGCGATCAAGATCTTCGGCCCCGATCTCCAGACCATCCAGCACATCGGTCAGGATATCGAGCGCGCGCTCGCGCCGCTCCCAGGCACGGCGAGCGTCTACGCCGAGCGGTCGTTTGGAGGGCGCTACCTGGATATCCGCCCGGATGCGGATGCCCTCGCCCGCTACGGGCTCACCACCGGCGACGCGCAGGAGCTGATCAGCCTGGCGCTCGGTGGGGAGGAGATCACGACCACGGTGGAGGGCCGGGAGCGCCGTCCCGTGCAGGTGCGCTATGCGCGTGACTTTCGGGATGACCCCACCACGATCAGCCGGCTACTGGTGGGCAGCGGTGAAGGCCCGCAGGTGCCGCTCGGGCAGGTGGCGGACATTCAGTTCAGCCCAGGCCCACCGATGATCCGGAGCGAGGGCGGCTACCTCTACGATCAGGTGTCGATCGACGTGCGGGGGCGGGACGTGGGGAGCTACGTGCGCGACGCGCAGGCCGTCGTGGCCCGTGAGGTGAAGCTCCCGACCGGCTACTGGCTACGTTGGAGCGGTCAATACGAGGCGATTCAGCGGGTGAAGGCGCGGCTTCAGGTCGTCGTCCCACTCACGCTCGGGATCATCGCGCTGCTCCTGTATCTCACCTTCGGGACCGTAGCCGAGGCGGCGATCGTGATGCTGTCGCTCCCGTTCGCCCTGGTCGGCGGGGTGTGGATCATGTGGTTGCTCGACTACAACCTGTCGATCGCGGTGGCGGTGGGATTTATCGCCCTCGCTGGCGTGGCTGCGGAGACTGGCGTCGTGATGCTCATCTACCTCGATCACGCCTGGGAGGCCGTCGGGCGCCGTCCCAAACTGGCGGAACTGGTGGGCGCCATCGAGCACGGCGCCGTGAACCGCGTTCGGCCCAAGCTCATGACGGTCCTCGCGATCATGCTTGGACTCGTGCCGGCGTTGTGGAGTCGCGGTGCGGGGGCGAGCGTTATGAAGCGGATCGCCGCGCCGATGGTGGGCGGGATGGTGACGTCCACAATTCTCACACTGGTTGTGATACCGGTGATCTACTACTTGTGGCGGAGCTGGGAGCTGCGCCGGACTCAATGACCAAGGGACACGCTGGGCACGGGGCGCACATGGTGCGGGACATGTTCCGCCGCTTCATCGGGTCGGCGATCCTCACCGTCGCGATCGTCCTCTACTCGCCGCTTGGCACCTCGCTCTTTGGCCGCGAGCTCGCGCCGCCCTTTGGGCTGTCGCCCGGGCTCCTGGGTTTCGTCCTGACCTCAATCGTCGTGTGGTGGGGCGGCTGGCCGTTCATATCGTCTGCGACCCGCTCGCTGCGACAGCGCGAGCTCACGATGATGACCTTGATCGCGACCGGCATCCTCGTGAGCTACGGGTACTCGGCCGCAGTCACGTTCGGTTTCCCCGGCGAGCCGTTCTACGATGCCGCGGCGATGCTGACCGCCTTCAGCCTGCTCGGTCACTGGCTGGAGATGCGGAGCCGTTTCGCCGCCGGTCGGGCGGTCGAGGCGCTGCTCAAGCTCGCGCCGCCCACCGCGCGGCGGGTGCGGAATGGGCAAGAGGAGGAAGTGCCCCTCGAAGCCGTCGCGGTCGGCGACATTCTTGCTGTTCGGCCGGGCGACACCATCCCGGTGGACGGTGTCGTGCTCGAGGGCTCGAGCTACGTGGATGAGTCCATGCTCACCGGAGAGCCGGTGCCGGTCGCGAAGGGGCCGGGCGACGAGACAGTGGGCGGGACGCGAAACCAGCAGGGGGCGTTCCGGTTCCGCGCGACTAAAGTCGGAGCTGATACGGCCCTGGCTCGCATCGTCGCCATGGTCCAGGACGCGCAGTCGTCGAAGGCGCCGGCGCAGCGGCTGGCGGATCTCGCGGGTAAGTACCTGGTGATCGTGGCGCTCGCGGCGGGAGCCGTCACGTTCGCGGCATGGCTCCTGTTCGGACACCAAGGCGTCTCCTTCGCGCTGTCGGCTGCGGTGGCGGCCATCGTGATCGCCTGTCCGGACGCGCTCGCGCTCGCGACTCCGACGGCGATCACGGTCGGTGTGGGGCGGGCGGCACGTGCTGGCGTGCTGTTCAGAAACGCCACGGTTCTCGAGGCGGCTGCCAAAGTAGACACAGTCGTCTTCGACAAGACCGGCACGCTCACCGAAGGCCGGCCGTCAGTGACGGACGTCATTCCTGCGGCCGGCGTGGACGAGGCAGAGATTCTCCGGCTCGCCTCTGCCGCGGATGCGCAGTCGGAGCACCCACTCGCTACCGCCGTTGTCGAAGCGGCCAAGAAGCGTGCGCTTGCCGTCGATCCGCCCTCCCATTTCGAAGCCGTTCCCGGCCACGGCGTACAGGCCGTTGTGGGCGGTCGCTCCGTCCTGGTGGGTAATCGCAAGTTGCTCGAGCGAAACCGCATCATGCCTGGGCTCGAACGCGAAGCCGAACGGCTGCGAGCGGAGGCCAAGACCGCCCTGTACGTGGCGGCAGATAACCGGATACTCGGTCTCGTCGCCGTCGCCGATCGCATTCGCCCGAGCGCCAAGAGTGCTATTTCAGCGCTCCACGACCTCGGCATCCGCGTCCTGCTCTTAACGGGTGATAGCCGGGCCACCGCCGACGCAGTGGCCCGCACGCTTGGCATCGATGATGTCCGCGCCGAGGTATTGCCGGGCGAGAAGGCTGCCGAGGTCCGGCGACTCGAAGAACAGGGCCGTCGGGTGGCCATGGTTGGGGACGGGGTAAACGACGCACCGGCGCTGGCGGCGGCGACGGTCGGCATCGCGATCGGCGCGGGAACGGACGTTGCTATCCAGACAGCTGGAATCATTCTGATGAAGGACGACCCGGCCGACGTTCCCGTCGCGCTCGTTCTTGCCCGCCGCGTGCACCGCAAGATCAAGCAGAATCTCTTCTGGGCCGCGATCTACAACGTGATCGCGATCCCGCTCGCTGGAGGTGCGTTGTATCCGTCGCTGGGCATCCTGCTCAAACCGGCGTGGGCGGCCCTCGCGATGAGCGCGAGCACGATGACGGTTACGGTGAATGCACTGCTGCTTCGACGCCCGGGACATGCGCGGGCATAGCATGGAGCGCGTGGCTTTGTTGCGTCGGGGGATCGCCCTCGAGGGCGTGACGGTCGGCTACAACGCCTTGGAGGGGATTGTCGCGATCGCGGCCGGTGTGGCTGCCGGCTCGGTCGCCTTGACCGGATTTGGAATCGACTCGGTCATCGAGGTGACCAGCGGAGGCCTGTTGTGGTGGCGGCTGCGGGCGGAGCTGGGCGCGGCGCGCGTCGGGCCCGCTGTCGAAGCGCGGGCGGCGCGCTGGGCAGGGGTCCTGCTCCTCGCGCTCGCGGTCTACATCGTGGCAGAGTCTGGACGTCGACTCCTCACCGGCGATCGGCCCGGAGAGAGCGTCGTGGGGATTGTGCTTACGGCGCTCTCATTGATCGTGATGCCCATCCTGGCCCGAGCGAAGCTCCGCGTGGCGGCCAGTCTCGGGAGCTAGGCGCTGCGGGCGGACGCGCACGAGACCATCGTTTGCGCCTGGCTGTCCGCCACAACCCTTCTTGGTCTGGGGCTGAACGCAGTGGTCGGCTGGTGGTGGGCCGATCCAGTGGCCGCACTGGGGATGCTGCCGTTAATCGTTCACGAGGGGATCGAGGCTTGGAGGGGGGAGGCCGCAGTACCGGATCGAGCAGCAAGTGACTAGGTTAGAACCCGCGTAAGCCGCCACCGTAGCTCAGTGGTAGAGCTCTCGATTCGTAATCGAGCGGTCGTCGGTTCAAATCCGACCGGTGGCTCTTTGTCCCACTCCAGTGAGTAATTCGACGAGCGACGCCGTCGCTGTCCACTCTGGGGGTGCGTGACGCACCGAGGTACGATCGAGATCGAGTAAGCCCACCAGAACCTCGCCGACGATGCGCGCGCCGACGGGACCCAGACGATTGCCGCTGCAACGGACGTCCGCCTCCCGCAGGATGTAGTACCACAGGGGCGTTTCCCCGCGCCAGCCGGCCTGCGCCGCTCCGAGCTCTTCCGCCGATAAGACCGTTTCCCCCAACCGCTGAGCAACACCCTCGCCCGACGGTAGACCCACGCCCTGGCCCCGCTCCAGATCGCGGACGGCCAGGGAGTGGAATTCCTCGACTTCACAGGTGCCGGTCAACGCGACCGGCAGCGCGATGAGGGCGGCGACCAGGCGTCCGTCAATCCGCTTCGCTCGTTGAGCCGGAGGGTGGCCGTTGGCGTCGGAAAGGTGCGTCCAATCGACCCGCTGATCCGCGCGCACCGGACGGAATCCAATCAGGTCGGGAAAGATCGCGGTCGGCTTGCTCGAGTCGTTCAGCGCATAGACATGACGAATCTGGGAGTGACCGTACCGATACGCGGCGTCCGCGAACTCGAGCGGAATGAACGGCTGACCTGCGGGACGATAGAATCGCCTGCCGTTTTGCAGCAACGCCTCCACTGCGTCCGCGCCGATCAGCGTGGGCAGGAACTCGCGCAAGACCGTGGTCTGATAGTGCCATCGCAGCTCGCGCTTCGCGGTCTCGAACACCTGGGGTTCGGGCGTGCCTTGGGCGCGAGCGCGATCGACGAACGCGTTATGCGCTTGGACGAAGGCGAGATGCATCTGCGAGACGAGGACATGCGAGTCGTTCCGCGGGTCGCCGATGATCGCGGTGCCCTCGGCGTTCCGGAGCACGTCCTGGCCGCCGGGGCCCGTCAGGAGCTTTGCCGGATCGTTCCGCTGAAAGAGGAACGGATGACCCACGGGCCCGTCGCCGTACAGACCGTCGAGATCGAGCTGCGGCGCTCGCGCGTTGGTCAGCCGCGACGGATCGACGTTCGAGCCCAGCGCGGAGCGGTCGGCGGTGACGTCGTGGGCGACGAATTGACCGAAGATCGGCCAGCCGGCGGCTTCCGATCCCAGGCACGACTCGTCATCGGTGTCGCCACAATCGCACAGCCCGCCCGCGCGGCCCAGGGCATAGAGGAACGCTTCGTCCGCCCTGAACGCCGGGAGCTCCGGGAAGAGACGCGCATAAGAGCTCGCACCGGCCGCCGGCGCGCGGGCACGACCCCGCGACAGACAATGGGAATGTTCCACGCTCAGCCCGAGCCTCCGAACCTCACAGCATAATTAGGCCCAAACGCAGGCCGGTCGCCACCGCTTCGGCACGGTTGGAGACGTCGAGCTTCTCGTAAACCGCGGCGAGGTGCGTCTTGACCGTGTGCTCCGAGACGCCGAGCCGCACGCCGATCTCTTTGTTGACGAGCCCTTCGCCGAGCAGCATCAGGATCTCGCGTTCCCGGGGCGTCAGGGTGCGACCGCGACCGTCAACCGGTGCGCCGGCGCCCTCCCTAGTCCTGCCATCCAACACCGCCGTCACGAGCGGGGCGGGCAGCGAGGCCAGCCCAGCCGCCGCTCCGCGAATGGCCGCGCTGATCTCCGCCGGCGACGCGTCGTGGGGCAGGGCCGCGCGCGCCCCGGCGCGCAACGCTCGAGCTGCGACAACGCCCTCGAAATCGTCCAACAGGACGATGAGTGGGATCCTATCGCGCCCGACCCCTTGCTCGAGGAGCAGCGGTTCCGGCAGATGAGATTCCGCTCCGGGACCGAGCAGGACGACTTCCGCGCCGCTTTCCTCCAGCAGGCCGTCGAGGGATTCGAGCGAGTCACAGGTACCGACCAGCAGCAAGCCTGAGTCTCGAGCGACGAGCTGCTCGAGCTCCCGCCGCGCGCCCGGCAGCTCGGACACCACAAGCACTCGTATCACGCCGCTGGGGCCTGCGCGCGTCGCAGCCATGATTCGACCGTGGTCACAGGGACGGCGAGCGCCAGGCTGCCGTGTACCATTGCGTTGATCCCGACCACTTTGCCGCTCATGTCGGCGAGAGGTCCTCCCGAGAAGCCGGGCGCCAGGCGCAGATCCGCTCGGATCCAGCGCGGTCGCCGGTCGTCGCGCCCGCCCTCGACAACGTGGACGATGCCGAGCGCGGCCACGCCGACGAGCCCGCCGGGATGTCCGACCGCGATCACGAGCTCACCCACTTGCAGCGGCGCCTCCCGGAGCTGAGCAAACATCGCTGGGGACGACTCGAGCTCGAGGGCGGCGAGGTCGCGCTTCCGGTCGCGCGCGACCACCCGCGCGGGCAGCACCGCGCCGTCGCCGAGTCCGACGGTCGCCTGAGCGCCGCGCACGACGTGGGCATTCGTGATGACCAGTCCCCGTCCGCTGCTCCCTTGCGGGTCCCACAACACGCCCGCACCGGACGCTGCACCCCCGGTCCCGGGTGCGCCCGTCCACACCTGCACGGTCACGCCTCGGAGCTCGTCCACGACCTTTGCGAGCTCCGCCGCGAGGCCTGAGGTCGTAGGCGCCGTCATGCCGCGCGCGACTGCGGCCGTTCCCCTGGAGTCACTTGAAGCGTCTTCACCTGGCCTCCGCGGATCACGCGTGCGGCGACGGTCCGTCCCACACGGTCCCCACCGAGCTTCGCGAGCAGGTCGGTCGGGTCGCTGACCTCCGCGCCGTCGAGCTCGAGCAGAACGTCGCCGAGCAGGACGCCGTCGCGGTCCGCAGGCCCGCCAGGTTCCACGCTCGCGATCAGCAACCCGACGGCGTTCGTGAGCTCGAGCCGGCGGGCGAGCGACTGCGGGACACGCACGGGTTGTGTCCCAATCCCAAGATAAGCGCGCCGGATCGACCCCCGTTCCA
>Ga0209056_10004026_pt1 | contig 15525 bp, 10 predicted proteins | sample GraSoiAngelo_114_FD_185876 | JGI IMG/M metagenome (GOLD analysis project Ga0209056, IMG submission 185876) | Grasslands soil microbial communities from the Angelo Coastal Reserve, California, USA - 14_0903_13_40cm (SPAdes) (version 2) | ecosystem: Environmental > Terrestrial > Soil > Grasslands... | reverse complement strand
GCGCTCGGCGGACCGTTGATGACGGTCGCGCTGGCGGAATTGGAGAACGCCGAGTAGCCCTGGTCTTTCTTGGCGCGCACCAGGTAGTAGTACTGCGCGTTGGTGACCAGGCCGGCGTCGCGATAGGTGGTGGCGTTGGCCGGCAAGCTAGCAACGACGCTCCACCCCGTTTGACAGCAGCGCTGGACTTCGTAGCCATCCTCGAAGGCGGAATTGTCGACCCAGGTGAGGTCGATGGTCTGAGCGTCTATGGCCGTGGCCGTGAGGTTGGTGGGTGCGGCCGGGAACGCGGTGCAATCGGTATTCGACGGGGCGCCATCTCCGGCCTTATTGAAGGCTACTACGCGGTAGCAGACCCGCTCCTGGTTCGGGATGCCGCTCGCATCCTGAGCCGACGTGACGCCCGGGCTCGTGGTCACGAGCGTCGTCCACGGCCCGGCGTCGCTCGCGGCGCGCTCCACGCGGAACCCGTCCTCGTTGATCGAGTTGTCGGCCCACGTGATCCGGACGCTCCCCGCGGCGGTCAACACGGCATCGGCGTTGGACGCGGCGAGCGGCTCGAGCGGCAGCGGGTTGGCGCAGACGGTATTGGAGGTGCCGATGACACGCTTATTCTGCCCGATCGCCTGAACCCTATAGCAGTACTGCAGCTTCGGGTCGAGTCCCGTGTCGTCGTAGGAGGTGACCCCGGCCCCGGTCGTGGCGACGGTCGTGAAGGTGCCATTCGCCCCCGTGGTGGAGCGGAGCACGTTGAACCCGGTCTCGTTGGGCGAATTGTCCTGCCAAGCGAGGCCGATTGCGCCCGGCGACGCCGTGGCGGAGAGGTTGGACGGCCCCTTCTGGCTGCCTGTGGTGCTCGCAAACGATGCCGCGTCGGCATCGGGGGCGAGCGGACGATCGGGATCGCAGCCGGGAATGGTCAGGAGCAGTACCGAGAGAGCGACGGAGCAGTGGCGCAGAGAAAGCATGGGACCCTCCACACAGAGGTCCGTGGGGCCAACGACCCGTCCTGAGCAGGCGCCCGCACGTTTGTCCCATGTTGGACGGACGAGCGATTGGGATTGCTCGGAGCCCGGTCAGCGGCCTCGTCGGAAGCGGCCACCGGCGGGGAAGGGGCCGGGTGCCGCTTCGATGTGCGACTCGAGGACGGTCAGGACGTCACCGGAGAGGACCCCGGAGATCGCGAGCGTGGGTGCGCCGGGTGCCATGCGCGGGATGAGAACAGTGACCCGGTCGTTCCCGTCCATGCTTCCGGTCACGGGGCCGAACACGTCAGGCGAGACGCCCACGTCCCCAGCGAACCAGCGCGTGATGCGACCCCGGAAGTGCACCGCATCGCACGACTCGACGGCGATGGTCACGAGGAGGCCGGCGTTGAGGGAGGGCCTATCGGAGGCGACGGGGGCGCTCGAGTAGTTCCATTCGCCGAGCATCGCCGCCGCGGGCGGGAGTGAAGTCGGTGCACCGCATGCGCCGAGCAGCAGCACCACGCACCAGCCAAGCTGTTTGAGGCGACCGCCACGATTCCGCATCGACCGTGTCCAGGGGGCTTGATGCCCCATGAGACGGACGGCCGGGGAGGGGTTGCTTGGCCGGGATCACCGCCCTTGGGGACGCGCCCTCGGCGCTGGCCCACGCACGCCTGCGCCGAACATCAGCCGTCGCAGGGTGGATGGATCGGTGGCCGCTCGCGCGGGCCCAGGGAAACCGGCGATGCGCGCCGCGCCCGCTCCCACTCGCCGGTCAGACCCGCCAGGCGCTCGAGAATGTGAAGGCCGTGCGCGGTGAAGTGCACGGTGTTCCTCGCGGACATCAGGGACTACGCGGCGATGAACGGTGTGTACGCGACGTATTTCCCGACGGATCCACCCGCGCGCTCGATGGTGGCCGGGAGCGGGCTCGCGCTGGGCGCGCGGGTGGAGATCGAGTGTCTGGCGGTGGCGGGGTAGGAGCCCTCGAGCGTCAAAACGGGTGCAGCATCACGTAGCTCGCCAACACCTCGCGGGTGCCATCAGGCTTGATCAACCGCTCGCTCTCGGCAGTCACTCGGGCGCTGCCACCGTCGGCCAAATCAACGATCCCTTCCGCCCGGAAGCCGAAGGCGTTGGCGCCGTCACCGGTGACGTGCCGATCGTTGTCGGTCGAGGTCAGGTTTCCGGTGCCGTGGGCGAACGGACTGGCCTGGCAAAGATCTGCGAAACCGCCGAACCCCGGCGGTACCGGGCTGTAGACATCGATGTTGACGTCGCGCAGCAGGCGCACCTGCCTGGCGACGCCCTGCAGCTCGCCGACGGTTTGCACCGGCTGGGGATCGGGGGTCAGCTTGCCGCCGCACCGCCGGAGCGCATGCACGCCACCGGTCGGTGCATTGACGACGATGACCAGGTCCCGGGTGAAATCCGCCCACACGAACAGCAGGATGGAATCGCCCCTGAAGACGTTGGGCAGATCCGACGGGCCGTTCATGAAATCGGCCTGGACGGCCGGCATGTCGTTCGCGACCGGGGGCGACTGTTCGCACCCGAGGGCCAGGAGCGGCACAAGGACAGCTACCGCAGCGATTGACTTCGTTTTCATGGCTCACCTCCGTCCGCTAGATGAATACAACCGAAGGCACGTCGATCAGCCCCAGCGCCCGCGCGACGATGCGCCCTTTCCCGTAATACGGGTCGGTCCCGGGATCGAGCGGGAGGGACCTTGGTCGCTGCAGGCAATCGCCCACAGGGCCGCGAGGCCAACGATCGCAGCCCGTGCGCTCTGTCTCAATCGCGACCTGCCGCGTGGTCTCGACGTTCTCTGCAGGCGGCGAGAAGGAGAGAGGTTGCGTCGCATCGTGGCCTCCGTCGCGGCTCGAGGGGTCAAACTCACGGACGTGGCGGGTGCGCAGACAGCACTCTCGGTACGGCCTGCAGGCTTGCGCGGCGCAGGCGTGCCACGCGTCGCGGCGCGAGTCCCGACGCCGCCGGCTGGCCCAAGACGCGTACGGGCTGATTTTCTTCGATGGTCGTGCCGTCGCCCAGCTGGCCCCAGCCATTGTAACCCCAACAGTACGTGACGCCGCCGACGGTGACACCGCAGCTATGCCATCTCCCGAACGCGCTCACGTTCGCGAAACTGAGCGACCCCGCTACCAGTGTGGGAAATGGACTCCTGATGTTGGTTGCGTTCCCGAGCTGACCCTGGCCGTTTGCGCCCCAGCAGTAGCCGTCGCCTCCCGCCGTCCGGCCGCAGCTGTGGAACGACCCTGCGGAGATCTGCGCGAACGTCACGCTGGTCGCGACCGCGAGCGGCACTCTGCTGCAGGCGACCGTCGCCCCCAGTCCCGAGCACGTTTCCGTGGTCACGGCGCCGAGTTGGCCGCCGTCGTTGTCGCCCCAGCAGTACGCCGCTCCACTCGATGTCAGGCCACACGCATGCCAGTAGCCGACGCTGAGGGCCGTGAAGGTGAGTCCCCCCGACACGGCCACCGGGGTCGTGCTACAGGGCTCCGCGTTGCACGTCTCGGGGCTGGTGGCGCCGATTCCCAGCTGTCCCGCCGTATTGTTCCCCCAGCAGAACGCCGCTCCGGCGGCGGTGAGGCCGCAGGCGAAGAGGTTCCCGGTACCGATGCTCGTGAAGGTGGGTCCACCCGCGACCGGCACTGGGGTCCGAGTGCTGGTGTTGGAGCCGTCGCCCAGCGCGCCAAAGGTGTCGTCGCCCCAGCAGTACGCCGCACCGCTCGACGTGAGGGCACAGCTCTGGTCCCAGCCCGTACTCAGGGACGAGAAGCTGTAGCCGCCAGCGACGGCGAGCGGAGTCGCGCTGCACTCGGCGCCCTCGCTACCGCACAGCTCCGGGGCGGGGCTGCCTGCGCCGAGTTCGCCATACAGATCCAGTCCCCAGCAGTACGCCGCGCCGCCCGCGACGAGCCCGCAGGCGTGGACCGCGCCCACGCTGATGGTTGTCAGGGTCAGGCCGCCGACAACAGCGACAGGCGCGAGACCGTTTGCTCTGGCACCAGTGCCTAGCTGGCCATATGTCGCGCTCCCCCAGCAGTACGCCGCACCGCTCGACGTGAGGCCGCAAGAGTGATAGGCGCCTGCCTGGACCGTCGCGAAGGTCACGACCTCCACATTGATCGTCGACGTATTGGTCTGCGTCTCCGCGGCGGCGGTGATCGTCGCGGATCCGGGTGCGACGCCGGTCACGACGCCCGCCGCATCCACCGTCGCGAGCGCCGGCGCGTCGCTCGTCCAGGTGACGCTCGGGCCGACGCGCCGGGTGCCACTCGCGTCGATGACGACAGCGCGAAGTCGCACCGTTCCACCCGCCACGACCGACCCGGTCGGTGGCGACACCGTGACAGACTGAACGGACCCGCCCCCCTTCACGGCCTCCCAGGTTCCCAGTCCGATCGGGCAACTGGCGGAGCCGTTGATCAGGCGTGCCGGGGGCGCGCCGGAAATTTGCGCGGAATAGGAGCAGGACCCGAAAGAGAAATTGAGCTGGGGCGCACTGGAACTCGAGTACTGCACGGCGACACCGGCGATGGTCGATGAGCCCGAATTGTCGATCGAGCCGTCCTGCCGGTCGCACGTCCCGACCTGGTCGTTCGTGCCACCGAACCCGTCCCCACTCGGCGTGAACACGTAGGACCCGGTATCGTTGCAGGCAAGCGGAGCACTTCCCAATCGCTCGGTGTAATTCCACACGCCACTGACGTCGACCCGCTGCACACAGGATATCTGGAAAGTGACTTGTGCTGTCTGGCCCGCGGTTACGGAGGCGACGCGCGGGTTCGCACCGCCTACCAGGCAGTTGGCGGTCGAGCCGAAGAGCATGACGGAGTGGCTCCCGGGACTCAGTTTCGCGAACGTTACCGTCCCATTGACGGCGAGGGTCTGAGGTATGCCGGACATCGCACCGCTGTCGAGTGCCACTGTGTAGCCGTCGGGATCGAGGTCCGCGCCGCTAGTGGTTGCCTCGACCAGGATGTCTCCAGTAGTTGGCGGAGGGGTGGGCTCCGTCCCCTTGCACGCGAGAGCGACCACCGCAAGCGCGGCGCACCACAGCTGGGGCGAACAGAGAGCAGGCCGTGCGTTCATCGGAGCACCTCCCTTAGTGCCGTTTCACCGTTGGTAGCCGCCGCCCGACCGCCGGCTTCGTCGGCAGCCTGGTCGGCGCGGCCGGGGTCAGTCCGCGCGACGCGGCGCTCACGCGGGGACCGCTCGCCGTCCGCGCACTCACGGCCCCGGCCGGCAACGGAGCGGTGAAGGCGTTAGCCTCGTTCGAGTAATCGGACGTGCCGCCATCCTTGAACGCGACGACGTAGTACGAGTACCACGTGTCGCTCGACAGCCCCGTGTCGAGGAAGCCGGTCGTGTTCGCCGGGAGCTCGGCGACGATGAAGTAGCCGCAGTCGTAATAGTCGTAGCAGTCGTACCGCAGCACCCAATAGCCATGCTCCACCGCCGAGTTGTCGGTCCAGACGAGACCGATGCTCTGGTAATCGATCGTCGTCGCGACGAGGTCGGTCGGCCCGAGCGGGGGCGCCGTGCAGACGATGTTCGAGGGTCCCGACTCACCGGGGTCGTTGGCGGCGTACACGCGGTAGCACACTGTCTGCTCCGACACGCGTCCGTCATCGTTCAGAGAGGTCTGTCCCGGGACGAGCGACCCGAACGCCATCCAAGTCGCGCCTCCGTCCAGGGAGCGCTCCACGCGGAATGTTTGCGCGAGCCCGGAGTTGTCGATCCAGTAGACGGTGATGATGGTGCTCGAGGCCGGATAGGCGTATGCCGAGGGCGCGCTCGGTGGCGTCGTGGCGGTGATCGCGGAGGCGTAGTTGGAGTTCGCCGAAAAGCCTTGGTCCTTCTTGGCGCGCACGACGTAGTAATACTGCGAGTTGGGCACTAGGTCGGGATCGCGATAAGTCGTGGTGTTAGCCGGCAGGGTGGTGACCACGAACCACCCGGTCTGGCAGCAGCGCTGCACTTCGTAGCCGTCCTCGAACGCGGAGTTGTCGGTCCAGGTGAGGTCGATGGTTTGACCGTCGATGGCCTTGGCCACGAGATTCGTCGGAGCGGCCGGAAATGCGGTGCAACTGGTGTTCGATGCCGGGCCGTCTCCATACCGGTTGAACGCCACGACGCGGTAGCAGACCTGCTCCTGATTCGGAATACCGCTCCCATCCTGAGCCGACTTAATACCTGCAGTCGTCGTCACCAGCGTGGTCCATGGCCCGGCGTTACTCGCCGCGCGCTCTACACGGAACCCGTCCTCGTTGCTCGCATTGTCCGTCCAGCTGATCTGTACGCTCGCCGTGCTCATGAAGACCGCTTTGACGTTGGAGGCAGCGAGCGGCTGGAGCGGGAGCGGGTTGGCGCAGACGGTGTTCGACTCGCCGATCACCCGCTTCTGTTGTCCGATCGCCTGGACCTTGTAGCAGTACTGCTGGTTCGGATCGAGCCCCGTGTCGGTGTACGAGGTGACTTTGGCAGCGGTCGTGGTGATCGTCGTGAACGTTCCGTTCGCCCCCGTGGTCGAACGGAGGACTTGGAAGCCGGTCTCGTTGGGCGAGTTGTCCTGCCAGCCGAGGCTGATCGCGCCGGGGAGGGGGTTCGCGTTGAGGTTCGAGGGGCCTTTCTGGGCGGCGGCGTCGAGCGTCGGATTTTGATCAGTGGGAGCGCTGAGGGGCTGCTTCGCGCCGCAGCCGCTGAACAGCACTATGGCGGAGCCGAGAGCGAAGAGCCGTCCGATGTGCATTGACCGTCTCCTGAGCGTCGCGTTGACGCTACATGAGACGGACGGCGGTGAGTGGCTTGCTCGCGGCGTTTCCATGTGGTCCCCAGAGATCGCGAGCCCTATGGCTGCGCCACCTTGATCGGGAGGCTGCTGCCGCTCGTCGTGCCGTTGCCGAGTTGGCCCGATGCGTTACTGCCCCAGCAGTAGGCCTCTCCCGACTTGCTGAGCCCGCAAGTGTGGTCGCCGCCGCCGGCGAGTGTGCTGAACAGAACGGTGGTGGAGACGGAGACCGGCGAGGAGCGGTCGATCGTCGACCCGTCGCCGAGCTGACCGTACCAGTTCCGCCCCCAACAGAAGGCGCCACCCGAGCTCGCCGGTCCACACGTGTGCCCGCCGCCCGCCGTGATCCCACTGAAGCTCACGCCTCCCGAGACGGGGCCGGGTGCCGGCCGCTGAAACGTGACCGGGTCACCGAGCTGGCTCCAATGGTTGTCCCCCCAGCAATAGGCCGCTCCCGCCGTCGTCAGCCCGCACGTATGGAAAAAGCCCGTAGCGAGAGTGCTGAAGCTCATGCTCCCGGAGACCGCCACCGCAACCGAGCTGCTCGAGAACGTGCCGTCGCCAAGCTCACCATCCTCGTTGTGGCCCCAGCAGTACGCGGCGCCCGTGTTGGTGAGTGCACAGGTATGCCAGCCCAAGCCCGTGGCGAAGGCCGTGAAGGTCAGGCTCGTGGAGACCGCGACCGGGACGGAGCTGCTGACGGACGAGCCGGTCCCGAGTTGACCAAAGTCATTCCAGCCCCAGCAGTAGGCCTCGCCCGCGCTCGTGAGCCCGCAGGTGTGATAGGCTCCGCTGCCGAGGGCGCGGAAGGTCAAGCCGCCGGTGACCAGAATGGGAATCGAGCTGTTGCTAAGCGACCCGTTCCCGAGTTCGCCGTCGTCGTTGCGACCCCAACAGTAGGCCCGCCCGTCGCTGGTCAGTCCGCAAGTGTGATCGGCCCCCGCGACCAGCGTCGTGTAACTGCGGTTCCCGAAGACCGCCACCGGCGTCAAGCTACTCCCCGGGAAGCCGTTGCCGAGCTGACCGACGTCGTTCGCGCCCCAACAGTAGGCCGTGCCGTTAGCCGTCAGCCCACAGGTGTGAGTGTTTCCCGCGGCGATGACTGCGAGGATAAAGGCGGGCGCTGAAGGAGGGACCGTGATGAAGGCGGTGTCGCCGACCCCTTCGCTCATCGCGATTACCGTCGCCGTCCCCATACCGATTCCTCTGACCAGTCCGTTGGTATCCACGGTTGCAACGGTTGGCGCGGCGCTCGTCCAGCTGATCCGGCGTCGACCGAAGACAGGTGCGCCGGTGGAGTCCCGCAGCACCGCAGACAACTGCAACGTCCGGTCGACCGCCACCGTGGCGGATTCAGGAGTCAACGTCAGGGAGGCGACTGGCAGCAGCGGGGCTCCCTTCGCGCTGAACGTGACCCGCAGCGCGCCCGGAAGGCCGGGAGCTGTAGCCGCGGCTGTTTGCGCACCGGCGGTTGGGCCGAGGGTGCTCCGCGCGCGGGCATATCCGGACGGCGCGGTTGTCGTGTCCCGTGCCGGCGCGATCGATCCTCCGCCACCGGTCACGGCCCAGTCGATCGGGACGCCCGCGGCGCCATTGCCGTAGGCGTCCGTGGCCTGGACTACGTAATCGGCCTCGAGCTGCGTCCCGACGGTATCGATCTGATCGTTCCCGGAGACGTAGCGCAGCTGCTTCGGTCTGCCCGCAGTTGCCGTTGCGCTGAAACACAATGCCGAGCCGCACGGCGCGTCGGTGAACATGAACTCGGGGCCTGGTCGGACGACTCCGGGGACGCTCGCGCGGGCCATGTACGTCCCTGCCAGGCGGCCGAGGGTCATCCGGAATGGCGACGCCGAGATCCCCTCGGAGTCGGTACGAGTGGTGTCCCTGACGCCAGGAATACCGAGGAGCGTGTCGCCCGGTATCTCCCACAGCACTGAGACGTGGGGAGCGGCAGCATCGCCGCGCCGGACGAGGACGCGGAACGGCAGAGCGACCGTTGCGAGGACCGTATCCGATTGGCCGTCCCCGCTGTTCGTGGGGGCTTTCAAGTAATACAGCGGGAGTGACGGCGCGGGAGGCGCGGTGACATGGTCATCGCCGCACGCCGTCCACCACATCGTCGCGATAGAGATGAGTACAGTACGAGTCCGCATACCGCTCCTCGCGATGGCTACGGTGGATTGAAGCCGATCACGACGAGCGACCAGTACTGGTCACAGCGCGTGGTCGAATTGGACGCGCACGCCGAGAGCTCGGCCGTTGACTGGGGCGGCAGGATGCCGATGAAACCGGCAAACTTCCAGTGAACCGTCACCAACCCGTCCAGGCCTGCCCTGGTCGTGTCCGGCTCTATTCTTCCGACTGATACGTGGAATCGGACCAAGGCACGCTCGATGCCGGTCCCGGCACCGTCCTCCACGCGCACTGTCTGGTCCACGGCCACCGAGTCGCCGATTTGATGGGCCGCAGCCGGCAAGTACGAGTCCACGAAGTATTCCTCGTAACCGGCGGCCGTCGCCGCGGTCGTGAATTCCACCGTGAATTCGCTCTCGAGCGCATCGCCTTCGAGGTCGCGGATGCCCCGCGTGATGACGAGCTCGTATGTCGTGGCTGGGGCAAGCAGCGCCGCGGGCGTGAAGACCAGGGTGGTGTGCGCGGAATCGCGGAACCGACGCTCGCCGTCGACGATCACCGAGCCCCGCCGGAGCTGCACCGTTTCTCCGGTCACGCTCGCGGAGTCGATCGGCTCGCTGAAGACGATCACGATGCTCGCGTTGAGCGGCACGTCTCGCTTCAGGGACGCGGGATTCGTTCGGATGAGGATCGGTGGCCGTTTCGCCGCCACGGCTGCTCGTACCGAGTGTACGATCGTGCCGTCTTGATCGCGCACGACGACCTCGATCGTGTCGCCGACCGCGGCGCTCACGGCCACCGGGTCGAAGCCGCCATCGCCCACGGGAGCCTCGACCGTGCTGTCGGTGCGGAGATTCCGGATCGTGGCGAGGTCGCCGGTCGGGGCCGTCCCGGGCGGGAGGGAGACGTAGGTAGTTTCAGCCGTCGCGGCCTGGGCGAGAGGGATGGCCGGGCGGGAGACTCCTGATGAGGTCCTAGTTACTGGATTGGACACGACGACCTCTCGCAATGGCGGCGGCGGCGGCGGTGCGAGCGGTCCGTCCCCGTGACACGCTCCCACGGACAAGACGCCCACGAGCGTGAGCCACGTCGCGCCCCTGCGGTGCCTGCTCATCGCGTGTTCCTCCCCGCATCGCTACTCTCCGCTACCACGAACCCCGCCCAATGGAAGGGATGCGACGTCGCCGGCGCTGCGAGCAGCGCGCGTTGGGCGAGGGCGAGCGCGCGCGCCGGGTCCCCGTCCGACAGGTATCCAGGGTAGAACCGCTCCATCAGCGCCGCCGTCGCCCAGTCCTCGACCGGCCAGAGCGTGGCCACCACATTCGCCGCGCCGGCGTGGAGGAACGCGCGGGTCAGCCCGACCCAATCGTCGCCCGCCGGGACGTCCCCGAGCGCGCCGGCCCCGAGCCCGGTCTGACACGCCGACAGGACGACGAGGTCTGCCGCCAGGTGGAGACCGAACACCTCGTGCACCTCGAGCCGACCGTCCTGCGCGCTGTCGGCCGCCAGATCCACGTACGAAAACAGCGGGTTCTGCTTGTTGAGGACGCCGTACGTCGCGAGGTGCAGGATGCGGCGGCCGGGGGCCTCACGACGGAACGCCGCTTCAGTGGCCGCGCTGCCGGTGAGAACCCGTGCGTCCGCGCCGCTGAGGCGTCCGACCGCCGCCGCCTCCCGCCGCGACGCCGGCAGCACATCCGGTCTCGGCGCCAGCGCCAGGGTGCCGCTCGAGACCGCTCCCGCCGGCCGATCACCCAGGGCGAGCCAGACCGATGCCGAGGGCGTCACGGCTATTTCGTAGCGCTCGATGAGAAACTGTCGGTCGCCCGACCCACCCAGCAGCGCCGCGAACGGCAGGTAGTGCAGCTCGGCATGCGGAACGAGAAAGAGCCGCGTCTTGCCGGTGAGCAGGCCCGTCTCTTCAAGGGGTGCGATCAGATACTGATGCAACTGTCGCAACGGCCCGCGCCACAGCGATTCGGCTGGCGTGGAGCCCGCTTCCTGGCCCCCCCTCTCCGCATTGCGGAGAGGGGGACGGGGGGTGAGGACCAGGGCTCCGCGGGCGAACTCGACCAGACGGGCGAGCGTACGGCGCTCGGCTCCCAGGTCCACGACGGCGAGGGTGTCGCGAGCGATGAGGAACGCGAGCGAGCCCGAGTCGCTCACCAGGTATTCGATGAGGACGGCATCGGAACCGAGACGCCGGCCCACGTCCCGCCACGTCGCAGTCACGGGCGACACCAGCATCGCGTGCCGGGGACTGCGCTCCCGCATCTCGAGCAGCAGCTCGCCGTACGCCTCGTGAGCGCGGCCCAGCGCCTCGCGGGTAGCCGCGCTCGCAGTTGGCGCATCGGGGCCACGCAGCGCGTCCGCGTCCGCGCTGTCAACGTCGTGCGTGAGCTCGGCAATGCGGTGCCGCAGATCCTGCTCTCGGGACACGAGCTCGGAGGCCGTGTCGGGCGATGACAGCCTGCCACGCTGCAGCAGCTCGAGCATCTCGCGCGCGCGCAGCCGCTCGCTCGCTTCGAAGGCCGCTTCCGGCCGGCCGCGGGCGCGCTCGATGAGTGCGAGCTGCCCGTACACGTCCCACTTGTCCGCGAGGAACGCCGACCGGCGCTCGGCCAGCGCCAGCGACCGGCTGGGGCGCTCGATCTCGGCCAGGGCGGCACGCAGCTCGCGGGTGGCCTCGTCGTCCCGACCCTGGGCGTGCCGCGCGAGCCCCAACCCCGCGTGCAGCCGCCACGCGATCTCGGGAGCGGTGCGGCCCTGCAGTCGTTCGAGCCCCGCCCGGTACAACGACTCGGCTGTCGCCGGCAATCCTGCTCCGGCTTCGAGCGCGGCCTGCTCGCCGATGGCGGCGGCGGCGCCGACGGGATCGCCCAGCCGCTCCAGCTCGGCGGTCGCTTGTGCGAGCAGCCGTCGCGCGGCCGCGGTGTCCCCTCGCGCCTGCGCGACCTCGCCGAGCGACAGGCGTGTCAGCGCGGCAGCACGCTGGTTCCCGGCCGCGACCTCGGTGCGCAATGCCTTCTCGAGGAGCGCCCGGGCTTGGGCGTGCGCATCGTGAGCGAGCAACAGCTGGCCCTGCCCCTGGCGCGCTTCGGCTGCGCCTTGCTGATCTCCCGCTTGGGTGTAGAGCAGCTCCGCGCCACCATACAGCTGGCTGGCCTCGGGGAGATCGTTCAGCTGTACCGCCAGGTCCGCCCGAGCGAGTGCGATGCCCGCGCGCACCGCAGGCGACGCCCGGGCAGAATCCGCCAGACGCTGCGCGCGACGCAGTCCGTCGAGCGCAGCTTGCAGCTCACCTGCCGCCGCGAGCGCACCGGCGAGCTCGCGCCGTACCGCGAGCGCGTCGGCGAGGGGTCCGGTCCGGTCATAAATCGCCAATGCGTCGCGCAGCGCGGCCCGGGCCGCAGGATAGTCGCCGCGGCGCAGCTCCAGTTGACCGAGCCCGTGCAGCGCGTCCGCGACGTCGGCCCACTGCTCGCGGGCGCGCCAGGTCGCCAGGGCGTCGCGGTACAGCCGTTCGGCGTGCGCGAACTCTCCGGCAGCCGCGGCCAGCGCGGCGAGGTTCACCAGGTTGGTCGCCGCGACCTCGTCGCGCCCATCTCGCCGGTTGATCTCGAGTGCTGCCTCGAACTGGCGGCGCGCCTCGTCCGGATCCCCGATGGTCTGCGCCAGCAGCCCCAGATTGTTGTGATCCGCCGCCACCCCCCGCGAATCCCCGATCCGCTCGCGCAGGGCGAGGGCCTGCGCGTAGCGCGCGCGCGCCGCGGCCAAATCGCCCTGATCCGCGCTGGTGCCGGCGAGAGTCCCGAGGGCGTTGGCCTCGACGCGAATGTCCCCGACGCTCGCGGCGAGTGCGCGCGACCGCTCGAGATACGCGCCGGCGCTGTCGAGCCGACCCTCACGCAGAAAGGCGGCGCCGATGTTGCCCAGCACCGCGGCGACACCGGACGTATCGGCGATCGTCCGGGCGCGCCTGAGGGCGCGGCGCCAGATCGCAATCGCCGCAGCGGGGCCGGCCCGGCCGTACGCTGCGACACCCGAGCGACGCGCGCTGTCGGCCCAGATTTTCGCCGTCCGCCGCTCGGCCGGCCATGCCTCGAACCGCGCCACCTCGCGCACCAGGAACGAATCGCTCCATGCCTCCGCGTAGGCGGCCGCCAGACTGCGCGCTGCGCCGAGATCGTTGCTCGCGAGGGCATCCGTGACGGCGTCGCGGACCGCCAGTGGGTGCGCGCGGGTCTCGAGGACGAGAGCAGACTCGGGGATGCGCAGCGCCAGCAGCCGCAGTGAGTCCGCCGCCGGCGACTGCGCGGTCAGAAGCGCGAGCGCGAGCCACAGCCCGAGCGCCGTCACCGCTCGGCCCTCGCCGCGATCGAAAACTGGACGAGCTCGGAGGCAGACCACCGGTCCCACCCGGTCCGAGCCTCGACTTTCCACAGATAGGGCCGTGCGGCCGCCAATGTGACCGAGTCGGGCAGAGTGACGACGGTATCGGCCAGCTGGCTCTCGTACAGGACGCGACCGGCCGCGTCGAACAGAATCACCCGATAGCGATCGGCTCCCGCCACGGCGGCCCAGCGCAACACCCTCGCCTCCGCCACCGTGCCGATGGGTGCCAGGGGACGCGGCACGACGGCGCCCGGGAGCGGCGGCCCGCGATGCCCGGGCGTATCGTTGAGCCAACGCGGCAGCGCGAGCGCGAGCAGGATCGCCGCTGCAGCGGCCGGCACTCCCATGAGGAACAAGCGGCGCCGGTGCGTGCCCTGCAACGCCGCCACCTCGCGCGCGATGCCGCGGTCACCAAGGCTCCGGGCGACCGACGCCACGACGCCGCGGCATCGCGCGCACGTTGCCAGATGCGGCAGGGCCGCCGCCCGCGCGGTGGCATCGAGCGCACCGTCGGCGAGCGCGGCCAGCGTGGCGTCGTCGAGACACTCCGGAGTCTCTCTCCCGGACGCGTCGAGTCGATGACGCAACAAGTCGAGCGGATCGGGATGACTCACCTGGCAGCGGCCTCCCTGGTCGTACGTTCCACCTCCATCGCCGTCATGAGACGGTCAGGGCTCGCGGAACTGCTCACACGTCGCCCCGTCCGACGCCGACCTGTGCCAGCCGTGCCCGCGCGGCGGCGAGCGCGCGGTAGACGCGGTTGTGGACCGCCTTGGCATTGGGCAGGCCGAGAATCCGGGCAACGTCCGCGGCGGGCAGCTCCTCCACGACGTACAGCTCGACCGCGACGCGGTCCTCCGTGCTGAGTGCGCCGAGCGCCCGCTCCAGCAGGGCGCGCGTGTCAGCGATGTCGTCGGGACTCGCCGCGGCTGCCTCCACATCCGCCGGCGGTGTCCCGCCCAACTCGGCGAGCACCCGGCCGCGCCGCCCGTCGGTCACCGCGTTGTAGGTCGCGCGCAGCTCGCCGAGGAACTCTTTAAAGGAAAGAGCGGGGGCCTCGCGAGCGTGGATCAGCTCGTACGCCTCAATGTGGCTGCGCTGGTCGAGGAAGACGTGCTCGAAGATGCGCCGTCGCACCGGCGGCAGCCCCTCGGCCACCACGGAGAGCCGGCGGCGCCCGTCGCGGTGGCGGAACCAATCGACCGTGACATGACGGACCACGGTGACGAGCCAGGTGGAGAAGCGGGCGCGGTGGTCCGGCTGCGCGACATAGGTGCGGAGCCGCCGCAGATCGTCTTCGCGCAGGGCTTCACACACCCGCGCGAACACGTCCATCACATCGTCATAGTCCTGGGCGTAGTGGCGGATGGCCGCGAAGATGAGGCGCCGATAGCGGTCGACAAACGCATCCCATGCGGCGTCGGGCCTGCCCGACACCAGCTCGGCCGCCCAGCCTTCCATCCGTACGACCTTCGGGGAGACTTGGCTGGATATAGCACGCGCTCGAAGGGTGTCAAGACTTGGAACGTGGCCGCCGCGCAAAACGGCCCGCTCGAGCACCATGCCCGGCGGGCCGTTTCGTGCTGGAGCTATCGCCGTGTGTTTACGGCGCCATGCCCGACTCGAGTTTCTTCCTGCTCGTCCTGATCATCCGCCACCTCCTCGTCCGCCTCGCGCTCCCCGAGCAGGTAGCGCCACGCGTCGCGCAACAGCGGCGTGCCGTTCGCGGCGAGCGCCGTTCGGTCGTCCCTGGCCGTGCTCTGGTGTGGGCGCATATCGATTCCGATCTGCGGCGGGAGGCCCTGCGGCTCGAGATCGGTTGTGAGGATACGCGTTCCGCCGTAGGGCGACTGGTTCAGCTCTGCCATGATCGGAGCGCCAAACCGCTCCATGTCGAGCGCTGTGAGATTGGCGCGGATCCCCGCCACGAGGTGATCGCGCTGATGGAACAGCGCGAAGTACTTGGCCGCTGGGGTCGCCCCGATGAAGATCCACGGGTCGACTTCCTGGGGCACGCGGGCGTCTGGCGGTGCCGAGAACATCACGACGCGATCCACATGTCGGAGGCGTCCGATGAGCGCCGCCTGGGCCCCTCCCTGCGATTGGCCGGCGACTGCGATCTGCGACCACTTTGGCGCGCCGTTCTTGAGGAACCTCGACCACCCCTCGGCGGGAGACTGCTGGGCCAGGTAGACGAGTAGTTTCGTCAGCCGG
>Ga0209056_10004025_pt1 | contig 15525 bp, 14 predicted proteins | sample GraSoiAngelo_114_FD_185876 | JGI IMG/M metagenome (GOLD analysis project Ga0209056, IMG submission 185876) | Grasslands soil microbial communities from the Angelo Coastal Reserve, California, USA - 14_0903_13_40cm (SPAdes) (version 2) | ecosystem: Environmental > Terrestrial > Soil > Grasslands... | reverse complement strand
CAGCGTCTAAGGCTTATTTAGTTAGTGCCTTTTCTGTCGCTGTTTTTGAAATCAGGCGATGTCGCAACTTTGCGCCTTCTTTTCGCCTTTTTTATGAGTCAGTGAGCGATATCGCGAGTGGGTGTTGAAAAACTCGCTCTTCGTCCCAAACGACCAAAATTTGGGGGATAGAAAATGTCTTGCGATACGAGAGGATCGCTTATAAGGCATCCTGGCGCAATTTTATTTTTGCGAATTTTGAAACGAAGAGTTTTTCAACACCCACGCGATATTTCGCCAATAATGACCGGAGACCAAGAACCATGAGCTAGAATCGCATTTAATTCTGCGGTTTTTCTGTGATTGCGGTTCGTCACCACGATCTTGAGGTGTGCCATGATGCGTCTCAAAACATTGGCTTGCTTTCTGCTCTTTTCGATTCCCACGTTGAATTCGAGTGCTGAAGAAGCCCGCGGCTTGTTGCAAACCACCCTTGCGAAATATCGAAATCTTTCAACGTACTACGTCGAGGGCACCCGGGAATCGGTAACAACTGATGAAATACAGCGGTACTGGCAGCAAGAGCGTTTCGCACTAGGTAAAGCGCCGGGCAACCGGTATCACTATGACATCCAAGGCCAAGAACAGTGGAACATTGTTGTCGCTAACGGCGCTGAGGAGTGGACCTTCCAGCCATGGAGAAACGAATACACCCGACGTCCGGTCCCCCCAGAACTGACAGCGAAGGCGAGCGGTCCTGATGACGAAATTCGAGCTTTTATTGCGCGACTCGCACAAAATTACGTGGAGGACTTGTCACAAGGAACAATCCGAACAGCGGAATTCCTTCCAGAGGAAAACATCACGCTCGCCGGACAGCGAATCTCATGCTACGTCGTGAGGGCCACCTATGAGCGTGCTGAGGATGCGGTCGCCCTCAAACACCCCGCACAAATCACTTTCTGGATTGAAAAGGATCGCAAGCTAGTCCGTAAAGAAACAGTTTCTATACGTGACAGCGCTTCCATTCTCCAGCCGCTGCATGAAATAGATCACTTAGGGAGACTCTGATTAAGCTCTCTGCTTTCCACAGTCGGTCAAGTTAGAGTGTCTGAGAAATGAAACAGAGGACACTAGCGATGATGACGGGCTTTGAGCGATACACGAGGAAGACGCGGCGCGCGATATTTCTGGAGGAGATGGAGCAAGTAGTGCCGTGGCGCAAGTTGTGCGCGTTGGTGGAGCCGCATTATCCCAAGCCGGGGAACGGGCGGCCGCCGGTGGGAGTGGAGCGCATGCTGCGGATTTACTTTTTGCAGCAGTGGTTCAACCTGTCGGACCCGGCGGTGGAAGAGGCGCTGTACGACTCGGCGGTGATGCGGCAGTTCGTGGGCATTGATTTAGGTAGTGAGCCGGCGCCGGACGAGACCACAGTGTGCAAATTCCGGCACTTGCTGGAAGAGCACCAACTGGGAGAACAGATTCTGGGGCAGGTGAACCTGCACCTGGAAGCCAAGGGGGTGCGGATCACCAGGGGCACGATCGTGGACGCAACCATCTTGCACGCACCCACTTCGACCAAGAATCGGGAGCAGCAGCGCGATCCGGAGATGCACCAGACGAAGAAGGGCCAGCAGTGGTACTTCGGAATGAAGGCGCAGGTGGGGGTAGATAGCAAGACCAAGATCATCTACACGGCGGTGGCGACGGCGGCCAACGTCGCTGACTCGGCGGTGCTGCCCGATCTGTTGCACGGCGTAGAAACCCGAGTGTGGGGCGATCAGGCCTATCGCGGACAGACGGAAGTGATTCGCGAGTGCGCGCCCCAGGCACAGGACTGTACCCATCGGCGCTACCGCTACAAGGATCACATTGACGAGGCGGAGCGGGCGAAGAACCGGAGCAAGTCGACGGTACGCTCGAAGGTGGAGCACGTGTTTGCGGTGATGAAGCTGAAGTTCGGATTTGTGAAGCTACGCTTTCGAGGACTGAAGAAGAATGCCACCCAACTGTTCGCGGTGTGCGCTGGTGAATCTGTACTTGGCGCGGAAAAAACTGTTGCTCCTGGCACCGGCTTAGCCCGGGAGCGAAGGTTGCTGATCACGGGCGCGCCGCCCAAGCAGGCGGAAGACCGGGAAAAAACCGAATCCGAGCCCTTGCAGCGGCCTGGCAGAACACTTACTACCTCGGAGACACGAGCTTATTCAGAGTTTCCCTAGGGGAGCATCGAAATATCAATTAGTTAGTGAGAGAATTCCGGCGAGGGTTCCGACACAGCGTGCGGTTTCGCCAGTGGCTAATGCATCCTCGGATTAGAAATCCGCTTTCTGCTCGCGCACGGGAATGCATTCAATCGCACGGTGTAACAGAATCAATAAGGTACAGATTCGTTTGATGTAGGAGCGTGCAGGAAAGCGCACGGAATCTCAAAACGAACAGCCACCAAGACAGCCACCGCCTCACGGTACGCGAGTGCGGTGCTGACCGGCGGGATCAAGCAGCAGAAGGCGTGAATCCGATCTGTTAGATGAGCGGAGGGGGCGTCACTGTCGAGCCGCCGTTCACTCTCTGGAAGATATTGCGTGCCCTTTGGATCAGCTTTTCAGTCTCCCGCAAGTAGTTCTGGCACTCGCGAAGCAGGGGCGTCCTGACACGTCTGTTCGCAGCGGTCATTCTCCTGAAATCGGATGGCATTGCTTCGAGTGGAGTCGGAGACTGCGTCGCGGCCCATTGCAAAGCGGTATCATCGCGAGCCACAATTTGTCGGAATTCAGTGGAGGGTAGAGGTTCCGTCGGGCCGCCCGTGTAGACCATGCCCCATCTCCCCGTTATTTTTGCACTCACTGCAGGAGTACCGCGTACGTGTAGACTGAATCTCCGTGCTCTGCTGAGAGGCAGTTTTCGGAACCTGCCACAGTGTCGCTCAAACTTCGCCTGAAATTGCCTGCGGCGATTTAGCTCCGCGGAACTGATTTTTGAGAGCCAAGTCTTCATGTCCGCGCTTTTCATATAAGGATCAAAACCACACCACCACTGGATAACGTCGGGGACACTGCGAGCCATTGCAAGGAACGCGTCGAGATGGGCCCAGAACTCGCCTTGCTGCCATGGGCTTCCCACTATCGCACCCGAAGACTCCATTGCTGCGGCCATCGGGGAAGTAAGACTTTGAGGCATAAGATCGTTTCCCATCTCCTGCAAAAAGAGATGGGCATTCCACAACTTGAATTCAGCAGATTGTAGAGGATCAGGCATATCGTCTACCGGTGTTTTTCTTATCACTCAGGTTCATCTGGCTAACGTTCGCGTTCAGCGCCGCATCGCCAGGTGCCCAAAGCAACGAGCGATTATGCGTGTTCATATTTCCAGGATAACGACAAAGACCTTCCAGATCAGGGAACAAAGTGCGGCTATTGATTCCGTGGCGGTCCAGAGACTCGAGCATCTGGACGCGACTATCGCTCTTGATGATCAACTCAGTAAGGTGAGGCTTTACGTCAGAGTTAAATTCCAACGGCACGAACTTGCCCGCTTTCTTCGAGAAGCGGTGGGCTGTGAACCATCCGTGCTGAGCAGAAATTCGAGGATTAGCACAACTCGCGCCACGGCACCACCTGCTCCATCTCTTCCAGAAATATGGCTCGCCGCGTCTTCCTCGTGTACTGCTCAAAGCCAGTCATCATCGCCAGGGTCCTCTGTTTCATTTTCAGACACTCTAACTTGACCAGTTGTGGAAAGCGAAGAGCTTAATCAGAGTCTCCCTAGAGCAAGTTTCCAGAGCTGAAACTACATATTGTGGCACAGGAAGATTCCCCCAGAGGGCAGCGGGCGGACATCGGACTGGAAAAGACGCCTTAGGCCACTTCCAACACCAGCCTTAACCCTGCAGTCCGCTCAAACCCTGTCGTCTTAGAGGAGAAGGCTGCACTAAGTCAAGACGGCGATACCCGGTGCAAAGGCGCGACGCAATTCGTTGAGGTCGGCCAAGTCGTTTTGTTGTATCTGCCGCTTCAGGCTCTGAGAACGATAGGTCAGGCGCTTGTCGCCGCCATAAATCGTTTCCAGACACTCGCAGGCATTCCGCGCACAGGTCCAGTGAGGGCGGGCCAGTGCGGAGAGAGGCATCCCGTTGCGAAGCCAGGCGGCAGTGCCAGCAACCACGCCACCGAGACTATCAACCTGCATGGAACCAAAGAGATGATTGCGGTGGTAGCAAGCAAGAGATGAGATCGTTTTGTCTTGGCTGGTAAATAACCCGGGAAACCACACCACCCTCCCACGCTGGTGGGCATACAGCAAGCTGCCTTTAGCGATGCCTAACTTTAGCGGCAAACAGCTGACGTCGGACATAGAAGGAAGCGTTACTGCAGCTGGGTCGGGCGGCCATTCGGTTATGGCCTCTAGGGCATTGTGAATATCGCCGTTTGTTGCGACTTCGGTGGTAAGACCGTCTCCCTCCGCCCGTACAACAGTAAACAGTGTGAACGGTTCTCTTTGTACCCCCTTTGCCGCCGTTGGCGCCAAGGCGGCCGAACGCATGGAATCGAGCGCTCTTTGAGACAAGGCACCCAGGTTAAGTGTAAGCCTCTGCTGATTATTCTGAACGGAGAACCTTTCAGAGCGCCGGATCGCGTAGGCCAGCTTTACGACTTCGCTCAGGGTCAGAGCCTCTTGGCATTTGACTGTGATTAACAAAGCCAAACCGTGAGGGTAGTAGAAGCCTTCGAGAAGTACTTGACCGCGAGCCCACCCTTTCACGGCAAGAGGTAACCTGCTCCGGACGGGCACCAGACGTTCCCAGGCCTGCCTGCCGCTCACGGCATCAAGGACGGCCCCGGGAAGATATCGCTTCCAGAAACGCTGGCTTTCTCCTTCCCGCCAGGGCGGCTGAAGGCCGAGTGGATCGCGCGGGGCTTGGACGGCCTCAAACATGTCCTTGTAGATGTTGCCCTGCGACAGAAAAGCAAAACCGGGTGTGGGTCGAATCTTCCCGCTGATGACTTCTAGGCACAGTTCTGTATATATAAAAGAGAGCCTAAAATCCCGGATGACGATCGATGTTGACATTTGCACTCCGGAGTTATCTCATAATAGAGACTACTGTGAACAGGGGCCTGTGCCCTGGTCCGTGGCGAGGCAGCTCTCGTCCCGAACCAGGGTACAGGCCTCGACTCGCCGCTTTCGGCAGCTGGGCAACTGGCAGACCGGAGAGCCGCAGCCGGGATGTTCACCAGAGGTGGCCGAGTGGCTGAAAGCGACGGGCCCAAAATCCCGTTATACGGGCTAAAACCTGTATCGAGGGTTCGAATCCCTCCCTCTTGCGAGTAAACGTCGAAAGGCGTTGCAACTCGTATGAAGGCAGCTCCCACGGGGAGCTGCCTCACTTTTTGTGTTTCGGACTTACACCACCTCTTCCACTATCATGTCTCCCTGGTTGGCTCGCGCCGCGACATCCGTTTGAGGCACCAGCCGGACTCCGGTGATAGGGTGCAGGTTCCAGCTGGCACCCGCCGATGACGTTTCTAAGAGATCTGCCAGTCTGTTTGGGTCTCCCTCCGCCGTCAGCTGTGTGCGAATCTCTGCCTGGACCTCGGTTGATGCGCGGCCCAAGTTTATGCGCATGGAAGGACAGATCCACAGGTGATTGTCGTTCTCCTGAAGCACAAATGCGGGCGCCGTCTGATCCGCGGCTAGAGTCACGCGAGCTAACACCAGTCCCGTTTTTCTGCGATGCATTTTTCGGAGAATATCCAGTGGGCCATCCCGCGTGGAAAGGGTCAGGCGATCTTCCATCCATTTGGCAATTCTTTGCCAGACCGCGTACCCCAGGACACCCAGCACGATGGAGATGAACCAGACAATCGCGATGTCCTGCAAACCATAGCGGACAAAGTACCACCGACCCACGATCAGCCAATAAACGATTGCCATGAACAACGAGATAGTGATGGAAACCAGCCAGAAGTCAGGCTCGTTGTACTTGAGCGGAAAGTCTCCCACTCGGGTTTGGCGCCGCAACCACCCCACCCGACAGAATAGGCCGGCAGTAAGAATAACTAGGCAACCGGGTAGGAGGAAGAAAGAAGGCAGACTAAGTACCTTGAGAATCGCTGATTCACCCAGGACTCCGAGGATAACTTCCTGACTCGCGATGGCATTGCTGTCGCGCCATGTGGTTCCTTCATGGGAACCCAGGGTGACTTTAAAGATCAGCAAGTACTTTCCCGGCTCGACAGAACGATTGGCAGTTACCTGCACCTCCTGGACTATGGTTTGGTATGGCTGAAGTTTGCTCTCCTTGAATTCCGGCGAGAGCTTGAGCTGGATGAAGTCCGGTTTGCCAACGGGTGCGATGCTCCTCACCATGATGGTCTGTATAGACTTGTTGTAAATCACCAGATACGCGATGCCAGTGCGGGAGGTTTCCAGGGAATCGAGAGTTGTCTTCACCTGCACGTCCACGAGCCTGTCCGGGGGCTCAACTTCGCGGGTCTTCACCTCCATAGGTCGCAACACAACTTGCGGCACGGCCTCCCCGGCCAGCGAAATGATGTAGTCCAAGCGGAGACGCAAAGTTTCACCGATCTTGTCCCCGGGTTGAGCAAGCGCGATGGTGAATTCCCACACGTGCTCCTCATGGGGAGCCAACTTCGGCAACTGCAACGACGCGGCTGATCCGACTCTGACGCGGTCATTTGCCAACCATGACAACCGCAAGTTCGACAGGACAGAGTCGCTCGAATTTCGCACTGCGACAAGCACAGGAGATTCCTTGCCCGACACTGAGAGTTCCAACGAGGAAGGTTGAGTGTCAATCTCAGGCTTGACTTCTGCGCCAAAGAGAGTCCCCGGAAGAACAAGCAACAAAACAAGGAAGCGAAGGACATCTGGGCAATTCCCGCGTAAAGAGCCACAGCAGATCTGCCGTCGAGGCAAACCTGTAACACGGAGGATCGGATGGCGTAGTCGCTCTGTGGGAAGACCTTGGGCCTTCACTGCTGCCTCCCCTAAGGCGGAGATCTTTGTCAAGGAATGCTAGTTCCATGGTGCTGACCTCGTCAAACCAGGCCCTGGCGACTAAAGCGTTACGAAGCCGGGCGTTTCCCCATTCGGTTACTCGCCCATTGCTACGGGCCGCGCCAAGTTGTTTGACAAATTATTTCCTTCCGACACATTCGTAGCAATGGCAGCTAAGCACAAAGAAAGATAAGCCCATCTGCGCGAACCGCGACTCCACGGACTTCGTGACCTCACTTTCTTTCTCCATGGATTGGTGGCGAGGTGTGTGTTGTTCCGTAATCCAGGTCGAAGCCAAGCTGGAGCTTCGCCGCATCCGACATGAGGCCGGGATGCCACGGCGGATCGAACACGACCTCAACCTGAACTTCCTTGACACCGGGCAACCGCGAGAGCTTGCTTTCCACATCGGCCTTGAGCACGTTGCCCATACCGCAACCGGGAGCCGTCATGGACATCTTGATATGAACCCTGTTCCCGCCTTGCTCCAGAGGAGCAATGTCGGACGAGTAAACCAGACCCAGATCAACGATATTGACCGGAATCTCCGGATCGTACACAGTCTTCAACTGATCCCAGACCACCTGCTCGCTGAAAGGCCCTTCCCGGACTGCAGGTTCTTTTGCCATCGCCGCGTTGGAAAGCCCCAGGGCATCTGTATCCTCGGCATCAACACGGTACATGTAGCCGCGATCGGTGGCTACCGTGTAGCCGCTCCCCAGGGACTGCATGATCCTTACGATGGCACCGGCCTGGAGAGTACCGCGAATCCCGCTGGGGATCTCGATGACTTCACAAGCCCGACTCAGCGTGACCGATCTACTCGCACCCATAATAGACTCCCTTCGCGCGTGCTACTCCGTCGACACCCCTTCCTGTTTCCCTTGCATCGCAGCGTGTAATGCGTGCCAGGCCAGCGTGGCGCACTTGACCCGCACGGGAAACTCTGAGACGCCGGAAAAAACAGCCAGCTTGCCCAGTTCTGCCCGCCTCCCGTTCTCCAGCTGGCCCGTCACCAGCTTGTGGAACCGATCGAAGAGGGTTTCCGCTTCCGCCCTCGTCTTACCTTTCACACTTTGCGTCATCATGGACGCCGAGGCCTTGGAGATCGCACATCCTGAGCCCTGGAAGCTGATGTCGCGAATCGAGTCGCCCTCTACGCTCAGGTAAACAGTAAAGTGATCACCACAGAGCGGGTTGTATCCCTCCGCCCTGTGGCTGGCCGTCGCCAGCTCGCGATAGTTGCGAGGCGCTTTGCTGTGCTCCAGGATCACCTCCTGGTAAAGCTCGCGCAGATCAGCCATCAGGCGAACACCTCCCGCACCTTCTGGATGCCCTCGACCAGCGCATCGACTTCTTCTCTGGTGTTGTAGAGAGCGAACGAAGCGCGCGCCGTGGCCGCGATACCGAAGCGCTGCATTACCGGCTGGGCGCAGTGATGCCCGGTTCGGATAGCAATTCCGTCCTGGTCGAGAATGGTCCCGATGTCGTGCGGGTGGATGCTGTCCAGCAGAAACGAGAGTACACCAGCCTTTTCTCTCGCTGTGCCGATCAGGCGGACATCGGAGACAGCGGATACGGCTTCAGTGGCATAGGCCAGCAACTCGTGCTCATACGTAGCTATGTTGTCTATACCGAGGCCATTTACGTACTCAATGGCTGCGCCCAAGCCGATGGCGCCCGCCACATGCGGCGTGCCTGCCTCAAATTTGTAAGGCAGCTTGTTGTAGATCGTCTTCTCGAAGGTCACGGAACTAATCATGTCGCCGCCGCCCTGGTAGGGAGGGATGGCATCCAGCAGAGCGGACTTGCCATAAAGAACGCCGATCCCGGTCGGACCATAGACCTTGTGACCGGAGAACGCATAGAAGTCGCAATCCAGGGCCTGGACGTCCACTTTGAGATGAGGCACGGCCTGGGCGCCATCGAGCAGCACCGGAATATTCCCGCGATGTGCCATTTCGATAATGCTCTGGACAGGATTGATCGTGCCGAGTGCATTAGAGACGTGGGCTAAGGCGACGATTTTGGTTCGCGGTCCCAGCAGGTTCTCAAAATCCTCGAGCAGCAGCTCGCCGCTGTCGCTGATCGGCGCAACCCGCAGGCTTGCCCCCTTCTCTTCGCACAGGATCTGCCAGGGCACGATGTTGGAGTGATGCTCCATGCCGGTGATGAGCACTTCGTCGCCAGCATGAACGTTAGTGCGGCCGTAGGTCTGTGCCACGAGGTTAATGGCTTCCGTGGCGCCGCGAACAAAGATGATCTCGCTCGCATCGGCGGCGTTGAGGAAACCTTGCACTGTCCTCCGCGCTGCTTCGTAATCTTCCGTAGCATGTTCGGAAAGGAAATGCACGCCACGATGGATGTTGGCGTTGTCCCGCTCGTAGTAACTTCCGATGGCATCAATGACCACCTGCGGCTTTTGGGACGTGGCTGCACTGTCCAGGTAAACCAGCGTTTTGCCGCGAACCCTCTGCCGGAGGATGGGAAAGTGACTGCGGACCTTATCCACGTCAAACGCCACACCGGCGGCGGGTACCTGCGATGAGCGGAACTCTCTGGGCAATCTCTTGGCGGCGGTGATCATCCGACTTCCTCCCAATTCCTTCCCGTGTCCTCGCGACGGTTTCCCCTCCCCGCGTCAGGTGCGGTGGCCAATTGAAACAAACATTCGTTGATCAGCCCCTCCACATGCTTCCGGACGGGTCCCTGCTTCATGCGGTCGAGACATTCGCTGGCGAAGGCGAAGAGCAGGAGTTTGCGCGCGGACACCTCGTCGATTCCGCGAGAGCGCAGATAGAACAGGGCGTCTCCCTCGATCTGGCCGATGGTGGCCCCGTGGGTGCACTTCACGTCGTCGGCGTAGATCTCCAGTTGCGGCTTGGTGTCGATTTGCGCATCATCGGAAAGCAGCAGGTTGCGGTTAGTCTGCTTGGCGTCGGTTTTCTGCGCGCCCTCGCGCACGATGATCCGGCCGTGAAAAACGCCGTGTGCGTGGCCATCGAGGATCCCGTTGTAGAACTGCCGGCTGCCGCAGTGCGGGCTCGCGTGTTCTACCAGCATGTAGTTGTCCAGGTGTTGGTGGCCATTGCCGATGAAGAGGCCGTTAATCAGGCATTCTCCCCCTTCGCCTGCCAGCACCGGGTGCACGTTGTTGCGTACCAGCGCGCCGCCCAACAGCACTGAGTGCGACACGACATTGGCACCTCTTCCCTGCTCGATCCGCAGCGTGGAGATGTTGAAAGCCTGCTTGTGCTCGCGCTCAATCATGTAGTGCGAAAGCACTGTGTGGTCACCGGCAACGAGTTCCGTGACCGTGTTGCAGAACCCTGCGCCGCCATCGAGCGACACATAGTCCTCGACGAATGTAGCCTGGCTGTTTTCCTCCGCCATAATCAGGTTGCGCGGATGGCTCATGGATGGAACGTCGTCCCCGGTCGAGACAAACAGCAGGTAGATGGGCTCCTCCACAAGCGTGCCTCTGGGGATGTGTACATAGGCTCCGTCTCCCACGAAAGCCGTGTTCAGCGCGCAGAAGGCATCGCGGCGGACATCAAGGTAAAGGCCGAGGTGCAGTTCAATCGCTTCGGGATTGCTGGAAATCTCCCCGGCGAGACTGCTGACGTTCACCGTATCGGGCAGGTTGCTGAGTGAAGACAACTCGCGAGCAAAGCGCCCGTTCACAAATACAAGTTGAGAGGCAACGCCGGCAACCCGGTAACGTTCCAGTTCCTGTTGAGACAGCCGGGCGCGGCCGTTCCACGCCAGCCGGAAGGGAGTTTGTGCGATGGCAGAGACGTTGGTGAACCGCCAGTCTTCGTCGTGAGGGGTTGGGAACCCGACTTCGCAAAAGCGCGCAAACGCATCCCGGCGCAGCTTCCGCAACCACGGCAGGTCATGGCCGACGGCAAGCTCCTCGAACTCGGTGAAGCTTTCCAGGTAATTTTCCAACTGCAGAGTTGCCGTGATCACGTTGTTCTTTCCTCGCTCACATTCTCATTAGGCGGGAGTAGCGTGCCGCGCCTCGACTTCCATCGAGCCATAGCCCTTCTCTTCGAGCTCCAGCGCCAGTTCGGGGCCGCCCGAACGAACGATGCGCCCATCCAACAGCACGTGGACGAAGTCAGGGACGATGTAGTTCAGCAGGCGCTGGTAGTGAGTTACCACGACGATGGCGCGCTCCGAGTTGCGCATGGCATCGACGCCCTGGGCCACGATCTTCAGAGCGTCAATGTCCAGACCGGAATCGGTCTCGTCCAGAATGGCAAGCTTCGGTTCCAGCACCGCCATCTGCAGGATCTCGTTGCGCTTCTTCTCGCCGCCGGAGAAGCCTTCGTTCACTGAGCGGTTCATCAGTTTCTCGTCCATGTCCAGCAGCTTCAGTTTCTCCCGGAACAGGGGAAGGAAATCCATGGCATCTATTTCATCCAGCCCGCGGTACTTCTGGATGGCATTGAGCGCAGACCTGAGGAAGTACGCGTTGGTAATGCCGGGAATCTCTACCGGGTATTGGAAGGCCATGAAGATGCCTTCACAAGCAGCCTCCTCTGGTTTCATGGCCAGGAGGTCCCTGCCGTTATATGACACTTCGCCAGCGCTGACCGCGTAGGTCTCGCGGCGGGCCAGAACCTGCGCTAGCGTGCTCTTCCCGGAGCCGTTCGGGCCCATGATGGAGTGCACCTCGCCGGCATTTACCTTCAGGTCAATGCCCTTGAGGATTTCGTGGTTATCCACATTGACGTGCAGATTCTTGATTTCCAGTAAGCTCATTCCCTTCCCTCTCACTCGCTGCCTGTTGCAATTTCCTGCTTGGGATCTCGCCTTACCCGACGCTGCCTTCCAGACTTACGCTCAGCAGCTTCTGCGCCTCCACCGCAAACTCCATGGGCAGCTCACGGAACACACGTTTGCAGAAGCCATTCACGATCATGGAAACGGCGTCTTCCCACTTCAGCCCGCGCTGTCGCAGGTAGAAGAGCTGGTCTTCACCGATCTTCGAGGTGGAAGCCTCATGTTCCATGCGGGCGGTTGCGTTCCTCACTTCGATGTAGGGGAAGGTGTGGGCACCGCACTTGTCCCCGATCAGAAGCGAGTCGCACTGCGTGTAGTTGCGTGCCCCGTTGGCGCCCTTCATGATCTTCACCTGACCTCGATAGGTGTTCTGGCCGTGACCGGCTGAGATGCCCTTGGCGACGATGGTGCTGCGCGTGTTCTTGCCGATGTGAATCATCTTGGTCCCGGTGTCGGCCTGCTGGTAGTTGTTGGTGAGGGCAACCGAGTAGAACTCGCCCACCGCGTTCTCACCCTGCAGGATGCAGCTCGGATACTTCCATGTGATGGCCGAACCGGTCTCAACCTGCGTCCAGGAGATCTTCGAGTTCACGCCCAAGCACTTGCCCCGTTTGGTCACGAAGTTGTAGATCCCGCCTTTGCCTTCTTTGTCGCCCGGGTACCAGTTCTGCACCGTCGAGTACTTGATCTGCGCGTTGTCGAGCGCGATCAACTCAACCACAGCGGCGTGCAACTGGTTTTCGTCGCGGATGGGTGCAGTGCAGCCTTCGAGGTAACTGACGTAGGAACCCTCGTCAGCGACGATCAGTGTGCGCTCGAATTGGCCGGTGTTCGCCGCGTTAATACGGAAGTAGGTGGAAAGTTCCATCGGGCAGCGAACCCCCTTTGGCACATAGACGAAAGACCCGTCAGTGAACACGGCCGCGTTCAGGGCGGCGAAGAAGTTGTCGGTATAAGGCACCACTGAGCCAAGGTACTTCTGCACCAAGCCAGGATGTTTCTGCACAGCTTCAGAGAAGGAGCAGAAGACAATTCCCAGATCAGCCAGTTTCTCCTTGAACGTAGTAGCCACGGAGACGCTGTCGAACACTGCATCCACCGCCACACCCGCGAGGTGCTTCTGCTCCTCGAGCGGAATGCCCAGTTTCTCGTAGGTGCGCAGGATCTCGGGATCCAGTTCCTCCAGGCTCGTGAGGCCAGGTTTCTGTTTAGGCGCAGAGTAATAAACGATGTCCTGGTAGTCGATCGGCCCGTACTTGACATTGGCCCACTTCGGTTCCGCTTGTGCCTTCTCAAGCGACGCCCAGTGGTGATAGGCCTTCAGCCTCCACTGGAGCATGAACGCCGGTTCATTCTTCTTGGCCGAGATCAAGCGAATAATTTCCTCGTTGAGTCCCTTGGGGACTCTTTCTTCCTCGACGGAAGTGACGAAGCCCCACTTGTATTCCCGCTCCGCCAAGTCTCGGATCGCGTTCAGGTTCGTGCTCATTGCATTCTCCCGGATACAAAGGCAATGGTGGGCACCAGGTTTCCGCGCCCATTCCTGATGGTGGTCAGGTGTAAGGGTTGACTCAGATCGGAAAGCATGACGTTCCCGAGTGCGCCGCGCACCGCCTGGCTGATGATTCGCTGATTGTTCTTGATGGGACAGCAGGGCTCCAAGTCGCACAGCCCGGAGATGTCAGTGCTGCATTCAGTGAGCGCGATAGGACCCTCGAGTACAGCAATGATTTCAGCCACTGAGATCTCTCGCGGCTTCCTGGCCAGACTGTACCCACCCTTGATGCCACGGTGCGAAACCAGCAGCCCACCCTGCAGAAGCTCCTTTAGCAGCTTGCTCACTGTTGGCACGGGTAGGTGTGATTCGACCGCCAAGTCACGCGCTGTGTGCAGCAACCGATCGTGGTTCTGCGCAATGTGAGTCATCAGGACCAACCCGTAGTCCGTCAATTTGCCTAGTCGGATCATCAGTCAATGCCCCTGTCTCAGAGGTTTGCGAACCGCCGTGCATGAGCGGATTTAAGATAGTACTAATTTGGTACAATTTAATTGTACTGCGCCGGTAACAGGGCTGACAAGACCCGGCAGCCGTTCCCTGAGAGGGTGGGCTGTGGCCTAATTGCACGTCGGCTTAGGCTGGGTGTCCCCCGGCGGTCTGTCGGCCCGAATCGGCCAGACCAGCGGGATTCGTTATGTGGCTAACTCGGAGAGCGTGTTACGGTCTCCTCGCTGCGCAGCACTTGGCAGAACACGCTGCCGAGGGTTCGTTCAGCGCCACTGACTTAGCCGAACTCTATGGATTGCCCCATGAAGCATTGGCCAAGATCCTGCAGCGACTTGCCACAGCTGGCCTGTTGATGTCCCATTACGGGACTAAGGGCGGATATACACTCGCCCGCGACCCGCAGTACATTTCCGTGTTCGACGTGATCAAGGCAAGCGACAGACCGCGGCGAAGCAGTCTTCAGAGCGAACGCCAGCAGCGCTGGGGGACCGGCAACGGTTACCATCCGCTGCGCATGGTGACTCAGCTCGTCGAAGATATGCTGCACGAGCTCACGATCAAGGACGTCGAAGAAGAGGCCTCCAGTCCCGCCGGCCTCTCGCGAGATTCATCGGTGCGAGCATCACAGCTTGACGACCAAACAACTAGAAGTCACTGAGGCCCGAGCCTTCAGGAAAGCTTTTTGTACCGGAGTCGCTGGGGAAACACTTCATCCAGAGTGCGGATCAGTCGGTGTTTGCCCGCACATTGCGGAAGATTCTCTGGACGCACGCACCACGCTCCAGGACACGCCATTCACGCGAATTTCATTGTTTTTTTGTCGCGTTTCTTAGCGGTATTGGTTGGCTAAATAAAGGATGCGAGGTGAAATGAGTTGGTGACAGTGCGTTCTTGGCCGCAGTCCACTAAACAGTGGAAAACACTAGAGATATACTTGAGATAGAATGCTAGGGCAGCGTTCTAACCAACTGAACTACGTCCCCACTCGCCAAATCAACAACATGCGAAATAACCAGTGTTTATGCGGCTTTGCACAAATTGCATATCATGCATGGAGTTGCCTCTGTTGCCTAAAAGAGCGCGATTCCTGTCCGAACCGCCCCCAAACCGCCTACAAATTTCTGCGCAAACCACGGCATTGCCTACGATGATCCGCGCTGACGGCCAAGTAGAAAACAAAGGAAAACCTCATCCCAAACATCTTAACAGCTTCTATTTGAAGTGCGAAAGGTCGCCCGCATTTTCCTGCGGTCGGCTACACAACACCCTTCTAGAATCCGCCCCGCTCACTGACCATTCCTTCTGGGGACGCTTTCTACAATCCTACAATCCGACTCCTCGTTACCTATCTTTGATCGCGACCTGGAAGTTCTTGATGGAAGTTGTGTGCAGGGACAGCTGCGGTAATTAAATGCGGACATGAGTCGGGAGATCAAGTTCCCGCAAGCGAATGATCTGCAGAAGAGGGTACCCGGATTGGGTCACTTGCGGTGTTGTTCGCGGGAATCAGATCTATAGATCTGCATGGCAAGATCACGTCAACCCTGTCGAAGGTCGTTACATCAGTGGAAATGAGCTAATCGGCGGTTGCCATCAATGCGGCTACCAGCGCGCCTCCGCCTACTGCCAAAGTGTCCTCCAGGAGTGCGACCTTAAAGTCGGGCATCTCCCTGCTGAGCCTCTTTCGGAGATGATAGCCGGCAAGAGCTCCTGCAACCGCTCCTAGTCCGCCA
>Ga0209056_10004024_pt1 | contig 15525 bp, 18 predicted proteins | sample GraSoiAngelo_114_FD_185876 | JGI IMG/M metagenome (GOLD analysis project Ga0209056, IMG submission 185876) | Grasslands soil microbial communities from the Angelo Coastal Reserve, California, USA - 14_0903_13_40cm (SPAdes) (version 2) | ecosystem: Environmental > Terrestrial > Soil > Grasslands... | reverse complement strand
GAACGGATTGATAACTATCGCTCACTCCTGGAGAGCGCCTACAAAGGGGCAAAGGGAGACATTGGGACTGATCGGTTCATGGCGAAGATCTTCCCACTCCTACTGGACAATGCCGTGCTGGACATCGCCATGGGACGATTTCAGTCTGCCGAAAGAGGTCTTGCCAAGGCACTTGAAAGGGAACCGGACAACGCGCAAGCCCATTATTATCTGGGCGAAGTGTATCGACAGCGGGCGCAAGAGGGCGATAAAGAGAAAGCAGAGAAAGAATATGATCTGGCCGTGAAATACAACCCGACGTACGCGCAACCCCACAAAGGGCTTGGCCTCCTGGCTTACAAGAAAGGGCTCAAGGAGAAAGCGCGAGCTGAACTCGGCACGTACCTCTCACTGGCGCCATCAGCGGAAGATAGAGGCTATATCGAGCAGTACCTCAAGGCGTTGGACTCGAAATGAAACACCGGCTGCCCGCTCTACTTTTCCTCTCGCTCATTCTGACCGGCTGCCCGCCGTGGCAAACGGTACAAGGCACCTACACGAGTAGCGAGTACTTCGAAGTGAAAGTGCCGGATGGATGGAGAAGGTATACACACGCTTCTGAAGAGTTGCTGATCACATATGATGGGGTCTCACTGCAACGGGTCTCCATCGACCGGAGGGCTATTGATAAAGATCTGGCGCACACGAAGAAAAAGTTGGCCAAGGGGATGCTGCCCCAAGAAATCTCCGAAGTTATCGTCGACAATATTCAATCCAACACAGGCATCAGCAATCAGCAAATTCTCGAGAACACACCAGCCACAATCGGCGGAGTCCCTGGTTTCAAGCTGATCTATACGTATCAAACCAACACAGGATTGAAAAAGCAGGGGGCGTACTACGGATTCATCACCGGTGACTGGTACTATGCGCTCATCTACGAAGCACCGGCACGATACTATTTTGCCAAAGACCTACCGACTTTTGAACAACTCAAAGGTTCTTTCAAGTTGCTGAAGAAAAGCGGTTCCTGATAACAACCAGAGCAACACCTGTAGATAACCGGGGACCCGCGATGCCACCGAAAAAGAAGCGGACGCAGAAACGGCCGGTGCGAAAGCCGTCGGCCCGGAAAAAACAGCAACCGGGCGCAACGAACCCGTCGAAGGGTGACGACCGCCGGTTGGCCGAGCTCTCGGAAGCGCTGGACATCATGCTGCCGGAACTGACCGCCCGCATCGCCGCGGTAGAGCACCTACTGGTCGAGAAGGAAATCTGCGACCGCGAGGAGCTCATCGCGGCGCGGGAGTTCGTGGACGAGCGCCCCCGAGGCGGCTTTGCGGGGGAGGAGCAGGATTGACTAAAGACGGCCGGCAGCTTTCAGGGTTTGGGCTCTTCTCATGGCTTTCCTTGACTCCGTCAATTGCCAACGGGTACGCGCACACGCGAGCTGTAAGACAGCTAATTGCTCTTGAGCATGGGCTCTCTCTTGCTTGTGCAGGCTTGCGCACTCGGCTCGAGTGAGGTCTGTCCAAGCTCCTCCCCTTCTTGCTCGCTTGATGCGGTGATCGAGGGATTCACGAAGCTGTTTGTTCCGCATGCTCATAAGAGATTTCAATGCCCGCTGACGGAACTGAAACTCGGCTTGTTCTGCTGCTCGGTCGTGCTGGGTCTTGCCAAACATAGAGTACTCCTTGGGCTCAAGATAGGAATCAAAATCGATGACAATTCTATTATACGCCATCTGAGAGCCCGCGTGTTTTCTTGACTTGCACCGCTGCCGTGTGCTAGAAAACAGCGCTCCCACACAATCTCAGATCAAACGGAGCAGCCAAACGATGTACGCGATTGTCGAGACAGGCGGGAAGCAGTATTGGGCGACGCAAGGCGTTGTTCTGCAAGTCGAAAAGCTGGCCGGCGCCGTGGGCTCCCCTGTCACTCTGGACAAGGTGTTGCTGATCTCCGGCGAGGGGAACACCACAATCGGCACGCCCGTTATCCCCAAGGCGAAGGTCACCGGCGAGATCGTGGCCCAGGGGCGGACTCCCAAAGTCATCGTGTTCAAGAAGAAACGCCGCAAGGCATACCGGCGGACACGCGGGCACCGGCAGTCGTTCACCAACGTGAAGATCACCGGAATTTCCGAGGGCTAGCCATGGCGCACAAAAAAGGACAGGGGTCGTGCCGGAACGGGCGGGACAGCAACCCGCAGTATCTCGGCGTGAAATGCTTCAGCGGTGAGGTCGTGCCGGGCGGGAGCATCCTCGTCCGCCAGCGCGGCACGCGGATTCACCCTGGCTTCAACGTCGGCAGAGGCAAGGACGACACGCTGTATGCCAAGATCCCCGGCGTGGTGAAGTACGAAGGACCGAAGGAACGGCGCCGGGTCAGCGTGTATCCGGTGGCGTCCCCAACCCAGTCTGCCGCCGCTGCTTCAGCCTGACCGTCTTTTCAGGCTCTTCGCATGGGGCCCCTTGCTTCAGAGAATGGAGCCAGGGGCTCTCTTATTCAGGGATCAATCCTGCAGCCTACTGCTGTTTGGGCTCCAATTTCTTTTCTAACTGCTCCCCGCGCGGGATATCCTTGGGCTCGTAGTGCCTGGGCGCGTACTCATAGACCGAGCGCAGCAACAGGACGATCGCGGCGCCGACGAGGGAGACCACCAGCATGACGATCACCCATTTCCCATTGCGGCGGTACCAAGCCCGCAGCGAAAGCGGCTCTCCCATTGCCTCTCCCCCATGACGCCAGCTCACGACGAGCCGGCTCGATGGTAGCTCAGTTTAGGGCCTTATAAGTATAGCGTAGAATTGACGCCCGGTCTTCTTCCCGCACACAAGTGATCAGGAAGCAATGTGTCCGGTGACAGGAAAAGGCTGTATCTGTCAAAGAGACGGAGTCACTGGGTGCACGTTTTGCCTGGCTTCAGACAGGAGCTTGCGGTAAGCTAACTCATGCCTCCCTTCAAGCGCATCAGACTTTCAGATACCTTCGGATTTCTCTCCCGACTTCGTGTTGGGCGCTACATCGTGCTGATCGGTGTTATCGGAGGACTTTTCTACGCTGGATATCACCGCAGTCAATCGGGCAATACGGCTTTGCCGACAATGACGACCGTCCAACATGAACGTGGAGAAAAAGGCACTAAAAATGAACGTAGGGAAAAGGGCACTACAATTGAAGAAAACTCCAGCTTAGTGAAGAGCGATGTCGAAGAACGCCTTAAGTCCTTCGAACGCGTGTTAAAAGAAAGGGAAGCTCAAATCAAGGAACGCGAGAGTGTGATTGCCTCTCAGCGCAACGAGATCAACGAGCTGCAAAGCAAACTCATCGCCCCACAACAGAAGAACCCTGAACCAGTCGCTGCGTTGGGTGCCTCAAACAAAACGATACGCGAGTCGCCAAAAGAACGACTAAGTGTGCGAAGGACATCGCCTCACAAAGATCTCCAAATGCAATTTAGCACCATCATCGCGTCAAAGGGATACTTCATCTTGGCCCCTGAAATTGTAACGGGAAAGGGCTTCTACATAGACGGACACCATTATACTTCACTCAAATGCCTACGAAAGATTGCACCGACTGATTTGCTAGGAGAATCGGGACGGACAAACCTGTTCTTCGCCATAACTGATGGGGATAAGGTTCTCTCACCCGTACCTTTCTTACACATTCTTCCAGTCGAAGAGGGTAAACATACGATGAAGCTGGAACCTTTCTCCGGGGCGGCCGAGAATAATCCCGATGGAACAGTAGTGAGGCTTCTTGCAAGGCAAGTCGAATTTATCGACATCGATGGTATTGACGTGCTGAGTGACGATGGAGAAGCTCGCGGCAAACTCAAAACGTTTGATCTGGAAAGTACGGTAGAGAGGCTTTCGAAGGTGCTCGAAAGTCTGTTCGTTGATAACCATTGTCTCTTGGAGGTCCTGACAACGAAATAGCCGCTCACCCCGTATCTGCCCCTTCCTGACCGTTACCAAATCCTCTCCGGTTTGCTTTGTCAGTCCTTGGGTTTTATACTTTCGCCGTTTTGATGGGAGGGACACCATGACAGATCGCAAGGCAACTCGCACTGGGGAGCTCGGAGCGGTCTTCGACGCGCATGTGAAGCACGAATTTGTCGATCACGATGTCGAGGCGACGATGCGGACGATGGTCGCCGAACCCTACCTCCTCCACCTGCCGACCCTGACCGGCGGCGTCGGAGCAGCCGAGGTCCGGCGCTTCTACGAGCGTTTCTTCGTCGGGAAGTGGCCGACCGATACAAAGGTGGAACGGGTTTCACGGACGGTCGGCCGGGACCAGGTCGTGGACGAATTGATCTTGAGCTTCACCCACGACGTGCCGCTGGAGTTCATGCTGCCCGGCATCAAGCCGACCGGCAAGCACGTGGAGCTGCCGACCGTGGTCGTCATGAAGTTCGAGAACGGTAAGATTGCTCACGAGCATATCTATTGGGACCAAGCGTCGCTTCTGGTGCAGGTCGGCCTTCTGGACCCCAAGGCCGTTCCGGCCGTCGGCGTGGAGCAAGCACGAAAGCTGCTCGACAAGTCACTACCCTCGAACACCCTCATGAAAACGGAACCCTAACCAATCACTACAAAGGACAGACTACTCAGAACAGCAGACTACCCTCTTTTCTGCCTCTAGGTTCGAGTCCTGGGTGGGGAGCCGATTCCAACAACAGGTAACATAGAGGAGGCAAGTCATGGAAACCAAAATCCACAATCGTTTTTATGACCGATTAACAGCAGATAACGCGGCGCTGCTGCTCGTCGACCATCAGCTCGGCCTGTTCACGGGAATCCGGGACATCGACATCGCGCAGCTCAAGCACAACGTAGTGGGGCTGGCGAAGGCGGCTAAAGTGCTTGGCATTCCCACCATAGTCACCACAACCTCACGCGACAGCCTCTGGGGGCCGACGATTCCCGAGCTGACCGAGGTTTTGTCCGGCGTCGAGATTATCGACCGCACCACAGTGAACGCCTGGGACGAACCGCGCATCGTGAAGGCCATCGCAGCGACCGGTCGCAAGAAGCTCATTATTGCTGCGATCTCGATCGAGGTCTGCCTGGCCTTCCCCGCGATCTCGGCGACGGCTGCCGGGTATGACGTATACGCGGCGATCGACGCCTCCGGGACCTTCAGTGAGACCAAACGTATTACCGGCATCCTGCGCATGCTGCAAGCCGGCGTGATTGTCACTGACTATGCGACGATCGCGGTGGAGATGCTGGGAGATAACGCAAGCCCGAAGGCTATGGACCTTTATGCCTCCATCGACATGCCCTTCGCGACGCTGGTTGGCCAGCTGTTTGGGGCGTATTCGAAGGCCCGCGCCTGAACGGGCCGGCTGGCACACCTGAGTCACACTCGTCGATCCACGTGTTGAGAAGAGGGGGAACCCCGTAAACGATATGTTGAACATTGCTGCTAGTGACCAAAGACAGGTGATTGTGAGCGATGCCACTCTTGTTCTAAGGACCTCGAATTTCAGGGTTCGCAAAGCGTACGGTTCGGGGATCCGGTCAGTCCCATAAGTGCGCGTAGTTGCCCAGAGAAAAGTGAGAGGAGTAGACTGATCCTCAAGGAAGGGCCTTTTTTTGTATGAATGAACATCCTGGAAGGAGGTTGCCATGAAACAGGTTTTACTCTCTATTGGGCTCGTCCTCGGGCTCCTCATTCTTGGAGTGGCTTGCGACTACGGTAAGTCCGGTGGTGGGGCGCCGAAAGCAGATTCAGCGCTCATGTCCCCTGCCAGTTCGGCCGGACGGATGGTCAACGATGAAGGCGTCGGACACTATCAGCAAGGCCACTGGGATGTGTCCGAAGGCTACTTCCGCAAGGCCATTAAGGCCGATCCCAACCTGGCTGAGGCCCACTACAATCTTGGTCTGACGCTTGACAAGATGGGCAAGCACGAAGCGGCGACGACTGAATTCAAGAAGGCGGCCGAGCTGGCCCCAACGAACCCGGCGATTAAGGATTCGGCGATCCTGAAGAAACACATTGCCATGTAGGATTTTTCAGCGGAATCTCACAAGCGGATTAAAACGATCTATAACCGGACGCCTGCTCCCCGCCACCCGCCTCAAGGTGTCCAATCAGATACAGGCTTACCGCAATTTTCGTTGACACTTCTAACTACAAACGACAGACTACTGAGAACAGCAGCCTGTCCTCTTTTTCTTTTCGCTAAGCGAAGGAGGCTTTATGAACGAGGAGATCGTTGTGCTAGAAGCCGCTGTTAAATTGATCAAGCTGCGGTTCGAAGAAGACGCAGGATTTTCAGCCCCACAACTCTATCGGATAGGATCGTGTGCTGGAACCATCAGAAGCTATATGGAGCTTTGGAAAAAACGGAATCAGAAAACAAAGTCTTCAAATTAGAACAGAGCCAAAAGAAAAAGGAGTCCATCATGAGAAATCTAATGCTCGGATTTGTGCTTGGCATCGTACTGACGGCTGGTGGAACATGGGCTGGTAGTGGATATGGAGATTCCCTGGAGCGGCTGGAGCAAAAACAACAACTGGATCGGATTGAACAGCAGAATCAAGAGATTCTACGGAAGCAACGACAAAACCGATTAAATCCATGCTAAGTCTTCAAACTTTACTAATACCCCAATTTTCCTGTCGCTTTTCTGAAGGTTCTGGCTAGCTGGCGACCTTGTGGAAGGAAACGCCGGTCGGCGTTTTGGCTTTTAGGCGGACTGATAGTGGAGCGGCATCAACTGGCCGCCTCGCAGGGACACCGTGGCGTACGTGCGGCCCTGGTTGTCGGCAAACTCGACTTCGAACACGTCCGAACCAAGCACCTCGACGACCGTGCCGACCTGGCCGCGGCGCAACCCGTGTTGGGGCACGTCTTCCATCAACGCCACCACATCCAGCAGTTTGACTTGCGTACTCATAACTGAAAGTTTACTCCTTCCAGTTCCCCAGTAAAAGGTCAAAGGCCGACCGCTCGTTTCTCCGGTTTGCTTTGTAAGTCCTTGGGTTTTATACTGTCTCACAAACTATAGTAAAGAGGGCGTAATGAATTGCGCCCCTACGTGGTATGACCCGCAATCGGTGAGGACAGACCGTGGATTTTGTTGATCAGGTCAAGATTTACGTGAAGGCGGGGGACGGCGGGAACGGCGTGCGGAGCTTTCGCCGGGAGAAGCACGTCCCGCGCGGCGGCCCCGACGGCGGCGACGGCGGGAACGGCGGCGACATCGTGCTGGAAGCGACCGAGCGCCTGTCCACCCTGCTCGACCTCCAGTACCAGCAACACCACGTCGCGAAGGACGGCGGCAACGGCGAAGGCTCCAACCGGCATGGCCGCTCCGCGCCCCCCCTCATCATCCGCGTGCCCGTGGGCACTATCGCGAAGGACGTCGAGACGGACGAGATCCTCGGCGACCTGACGGAGGACGGCCAGCAGGCGATCGTGGCCCAGGGCGGCCGCGGCGGGCGGGGCAATGCGCGCTTTGCCACCCCGACCAATCGCGTGCCGACCCGAAGCGATCCCGGCACGCCCGGCGAGGAGCACTGGCTCCAACTGGAGCTGAAGCTCCTGGCCGATGTTGGCCTGGTGGGGTACCCCAACGCCGGCAAGTCCACCTTGATCGCGGCCATCTCGCACGCGCGCCCCAAGATCGCCGACTATCCCTTCACAACCCTGGTGCCCAACCTCGGCGTCGTGTCCGTGGACGATGACCAGAGCTTCGTCGTGGCGGACATCCCAGGCCTCATCGAGGGCGCGCACGAAGGCAAGGGCCTCGGCTTTCAGTTCCTGCGCCACATCGAGCGCACGACATATCTAATGTTCTTGGTGGACGTCTCGGAAGGAGTGCCGGTGGATCCCGTCGAGAGCCTCCAGACGCTGCGCCAGGAGCTGAAGCTGTACAACCCGGAGCTGGCCAAGAAACCGTATGCCGTGGCGGCGACGAAACTCGACATCGCGGGCGATGGGAAAAATCTGAAGAAGTTGCAGACGTACTGCCAGAAGCGCGGCTGGCGATTCTTTCCGATCTCGGCCGTCGCCAGCGTCGGCTTGAAGCCGTTGATCCGCCATCTCGGAAAGGTCGTGAAGGAATGCCGCCGGGAAAACGTAGGGGCACGGCGCGCCGTGCCCCTACAAACGGCCAATTAACAATGCGGGACCAGATTGTCAAAGACGCCAAGCGCCTCGTGCTCAAGGTGGGCAGCCGCCTCGTAGCCTCCAAGGGCAGCGGCCTGAACACCGAGCGCATCGACCGGCTCGCCGGCGAGCTGTCCGCGTTGAAGGCGCAGGGCCGGGAGATCGTGATGGTCTCCTCCGGCGCGATCGTGTGCGGCATCGAGAAGCTGGGACTGCCGGAATACCCCAAGAGCCTGCCGCACAAGCAGGCCGCCGCCGCCGTCGGGCAAAGCCGCCTCATGTGGGCTTATGAGAAGGCCTTCGAGAAGGTGGGCCAGAAGGTCGCGCAGGTGCTCCTCACGCGCGAGGACCTGGCGAACCGCGCGCGTTTTCTCAACTCGCGCCACACCCTGACCGCGCTGCTCGAGTACGGAGTCGTGCCGATCATCAACGAGAACGACACCGTCGCGGTGGACGAGATCCGCTTCGGGGACAACGACAGCCTGGCCGGCATGGTCGCCCACCTCGTGGACGCCGACCTGCTGGTGATCCTATCGGACGTGGAGGGACTCTATACCGAGGATCCACGCCACAATCCACACGCCACACTGATCCCGGTGGTCACCGAGGTGACGGCCGAGATCGAGCGGCGCGCCGGCGGCACGTCCAGCGTCGAAGGGACCGGCGGCATGCAGACCAAGGTCCAGGCCGCCAAGAAGGCCGCGACCTACGGTATCGCCACGGCCATCGTCAGCGGGGAGCGCCCGGGCCACCTGACGGGGCTGTTCCAGGGGGATTCGGTCGGGACCATCTTCCTGCCGAAGAGCCAGAAGCTCACGAGCCGCAAGCACTGGATCGGCTACACGGTGAAGGCCAAGGGCCGCCTCACGCTGGATGACGGCGCGGTCGAGGCCCTCACGCGCAAGGGCAAGAGCCTGCTCCCTTCCGGCATCACGGCGGTGCACGGAGACTTCGAGAACGGCGACGCCATCGTCTGCGTGGACAAATCCGGGCGCGAGTTCGCGAAGGGGCTGGTGAACTACTCGTCGCAGGCGATCGCGAAGATCAAGGGGCTGAAAACCTCCGAGATCCAGAAGACGCTGGGGTACAAGGACTACGACGAGGTCATCCACCGGGACAATCTGGTGATCCTATGAGCCTGTCCGACTACGTCGTCCAGAAGGCCTCACAGGCCAAGGCTGCGGCGCGGCAGTTGGCGACGCTGTCCACGGCCGTGAAGAACAACGCCCTGCTGGCCATGGCCGACGCCTTGGAAGCGCGCGAAGCGGAACTGCTGACGGCCAACAAGAAGGACCTCGCCGCCGCGAGCGGCCTCTCGAAGGCCGCGATGGATCGGCTCACGCTCAACACCAAGCGCATCAAGGAGATGGCCGTGGGCCTGCGCGAAGTGGCGGCACTCCCCGACCCCGTCGGCGAAGTGACGAAAATGTGGCGGCGCCCCAATGGGATGCAGGTGGGCCGCATGCGCGTGCCGATCGGTGTCATCGGCATCATCTACGAGTCCCGCCCCAACGTCACCGCCGACGCCGCCTCGCTGTGCCTCAAGTCCGGCAACGCGGTGGTGCTCCGCGGGGGCTCGGAGGCCATCCAGTCCAACGCCGCGATTGTGAAGGTGCTGAGCGAGGCCGGCGAGAAGCTCGGCCTCCCGGCCGGCGCGATCACGTTCATTGACAACCCCGACCGCCAGGTCTCCACCCTGCTGCTCAAGCAGGACAGGCTGATCGACCTCATCATCCCGCGCGGCGGCGAGGGCCTCATGCAGTTCATCATGAAGGAGTCCACCATCCCGGTGATCAAGCACGACAAGGGCGTCTGCCACACCTACGTGGACGACAAAGCCGACCTCGCCATGGCAGAGGCCATCTGCTTCAACGCCAAGGTGCAGCGTCCGGGGACCTGCAACGCGATGGAGACGCTCCTCGTGCACCACGCCGTCGCGCCGACGTTCCTCCCGCCGCTCATCAAGCGCTATCAGGAGGCCGGCGTGGAGGTCCGCGGCTGCCCGCGGACCGTAAAGCTCGCGCCGAGTGTCAAGTCCGCCACCGACTCCGACTGGGGCACGGAGTTCCTGGACCTCATCCTGGCCGTTCGCGTCGTGGACGACATGGAGCAGGCGATGGAGCACATCGTCCGCTACGGCTCGCAGCACTCCGAGGCGATCGTGACACAGGACCACGGACGGGCCATGCGCTTCCTGAACGACGTGGACGCCGCCGCGGTCTTCGTGAACGCCTCGACGCGCCTCCACGACGGCTACCAGTTCGGCCTGGGCGCCGAAATCGGCATCAGCACGACCCGCATCCACGCGCGCGGCGCGATGGGCCTGGAGGAACTCACCAGCGCCAAGTTCATCGTCCTGGGCACCGGCCAGCTCCGGGAATGAAGCTCGGGCTATACGGCGGCGCGTTCAATCCCATCCATCGGTGCCATCTGCTCGTCGCCGAGACCGCGCGCAGCCGCCTCGGCCTCGACACCGTCCTCTTCATCCCGACCGGCGACCCGCCCCACAAGCCGCCGTCCGATTTCATTCCGGCGAAGCACCGGCTGGAGATGGTGCGTCTGGCTATCACCCCGTATCCCTACTTCCAGCTCTCGGACATCGAGACGAGACGCGAGGCGAAATCCTACACGATCGACACCGTCCAGAGCCTGAAGGACACCTACCCGCCCGATGCCCGTCTGGTCTTCATCATTGGCCTGGACGCCTTCCTTGAACTGCCAAGCTGGCGGGAACCGGAACGCCTGCTGGAGAGTTGCGACTTCGCCGTGATCTCAAGAGCTGGCTTCCAGTTCAAGTCCTTGGAAAAACTTCCGATTCTCGGCCTGACGGACCCTCATCACCTGACCCAACTGGACGCCGGGCAGCGTGAGCAATATGAATTCCGGCTCAAGAGCGGACGGTCGCTCTGGGCGCTGGCAATCCCCCCCTGCGAAGTGTCGTCACAGGAGGTCAGGACGCGACTGAAATCGAAGCAGAGCGTCGAAAACCTCTTGCCGACGGCCGTCGAGTCTTATATACTGCGATATCGATCTGGCGCAGGAGGGTTACCGCAATAATACGAGGATCACGAGTAAAGGTTCGGTTGGCTGCGATGGCCGCCGAAGAGAAAAAAGCCTCTGAGATCATGATCTTAGACGTTGCCCGCAAGTCCGGGGTGACGGATTATTTCTTAATCTGCTCAGCCGAATCCGAACGCCAAGTCATTGCCGTAAAGGACCAGATCGAGAAGGCCCTGGACGACAAGGGAGCCCGCCTCTACGGCCTCGAAGGCCTCGAGGCCGGTGTGTGGGTCTTGATGGATTATGACGACGTGGTCGTCCACATCTTCAAGCGGGGGGTGCGTGAGCATTACGGGCTGGACCGGCTGTGGGCCGATGCGAAGCGTCTGCCGCTGCCGAAGGCCCGCACGGCTGTCACGGCCAGCCGTCCCAAAGTACGGATGCAGAGGGAGCAAACCGCCAGGCAACGGGGATAACCGATGCGCTTCTTCCTGTGGGTCTTCACGCTGATCGCCGCCATCGTGGCGGCCGTCTACTTCAGCGACCTCAACCCTGACCCGATCACGCTGCGGCTGTCGAAACAAACCTCCACTGACGTCACCCCAACCTATCTCGTGCTCCTCTGCATCGCGGGTGGTGCGCTGACGGTCGTGATGCTGTTCGGCGTGCGCGAGGTCCGTACCCTCATCCTCAACTGGCGGTCCACCCAGCGGCGCAAGCGCGAGGAGAAGCTCCAGAGCTACTACAGCAGCGGCGTGCTGGCCTGGCTCTCCCGCCGGACCAGCGAGGCGATCACCCAGTTGCAGAAGCTGCTGGCGCTGGACCCCCTGCACACCCGCGCCCTGCTCTTGCTGGGCAACATCTTCCGCCGGGAGAAGCACTACAATGAGGCGATTCGGTTCCACCTGAGGGCCCGGTCCCTCGAAGAAAGCAATCTGGAGATCCTCTTTTCCCTGGCCCGCGACCTCGAAGACGCCAAGCGCTACGACGAGGCGATCCAGGCGCTGGAGGGCGCACTCAAACTCGACAGCACCAACCCGACCGCCCTTTACCGCATCCGGGACATCCACATCCAGAACAGCAGGTGGAAGGCGGCCCATGCGGTCCAGGAACGGCTCCTCAAAGCAGGCCTGTCCGAGCACGAAGTCCGTGCCGAGACCCAGGTCATGACGGGACTGAAATATGAGGTCGGGCGACAGTGCTTGGAACGCGGCGATCTCGACCTCGCCAGGCGCTACTTCCGGGAAGCGACCAAGCTGGACAAAGGGTTCCTGCCCGCGCGGATTGGCTTCGGCGAGCTGCTCATCCGGGAAGGCAAGCTGAAGCACGCGGCGGAGTCGTGGGAGAAGTCGTACGTCAAGACCGGCAATCCGCTCTTCCTGCAGCGCCTCGAGGACCTCTACCTGGAGATGGGCGAACCGGGCGAGATGCTCCGCATCTACCAGGTCGCCTTGAGCCGCAACGATCAGAACCCGCTCCTCAAGCTGGCCCTCGGCAAGCTGTACTACCGGCTGGAGATGATCGACGACGCCTTCGATCTGCTCTCGACGCTGGAAGGCCTCCAGGATCCCACCGGAGCCCTGCACAAGATCATGGCCTGTCTGTACATCCGCAAGGGGGACACGGAATCGGCGCTGATCATCCTGCAGGAAGCCCTCAACCGGCCGCGACCCGTCGGGGCCCCGTTCGCCTGCACGGCCTGTCACGACGAAGCGCAGGAGTGGAGCGGGCGCTGCCTGGCCTGCGGACGCTGGAACACGCTGGCCCACGTGCTCCCTTCGTTCGGCAGCGCGGGCCAGCCCCGCGAGAGCGTGCGCGAGCCCGTCCAGCCCCAACCCTATCCGGGCGTCGCCTCGCCGTTCGAGCCTGTCTAGACGGGCTGGCCTTTTTCCCCCAAATCAGCAACAATGCGCGTGTCATTCTGAGCGAAGTGAAGAATCTCATGTGTCAGGCAGTCGAGACCCTTCACTTTGTTCAGGGTGACAACTTCGAAGAATCGACGCGGGCATGACAACTAACGTGAAACCTGTCGCGCTGATCATCTTGGACGGCTGGGGCGTGAGCCAGAAAACGGAGGCCAACGCCCTGGCGCTCGCACGGCTGCCGTTCTACAACTCGCTCCTTCGGACCTGCCCCTACACCATGCTGTCGGCGTCCGGCGAGGACACGGGGCTGCCTGACAAGCAGATGGGGAACTCCGAGGTCGGCCACATGAACCTCGGCGCCGGCCGCATCGTGTACCAGGACTTCACCCGGATCAATCGGGCAATCCGCGACGGCTCCTTCGCGACGAACCCGGTGATCGCCCAGGTGCTGCACAAGGTCCGCTCGACCGGCGGCCGCCTGCACCTGCTGGGTCTCCTGTCGGACGGCGGGGTGCACAGCCACATCTCTCATCTAGAGGCAATCCTGGAACTGGTGAAGAAGGAGGGCCGCCCGCCGGTGTTCGTGCACGCGTTCCTGGACGGGCGTGACACGCCCCCGCGGAGCGGCCTCGGCTACATCAAGACCGCCGACGCGCGGATGCGCCAGCTCGGTGTCGGGACGATCGCCACCGTGATGGGACGTTACTACGCGATGGACCGAGACCAGCGGTGGGACCGCGTTGCCAAAGCCTATACGGCTATCGTCGAAGGAACTGGCGTGCATCGAAAGTCGGCCGAGGAGGCCGTGACGGCGAGCTATGCGACGAACGTGACCGACGAGTTCGTGGTCCCCGCCGTCATCGTGGACCAACACGACCATCCGATCGGAAGCATTGACGACGACGACGGGATCTTCTTCTACAACTTCCGCGCAGACCGGGCCCGCGAGCTGACGCGCGCCCTCATCGAGCCGACCTTCGAAGCCTTCCCGCGAAAGACCGTGCCGAAGCTGGCCGCCTTCGCGACGATGACCTCGTACGACGAGACCTTCACGCACCCAGTGGCCTTCCCGCCGTTCCGTCTGACGCGTATCCTGCCGGAACTGATCAGCGAGCGCGGGCTCAAGCAGCTCCGCATCGCCGAGACCGAGAAGTACGCCCACGTCACGTACTTCTTCAACGGCGGCGACGAGAAGACCTATCCGGGCGAGGACCGTGTGCTGATCCCCTCTCCCCGTGACGTCGCGACCTACGACCTGAAGCCGCAGATGTCCGCGCGAGAGGTCGCCGACGAGGCCGTGCGGCGTATCGAGTCCCGCCAGTACCACCTGATCGTGCTGAACTTCGCGAACCCGGACATGGTGGGCCACACCGGAAATCTGCAAGCCGCGATCCAGGCGGCCGAGGTCATCGACGAGTGTCTGAACAAGGTCATCTCCGCTATGCGCCGGATCGGTGGGGCCGTGGTCCTGACCGCCGATCACGGCAACCTGGAGCAGATGGTGGACTACGCGACCGGCCAGCCTCACACGGCGCATACTCTGAACCCAGTGCCGTGCCTCATCGTGGACGACCGGCCGCACGCCTTGCGCGCCTCCGGCGTCCTCGCGGACATTGCACCGACGATCGTGCACCTGATGGGGCTTCCCCAACCGCCCGAAATGACCGGCGTGTCTCTGATCAAGGAGTGACGACGATGGACTATCGTGACTATCCGAATGGCGCGTTCCGCGCTTGGGCCGACAAGGCGATCGCCGGCGAGGCGCTGACCCGTGAGGAAGCGCAGGCGGTGTTGCAGACGCCGGACGACCGCCTGCTGGAATTACTCGACGCCGCCTTTCACGTCCGCGAACGGTATTTCGGACGCAAGGTCCGCCTCCAGATGCTCCAGAACGCCAAGAGCGGCGCCTGCCAGGAAGATTGCGGCTATTGCTCGCAGTCGGCCGTCTCCACGGCGGACATCCGGAAATACGGCCTGCTGAAGAAGTCGCAAATGGTGGAAGGGGCGCGGCGGGCGGCGCAGTCCAAGGCCATCCGCTACTGCATCGTCATCAGCGGGCGCGGCCCGCTCGACCGCGAGCTCGCCGAAATCAGCGAGGCTGTGCGGGAGATCAAAGGCGCGGTGCCGGTCCAGGTCTGCTGCTCGCTGGGGCTGCTCACGGAAAACGATGCGCGCCGGCTGAAGGCAGCCGGTGTGGACCGGATCAACCACAACTTGAACGCGTCGGAGCGGTTCCACCCGCAGATGGTCACGACCCATACGTATCAGGACCGCCTCACGACGATCCGCAACGCCCGGGCTGCCGGCCTGGAGATCTGCTCAGGCGGCATCGCGGGCATGGGCGAGACAGACGAAGATTTGATCGACCTCGCGTTTGCCCTGCGCGAGGTGCAGCCGGACTCGATCCCGATGAACTTCCTGCATCCGGTCCCCGGCACGCCGATGCAGGATCAGAACAACCTCACGCCCCAGCGCTGCCTGAAGATTCTCTGCCTGTTCCGCTTCCTGCACCCGCGGACGGAGTTACGCGTCGCCGGCGGCCGCGAG
>Ga0209056_10004021_pt1 | contig 15529 bp, 11 predicted proteins | sample GraSoiAngelo_114_FD_185876 | JGI IMG/M metagenome (GOLD analysis project Ga0209056, IMG submission 185876) | Grasslands soil microbial communities from the Angelo Coastal Reserve, California, USA - 14_0903_13_40cm (SPAdes) (version 2) | ecosystem: Environmental > Terrestrial > Soil > Grasslands... | reverse complement strand
CCGCTCGTGACCGGTCGCCGCGACCAGCGCGCGAAAGGGCCGGTGGCGAGCACGCGCCGGACCATGCGGCGAGGATCGAAGCGCCCCGCCACTCCCGGGAAGCGATTCAGCTCGTCGAAGAATCGCTCGCCGCGGCGCGCCTCGGCGAACGGCACGACCAGCGCGACGGTCGTCACGCCATCCCCGATGGGGCCGAGTCCGACGTAACCCGGTCGTCCCACGTGCATCTCGCCGATGTCGTGCACATCGTGCACGCCGGCGACATGCGCAGTAAACGCGACGCGCTTGGGGCCGATCGCGTGTACCGCGCCGAGCCGTCGTGCGACGACGGAGCGGAGCCCATCCGCGCCCACGACAATCCGTGCGCGATACGCATCCCGCATCCCGCTTCTCGCATCTCGCGCAACCACGCCTGCAACCGCCCCGTCTTCGTAGATCAGCTCCTCGACCTTGATTCCCTCCCGCACTTCCGCGCCGGCGGCTGCGGCGGCGTCGCGGAGAATCGTGTCGAAGCGAGTTCGCGGCAGCGCGAAGCTGAACGTCTCGAAGCGGCCGACGACGCCCGTGCCGCTCGGAGCGACCACCTTCATGCCGGTGAGGCGTGCGGGCGAGGCAGCGGCCACGGCATTCAGCACGTCGGTGCCGAGTCGTGCCAGTACGCCGGTGGATTGCGGGCTCAGGTACTCGGAGCAGGGCTTGTCGCGTGGGAAGCGCGCGCGGTCGAGCAGCAACACCTGCACCCCGGCGCGCGCGAGCTGCAGCGCCGTCGCCGATCCCGCCGGGCCGGCGCCGACGACGACGGCATCCCAGCGCGGGGAGCGGGCAGTCATCTCAGAAACCCCGCGCATGCGGCTCCTGTCAGCGTGGCTGCCAGATTCACGGCGTCGTTGTCCATCCACCGGACCTTCCCTTGTACCGTCGCGCCGAGCAGCGAGTCCACCAGCATGCCAGCGACTCCCGCAATGGCGATGGCCGACGCGCTCCGCTGTCCCAAGACGTACGACAGGCCCGCTACGAATCCCGCACCCGCGATTCCACCCGCGGTGCCCAGCAGCGTCATACCCCCATCAGTCCCGGGCGGGACGTGAATCCCATTGGTCATGAGGCGCGGCGGTGTGGGTGAATGCCCGCCGATCTCCGTTGCCCATGTATCGGCGGCGGCGGCGGCGATCGCGCCTCCGAACCACGCCCAGCTTCCCGCCAATGCGGCGACCGCCGCCACGCCGCCATTCGCGAGAACCTGTCTATGATTTCGGGGGGGGGAGGTCTTTTTCGATAACAAACTCGATGAGACAAAAAAAGCGAGCAGCACCAGCAAGCCTCGCCAACCCAATCCATATGCTATTGCCAGACCGACCGCGAGCGCCGCCGCCGCGCCTCGCCAGGTCAGCCACCTCACTCGCCGAACAGCTCGCGCAAGACGCGCTTCTTCAGCTCGGCCGGCGCTCCCTGCGTGCGGCACCGCGCCCGCAGAAACTTGAGGAACAGCTCCTCGAAATCGTACTGCTCCTCGCACGGCGGGCAGTCCTCGAGATGCGCGCGGATTTCCTGCTCGAGCTCAGGGGTAAGCTCGCGGTCCAGGAACTCATAGAGATGTTCGACGCATTCGCGACAATTCATGCGGGAGTTCCTTTGATGTATCCCATCTCGACAGCGTAATCGTAGAGCTTGCCCTGCAGCAGCTGGCGGGCACGAAACAGCCGTGATTTCACGGTGCCGACCGGAACCTCGAGAATGCCGGCGATCTCCTGGTACGACATCCCTTCGACGTCGCTCAGCACCAGCGTCTCCCGGAACACCTCAGGGAGCTGATCGATCGCGCGGAGGACCTCATCGTCCACGATGCGGTCGAAGAACGCCCCCTGCGGGTCCTCGTCCTGAACCTCCGGGAAGACCGCGTACGGCTCGATCGAGTCCACGTCCACCGTTTCGGGGTGGCGGGTGCGGCGGCGGTATTCATTAATGAAGGCATGCCTCAGAATCGTGAGCATCCACGCCTTCGCATTGGTTCCCTTCTCGTACTGGTCCCAGGCGCGGTACGCCTTCAGCATCGTCTCCTGGACCAGGTCATCGGCGTCGGCGGGGTTCCCCGTGAGGCGGAGGGCCACACGGTAGAGCACGTCGAGGTGGACCAGGGCTTCGCGCTCGAAGCTCGCCCGTTTCTCATCGAGCGGGACGGGGGACGAGGGAGGGGGGACGGGTGGAGACTTGGCCATGGCTGTTCCTGAAGGCTCATGTGGTTCCATGAGTTCCGCAATGGGGGAGGGGATGCTACGTTTCGCGCTGCGTGGTGCACAGCATCGTCCCCCTCGCCGTCCTCGAGGCGGTCAAGAATCTCGACACTCCCGTGGAAGACGGGCTCACGGAGTTCGCTGACGAGCTACTCGTCAAGCGCCTGGGGCTCTCCGCCACAGTCCAAGTGCAGCTGACCGAGTTCGAGCAGCTCGTGCGTAAAGACGCCCGGGTCGAGCCGTCGCACGTGGAAGCGCTGCTGCGGCTCGTGGGACGGCGGCCCGACGCCGATCTCGTCTTTGCCGATGCCGGCCGGCGCGCCGCGCGCCGCGCCGTCAAGCGCATGTTCGTCTTGTCCCGTTTGTTCGGCCGCGCGGCGGCCCGGCGCGCGGCGCGTGCGGTCCTCGGCGCCGAGCTGGGCTGGGAGCAGCGACTGCCGATCGCCCGCGTGACCGATCCAATCGCGATTCAGGCGACGCCGGACGGCGCCGCCTGCGGATTCTATACCGCCGGGCTCGTCGAGCTGCTGCGCCTGCTCGTCGGATACGAGGGCGCGATGCTGCACGTCGCCTGCCGGGCGCGCGGCGGGGCGGCATGCGAGTGGCGCGCCGCCGGCCCAGATCCTCGGCACCAATGAGCCTCCTCCAAAGCTTCGATTTCGCCGCGCTCCGCGAGCTGCTCGGCAAACTGGGCGCCGACGGCTGGCTGTTGTACGACTTTCACGGCATCAATCCCGCCGCGACCCGCGTCCTCGGTATCAACGGCATGGGGACGCGGCGGTTCTTTGTGTTGCTGCCGCGGGCGGGCAAACCGGTCGCGATCGCGCACCGCATCGAGCTCGCGTCGTTCGACGGATTCCCCGGCGAGGTGCGGCCCTACGCCGCGTGGTCCGAGCTGCATGGCCAGCTGCGCGCGCTCGTCGCCGGCAAGACGGTCGCGATGGAAGTCTCGCCGGCCGACGCGGTGCCGTACCTCGACCGCGTGCCGCACGGGGTCGTCGAGCTGATCGAAGGGTTTGGGGCGCGGGTCGTGTCGTCGGGGACGCTGATCACGCGGTTCGCGGCGCGCTGGTCGGCGAGCGAGCTGGCGGGACATCGGCGCGCGGCCGAGGCGATCGCCGAGATCGCGCACGACACGCTGCGCTGGGCCGGGAGCGAGCTCGCTAGCGGCGTCGAAGTGCGCGAGACGATGCTGCAGTCGCGAGCGATGGAGGCGATCGCCCGCGCCGGGCTAGTCACCGATCATCCGCCGATCGTCGGATTCCAGGCGAACGCCGCCAATCCGCACTACGAGCCGAAGGCCGGCGCCGACCGCCGCCTGGCCGCCGGTGACGTCCTGCTGCTCGATCTCTGGGCGGGTCCCGCGCTCGGCAGTGTGTTCGCCGATCAGACGTGGATGGGGTTCGCCGGACGCGAGCCGAGCGCAGACGTCGCCCGGGTGTGGGAGGCGGTGCGGGGCGCGCGCGACGCGGCTGTCGGATTACTGCGTGATCGGTGGAAGAAGCAAGAAGCGGTGACCGGCGCGGCACTCGACGACGTGGCTCGCGGCGTGATTCGCGCCGCCGGGTTCGGAGACTATTTCGTGCACCGGACCGGGCATTCGATCGACCGCGATCTGCATGGGTCGGGTCCCCATCTCGACAACTTCGAGACGGCGGACGAGCGCACGCTGATTCCCGGCGTCGGCTTTTCGGTCGAGCCGGGCGTCTACCTGACGGGGCGGTTCGGCATTCGCACCGAGATCAACGTGTATCTCGGAGAATCGGGCCCCGAGGTGACGCCGCAGCAGCCGCAGCAGGATCTGTTGCTGGTCTGACGGCCCGGATCACCATCGTCGCCCACACCCCGGCACCCACGGCGGCGTGCGCGCCCTGCAGCGCGCCGGGAAAACCGAGCTGGATCATCGTCGCCGCGATCGCGATCTGCATCACGACGAGCGCCAGCAGTTCCCACGCCCGCCGCTGCCGCGACCGCAGGACCCACCACACCAGATACGCCAGCAGCGTGTAGGCGAGTACTCGGTGCGTCCAGTGAATCGCCGCGAGCGGGCCGGCGTGGGGAATGACCTGCCCGTTGCATAACGGGAAGCCGCCGCAGGACGCCATGGCGCCCAGATTCGCCGTCAACGCGCCGAACAACACAGTAATGAAGGTGAGGCCGATGAGGATCCAGGAGCTAGGAGTCGGGATCCAGGGAGCGCACGCGGCGGCGATGAGGCTCCCAAGCAGTAGCATCGCGGTCGCGAGATGCAGAATCACGAGGACTGGAGTCAGTCCCGTCTTTACTGTCACAGCACCGAGCAGGACTTGGATGACGAGCAGCACAACGGCGGTGTACGCGGCGCCCCTGGCTCCCGGCTCCAGACTCCTGGCTCCTCTCCACGCCAGCGCAGCGAGTGCCAATACCAGCACCGAGACCAGCGCAGCTAACAGGCGGTGACTCCATTCGATCACGGTGGGTATGTCGTTGAGGGCGGGAACGAGATGGCCGTTGCAAAGTGGCCAGTGGTCCCCGCAGCCCATCCCCGAGCCGCTGATGCGCACGACAGCGCCGAGGACGATGAGGAGATAGGCGCAGCCGGCGGCAATCCAGGCGAGTGTGACGAAGCGTTTGGGCATGGGCCGTACGATACGCCCCGGAAATGGCTTGTTTCAAGGTGACGGCGCTCTAACAGACGCCCCCTTGCGAGACTCGCGACGCTGCGTCAAAATCCGCTTGATGGTGCAGCACTGGCTGGTCCAACCGGCCGCGCGCAGGAAGGCCGTCACCTCATCGCGCCGCCATGTCGTGGGTCCTGAAAACCGCAGCAGAGGGAGGCAGTCCATGACCGACAATCGTTGGTTCTTTCGTTCCACCCTCATATTCGGGCTTGTCCTGCTCGGACTGGTTCCCGCCGCCCTGCGAGCGCAAGAAGCGCCGACGGTGTCCGGTCAGGTCAAAGCCAGCGTCGGGGGCGCGCCGCTCGTCGGTGCGATTGTGAGCGTCCCCTCCCTCCACCTGAACGCCACCACGGACAACGAAGGCAAATACCGCCTCGTCCTTCCGGCCGGCACGACCGGCGCGGTCACATTGACCGCGCGACGCATCGGTTTCCAGACCGGCGTTGTCCAGGTCACCGTCAGCGGCGCTGCCGTCGCGCAAGACATAACGCTCCAGGAAGGCGCCATCGAGCTGCAGCAGGTCGTCGTGACGGCACTCGGCATCGAGCGCGAGCAGCGCAGTCTGTCGTACTCCGCGCAGACGATCAGCGGCGAACGACTGTCCGACGTACGCTCGAACAACGTCGTGTCCTCGCTGCAAGGCAAAGTCGCCGGTGTGCAGGTCACGAATTCAGCGAATCCGTTCGGCTCCGCGCGTATCGTCGTTCGCGGCGCCAGTTCGATTCTCGGGCAGAACCAACCACTAATCGTTGTGGACGGCGTCCCCATCGACAACTCGGCGGCGTCGAACGAAGGCTACGGACCGGGAAGCGCGTACTCCCCGACCACCTCGATGGGCGGGTATGACGTCGGCAACGCGGCGTCCGACCTGAACGCCGACAACATTGCGTCGGTGACTGTCCTGAAGGGCCCGAACGCCGCGGCACTGTACGGCTCCCGGGCCGCGAATGGCGTGATCGTGTACACCACGAAAAACGGCCGGGGCGCACCGCAACAGGGATTCGGTGTGACCGCGAGCTTCGGCGCGACTGCGGAAACGCCATTGCGGCTTCCCGATTATCAGAACCGCTATGGGCAGGGCTTCTACGGCGAGTTCGATTTCGTCGACGGCAACTTCGGCGGCACGAATGACGGCGCCGACGAGAGCTGGGGACCGAAGCTCGACGGCCGGGCGACCGGATGCGTCCGGGTGGCCGGCGATACATCGATCGGTGTCGGGGCCCCCGTTACGTACGACGCCACGCATCCGTGCAATCAGTTCTTTGGGGCCGGTCCCTGGACTGCGCACCCGAACAACGTGCGCGACTTCTGGCAGACCGGTCTCATGGTCAACGCGAACATCGCGGTGGCACGCAGCAGCGACCGCAGCAACGTCCGCCTGTCGGTTGGCCGCACGAACGAAAGCGGCATGTACCCGAACAACACGAACAACCGCACGGACATCGCGCTCTCCGGTGGCACGCAGGTCTCCGATCATTGGAGCGCCGAGGCATCGGTCAATTACATCAATGACGGCATGAAGAACCAGCCGGCGCAGGCGTACGAAGAAATCGATCCGATGCAGAACTTCATCTGGTTCGGACGCCAAGTGGATACCAGGCTGCTGCAGCAAAACCTGTATCGGAATCCGAACGACCCGCTCACGCAGCAGATCTTGAACGGTGTCCCCGGACTGCGCGCCGATGCGCCCATCCAATACAGCTGGAACTACAGCTATCACGCCAACCCATACTGGATGGCGGGAGTCAAAACAACCGACTACTCGCGTAACCGCGGACTCGGCCATGCAGCGGTCACCTATAAGGTGAACGACTGGATCAGCGTGACCGGCCGCACGGGACGTGACTGGTACCAGAACCAGTTCCGCGCGAATTATCCCGTAAACGACATATCGCCGTTCTTTCAGGGCGGACTTTTGGACGTGGGCGAAACGCGGAGCGAGACGAACAACGACTTCTTGGTTACGGCCAATCGCTCGCTGACGCCGACGCTGACCCTGACGGTGAACGCGGGCGGCAATCAGCGGAAGAATGACTTCATTACGAATATCGGAGAGGTCAACGGGCTCTCCGTACCGGGCGTCTACACCTTGTCGAACTCCAACGGTCAGCCGTACGCTGCTGTGCTGCAGAACCACAAGAGGGTGAACTCGCTGTACGGCTCGGCGAGCTTCGGTTATCGCGAGTGGCTCACCGTGGACGTCACCGGCCGCAATGACTGGTCGTCCACGCTGCCCAAGGGCGCCAACTCACTCTTCTATCCCTCGCTGGGCGCGGCCTTCATTTTCACCGACGCGTTGAGATTGCAGAGCAGCTGGCTGTCGTACGGCAAGCTACGCGCCAGTTGGACACGCGTGGGCAACGACACCGATCCCTACCAGCTCGCCGCCATCTACGACTGCAATCCGTGGGGTGGGCGGCCGAGCTGCGCCAGTGCGGATCGCTTGCCAAACCCCAACCTCAGACCGGAACAGACGACGGGCGAGGAAATCGGCGCCGATCTCGGGTTCTTCCGGGACAAGCTGATCCTGAACGCGACCGTCTATCAGAAGAGCACGACCAGTCAGATTCTCCCGGTCTCCATCTCGGCCACGACCGGTTATACGCAGAAGGTCGTGAACTCCGGTGAGGTCCGGAACCGCGGGATCGAATTGGCGTTGACGACGACGCCGATCGAGCGGGGAGACTTCCGCTGGAACGTCGTGGCGAACTGGTCCAAGAACAGCAACCGGGTGTTGTCGCTATTCAACGGCGTGTCGCAGATCATTGTCGGGTCGTTTTGGAACGTGAACGTGACGGCCGATGTCGGGCAGCCGTATGGCAACCTGACGGGCTACAAGTGGCAGCGCGATGCACAGGGCCACATCGTCGTCGGCGACGACGGGCTGCCCTATCGCGACGCGTCCCAGGTGGCGCTTGGGAACTACAACCCCGATTGGGTGGGCGGCATCACCAATAGCATCAGCTACAAGCGCTTCAACTTCTCGTTCTCGCTCGACGGGCAGTACGGCGGCCAGGTGTACTCGGTCACGAAATGGTTCGGTCAGTACTCCGGCGTGCTTGCGAACACGGTGGCCGGTCGGGAGCTCGACTGGAACAACCCGGGTTATATCGTGCCGAACGCCGTGTATTCGAACGGCCAGCCCGATACGACCCACGTCCTCGCGCAGGACTATTGGCACAACACGTTCTACGCGCAGGAGCCGGGCATCTTCGATGCCACGTACTTCAAGCTCCGCGAGGCGCGGCTGGCTTACGCGCTGCCGCCTTCGGTGTCGCGGTTCCTCGGTTTCTCGGATGCGACGTTCTCCGTCGTGGGGCGTAACCTGATCCTGTGGGCCAAGCAGCCAACCATCGATCCCGAAACCGCGTTCGATACCGGCAATCGCCAGGGTGTCGAGAACGGCCAGCTGCCGACCGCGCGCAGCATCGGCTTCACCATGTCCGTGCGGCCGTGAGGAGATAGATCACTATGCGATATAAAATCCTGAGCGTCTTCGCCGCCGCGGCCGCGATGGCTGCGTGCGCCGATTTGACGTCGATCAATAGCAACCCGAATGGCCCGCAAGACCTCGATCCGCCCTCGATGCTCGCGAGTGCGCTCGACGCGGTTGGGAGCGGGGTCGATGGTGTCGACGAGCTCAACGTGCGCGGGGCGGGCCTGTGGTCGCAGTACTACTCGGAGATTCAATACCGCGACGAAGACAAGTACATCATGCGGTCCGGGACCTCGGGGGGCTGGGGGTTCTATAGCGGTGCGCTGGAAGACTTCCAGCGTATGATCGCGAAGGGCCAGGCCGCGTCGCACCCGAACTGGACCGCCGTAGGCCGCATCATGAAGTCGTATACGTTCAGCGTGATGACCGACGCGATGGGCGACTTGCCGTACTCAGAGGCGTTGAAATCCGACACCACGCTGCAGCCGGTCTACGACACGCAGCAGGCGATCTATAATGGCCTGTTCGCCGATTTGACCCTGGCGACCACGGAACTCGATGCCGCCGCTGCAGCGCCACCGGGCGATCCTGTGGGTATTGGCTTCGCCACCGGCGATCTGCTGTACAATGGTGATATGGCCGAGTGGCGGAAGCTCGCCAACTCGCTCCGCCTGCGCCTCGCGATCCATTTGACGAACGTGGATTCGACCAAGGCGGCAGCGGAAGCAGCCGCGGCGGTTACCGGCGGTGTGTTCACCGACAATGCCGACAACGCGATCGTCACGTACCTGGCGGTGGCGCCCAATCAGAACCCGATCTACGAGGACGTACACGTCGGAGGTCGGGACGATTACGGGATGAGCAAGACGTATGTGGACTCACTCATGCACTGGAGCGATCCGCGGTTGTCCGTATTCGCTCAGCTCAACCGCGATACGGATACGGTCGCGATCACCTACCGGGGACTGCCCAACGGTCTGAATGACGGCGAGGGTCCTAAGCTCTTCTACATCTCCCGGATCGGGGCGCTGTGGCGCGAAACACCGAACGCGCCCATGCCGCTGCTCACGTACTCGGAGGTGCTGTTCCTGGAAGCCGAGGCGGCGCAACGTGGCTGGATTCCGGGAAGTGCCGCGACGTTCTACAACAACGCGATCCGGGCGTCCATGGAATTCTACCGTATTCCCGACGCGGCGATCACGGCGTACCTCGCGGACTCGCGCGTGACCTACGTGCCCGATTCCACCGGACTCAAGCAGATCGCGTACCAGAAGTGGGTGTCGTTGTTCATGCAGGGTATGGAGTCGTGGACCGAAGTGCGTCGTACCGGCGTGCCGGCGCTCGTCCCGGGCTGTCGCGCGGTGATGCGGCACATTCCCGAGCGCTTGCCCTATGACGACAACGAGTCGGTCTTGAACGGAACAAACATGACTGCTGCGGTCACCCGCCAAGGATTCGCGGCAAGCAATGACATCGCCAAACCGCTGTGGTTCACCAAGCGGACAACGAGCACCACGTATCCTCCACCCGTCCCCTGTCCGTAAGCGAGTGTTTCGGAATGCAGGAGGCCCCCGGGTTCCCCCCGGGGGCTTCTGTTTCAGGTGCTGTCGGAGGCGGTGTCCGCGCGGGCGAGAAAGATGAGGATCAGGCCGTGCCCGCTGCTCGGATACCCGGGGCGCGACGTCATGCCGAGGGGATAGACCTCGATCCGGCCGGTCTGCGCCGCCTGGATAGTGACCAGCGGGCAGGTGTCGCTCGTCCTCGTGCCATCAACGTAGACGTCGGGGTTATTCGTCCCCTCGACGCTGTCCTTGCCGCGCAGCTCCAGGAAGGGACAGCGCGTGTACTGCGTCCAGCCGGCGATACGCAGTTGGGGCATGGCCTGTCGAATCACATCGAGCACCGTCCGGCTCGGGTCGGCCGACAATGCGCGGCCCTGAATGATCAAACTGCCGGTCGTACCCGATGATAGGGGTCTCCCGCCCGGATCGTTGGAGCGGTCGTACGGCCGTGACGTCTTGCAGCCGAGGGCAAGTGCCGAAAGCCCGATGACGCGCGCGAACACACGGAAATGGGGCATGGGGATTACCTCCAGGTGCGCCGAATTCGACCCTCTCGGGAGTATGCCCCCGGGGCAGGCAGTGTCAAGGTATAATTTGCGAACCTTATGTCCGCACCTCTGATGCCTGCCGACCGCTGGGGCGAGCGCTTGACGCGCCGCCTCGGCCTGTGGAGCGCCGTCGCGGTGCTCGTCGGCTCGACGATCGGGAGCGGGATATTCCGCACACCGGCGAGCGTCGCGCAGCGCATTGACGATGTCCCCCTGTTTCTGCTCGCGTGGGTGGTGGGTGCCGTTGTCGTGCTGTGCGGCGCGCTCACCTACTCGGAGCTGGCGGCGGCCTTCCCGCGCTCGGGCGGGGTGTACGTCTTCGTGCGCGAGTCGTTCGGACGCCTGCCGGCGTTCCTGTTCGCCTGGGCGGAGCTGTGGGTCATCCGGCCGGGCGCCTACGGCGCGATCGGTATCACCGCGTCAGCCTATACGCTCCGTACACTCGGCCTCGATCCCTCGGGCGTCATTTCGACACTCGGCCCGATCGAGATCCGCGCCGAGCAGCTGCTCGGTGCGGGGTACATCATCATCGTGGGCGGCGTGAACTATTTCGGGATCCACCGCGGCGCCGTGCTCCAGAACTTGAGTACGGTCTTCAAGGTCGGCGCGCTGGCGTTGCTGGTGATCGTGGGCTTCGCGTTTGGAAGCGAGGCCGCGAACCTGCCCGCCGGCGGCATGTTCGCGCAGCGCGCGGCGGTGGGGTTGTCGCCGTTCCTGCTCGCGATGGTGGCGATCCTGTGGGCCTACGATGGCTGGGCCGATCTCGCGTTCGTCGGCGGTGAGGTGGTGAACCCGCAGAAGATCCTGCCGCGCGCGCTGCTCATCGGGACGGGCACGGTCGTGGTGCTCTACCTGAGCGCCAACCTCGTGTACCTCTACCTCATTCCCATCGAGCAGATGAAGCACGCGGAGCTGGTGGCGGCGGATGTAGCGAAGCTCGTCATCGGCCCCGCGGGTGTCGTGGTCGTATCGGCGGCGATCGCGGTGAGCACGTTCGGGACGTTGAACGGCTCGATGATGACCGCGCCGCGGATCTTCTTCGCCGCGGCCGAGGACAACCTGTTCCCCCGGGTGATCGCGCGGGTCGATCCCCGGAATCACGCGCCGACGGCCGCCGTGGTGCTGATGACGGTGATGGGAGTGATCTTCATTCTGGTGCGGACGTTCACCGCGCTCGCCGACCAGTTCATCATCGGCATCTGGCCGTTCTATGCGCTGGCGGTCGCGGGCGTGTTCGTGCTGCGGCGCACCAGGCCGGGACTCGAGCGCCCCTACCGGACGTGGGGCTATCCGCTCGTGCCGCTCGTGTTTCTCGTCGCCGCGCTCTTCCTGCTCGGCAATTATCTCGTCCGTGAGACGGCCAGCTTCGCGGTCGATATCGGAATCATTCTGAGCGGCGTCCCGGCCTACATCCTGTGGGAACAGTTCCGCCGCCGGCGAGGCGTATCCATCGGCTAAAACAACAGCAGGGCGCCCCAAAAAACGTAGGGGCGCAGCATGCTGCGCCCCTACCGTTTTCCTCCTCGCATCAACCGTCCGACCGTCCGACCCTTACCAGTTGAACATGTATCGCACGCCGAGCTGCATCCGCCAGACGTCGAGCGTGCTGACGTTCTTCTGGAACGAATGAGAAATCAAACTATGACCAACGTTTGCTAGCGTGTACGTTGGTGCACCGAAGGCGTCGACCCCGGTCGAGGTCAGCGGCCGCGTTGTCACAAACCCTTGTGAGACACCCCAGTCGCTATTGAGCAAGTTGGAAAAGTTGAAAATGTCCAAACGAATCTGAAGACTGTTCCCCTTGCCGCCGATATCCCGGCTCACATCCTGTGAGACACTGAGATCCGCGCGAGCGACCATCGGCAGAAATATGGCGTTGCGCCTCGCGTACTCGCCCCGATGGTTCTTGAGGTAGGGGTCTTGGTTAATGAACGCGTCCCACGCGGCCACCTGCTCCACGGGCGTCCACACAGCCGTGTCCGCCGGGGCGGAGCTGAATCGCACGAACTTCCTGACAAAGTTCATCTCGCCCGTGTTGCGCGGGATGTAAATCAAATCATTGCCCGACGCTCCATCCCCATTCATGTCGCCGTTGTAGGCGTAGCTGCCGTTGCCGATGCTGCGATCCTCGAAATACACGCTGATGCTCGTCGGCCCGATGCGGAGGAAATCGCGCGAATAGCTCACGGCGGCGAAGACCCGGTGGCCCGGGGAGAATTGCGAGTACCCGGCTACCGGATTGTTTGGGTCGATCGCGATCGGGTTGCCGGACCATGAGCCCGACGCGATCGAGCCGGGATCTACGGTGTTCTTGCTCCTGCCATAGCTATACCCGACCTTCGCGAACAGGCCGTCTGTAAATGGACGCTCGAGCGAAACAGCGAAGTTCCACGAGTGCCCGATTCCCTGGTTCGTCAATACAGTCGCGTCGCTGACATTCTGATAAATGCGACTCGGGATACACCCAGGCGTCGAGCAAACCCAACGCGGACGCCCGTCGGGTCCTGCAAACGAGCTTTGCGGTGCCGGCAAATTGGCATTGATGTACGCAATGCCGTTTACGTCCTTCGAGTAGAGATACTCGGCCGTGCCCGTCAGGTCCCAGGGCAGCTTCTGGTCGATTGCGAGATTACTGCGCCAGAGCTGCGGGAACTTGAAGTTGGGATCGGTGAGCGCAAGGTTGAAGTTGGTCGCCGGTCCGCCTTTGATCGATTCGGCGGGAGGCTTGTAAGCATCGGGATTTGGATTGAACGGGTAGGCCGTGGTGTTGGGCGCCGAGATGAAACCGGTCAGCACCCCCGTGTTCCCGATCTGGTTCGAGATCCACACATACGCGGGACGGCCGGTGAATATGCCGGTGCCGCCGCGAATCTGCGTGTTGTGCTGGCCGCCCACATCGTAGTTGAAGCCTACACGTGGCGAGAACAGCGGGTTGACTCCCGGAAGTGCGCCGCTGTTGTAGTGAATCGGCGCGCCGGTCGCATCGCGGAACGTCATCGTGTCCGCCACGCGGTTGTCGTACGCGGTGTTCTTGAATTTCGGCAAATCGACGCGCAATCCGCCGGTGATCGTGAGATTGGGACCGGGCTTCCATTCATCCTGCAGGTACGCGCCAGCATACAGAACATCGAGCGGCTGGACCGGCTCCGTCTGCCCGGGGATGTTCGAGTAGCGGTACTGAAACAGCCGCATCGTGACCGGCGACGTCGTGCGTGCCGGATTCGCGAGGAAGCTATCGGCGGCGGCGTAGAAGTCCCCGAGCGAATTGAAGACGTAAATACTTTGCGCGCCTTGGAAGAACACGTTCGTCGAGTGATACTTCTCCACGCTCACCCCGAACGTCACCGAATGTTTCGGCAGATAGAAGGTAAAGTTGTCCTGCAATTGATAGCTATGGTAGAACAGCTTGTTCTTCGGAGTAAACGGCTCGAACCCGAATGTGGTGTAGCTCCGGCCGCCCTGAAGAATCTCAACTTCAGGGAAGTACGGCCCGTCGACATTCTTCCGGCTCTCGTTGCTGGTGTTGTATCCGAGGATCAGGTTGTTGGACTTGTTCCCCAGCGTCGAGTTCCATTCGCCGACGACCGAGCGCAGGTTTTCCAGAATGGCGTAATTCGAGTTCGCGAAGTTCAAGGCATCCAGACTGGTCCTGCGGTTCCCGAACCCGAGCGAGTTCGAGTTTGAGACCAGCACGTCGGTGGTCGAATTCAGCAGTGTGTAGCGGAGGTTGAACTTATTGTGGTCGTTCAGGTTGTAATCGAGCCGCGCAAGAAAGCGTTCTGATGGGGTCTTGAAGTCGTATCCCTGATACGGACCGGTGACATAGTTGAAGCTGTTCTTCAGGAAGCGGCTGAGCGAGTCGAGGTCTGATGCCAGCACTCGCGTCACGTTTGAGCCGGTATCGGCGGGACCGGTGGACGCCCGGAAGGTCGTTCCCGGGTTCGTTTGACCGTCGTTCTCGTAATTCCCGAAGAAGAAGAGCTTGTTGCGAATGATCGGTCCGCCGATGGACCCGCTGATGTTGTGGTATTTGAACGTGCCGGGGTTAAACTTGCTTGGTCCTGCCTGCGTGCCGACGAACGAGTTATCACGAGTACTGTAGAACATCGTGCCACTGAAATCGTTCGTGCCGCTCCTCGTTACCATGTTGATCCCGGCCCCCACGAAATTGCCCTGCCGCACGTCATAGGGCGCGACGTTTACCTGCACCTGGTCGAGCGCGTCCAGAGAGATCGGTGCGACGTTGGTGCGATCGCCGGGTTCGCCCCCCAACCCGAACGAATTGTTGAAGTACGATCCGTCCACCGTCATGTTGTTCAATCGGTTGTCCTGACCGGCGAACGAAACGAACGAGAGTGCTCCCGACGACGTGGGTTGCTGGGTCGCCGTGTACTGCGGCGTGAGCCGCAGCAAGTCTTCCACGCGCCGGCTGATCGTCGGGAGATGCGCGATCTGCTGCGTGGTCACCGTCGTGGCGGCTCCGGTGCGCTCCGAACTGAAGACCGAGCCGGCCGCCGGCGCGGTGACCGTAATGGGTGCCAGCTCGACGGTCGCGTGTGCCAGCACGAAGCGCACGTCGGACGTCACGCCCAGCGTCAGGTTAATGCTGTTCTGGATCTCCGGTCGATAGCCCACCTGCGAGACGCTCACCCGATAGGGGCCGCCCACGCGCATGCCGGGAATCGTGAACCGGCCGTCCGCCCGCGAGACGGCCGCGTACGTCGTGCCGGACGGTCCGTGCACGGCGACCACGCGCGCGCCTTCGACCGCTGTGCCGGCGGAGTCCGTTGCGATGCCGGCGATGGCCGAGGTCGTGACGCCTTGGGCCAGCGCCGAGCCCACCACGAACATCGAAAAGACGGCCGCGGCCACGATGGCGCGGCGCGAGCCAACGATCCAGCGCATGGATGGACCTCTCCTGAGAGGGAACGAATGCAGGGTGCTGGTGACCATCGAGACCGGGAGAAAGTGGTCCGCGCGTGGGACCCCGTCAAGGACGCTAGGTGGGTGCTTTACGCAGCAGATACACGGCACAAGCCGCGACGAGAAGATTGGGAGTCCACGCCGCCAGCATCGGCGGCAGGACGCCTCC
>Ga0209056_10004020_pt1 | contig 15530 bp, 13 predicted proteins | sample GraSoiAngelo_114_FD_185876 | JGI IMG/M metagenome (GOLD analysis project Ga0209056, IMG submission 185876) | Grasslands soil microbial communities from the Angelo Coastal Reserve, California, USA - 14_0903_13_40cm (SPAdes) (version 2) | ecosystem: Environmental > Terrestrial > Soil > Grasslands... | reverse complement strand
ATCCAGATACAAATCCCATAGTCCCCCGGGGCGGCTTCCTTCAAGTCGCTGTATCTGAAGCGCCCCTACACAGCGTCTTAACTCCCAGCTCTTCGCTCATCGGCGCTTCAGATACAGCACTAAGACTTCTCGGGACTGATCGCCAATATGTCGACGAATCGGATATCTGTCGGCACTTTTCTACTCGCGACACACTTTCGGAGGTGGTGTATCGCATCGAAACAGAAAAGTTAGCAGCAGCAGACGGAGGCTCGCCCAGACCATGTCCTCGATTAATGCGCTGCGATCCGGATGTTGCTCTTGTTGAAAACTCGCGGCATGACGTCTATTCCTTCATTTCCCCGTATTGAAAGCGGGGTGGGAGCTTGGCTCCAAACCGTTCTGCGATTGCCAAGGTGAGTGCCTGAGGAACCAAGACGGAGGTGATGCCCTCCCATGGTTCCGGAACAGAGTCAATCCTGATCGGCAAGAGCCGCTCGGAATGCGGACGCTCCTCGGATTCAACCAGGATGACTCTCCCGCCACTAGCCACGCAATCTTCTGCGAGAGACACCCCGAGACCGGCAGTCCTGCCCAAGGCGAAGATTATCGCTACGTGAGACTCCTTTACATCGAGCAGGGGCCCGTGGCGAAAGCCTCCACCGGAGTGAGGAGCGGCGCGCTGTCCGGTCATCTCGCGGATGCACAATGCGCCCATGATGGCGGCGCCGTGGGCGGGGCCGCGTCCAATTACCTCAATGTTGGCTGCTCCCCGACAGAACTCTTCCATTTTATTTCGCTGCTGGAATACGAGGTCCAGCGAGTTGGAGTACGACTCAACCACGTGGCCAGCATTCTCTTGCCAAGCCCGCCTTAAGATGTGCGAGGCAAGGACGATACATGCGGCGGTCGCGTTGGTGTAAGTTTTGGTGGCATTACCATATTCCGGCCCCGCCATGATAGGCAATTTGTTCTGAACCACTGACCAGCAGGTGCTCTTGTCGTTGTTACAGAGCAGCGCGATCGGCTTGCGGGCTCCCTTCCGGCATAACTGGACAAGCTCTGCGCTTTCTCCGGAAGTTGTTAATAGCAAAGATAGGGCTGCCTGATTCCAAGTATCCGAATAGTGCAGCCACTCGCCGGCATCGACCGCAAAGGAAGATCGGCCGCCCGACTGCAGATAAGAAACGCCCGTTATGGAAGAACAATGGGACGCGCCCATTCCGATGAAGAGAATCGGGCCAGATGCGCGCGACATCTCCCGCAAGTTGTCGAGTTCTTTTCTGATCGCCGAGTCATCCTGGTACGCACGCAACAACTGAGCGAGTCTTTCTGGCTGTTCGCGACACTCCATCTCATAGATCGAGGTCATGCTCCGGCCGCACAGTTCGGTCGGCGGCTCTACGCCGCCAATCCAGCGCGATCCGGGGCCCTTCTTGTCTTCCATATTTTCCCTCTCAAGATCGTCGCGTGCGAAGTTTTTAATGAATCATTATAAACTACGGGATATGATTGGAGAGACGAGGTGGACACGTGGCCGATCTCTGCTCTCCCGCTGTACCGCAAGTAAATCGCAGCTTCATCCTCCGTATTTCGTCGATTGCTGCTTTGGGCGGCGTGTTGTATGGCTACGACATGGGCATCATTGCCGCTGCCGCTATCTTTGTGAAACGCAGCTTCGCCCTCTCAACGGTAGTCGAGGAACTTGTCGTTAGTATTGTATTGATCGGAGCTATGACCGGCGCGATTGTCGGGGGAGCGGTTGCAGACCGGATTGGCCGTCGCGCAACGCTGGTTTGGGCAGCAGGTATTTTCATCGTTGGCTCACTGTTGGCGCCCCTGGCCACGAACGTCACAGTACTGATTGTCGCGCGGGCCATTATCGGCCTGGGAATTGGCTTTACGTCGGTTACGGCACCCGTCTATGTCTCCGAGCTGGCGCCGCCGCACTCTCGCGGCATGCTCATCGGGTTGTATCAGTTCGCACTAACGGTCGGCATCGCTGTCGCAGATCTCGTAGGCTATCTGCTCGCGACGCAACAGGCATGGAGGCTGATGTTTGGACTCGCCGTCGTGCCAACGATCCTATTCCTGGCCGTGATTCTGACGGTTCCGGAGAGTCCGCGATGGCTTTTTGCGCATGCGCGCGAGAAAGATGCTGAGACTGTGCTGCTCAGTTACACGGACGAGACAGGCACGCATCAGTTTCTGGCGGATATACAAGAAGGTTTGAAGACACCGGTAGAGCAGAGATGGAGTGCACTGTGGAGTCCTGCGGTGCGCGGGTCGCTCTTCGTCGCGGTGGGCATGACTGTACTCCAACAGGTCACCGGAATCAACACGATCATTTACTATGGTCCACAAATTTTTGCGCTAGCAGGGAGCGCGTCGCACAGCAGCGGCATTCTTGCGACATTCGCAGTGGCGATCGTGAACGTGATTGGGACAGTGGTCGGGATTTCGCTTGTCGACAGAGTCGGGCGCAAGCCGCTGCTCTATGTCGGCGTCACTGGCATGACGGTCGCCCTTTTCGCGCTTTCATTCGCCTTCGGTCACAATGCGACTTTGGGCCCGTCGCTCGGCGCGATTGCCATGGTTTGCCTGATGATTTACATCGCCTGTTTCGCATTTAGTCTCGGGGCCATAGCATGGATTCTTGTGGCTGAGGTCTTTCCCTTGCGTGTGCGAGGGCGGGGCGTTGCCGCTGGAACACTGGGCTCCGGCATTTCAAACTTTGTTGTATCCTTTACGTTTCTGTCTCTCATCGAAGCCATCGGCAGCGCGCGCACATTTGCCATCTATGGAGCGCTGAGCATTGTGACGCTTATTTTTGTTCGATTCGTGGTGCCAGAAACGTGCGGGCGAGACCTCGAGAGCATCAGCCTTGTGACAGAAACATAGATAGCCGGCGAGAAGGATGGAGGGGGGCTTTCGTCGGTCAGACCCTCCGCTTGCTGTGCGTTTTCGCCGTAATCAGCGCCAGCCGAATTGCTCCGTTCAGCTGAGCATCCGTACCAAGGCTGCTGATGACGAGTCTCGGGCGGGACGGTTCGTTGTGCTGCTCCAAAACGCGCTCGGTGGCGTCGCGCAACGGCATGCTTACGCCGATGCCGCCGCCTAATACAAACAACGAACTGTTCAGCACAAGTGAGATGTTATACACCGCATAGGCCAACAACTGCGCCGAGCGATCCAGAACGCTCTTTGCCATCGGATCTCCGGCGCTCGCTCGCGCGAAAATTTCTGTGGCAGTAAGGTTGTGCAAGCGTGTATCGGCGTTACATGCCTTCGACCATTGCAGCCGTATGTTATCGCCGCCGATCATGCCCTCAAGCGAACCCGGTGCGCCAGACTTTGTGGGTTCCTCCGTAGCGCCAGGGACATACATGTAGCCAATCTCACCCGCAGTGCAATTGATGCCACGGATGAGTTTTCCGTTAGCGAAGATTCCGGCGGCGATACCTGTCCCGATTGCGAGGAACACGAAATCGTCCACCCCGCGGGCCGCACCCATCGAGTGCTCTCCCAAGGCTGCCAGTCTTACATCATTCTCTACAGCAGCAGGGACGCCCAATGCCGATTCCAGCAAGTGCTGAAAAGGAACGCCCCTCCAACCCTTCAGATAGGACGTGGCCAACACTACACCCGCTTTTGCGTCCGTGACGCCGGGAGCTCCAGCGCCAACAGACAACAGGGCGCAACGCGATGAGGAGGATTGCCGCAGCAAAGAGTCAATGCCTTGCACAATCTGCGCGATAACCATGTCGGGAGAAGACGTCGCCCTGGTCGATGTGCTCCATTTTTCCAGCACCTTCCCTTGGATATCAGCCAGAGCAACGCGCAGGTTGCTTCCTCCAATGTCCACTCCGACGACGAGTCCGTGTTCTTCCGCGAGGCGGCGCGATCCTGTTCGTCGGTCAGTTGGGGCCTTCCCACGGGCGGGCTTTGTGGCGCGTGCTTTTTTTGCTGCAGGCGCAGCGGAATTTGCATTCGAAGAAGAGTTCATTTGGCTAAGTTATCCACGGAAGGCGGAGGTTCGTTCATCGTTTTGCCGCAGCGGAGGGCGAGATCATCTCCATCGCCCACACCGCGGCAGGACGCATGTACATCGAAGCCCGGAAATTCCCGTCTATGTCCCAAGCTTCAGGAGTACGGAACCAGTATCCTTTGCTCTCGTAGATCACGTGGTATACGCCCCACGCAGTGCGGTACGCCTCATCTTTCATCCCTTCGCTCAGCAGCAGAGCGGCGAAGCCGAAGCTTGTTCCGACCCAGACTTCAGGAGCTTGTTCGTTGTCGCGGATGATCGAGCCGTCTGCCGACATGCCGTTGGCCGCTCCCATCTCTCCCCCGCCAAACTTCATGACGTTGAACTCGAATATCTTCTTTGCGGCCGCCATCTGCATTTCGCGGGGCACGAGATCTCCCAGAGCGGTTAGATTGGCATACCACTGCCCGGCCAACTGATCTGCTTGAACGCTGTCGCGATACTCGCTTTCGGTGTCATAGCGAAAGTATTTTCCGTTCCAGAGCTTTTCGATGTAGTTCTTTTGTGCCTTGAGGAACAGTTGATGGTATTCGGCTGCGGTCTTGTTGTCTGCGAGAGCGCTTGCCATCTCCTCCGTTGCGCGCACGGCCGCCAGCCACAGACTGCCACAATAAGCGCTCACCCCTCGCACAACCCACGAGTCGTAGGTTTGATCGGGATGGCCGCTATTCTCGGGGATTCCCGCACCATGATCGAACTGGTGCAGGTATGTCATCGCGTCTTTCACGGCGGGGAACATTTCGCGCAAGAACGTCTTATCCTTGCTCTCCGAAAGCACGTAGTCGCGATAGACCATGAGGACGAATTTTGAATTCAAGTCCTTCCAGTCATTGGTGTCCTGCCATCCTGGTTCGTTCACGGCAAAGAACGGATCTCCTTCGGGCACGCCGAGATCGTGCGGAACCGCACCCTTCTTCTTGCGCATGTGCAAGCTGGGTTCATCCGTCTGTTGCGACTTCCAGACCCATTGGCCTTTCTCCGGCCATTCCTTAGGGACTGTGTCGGCGAATTCGCGTAGAACTTGCTTGTCGATGTCCGGCCAGAACTTCAACAACGGCATCGAGGCATAGAAGCGGACATCCAAAGTTCCGTAGTACGCGTAGTCGAAGCATTCGAGCAGAGCGAAGGACGGTTGACGGCTGCGATCAGAACCAGCCGGACGCCCCCAGAATGTGCCGCCATCGGTCAATACATACATTTCGTTGAAGAGCATGCCCCGATACCAAAGCGGCTTGCTTTCATCCTTAATATATGGAGATTGCCAGGCATCGATGGCGTCGCTCCAGGCTGTGGCATTCTCCAATCCGTCACGCGCGATGGCCCAGGCGTTGGCCCCGGTTGCGCCGTAGAAGTCGGTATAGCGGCGATTCCATTCGCGACCCTCGCCAAATTGCACGACCGGGAAATCCCATGCAATGACCATCGGGATCAACTTCTTCTCTCCCGGTTGGAGAGTCAAGCGGACTGCGATGGCACCGGCCAGCTTTTCGCCGTCGCTGACCCACGAAGTGGCGTCATTCGCCAGGCGACCGTCTTTTGCGAAATGGCTCCAGACAGCTCTTCCATCACCGTCTGCTGGAAACGATACGTGGTAGCTGACTTCAACTCCGGGCGACTCGATGGCGGCGATGGCGAATTGACCATCCGCTTCACGGGGCGCGGATCCAGCGCGATTGCGGTCGAACACAATCCCCTTCATCAGTCCGGAAGGGACTTTCTCGCTGGCAAATTCATTGTGGTTCCCTTGGTTGGGTGCGCCCTGAAAATCGCGAGTGAAGGTGCGAAACCAGCCCACCATGTTCGTCCAGGAAAGAAAAAGGGAAATCGTGATGGCTTTGCTGGTCGGATTCTCCGCATGCCAGCGATAGACCGCGACCGGATAGCTTGACTCGCGATAGTTGTTGGGCAGCACGGGTGAGAATTGTTCGAGTACAACGTGCGCGGGAAACTGATCCCACTTGTAGTCATACCAGGACTTGGGATAGAGCGCGGCGTATTCGCCTTGGCCAACGGGATAGTCCCACTGCCAACTGCCCAGAGTCTTGTCGGATGGATGATCCGTCATCAAGACACGAGCCGTGCCTTGTGGCTCACCGTCAGTTTGCTGAAACATTGCGAACTGATTGGAGTAAACGGGCACGTATTTGTGAACGCCAGCCTTGATATGCCAACGGGCAAAGTCGCCGCGGTAGCTTCTCGAGAAGGTCCCCGATCCGAATCCTCCGACCGGTGCACCCTGCCAATAGCCATCATCGATATTGCCCGGGACTCGGGTCACTCCTGCTTGATTGAGGGGGAGGCCGAGCGGTCGACGCCATGCGGCATTTGGGATGGCATCGCCAGCCCATGATTCTGCTGCGACCGCAAGAACAATGGTAAAAAGTGAGAAATATGAAAGCAGTTTCATTTCAGTCGATCTCCGAAGGCAGTGACCACGATCGCGCCAGACATCGAGGCGAATGAGATTGAAATAATGCCGCTATTCTCACCTTTCCGACCAATAACGGTTGAAGCCTTCGTAGTCCGAAGGCAGGTTCGCCAGAATGGTCCGCCGCAATTCCAGCATGTCGACATAGCCCTGTTTCTTGTACAAGACCTTGCCATCGGGAGCGATCAGCACCGTATAAGGCACGGCGGACTCCCACGTGGGGTCGAAGGCGGCCTGCAGCGCGGCAGTGTCATTGGAATCGAAGAGCAAATTTCGGCTGGTGGCATGCATCTTCTCCAGCACACGCATCACCGAAACCTTCTCATCCGGCATGTTGGCCGAGACCATGACCAACTCGAAATCGCGCACACTGTACATCCGGAAGGTGTCCTCGAAATCCGGAAAGTCGTGAATGCAGGAACCGCACCATGTCGCCCAAAAGCTCACTAGCAGCATCTTCTTGTCTGGATTGCCTCGCAGATTCTTCAAATCCGCAGAAGAGACCATCTCCAACCGGATGGGCTGCGATTCGATCTTGCGCAGCGCTTCTATCTGCGCCGCGTGCTTCTCCTTCCACTTGGTCGAACAACCAAAGACGCCGGTGTGCTTGACCGCAACTTCGCGGTGTGCCAGAAGGGCATCAATCGCATCGCGCACTTCGTGAGTCGTTACCAGTTCGGAGCGATAGCTGTTGTCGACGCGGCCTTCATAACGGAGGCGGCGGTCACGATCGAACACGAAGGCGTGCGGAGTTGCCTGCGGTCCATACGCGCTTGTCACCGATTGCCTGTCACCGTCATAAAGATACGGATAGGTCAAATGCTTGTACTGGGCGCGAATCTTCATCTCCTCAAGGCTGTCGCTGATGTCGGAGGAATCGAGTTCATCGATGGTGATCGCCTTGGGATCATTCGGTTCGATGGCGACGACGCTCACGCCGCGATCCTTGTAGTCGGCGGCCAGTTGGGCAATACGCCGCTCGTACATCTGTGCGATAGGACAATGATTGCAGGTGAAGATCACCACCATGACGGGACTAGCGGAATAATCGGAGAGCCTGTGTATCGCTCCATCGATCCCAAGAAGTTCGAAATCAGGTGCGGGTGACCCAATGGCAAGATTGGGATGTGTTTGCTGGGCCCATGCGGCGAGCGAAAGCATAGCGATTGCGCCCAGCCTCCAGAGATTACTGCCAGGAACTTTCACGAGATATCCTCTCTTTCCGCATTCATGGTTCGCTTTTGGGGATCGAAGGCGACGATGTCGCCAAAGTCGTTCCGTCAATAAGGGTCAGATCGCCCTGGAGGCCTAGAGCGACCGCTTTGTGAGTCTTGTTATTGACCGCGATGGCGAAGGGGGCTTTGCCCGTTTCTACCGTCCCCACCACTGAATTATTCGTTCCATCGAGTATGGTCGTAGTGCCCGCATGTGTGCTCGCAACATAAACCTTGTGATTGTCGGAATCGACCGCTATCGCCTGCGGATGCGGGCCGACATTCACAGTACGTACAACTGAGTCGCTGACGCCATCGATCACCGTAACGTTGTTGCTCGCATAGTTCGCTACAAAAACCCTCCCCGATGAGAAATCCACGGCGATGGCACACGGAATCTCTCCGGCATTTACGAATCTGGTCGCGTGAGATCTGCCGTCGATGAGCGTCACACTCGCACTGCCCGCGCTCACGGCGTAGATCTTTTTTGTCGCCGGATTTGCTGCTATCGCCCAGAGGTGATTCGCGGCTTCTATCTTGGAGATGTGGTCATTCCTGGCATCCAGGACCGTCACCTGCGGAGCCTCATAGCTGATCAGGTAAGTGTTGTTATCGACGGAGTCCGCGGCAACTGCATCACCCACGTCCGCTTTCAGAGCGCGGGCGACATTTGTTCTTCCGTCGATAATGGCCGTGACATTGCTGAACGTCCGCGACACATACACTTTGTTCGTCGAGCGATTGACGGCGATCGTATATGGAAGATCACCAACCGGAACAGTCGCGATTGCCGTGTCCGTCGCTCCATCAATCACACTCACGGTCCCGCTGCCCGCATTCGCGACATAAACACGATTCGTGTCGGGATTGATTGCAATCGCTTCGGGTTCCTCTCCGACCCGTACGCGCTCCAGAAAGTGCCCATCGCCATCAAGCACCGTCACAGTGCCTTGCCTTGCATTCACGGCGTAGAACTTGCCGGTCTGCGGATTCAGTACAATTCCGGTCGGACTGACGCGGCTTCCAGTTGATTCCGGCGCTGCGTGTTGCGTCGCACCCATTCCGAGCCAGTTGACAGCATTATCGATGAGCTGGTTTTGCATGGGACTGGTAAAGATCTTGTCGCCGTGTCCCATATTCACATAGAGCATTTTGTAAGCCGTATTCGTCCAGACGACCGGAAGATCGCCGCTGGTGAGAACGTCTTTAAATCCCATCGGATAGTTCGAGGCATCGAAAGTGGCTAGCACCCGCACATGCTTATTGAGCCGGGGGTTGGGTTTCCAGACATACCACTCGTTCGCAGGCGATTCGAAATGAGGCGGAAGTCCAGCTGTGACCGGATGGAAGCGATCGTCGATCATGAGTCGTGCCGGCAGCGGAGGCCAGCTATTGATATGAAAGACGGTGCCGCCCAGGAAATCGACGAACCACGGCCAATTCGTATCCTTGTCGTTGTAGCCGGCTGCATGAAACCCCAACCATGCCCCACCGCGTGTTATATAGCGCTCGAAGGCGCGCCTCTGCTCCGCGTGAGTAGGCGACTCATTGAGCCAGATGATGAGCTGATATGCCTTTAGATTGTCATCGTTCAGATCTTCCCATCTGTTGGTTACTTCGAACGTAAAGTGTTCACTAGCGGCCCGCTCAGTCAGGAACTTCACCGCCTCCTTTGCGAATTGAACGTGATCCGGTTCCGCGTGGTCTGAATACAACGCCAGCACCTTGAAGCGCGATTGCTCGCCAAACGAAACTGCACCTGCAAATGGGATCGCCAGCAGCAGAAACAGGAGAAATCGCCGGCTGGTCATCGGTGCGCCGCCCACAGGATGGAGTTGTGAAAAATCGCGGTAAAGGTGGCGTTCTGAAACAAGTCAGGATGATGGCCCATGAAGATGTAAACGTTCCGAGCCTTCATGTGTTCATTCGTCCAGATCACCGGGTGATCTCCCATCTTGGTGCGTGTGTCGGGCGAATATGTGCCTTCATCGACGTGTGCCAGCACGTGAATATTGGGGCGAGGTGACTTGTCGTACGTGTACCACTCCTCGTTCTCCACCACGAACGACCGCCCCACATTCTTCATCACAGGATGCGAAGGGTCTTCTACGAGCACTGATGCAGAAGCAAACTTCGGAATGTAATCGGTGAAGCGGATTCCGCCCATGAATCGGGAAAACCACGGCCACATCGCGTAGCCGTCGAATTCGCCAAGCAGCGTTGCATGGTGGAACCCGATCCATCCTCCCCGGCCTTCCTCGATGTACCTGGTGAATGCGGCGACAGCCCTTGGCGTCCAACCGTAGGGCGGATAGTCCAGTTGTATGAACAGTTGGTAGTGCGAGAGAAATGCATCGTCAATTTTGTCGGTATTCTCGATGTAATCGATGGAGAAGTCATTGGCGGTCGCCTGCTTTTGCAGCCAAACCTTAGCTGCGTCTACAAAAGGCCGGTGAATGCTTCGTTGCTCAGCGAGCGCAATGACGTTGAATTTCGCCGAGGAGCCTTGCGCATCGGCGTTGCCGGGGAAGGCGAATAGCGACAGCAAGAGGAGCCACCGGCAGACAGGAGAGTCAAACAGCGAAGTCAAGCGGAACGACAACATGTACGCACTATCCTCCTATGAACTCATCGAGCAATAGCGAGAAAGCCTGCGCGTGAACGTTGAGGGGTCAGGTCTGAAAGTTGGGCATGTCCGCAAGATTGTATACCAAACATACTTAATAATCATTAGAATGTTCTTAAACTGAACCGACTTTGAGGGTTCAAAGTGCAGGCAATAGACTCGAGGCGAAAGAACCGGGCAAGCCAAGATCAATTACGATGATCGGTTGGCTCTCACAGTGCCGGTCGCCAGCCAGAATGACTTGCGGTGATTTATTCGTGACTCAGAAACCCATTTTGATTGGGCGACCTCCGCTGATCCGTCAAACCAATGCTGAAATCCTGTTGCGACTCTTAAGGGAGGTTGGGCCGTGCTCGAAAGCGGACCTGATGAGGGCATCCGGATTGAGCGCGCCTTCGGTGACAAATGTCGTCGCCACCCTCATCTCTGCCGGTCTGGTCGAAACTCTCGGGGAGGGCGATTCCACGGGTGGCAGGCCTCCGGACATTTTGCGCTTCAACGCCGAGCACGGTTGTGTCGCGGGAGTGGAGATTACGCGCGACGCACTTCGTTTCCTGCTGGCTGATTTGAATGGGCGGCAATTGGCTCACTCAGAGACTTTTATTGACCAGTCAAAGAGCGCCCCTCGGGAGGTTTGCCAGCAAATTGGAAAAGGACTACGGCAATTGCTCCGCGATCGGAAGCTCGCAAAAACGCAACTACTCAGGTTGACCGTAGGTGTTCCAGCGATTGTAAATGTAGATGAAGGCACGGTTCTAGCTCTCAGCGCGCTGCGGGACTGGAACAACGTGCCCCTAGGGCCAATGCTCACACGAGAGCTTAAGTGCCAGGTGGTTGTTGATAACGACACGAACTTGGCCGCCGAGGGTGAATTCCATTCTGGAGCCGCGCGGGGACAGAAAGACTTCGTCTTTGTGACCATTGGCGAGGGGGTGGGAGCCGGGGTGTTTCTGAACGGCAGCATTTATCGTGGCTCCCAATGGTCAGCTGGTGAGATTGGTTATCTGCGAGTCCCAACTATTTCCAGAGAGCATCCGGCCATTCATCAATATGGGAAGGTCGAAAGAGCTCTCTCGGCCCCTGGCATTTTGAAGACTTGGCGCGCCGGCGGCCAGGCATCGAAGGTTCGGTCGCGAGTGAACCGTGTCGCCGATGTTTGGGATCTCGCGGGTGCGGGCAATGCTGAAGCGAAGCGCATCCTCAATCAGCGCGCTACGATCCTGGCGGACGTCATCCTGGATTTGGCTCTCATTCTTAATCCAAATCTCATTTTGCTCGGGGGAGAAGTGGGTAGCCATCCAGTTCTGCTGCACGCAGTGAAGACTCTTCTTGAGGGCAACGAGTTCGCCGTTGCGCGAGTGGCATTGGGAAGCCTCGGTGTTGCAGCCGTACTGTGGGGTGCCGTGTCTGTTGCGCTGGAGCCCACCATCCTTGGACTACTGCGGACTATTCACCAGGCATCCGGTGGTTCTGTTGGCCCGGATTGGGCACGGTTCTTGCCGGCCGACAAACCCGGGATTTGAGCCCTGTCCCATCAGACGGAGTAACCCTAAGCACTAATGGAAATGCAGCAACTCTGCAGATTTCTATTGTTGGGGACAATTTCGGTCGCCTTGAATACCACTGTCCTGATAGTCGTAATGTTTGCCGGCATACTTGCACAGCGGCTTAAAAACAGCCGCAAATTCAGCCGGAGACAACGAACCGCCTCCGGAGTGGGAATGATCGGTCTCGGCATCTATGTCGCGGCTTCCAAATGACCGAAAGATGATGAGAGTTCTGTAATGGCGTCACGATCTTTCCCCCGACATTCTCACGATGTTTTCTCGCGGTTTCTCAGTATCGTGTGGGTTGAACTGCACTGCTTCGTGAGGAGCATCTTCCCGATTGGGTCGCATTGTTGTGCTCATGATTCGCATCCGCATGCACGTTTCCCGCAATCCGCGTTGCATCGGGCGATGCGCCCAGCCCCATCACCTCCGTGTAGAAGCCCACCGGCACGTTCACCGAATAGCTTCCGGGGAGGAACAGCAGCGCATTCCGCTCCGGCCCAAACTCGTTGTGCTCCTGCGTTGCATACACCGCATTGATCCGCTTCTGGATCTCCTGCGACGGTATCGACGGATCGAAGATCAGTACGTTGGGTCCAAACTCAGGCTTCGCGCGCTCCGCCGCAGGCGCCGGCACAGTTGCCGCCAGCAGCCCCGCCGTGAAGCCCCACCGTCTTACAAGCTGAAGCACGCGCCTACCAGACATAAGTTGCCACTGACTCCGCGGGTATCGCTGTTTGGAAGAACTTTCCGTGGTATTTGACCGCGAAGGGCTTCGGAAAATTTCCCGTATTTGAAACCACCAGCACCACCTTACCCTCTGGAGTCAGAAAGGCGACGCTGGCCAACTGCTCCATCTCGCTCGAAGCGACCCGCACCGAGCCCGGCGGCACAAACTGCGAGAAATGCTGGTCCACATAATAAGCAATATTCTTGGTAACAGAATCGCCGTCCAGCGTGATCGCCCCGGAACATCCGGTGCATCCCCCATTGTTAGTGTGTGGTCCGTTTTGCGGATCGGCCGCCAAATTCCACAGCAGCACGCTGCGGCTCCAATTCCGTGTCGCGCCAATCATTACGCGGCTTACCGGTTCGGCAATCCCAAGCCGCCCTTCGCCGGGCCACGCGGTCACCGACTGCTCCGTCATGTACAAGTTCTTCTTCGGATACGCATCATGCACCTGCGTGAGCACGCTCGTCTCGCCACCGTACAGGTGAAAGGCGGTCCCGTCCACATATTTGCTCGCCGCTGGATCGCCCAAAATCGATAGCGGATACGAGGGCACATCCGGGTTGTGATCGTAGAGCAAGATCTTCGTCCGAATGCCCGCCTTCTCAAACGCAGGTCCCAGGTCCTTGGCAATGAACGTGTCCTGTTCCTGCGCCCACATCACCATGCTGGGCGTGTTCTTTGGATTCAGCGGCTCGTTCTCAACCGTGACCGCGTCAATCGTGATCCCCTCCGAGCGCATCCCCTCGATGTACTTCACGAAATACTTTGCGAACGCGCCGTAGTACTCGGGCTTGAGTTCGCCACCCTTCACATCGTTGTTCGTCTTCATCCACGCTGGGGCAGACCACGGCGATCCCAAGATCCTGATCCCTGGCCGAATCCCCAAAATTTCCTTCAGCACCGGAATCACATCAGCGCGGTCCGTCCCCAGGCTGAACTTCGCCATCTGCGCATCGGTCTCGCCCGCCCGCAAGTCGTCGTACGAGTACACGCGCTCGTTCATATCGGAGGCCCCGATGCTCACGCGCAGGTAGCTCACCCCAATCCCGTCGCCGGCTGTCGTGAACAGTTCCTTCAACAGGACCGCCCGTTGCGCAGCGCTCATGCGCATCAGCAGTTGCGCACTTCCTCCCGTCAGCGCAAAGCCAAATCCGTCCATGGTCTGGAAGTGCTGCGCATCATCCACCGTAAGCACCGGTTGCCCACCCACTTTTGAGGAAAAGTGCAGCGAGGTTGACTGCAGCGTTACCACGGCAGCCCGGTCGGGCGTTGTGAGCCATAGCTGCGCTTCCTGCTCCTGCTGCGCGTTCGACGACAAGCAAGAGAACAGCAAGGGACAAAACGACAATAGCACCAATCTCAGGTTCATGAGGACTCCGATTTATGTAAGGGTACGACCCTTTTTCGGAAAGACGATTGCCTTGATAAGAAAAAGTAACCGTGCCATCATGCGTCAACGATAATAAACTCTGGTTTGTTGCCCGCCTCGGCCCCTCCGATCCACGAACCGCTTCAATCTCCTCCCACTGCGGCCGCCCTGGCTGCCGGGCAGGGTTGACAGGCGCGGTTCGGCCCTGCTCTCTCCCCGTTCTGATGACGTCCGATCTCCGCTTCCGGCGGCACTACGATATCGAGAAACATGTGCGTGTGGCCGTCCATCGATCCCGGTAATAACGTCGTGCTGCCCAGGTCAATGATCTTCGCGCCATCATGAGTGCTTACCTGTGAAGGTGAGCCAACTTACTTGATCTTGTCGCCTTCAGTCAGAAATACTTTCAATATGTTCGCCACAAACTCCAGCCCTTCCTCTCGCGCTGACTCTGTTGTGTTCGGATGAGCGGCCACGCCCGGCCGCTTACGACCAGATTACTTCCTCTTTACGTTCCAAACGAGTGGAGCGATCTCACGCGCCTTCGGCACGGATGATGACAGAAAGCGCGCACGCCTACGGCGTGGATGATGCTTCCTCTTCTCCCGTTCTAAATCGTGTTCGTGGTTTGGGCCATTTCAATCGGGCAGAGATGACACATTCTTGGAAAGCGGCGAGGCGAAGGCAGGCCAGCTGCTGACGGACCTTGGGCGCGTTTTCGTTGGGCCAGGACCAGAAACTGCTGCCACCCAACCTCGTCGCACAATTCCCGTGCCATGTACATGAGCATTACGATGCATCCCGCAAGGAGATCCCCAACTCGGACGGAAATCGCAATCAAAGTACAGGCCAGCAGCACGTAGCCGACTTCCCAATAAACAGCAGTGAGAGGCTTTTTCACGCGTACTCCCGGACCAGGCTTCGCGACCCAAACTTTCCATTGCAAAATTGATAATGCTTGCTTGTAGGGTTCCTCAAGGCGAATGCTCTTCAGTACTGGATTCTGGCAGCCTGCAATAACTCGCGTCAAGAAGATTGTGGCACGGCGTCCCTCTATGCGGGACATCACCCCTAAAATGATTTTCTTTATCCCACTGTGAACACAGCCACAATAAATGCGATGGCCTCACTAAGGCGTGCTTTCTTCCATGTCCGTACAAAGAAAAGAATACGGTGAAGGCCTTTGGGACTCATGCGTGTGGGGTCGCGCCCTGCCCGGGATGGGAATCCCGCGCGGGAATCGATTCGCTCCCGGGCAAGGCTACTCTTATTCAGACTCTTTGATAGTGTAGAACCGATCCGCAGCCAGATTGGACCGGACTTCCATTTTTCCGTCGGGCCAAAAGATCTCAACTCTATCGACGTGGTCCTTGCTGCCGAGACCAAAGTGAAGGCGAAGATCATTCTGGGAAAGATAACTTCCACCGCTTAGTACCTCACTGGTCTGCACTAAATCCCCGGCGATAGCTTTCACCCGAGCATTGAGCGCGAGCCGGTTGCTCTTGGTCCCCTCCAGTGCAAAGCTGATCCAGTGGTTTGCGGGACCACCTTGCGGTTGGAGAATCATGGGCCCACCTTTTAGA
>Ga0209056_10004018_pt1 | contig 15535 bp, 10 predicted proteins | sample GraSoiAngelo_114_FD_185876 | JGI IMG/M metagenome (GOLD analysis project Ga0209056, IMG submission 185876) | Grasslands soil microbial communities from the Angelo Coastal Reserve, California, USA - 14_0903_13_40cm (SPAdes) (version 2) | ecosystem: Environmental > Terrestrial > Soil > Grasslands... | reverse complement strand
CCCGGAGAAATCTAGTACCCGCCCCACGGTGCGATGAGCCTCGGAATCGTCCGGAGCCACTCGCGCGGCCTCACGCGCCTCGCGCAACGCGGCGGGCAGGTCTCCTTTTCGAACCAGCGCGTTCGCCAGATTCACGTGCGCCTGAACGAATTCAGGCTTCCATCGCAGCGCCGCCCGGAAATGTGCAATCGCGGAATCGACTTCATTCTGCGCGAGCAGCACCCAGCCGAGAGAATTGTGCCCCTCCGGGCTTTGCGGCACGAGCCGTAAAACTCTTTCGAAGGCTGCGCGGGCGAAAGCCAAATCGCCCTGCCGTAGCGCCGACAATCCTTGCTGGTACGTCGCGCTCGCCCGCGAAGCCGCATCCGCCTTCGCGGGACCCGCAGATTGTCCGGCGCAAATTGCCGCGGCAGCGTGGAAGAAAATCAGCGCCGCGCAAAGTCGAATCAAAAGCATCCGGGAATGAACGAGAATGAATTCCACGCGAAAGATTCCAGTAGAGTGTTCTCAAAAATACTAGCACGTTCATGCCCGCCCACCGCTTCACATGCGGTTCGCTTCGAATCCCGTGACATGCCGAAACTTCTCGGACCAGACCTTGCTATCATTAGCGATGGATGACTCTCCATTCCTCTTTGTTCCGGCTTTTCTGCTTCCTCGGGCTATGCGCTTGGCTCTCCGTACAATCTGGCGGTTCTCCAAGTGTTGGCACCGGAAATTCCCAGAGCGCGAACGCCAAGCCGGTTGCGCATTTCACCGATGTGGCGCAGCAAGCTGGGCTTACCGCGCCGGTCATCTTCGGCGGGGAAAACACGAAAAAGTACATCATCGAAACCACGGGCACGGGCGTCGCCATCTTCGACTACGACAATGACGGCTGGCCTGATATTTTCGTTGTGAATGGGACGACTCTCGAAGCCTCGCGAACCGGTAAAGGACCGACGAGCCATCTCTATCACAACAATCATGACGGCACGTTCACCGACGTCACCGCAAAGGCCGGTCTGACTCACACCGGTTGGGGCCAGGGCGTGTGCGTCGGTGATTACGACAACGACGGCTTCGAAGATCTGTACGTCACCTACTACGGCAAAAATGTTCTGTACCACAACAATGGCGACGGCACTTTCACCGAGGTCGGTGAAAAAGCGCATGTCGCGGGCAGCGGCAAAGCCTGGGGCACCGGCTGCGCCTTCGTCGACTACGATCGCGACGGAAAACTCGATTTAGTCGTAGCCAATTACGTCGATTTTGATTCCGCCACGGCTCTCGCGCCGGGCGAGCAGCCTTCCTGCATGTGGAAAGGCATTCCCGTCATGTGCGGCCCGCGCGGTTTGCCGTGGACGAAAAACATCCTCTATCACAATCTCGGCAATAGTGTGTTTGAGGATGTCACGGCGAAAGCGCACATCGATCAGACCAACGGGCATTACAGCTTCAGCGTTTCCACTCTCGATTTTGACGACGACGGCTGGCCGGACATCTACGTCGCATGTGACAGCACCGCCAGCATCCTCTATCACAACAATCACGACGGCACGTTTACCGATGTCGCCGTTGTTGCGGGCGCCGCGTTCAATGATGACGGGCGCGAGCAGGCCGGCATGGGCTCCACGGTCGGCGACTATGACGGCGACGGCCGGCTGGATCTTTTCAAAACGAATTTTTCCGACGATACTTCGACGCTCTACCGCAACATGGGCGACGGCACGTTTGACGACAAGACTTTTCCCGCGGGAATCGGCTTGAACACGCAGTATCTTGGCTGGGGCGTGATGTTCGCCGATGTGGACAACGACGGCTGGCCCGATCTGCTGCTGGTGAATGGACACGTTTATCCGGAAGTGGACAGCCAGCACCTCGGCAGCAATTTCAAAGAGCCGAAGATTCTGTATCACAACAACGGCAACGGAACGTTCACCGATATTTCCGCCAATGCCGGGCCGGGAATTACGGCGGTGAGTTCGGCGCGCGGGTTGGCCGTCGGCGATTTGTGGAATGACGGCCGCATGTCTGCGGTCATCAGCAACATGAACGCGCCGCCCAAGCTGCTGGTGAACGATTTGCGCAACGGCAATCATTGGATTGCGTTTCGCACCGTTGGCGCTCCCCCCGCCGCGCCGCCGGTCAAAAAATCTTCTGGGCTAGCTCAAGCCTCACCTCTTTCCCCGCTCCACGCCACCTCCTTTGCCTCCAGCCGCGACGGCATCGGCGCGAAGATCACTGTGAAAGCTGGTTCGCGCACGCTCGTCGACGAAGTTCGTAGCGGCTCCAGCTACATCTCCAATAGTGACATCAGCGTCCACTTCGGCCTTGGCTCTGCCACCAAGATCGATTGGGTCCAGGTCCGCTGGCCCGGCGGCCTGTTGGAACGATTTGAAAACTTGCCCGTCGATTCCATCCACACGCTCAAAGAGGGTTCCGGCACGCCGGTGGGAATCACCGTGAAGAAAAATTAGCCTGCTCAGTCTCCCAGTCGCGCTGAGGCAACGCGAGAATCATCTTTTCTTTTCGCCAGCCAGGTAGCCAGCTTGCTCCTCATTTGCCGGGACTCGGCATCGGAAAAAAAAGCGTTCCCATGCTGATGCTTCCAAGCTCTTCGCTTTCCCAGCGTGCGCGCATGATTCCGTTCGCCGCGTGCGAGTTCGTGCCCAGCAAGAGATGCCCGATCTCATGCGCTGCAACATCACCCAAGAGGCTCGCCAGATTCACACGGCTCCGCTCGTGCATCTGCTCGACCCGCTGGTAAAAAAGGTTTGCATAGCATCCGCTTCCGTCGGCCGAGAGGTATGAAATTCCAAAGGTGATTTCGCTCAAATTGCGCGGGCGCCGTGCGATTCGCAATTGAAGATGCGCCGGAAACTCAGCGGTCCGGCACTGCGCCGGGTCTTCTGGCCCATCCGCGGGCAGCGGACAATTGAGCCACTTCGCTTCAATTCCGGATTGCCGGAACACGCGGGAGGCTTCCATTTCCGCCCCTCTCAGAGTGCCTGCGGAAATGCCTGCATCGTTGTGCACCGAGATCGTTACGAGCATCTCCGCCACGGCGATCTCTTTGGACCAAGCCGCAGAGCTTGGCAAGGCCAGAGCGAATACTAACGAAAGCCCCTTCCGCAGCGTCTTGTCTATCACGGCGCGCACCTCCACGGTGGCGCCGAGGATCGGTCAGCTTGGTAGGTACCTCAATGTCGGCGGTATGGCGAGCTGCCTATTTGCAGGTGACGAGATAAGTGCCCGTGCGTCAAATAGATGGGAGAACAGGCGACGGAGATTTTCCCGAAACTTATTCTCAACTAGAACCGTTTAGTAGATGGGGACCGCCGCCGGAGATTGTTACAAGTGCCCGAGAATCCGATCAAGGATGTCATCCGCTTCGGAACCTTTGAAGCCGACCTTCGCGCCGGTGAGCTTCGCCGCAATGGCATCAAAATACGGCTTCAGGAGCAACCGTTCCAGGTTTTGGCCATGCTCCTCGAGCGCCCCGGTGAAATCGTTACGCGGGAGGAATTGCACTGCCGTCTTTGGCCGGCTGATACCTTTGTAGACTTCGATCATGGCCTGAACGCCGCCGTCAAGCGCTTGCGCGATGCCCTCGGGGATTCCGCCGAAAACCCCCGTTTTATCGAAACCCTCGCGCGCCGCGGTTATCGCTTACTCGTGCTCGTCAATGGAGCCGCCCGTGAAAACGCTCCCCTTCCGCATGCCGGCCCTTCTTGGCGGGTCGGCCTGGCTGCGGTCGTTCTTTTGCTCGCAGGCATCATCGCTGGCTGGCATGCCGGACATCGCTCCGCCGCCGCGGTGCGCTTCACGGAACGCCGATTGACCGCCAACCCGGAAAACGACCCGGTCTTCAGCGCGGCCATTTCACCGGATGGCAAGTACCTCGCCTTTACCGGCAGAACGGGAATCTTTCTCCGTGCAGTGGAAACGGGAGAAACCCATCCCGTCACAATACCGGACGGCGGGAAGACCCATCTTGTCAGTTGGTTTCCTGACGGCAGCCATGTGCTGGCGACGCGCAGTTCATCTGCCACAGAGAAACCCAGCTTGTGGAGCGTCTCCGTCTTCGGTGGAGCATCCCGCAAGCTCATGGACGCCGCCGAACGCGGCGCCGTCTCTCCCGATGGCGCTCAGATTGTCTTTGTCCGCGGCGACTACGGCCATGAAGAAATCTGGCAGATGCAGTCGGATGGACAGCATGCGCGCAGGATCCTTGGCCAACCGGGAGAAAACTGCGAGTCCGTCGTTTGGTCCCCCGGAGGGAATCGCATTGCTTTCGTCCGATCTGCTTATCGCAAGGGCTGGGAAGAGGCCGATGTCTCTCTAGGCATCTATGATCTCGTCGGTGGCAAGACCAACTATCTGCTCTCAAACGGCCAACTCCGAGCCGCTCTTGCTTGGTCTCCCGATGGACGCTTGATTTATTCCCTCGCCGAGCCCCCGCCCAACCAGAACGACTCCAATCTTTGGGCCATCAAAGTCGACGCGCGTGGCAATCAAGCGGGGGGCCAGCCGGTCCGCCTCACCAGCGGTCCCGACGGCAAAATGCGCGCGAGTCTTTCCGGCGACGGCAAACGGCTGACTTTTCTTCGTTGGACGGAATCCCCCGCCATCTATGTGTCTGAGGTGGAGCCGGGAGGCGGCCGCTTGCCCTTGCTCAAACGCTTAAGTCTTGATGAACGCAGGAATTTTCCCTACACCTGGACACCGGACGGGAAATCTGTAGTTTTCACTTCGGACCGCGACGGCGTCTTCCATCTTTTCAAACAGGCTATTGATCAACCCGCCCCCGACCTTCTCGTGGGCGGCGATCAATCGGTCACGCTGGCCCGCTTGAACGCGGACAGCTCCGCGATTCTCTACACTCTCAGTCCCGCCTTGCACGACACGGACCGGCGAGTACGGCTCATGCGCATGCCGCTCTCTGGCGGGACTCCCCAATTGGTCTTCGCGGAACCCGGCATCAATAATTTTCAATGCGCCCGGTCGCCTTCCAAGGTGTGCATCGTCAGCGAATTCTCTGCCAATCACCTGGATCTGTTTATTTTTGATCCTGCGAACGGCGAAAAACGGCAGCTCAGGCGGTTCGAAGGCTCGGATTGGTACTTGTACAACTGGACGCTCTCTCCCGACGGCTCTACGCTTGCCCTGGCCAAGTACCAACGGCTTCCAGGGCCGGCGGACATCCGGCTTCTCCGCATCACCGGCGGCAAAGAGCGTGTTCTCACGTTGAAAGATTGGAATGGAATCTCCAGCCTCGATTGGGCCGCCGATGGCCGCAGTATCTGGGTTACCGCCTCGTCGCCAACCGGCATTCAGACGCTCTTGCATGTGGACTTGCGCGGCGCAGCCAAGCCGGCCTTCCAGGAACCCGAAAAATACCTGGGCTGGGCCATCCCCTCTCCCGACGGCCGTCACGTGGCACTGTGGGAAGCCAGCAGCAGCTCCAACGCCTGGCTCCTCGATGGCTTCTGAGCGCGCTCCTTCCTTTGTCGCAGCAATATGGCGAGGCTGGCACAATCAAAACGCTTAATGATTAGGAATAAGAACCGCTCGGCACGGAGACTTGCTGGAAACCTCGTCTGGACCGCCGAAGCAACTCAAACGCCGTCTTTCCCCAGCCGTTTTAGCGCGCGATGCCGCAATCTGCCGAGTTCGCGATTCAAGAAATGTTCGCGTCCGACAAAAGGCACCAGGGGATTGCGGCGCTTCTGGACTTTGCCGCGGGCCTGCTTTAGCCGCGCGTCTTCGCCGAATAATTTCACAGCGTCGTCAAGGAAATCCAACGCCTTCTCGCGCCGCCCTGCCAAGGCATACACCTCGCCTAGATTCAGGTGGAACTGGAGCTCCGCAGGTCTCAATTGAACCGCTATCTCGCAAAGCTCCGCCGCTTGATCCCACTTCCGTTGTGCGCGCGCGATCGACAATCCCAGAAACGAAAGGTAGTAGGGGTTATGCTTGTCGGATTCGAACGCCCGGCGCAATCGTACCAGCGCTTTTTGGGGATATTGGTCCTTGAGGAGCTTTACACCTTCCCTGAACTCAGCCGTAGGATCGAGCTCAGCCGTGGCCTTGGCACTTTCCTTCGCAAATCCGAAGTTCATGGGGATCCTTACACAGCGAAATGTGGACTACGGACTAATCTAATTTAGTCAGGTCCGCTGCGAAGAGTCTACTGGCCTGACGGTCAGTGTTGACTAAAAAGGGTTAAATCCCTCATTCGTCCCTTCGCCAGAGGAGAGCCCGCGCGGCTGGTCCGATCTTTGCGTGCGCAACCTGCAAGATTTTCATCAAGCCCTCAAACCGCAGCCTTTTCAACACCTTCCCGCTCCATTCGAATGATATCCAGCTTATAATATTTATTGACAGTTAGCCAGGATCGTGCTAGGCTTTTACATGAACTGGACGCCAGCCACCCGGGTCGGTTCCCACTCCGCGCCCATTTCCTTTCACACGATTCCTCTAAGTCCTTTCTTTGCCTGCCTGCCGTGGCAGGCCTGCCCGCCGGGGCGGGCCTCTCAGTTGTCCCGAGCGCAGTCGAGGGATACACAATTTTCACTTTGTGTTGTAAAGTGTGCCCCCGCAACCCCTTTTCTATCTCGCGCTTGCGTACTCTTTCATTTTCCGTATCCTGTAACCCCTGTATTTGCCACTCATACGAAAACTGCCGGGTGTGTACCAACAATTCCCATTCTGGAACTCGTCGGAGCGAACTTCCGTCACCTTGACGAGAATCCCGTCACTGCAAGTCCTTTAGAATGCGCATTTACAAACTGTGACGCCTGTACGTCTTTTAGAATGTGCTTTTACGAAAACTGCTGGGTGTCGTTGGTCTCTTTGAGTAGAGATCTCAAGTTTTTCTTGAACTTCCTATCGTTTGTTCGCGTCAGGAGTCGCTGGGGCTTCGGCCACCCCCACATGCTTGTCCGCGCCGCCGTAGTAAAACAAGAAGCGGTTGCCATGGCGGACCATGCCCTCCACGAAGACAACGTTGGGCACTTGGCCGACCTTCTCCCATTCTTTTTCCGGGGCGAAGATGGGGGCCTCGGACCGCGAGAGCAGTTGGCGGGGATCGTGGCGGTCGAAGACGGCAACGGCAGTGCGATAGACAAGCTTATCGTCGGCGCCGTTATAAATGAGCACGATGCCGCGCTCGGTCAGGATCGGCGAAGGGCCGGGTTCGACGACGCGCGAGTCAAACTTTCCCGCGCGGCGCGGAAGAACGGGCGTGGGCGTCGCTTCGGTCCAGTGAACGAGATCGCTGGAGTAGGAGAGCCCCATCTGGTCGGTCTTGTCGGCGGCCGTGCCGAGCCAGTACATCCAATATTTGCCGTCGATTTTTTCCGGGACGATGGCGCCGGACTTCGTCCAGGCGACATTCCAATTTCCCTTGTACGCGGGAAGGATCACTCCTTTGCGCTCCCAGTGAATCAAGTCGCGCGAAGTGGCGAGGCAGAGCTGCGCATCTTTTTTGTTGTAGCCGGTGTAAGTGACGTAATACGTGTCGCCGATTTTCTGCAGGCGTGGATCTTCGACACCGCCGTCTTTTTCATAGTCGGTTTCGGGGAAGAGCACCGGCTCCGGGCGGCGCGTGAAGTGGATACCATCGGTGCTTTCGGCGTAACCGAGACGCGAGGTGCCGGAAGCGTCCTGGGCGCGGTAGAGCATGACGAATTTTCCGTTGTGAAGGACCACGGCAGGGTTAAACGTTCCAGCGGATTCCCAGGTGGTGCCCTGCGGAGAAAGGATTGGCTCATTCGTTGCACGCTTCCATACGCCAAAAGGCAAATCCGTCGCCGGCGCGGCGAACGCGAGCGACGCAGCCAGGAGCAACAGCACAATGAGATTCTTGGGCTTTAGGACATGCATGATCAGCAACTCCTCACTTTGCGGGCTTGTTAGCCTTTTGCGGGTCGAATTGCATGGTGCGGACGATGCCTTCGCCTTCTTTGACGATGATCACCTGGTTCGGCTTGATGTCCTTCAAGGTTTCCACCAACCCGCTGGGCCAGCGAATCTCGAGCACGTCAACCCTGTCCGCTTTGCCGATGCCGAAGTGGACGCGGAGATCGTTCTGCGAAAAATATCCGCCGCCGCTGCGCACTTCGTCAATTTGCGCGTGCGGATTTTTTTCGCCGGCGAGATGCGTGACGCATTTGATGCGCGCACCGATGCCGCTGCGATTGGATTTTGTTCCGATGGCTTTGATCTTGATCCAATTGTTGCCGCTGCGTGAATCGCAGCGCAGCAGCTGGGGAAAATCGTTGACGGTGTTGACGACCACGTCGAGGTCGCCGTCGTTGTCGAAGTCGCCGAAGGCGCAGCCGCGCGCGGCGACGGGCACGGAGATTCCGGCCCCGGCATCATTGGAAACATCGTCGAAGCGCCCGTTACGCAGGTTTTTGTACAGCAGTTTGCGCTGCGGGTATCCGGCTTCGGTCTTCAGTTGCTCGACTTCGGGATAGACGTGGCCGTTGCACAGGAGGATGTCCGGCCAGCCGTCGTTGTCCATGTCGAAAAAGCCGCAGCCCCAGCCGAGATATTGCGTGTGTTTGCCGAGACCGCCCTGGTACGTGCTGTCCTCGAAATTCGCGCCGCCGAGATTGTGGTAGAGCGAGGGCGTATCTCCGGCGAAATTTGTTTTGACGAGATCAAGATTGCCATCGAGATCGTAATCGGCGGCGGAGATGCCCATGCCGGCCTGGGGCTTGCCGTCGGCGCTGAGTGCGCAGCCCGCTTCAAGGGCGACGTCGATAAACGTTCCGTTCTTTTTGTTTTGATACAGCGCGCTGGCGGTGGAGTCGTTGGCAACGTAAATGTCCGGCCAGCCATCGTTGTCGAGATCGGCGGTGAGCACGCCGAGGCCGAAGGTGCCGTTGGCCTTGAGGATGCCAGATTTTTCGCTGACGTCGGTGAAGGTGCCGTCGCCGTTGTTGTGATAGAGAATATTCTTGCCGCCGTTGAGTCCCGGCGGGCCGCAAGCGACCATGATGCCTTTGTAGAGGCAGGGACCGGATTCGGGAACCGGCGCGGTTTTCAGGTCGAGATCGATGTAGTTGGCGACGAAGAGATCGAGATGGCCGTCGCGATCGTAGTCCACGAAAGCGCAGCCGGTGTTCCAGCGCTTGCCGTTTCCGGCGACGCCGGCTTTTTCGCTGACGTCCGTGAAGGTGCCGTTGCCGTTGTTGTGGTAGAGAACGTTTTTTCCGAAGTAGGTAACGAAGAGATCGTCGAAGCCGTCGTTGTCGTAGTCGCCGACGCAAACGGCTTGCCCCCAGCCGGAATGGAGCAGGCCGGCCTTGGCGGTGACGTCCGTGAAAGTGCCGTCGCGATTGTTTTTGAAGAGATGTGAAGTGGGTTCCTGTCCGGCGGGGAAACCTTCGAGGCGCCAGCCGTTGACGAGAAAAATGTCGAGCCAGCCGTCGTGGTCGTAATCGTAGAAAGCGACGCCGCAGCCGGTCGTTTCGAGAAGGTACTTGTTCTTGTGCTCGCCGCCGTAAATGGTTTTGGCGTTCAGGCCGGATTCGCGCGCGACGTTAAGAAAGGAAACGCCGAGATCGTTCGCGGGAGCAGCACCAGCGGATTGTTGAGGAACTGCTCCCTGAGAAAGAGATTCCGACATCCACTTTTTCGGGAGCGCCAGGGCAAGCACTTTCTCGAGCGGGAGCACGAGCGCGGAGCGGCTGAGCGATTGGAGAAATACGCGGCGAGTGAAGGACAAAAGAACCGATACCTTTCCCTGCGAGCCCCGTGCTAGAATCCGGCGCTTTCTCTTATAGTAAGGCCAACGAGGCAATGCAAGCACGCGACGCAGCGGGGGCCACCAGAATGCACACCACGCCGGGAACGCCTGTTCGCTCGCAAAAACAATTCGAATGGATGCGGCTGAAATTTCTTGGTGCGTTCATCGTGGCCGCGGTGATCCTGGGAATCGGCGTCCCCGCCGGTTGGAGCCAGCAGATGCAGGAAAAGCCGCACAGTCTCCAGCTTTCGCGCGCGGTGCGCCCCTGGGAATTTTTGCCCGTTACGGGAACTCGCGCGGGCCTGCTGGGAAATGAATCCGGCCGGATGGAAGCGTGGGTGCACCCGCTGAAAATCTTTCGCGAATTTCATCTGAAATTTCATACCGAAGGACGAGACCTGGCGGCTGAGTCGCTGGCGAGGACGGTTACGGTGCGGCCGGAGTCCGCGACGATTCTTTATGCAGGAGACACGTTCACGGTGCGCGAAACCTTTTTCGTTCCCGTGCAGGAACAAGGAGCCGTGATTCTTCTCGAGGTGGAAACCGAGCAGCCCCTGGAAATCGAAGCATTTTTTCATCGCGACTTTCAATTGGAATGGCCGGCAGCGCTGGGCGCCACGTATCTGGATTGGAGTTCACAACAGCGCGCGTTTTATTTTGGCGAGGAGCAGAAGAAATTTTCGGCGCTGGTGGGCTCGCCGACAGCGGCGGAACCGCGTTCTGAATTTCAGACCAACTATTCCGAGAGGCAGGAGAGTTCGTTCCGGCTGGGCCCAACGGCAAAAGGAAAAGAGTCCAGGTTGATTGTCATTGCAGGCTCACTGGAGGGGCGCGCAGCAGCGGAGAAGACGTACCAGCATTTGACCGCCGACTACGCGAAGTTATTGAAAGATTCGGCGGAATACTATCGAACGTACCTGGGAAAAACCGTGAGCGTGAAACTGCCCGATGCGCAAATCCAGCAGGCGTACGATTGGGCTCGCGTGAGCATGCTGCAAGGAATGGTGACCAATCCTTCGCTGGGGACGGGGCTGGTGGCGGGTTACCGGACTTCAGGAGAAAGCCAGCGGCCGGGATTTGCCTCGTTCTGGACTTCCTTCGCGCTCAACGCCTCGGGAGATTTTTCCAATTCGCGCACGGCGCTGGAATTTATCAGCAAATTCCAGCGGGAGGACGGCAAAATCTCGCATGAGATTTCGCAGGGCGCCAGTTTTGTGAATTGGTTCAAGGATTATCCCTATCCGTACGCCTCCGCGGATGCGACTCCTCTGTACATCATCGCGGTGAATGACTACGTGGTGGAGAGCGGCGACTCGGCGTTTGCAAAGGAGAAGTGGGAGAGTCTCTGGAAAGCGTATGAGTTCCTGAAATCCACGTACGATGCGCGGGGATTGCCGCAGAATTTTGGCGTGGGGCACGGCTGGGTGGAAGGCGGGCCGCTTCTGCCGGTGAAGACGGAGTATTACCAGAGCGGGTTGGGTGCGGAATCGCTGCGGGCACTTGCGAATCTGGCGCGAGTGACGGGTCAGAAGGAGTTGAGCGAGGCGCTGGGGAAGGATTTTGAGAAGCAGCGGTCGCTGGTGAACGAAAACTTCTGGATCGCGGACAAGAAACGATTCGCGTTTGCCTTGGACAAAAACGACAAGAAAGTGGACGAGCCGAGCGTGCTGGCCACGGTGCCGATGTGGTTTGGCCTGCCCAGTGAGTCGGATGCGGTGCCGATGATCCAGCAACTGGCGGACTTCGATCATCAGACGGACTGGGGGATGCGGATCATTTCGAATCGCTCGCCGCTCTTCAGCGGCGGCGGGTATCACTACGGTTCAGTGTGGCCGCTGTTCACGGGATGGGCGTCGGTGGCGGAGTATCGGTATCACCAGACGTTTCCGGCGTACGCCAATTTGCGGGCCAACGCGCTGCTGGCGCTGGATGGCTCGCTGGGACACGTGACGGAAGTTCTCTCCGGGGATTATTACCAGCCGCTCTCGACGAGTTCGCCGCACCAGATTTGGTCCGCCGCGATGGTGGTGAGCCCGCTATTGCGGGGGATGTTTGGGCTCGAGACGGATGCAATCCATCACACTGTGAAATTGACGCCGCATGTTCCGGCGGATTGGGACCGATTCAGCATCGAAAACGTGCGACTCGGCAAAAACACATTGCTGATAAATTATTCGAAGACCGATGAGGGAATCGTGTTAGAGACCGGGATAACTTCAGGAAGCGAAGAGTGCACATTTGAATTTCGCCCGGCAATCAGCCTGCGAGCCAGAGTGCAAAAGGCGGATCTGAATGGCAAGCCGGTTCCTTTTCAAGTGGAAACGCGCGGAAGCGATCAGCACGTTGTGGTGAAGTTTCCGGTCGGCGCGGGTAAGCATTTCCTGCGAATCCAGCTGCTGAACGAATTTGGATTTAGCAATCATTCTGCTTTGCCAGAACTGGGAAGCGTGAGCAGCGGGCTGCGGGTACTTTCGGAGTCGTGGTCGGCATCGAGAGATCAACTGACGTTGGAGGTCTCTGGGGCCGCGGGCGGCGAATACGAACTGATCACTTGGGGTTTTTGGGAAATGGGAAAGTTGGAGGGGGCAGAGGGTGGGCATAGGCCTGGATGGTCAACAATCTGGATTCAGATACCGCCAAGCGAATTGGAGCAGTATCCCCACAAGAAGGTCGTAATTCATTTTTCAAGCACACGAGGCAAGAGCGAGAAAAGATAGTGAGGGAGAAAGAGCCGTGTTCAGGAAAACTTTTGTACTAGGCATATTGATTTTGTGCCTGAGCGTATGCGCTTCATGGGCTGGGGCGCAGCAACAGAAAGCGGTGGACGCGGAAGGGCACCCGTGGTGGCAGCATGCGGTGTTTTATGAGATTTATCCACGCAGTTTTGCGGACAGCAATAACGATGGGATTGGGGATCTCAACGGCATCACTTCGAAATTGGATTATCTGAAGGATCTCGGCGTGGACGCCATCTGGGTCACGCCGTGCTTCCCATCGCCGCAGGTGGATTTCGGATACGACGTCTCCGACTATGAGGCGATCGACCCGATGTACGGAACGATGAAAGATTTCGATCGATTGGTAGGCGAAGGGAAGAGGCGCAACGTTCGAGTCATTCTCGATTTTGTTGTGAATCACACTTCGGATCAGCACAAGTGGTTTCAGGAGTCGAAGTCGTCAAAAACTTCCGAGCATCGCGACTGGTTCATCTGGCGCGACGGCAAAGGTCCGGGGCAGCCGCCTAATAATTGGCTTTCCACGTTCGGCCTGTCCGCGTGGAAGCTCGATCCGAAGACGAATCAGTATTACTACCACTATTTTTATCCCGAGCAGCCGGACTTGAACTGGCGCAATCCGGCAGTGGAAAAGGCTATGCTGGACGTGACGCGCTTCTGGTACAAGCGCGGCGTTTCCGGATTCCGCCTGGATGCCGTGGATACGCTATTCGAAGATCCGAAGCTCACGGACAATCCAGTCTTGCCGGGCACCGATAAATTCGGGCGGCCGAACATGGACGAGAAGTACGACAAGAAGCTGCCGGAAGTGCATGACGTGATGCGCAAATTGCGCGGAGCCGCGGACGAGTATGGTTCCGTGCTGATCGGGGAGACCTGGACGAGCAACGTCTCGGAACTGAAGGATTATTACGGCGCGAACAACGATGAGCTACAGTTGCCGATGGACCTGATGATGACGGGATTCAGGGGACTCCACGCGGATGAATACCGGAAGCATATTGCCGCCGTGAACGCCGCAGGACACTGGCCCGTCTATGTCATCTCCAATCACGACATTGTGCGTTCCTACACGCGCTATGCCGACGGCACGCACAATGACGACATCGCCAAGATGATGGCGGCACTGTACCTGACGCTGCGCGGCACTGCGGTCATGTATTACGGCGAAGAGATAGGGATGGAGAACAACGACCCGAAGAGCAAAGACGAAGTGCAAGACCCCATCGGGAAGCTGGGATGGCCGCTGGAAAAAGGCCGGGACGGCGAGCGTACCCCAATGCAATGGACCGATGGCCAGAACGCTGGATTCAGCAAAGCCAAACCGTGGTTGCCCGTTCCGCCGAGCGCCAAAACCCACAACGTCGCAAGTGAAATGAAAGATCAAAATTCCGTGCTCAGCTTTTACCGGCAATTGCTGGCGATGCGCCACAAGGAACCAGCGCTGCTTGAAGGGGATTACCTTGCCCTCAACGAAAACGACCCGAATGTGCTGACCTACGTCCGCCGCTATAAGGATGAAGCCATCCTCGTGGTTCTGAATATGTCGGGGACGGATCAGAAGGTGGGACTCGATCTTTCGCCACTTGGCTTTGCCGCGCCGAAGCTCAGCGTATTGCTGACCAGTTTTCACAAGCCGCTACCCGGGATGGCCGCGGAACTGCCGATGGAGCCTTACTCTGCATTCATCGCGAAGATAACGAAATAGACGGGGGGCTGGCCGCAGGAGTAAGCTGCGCTTATGCCACGTCGTGCGCGGATTTTCTATTGCAGGGATCCTCACGTTTTGCGGCGCCTCTCTATGGCTTCACTAGCGATGACTGCTGCCCTGGTTCTTTTTGTTCTTAGTTTTCCGATGGCTGCGGGGCAGCAAGCTCTCGACCTCGGTGGCTCGCCCAAGGATCCGCTCAAGCAAACTCCCGGCAAGGTCGTTGTGCTGGTTTTCGTTCGAACGGATTGTCCGATTTCGAATCGTTATGCTCCGCTCCTTCAGGAAATGAGCGTGAAATACGGAAGCGAGGCCGCTTTTTGGCTGGTCTTTCCAGACAAAAACGAATCGCCGGAAAGCATTCGTTCCTACTTGCAGGAATTCAACTACAAGTTGCCGGCTTTGCGCGATAGGGAGCATTCCCTGGTGAAGAAGAGCGGCGCGAAGGTGACTCCTGAAGCCGCGGTCTTCAATTCGAAGCGTGCTCTCGTCTATCACGGGCGGATCGACGACCTCTATCGGGAGTTTGGCAAAGCGCGTCGCGCGGCGACGACACATGAATTGGCCGATGCCATAGAAGCCGCGAGCAAAGGTGTGGCCCCCCCGTCAGCCGCTGCGGAGGGCGTTGGCTGTTTCATCTCCGACCTCAAATGACACGCTCGGTACAAGCTCTTGGCGCGAGCATGTTTTTCTTTTTTCTGGCAATTGCTCTGGTCTTGCAGAGTCATCCGGCTCCCAAACCACAGAACCAAATTCCTGCAGCGAATCAGCAAGTCACTTTCAACCGTGATATCGCGCCCATTCTCTTTCGCAATTGCACGGGCTGCCATCGGCCGGGCGAAGCGGGACCATTCCCGCTGCTCACCTATAAAGATGCAAAGTCTCATGCCAGGCAGATTGCCGCGGTAACACAGACCAAATTTATGCCGCCGTGGCTGCCGGAGCCCGGCGAATTCAAGTTTGCCGATGAGCTTCATCTCACGGACCAGCAAATTGCGCTGATCGCGAAATGGGTCGAAGGCGGCGCGATGGAAGGCGCAGCTTCCGACCTGCCACCCGCGCCCAATTTTGTGGAAGGCTGGCAGATTGGCAAGCCCGATTTGATCATCAAGGCTGAGAAGCCCTACTTGCTTCCGGCCAAGGGAACCGATCAGTACTGGAATTTTATTTTCCACACGCCCGTGAATCAGACGCGCTGGCTGAAGGCCATGGAGATCCGTCCCGGCGACAAGCACGTGGTCCATCACGCGAATGTTCTGGTGGACCGCACGCAGTCGGCTCGCTTGCAAGAGTCCTCACCCGGCGCGGGGTTCGCGGGGATGGAAATCAAAATCGAGTCGGAAGCCTTCG
>Ga0209056_10004015_pt1 | contig 15539 bp, 16 predicted proteins | sample GraSoiAngelo_114_FD_185876 | JGI IMG/M metagenome (GOLD analysis project Ga0209056, IMG submission 185876) | Grasslands soil microbial communities from the Angelo Coastal Reserve, California, USA - 14_0903_13_40cm (SPAdes) (version 2) | ecosystem: Environmental > Terrestrial > Soil > Grasslands... | reverse complement strand
CCGCGACCATCTTCTTCAACGCGAAACGGACCTACAAGACCATCTCCGATGACGCCTGGCGCTTCGCGAACGGCCTTCGCCGACTCGGCGTGAAGGCGGGCGACCGTGTCGCGCTGGTCCTACCGAACACACCGCAGTTCGTGGTCTCGTTCTACGGCGCGCTCCGCGCGGGGGCGGTCGTCGTCTGCTGTAACCCGCGCTACACCGTGCCCGAGCTCCAGCACCAGCTCGCGGACGCGGGCGCGACCGTCGTGGTCGCCCTCTCGCGGTTCTATCCGCTCGTGAAGGCGGCGCGCGCCGGCACGGCGGTCGAGCACGTCATCGTGACGAACATCAAGGAGGAGATGCCGCCCGTCCTGCGGCTCCTCTTCACCATCGCGAAGGAGCGCAAGGACGGGCATCGCCAGCCCTTCGCCGCCGACGCCGGCGCGGTCGCGTTCCGCGACGTGCTTTCGGCGCCGGTCGAGCAGTTCGACGCGGGCACGCGCTCGGACGATCTCGCGCTCCTCCAGTACACCGGCGGCACCACCGGCGTTTCGAAGGGCGCGATGCTCTCGCACCGCGCGCTCGTGGCGAACACGCTGCAGTCGCGGGCCTGGTTCACGAACATGCGCGACGGCGAGGGCGCGGTCATGGCGGTGATGCCGTTCTTCCACGTGTACGGGCTGACCGTCATCATGAGTCTCGCGGTCCAGGCCGCGGCCGGCATGGTCCTCGAGCCGCAGCTCGAGCTCGAGCACATGCTGAAGGACATCCAGCGTCATCGGCCGCGGGTCTTCTCGGGCGCGCCGATCATCTACAACGCGATCAACAACTCGCCGCTCACAAAGAAGTACGACCTGCGCTCGATCGAAGCGTGCATCTCCGGCTCGGCACCGCTGCTCGTCGAGACGCACCGCAAGTTCGTCGAGCTGACCGGCGCGAAGCTCGTCGAGGGCTACGGCCTCACCGAGGCCGCGCCCGTGACGCATTGCAACCCGCTGTTCGGTGAGGGCAAGCAGAAGGTCGGGAGCATCGGCGTGCCGTTCCCCGACGTCGAGGCGAAGGTCGTCGATCTCGACACCGGCGACCGTGAGATGCCGATCGGCGAGCCGGGGGAGCTCGTCCTGCGCGGGCCGCAGCTCATGGACGGCTACTACCACCAGCCCGAGGAGACGGCGCAGGCGCTCCGCGGGGGCTGGCTGTACACCGGCGACATCGCGACGGTCGACGCCGACGGTTACTTCGCGATCGTCGATCGCAAGAAGGAGATGATCATCGTCTCCGGGTTCAAGGTGTATCCCCGCGACGTCGAGGAGGTTCTCGTCACGCACCCCGCGGTCATGGACGCGGCGGCCATCGGCATCCCGCATCCGAACAAGGGCGAGGAAGTGAAGGCGTTCGTCGTCCTGAAGCCAGGGGCCACGGCCACAGCCGACGAGATCATCGCGCACTGCCGGAAAACGCTGGCGGACTTCAAGGTCCCGCGGCAGCTCGAGTTCCGCGCGTCGCTCCCGCACACGCTCATCGGCAAGACGCTGCGCAAGGAGCTCGCAGCGGAAGAGAAAGCGAAGCGCACGACCGCCGTCCCGGCGTGAGCGTCGGCGAGCGCGAGCGCGCGACGCTGGCGCGCGTCGTCGAGACGTTCTGTCCCGGCGCGCCGTCACGGGCGGTCGCCGACACGATCGTCGCCGAGCTCGAAGCGGTCGATCGGCCAAAGCTCGTCGCCGATCTCGTGCTCTTCCTGCGCGTCATCGAGCGGCGGACCGCGAACCTCGTGCTCGCCGGGCGGCCGCGGCCGTTCAGCGCGATGACGCGGCACGAGCGCGAGAGCTACCTGATCTCGTGGGGGGAGAGCGCGCTGCCGCCGCGCCGCGCGGCCTTCCAGGCGGCGAAGCGACTCTCGCTCTTCGTCGCGTATTCGCGGTCCGACGGCGCCGCCAACCCGCTCTGGGCGGGCACCGGCTACGCGCCGCCCGCGCTCGACCCGCCCGCCCAGCCCATGCTGAGCGCACGAGCCGTCAGCGCCGGCGAGGTCATCGCCGCTGACGCGGTCGTCGTCGGGTCGGGAGCCGGTGGCGGCGTCGCCGCCGCCGAGCTCGCGGCGGCGGGGCGACACGTCCTCGTGCTCGAGCAGGGCGCGCTCGCGACCGAGGACGAGTTCGAGGGGCGCGAGGACCGCGGCGCCGCCGGCCTGTTCTGGGATCGCCAGCTCCTCACCACCGAGGACCTCGCGATCAGCGTCTTCGCCGGCCGCACGGTGGGCGGCGGGACGGTCGTGAACTGGAACACCTCGCTCCGCCTTCCCGAGGACGTGCGCGAGGAGTGGACGCGGGCGGGCCTCGACGGCATGGGCTCGGCTCTCGACGAGCACTACGACGCGGTGGAGTCGCGCCTCGACATCGACACCGAGGAAAGCGAGCGCAATGCGCAGAACGCGGTGCTCGCCGAGGGTCTCGACGCGCTCGGGATCCCCTGGCGCGTCATCCCGCGCAACGTCGCGGGCTGCGGCGACTGCGGGCACTGCGGGTACGGATGCCGGCGCGGCGCGAAGCAGTCGACGATGCGCACGTATCTCGCCGACGCGCTCGCTGCCACGCGGACCGGATCGCGGTCGCCCACGGGGCCGCCGCCGGCGTCGAGGCGACGTGCGCCGACGGCTCGCGCATCACCGTGCGCGCGCCGCTCGTGGTCCTCGCGGGCGGCGCCATCGGGACGCCCGCGCTCCTCCTCCGCTCGGGCCTTGGTGGACCGCAGGTCGGGCGCTCCCTCCACCTCCACCCCGTTCCCGCGGTGCTCGGCCTCTACGAGCGACCCATCCGGACCTGGTCGGGCGTGCCGCAGTCGGTCGTGAGCGACGCGTTCGCGCGGATCGAGGGCGGCTACGGCTTCCGCCTCGAGGTGCCCGCCGCGCTCCCCGGTGTCCTCGCCGCGGCCTTGCCGTGGCGCTCGGCGGCGCAGCATCGCTCGCTCATGGAGGAGCTCGCCCACGTCGCGGTATTCATCCCCATCGTCCGTGACCGCGAGGCCGGCCGCGTCGTCATCGATCGCGCGGGCAAAGCGGTCTTGCGCTACCGCGTGAGCGGACTGACGGCGCGCCTCTGCACTCGCGCGATCGTCGAGGCCGCGTGCCTCCACCTCGGCGCGGGCGCGCGCGAGGCGATCACGCTCCATACCGACCCGCTCCACGTGCGGCAGGGCGACGACCTCCAGGCCTTCGCGCGCGCGGTCGAGCGGCGTGGCGTGGGGCCCAATCGTGTCGGCATGTTCAGCGCCCATCAGATGAGCAGCGCGCGGATGGGCGCGGACCCGCGGCGCAGCGTCGCCGACCCCGACGGCTGGGTGCGCGGGATCCGCGGGTTGGCCGTCGCGGATGCCGCCGCGTTCCCGAGCGCGTCGGGCGTGAACCCGATGCTCACCGTCATGGCGCTCGCGCGCCGCAACGTCGGGCGTATGCTGTCTCGCGGATGAGGAAGGCAGCCCTCGCTTGTCTGGCCAGCCTGCTGCTCGCCGCCTGCGGTGGCGGCGGTGGCGGGTCGGGCGGCGCGGGCGCGGGTGGAGCCGGCGGCGACGGGAGGCCCGCGAGCGCGTCGACGCCGACGAGCGCGCCGGCGGGCGGGGCGACGACCGCGCCGACCGTCGCGGCCGCGGGCGGTCCGGCGCTGCGCGACATCGCGACGCGCTCGAACGCGGCGCCCTTCAAGGTGAGCTACAAGTTCTCGACGAACGCCGGCGGCCAGGCCGTCGATGTCACGCAGACCTGGTACCAGAGCGGCAGCCGGTTCCGCATGGACCTCACGACGCCGCAGGCGGGCGGCGGCGGGACCTTCTCGTTCTTCTCGCTGCCCGAGGGGTCGTTCTCCTGCGGCACGTTCGGTGGCGCCGGCGCGCAGTGCACGTCGTTCCCGGCGGCGCAGGCCGGCGCGACCTCCGCGCCAACGCCGACCGATACGGCGCCGCCTTCACCGGGACGCGGCAGGTCGCCGGCGTGACCGGACAGTGCTTCAGCTTCAACACGGCCGCCGCCGGCTTCCAGCGCGGCACGGCCTGCTATTCGTCGAACGGGATCCCGCTCTACATGCAGTTCGATGTGGCGGGCGGGAGCTTCACGATGGAGGCGACCTCGGTCGGCACGCCGACCGACGCGGACTTCCGGCTTCCGGCTACGCCCCGATAGCGGCGAGCTCGCGCGAGCCCGCGCTCGCGGTGAGGACGAAGCGATCCGTGCAGATCCCCTCGAGCGTGTTGTAGGTCACGCGCACGACGACGTTGACGTCCTCGTCGCGGCTGCCCGGCAGGAGCACCTTCGCGTTCCAGGTGACGGAGAGATCGATGAGCATGCCGTTACTGTCGCGGCGCGTGATCGAGCCTCCATCGGCCGGTAAGGGGAAGTGCGCTCCCCCGGGCGGGGGTGAAGTGTCGAGGGGGCTTGGGGTCGAAGGAGGCTTGCGGTCGAAGGGGGCTCTGCCCCCCTCGAACCCCCCCGGCCGTCTAAAGTCGGCCATGTGCTCGAGCCCGACGCAGTGATCGTCCCCGCGGGCGACGCACTGCTCGGCGAGCCGCTCCGCACCGAGCACGTCAACGTCTTCGCGATCTCCCGCCACCCGGTCAGCGTGTCCGAGTACGCCGTGTTCCTCGACGACACCAAGCACGCTCTGCCCGTGAACTGGGCTACACAGCGGCGGCGCCCGGACGGAGCGGTCGAGGGCATCACCTGGGCGGACGCGGTGACGTACTGCCGCTGGCTCACCCTCCGCCTCGGCCGCACCTACCGGCTGCCGGACGAACGCGAGTGGGAAAAGGCCGCGCGCGCCGGCGTCCTCGCCGCGCTCGACGCGCGCCGCGAATGGACGAACACCTGGGCCCCGAGTGGCCGTGTTCTCCGGGGAGGCCCCGACCTGGCCACGCGCGCCTACGCGAGCGACGACCCGCGCGGCGTCGGGTTCCGCGTGGTGCACAGCATGACCGGCCGCTAGTGCGAGTTGCCTCGGGGGCCGGGGGGCAGCGCCCCCCGACGCTGACCATCGTCGCGAGCGGCAACGGAGCGAGCGCGCTCCCCGTCGGGATGCGCCTCCTCCGCCGCGGGGGCAACGCGCTCGACGCCGTCGAGGCCTGCGCACGCATCGTCGAGGCGGATCCGACGGACACGAGCGTCGGCCGCGGCGGCAAGCCGAACGTCCTGGGCATCGTCGAGCTGGACGCCTCGATCGTCGACGGGACGACGCATCGCGTCGGGGCGGTCGCGGCGCTCGTGGGGTACCTGTACCCGATCACCATCGCGCGCGCCGTGATGGAGCGCACGCCGCATGTGATGCTCGTCGGCGCGGGCGCCGCACGCTTCGCGCGCGAGATCGGCGCTGCGAAGGCGCAGAACCTCACCGCGTCGACGCGCGAGCTCTGGGTCGAGCGACTACGGAAGGCGCACGAGACGCCGGCGAGCGTCCGCCGTCGCGCGAGGCTCCTGCCGGTCGTGCGGAAGACCGTGCGTGAAGAGCGCGGCACGGTGAACTTCCTGGCGATCGACGGCGCTGGTCACATCGCGTCGGCGGTGACGACGAGCGGCTGGGCGTACAAGTACCCCGGCCGGGTCGGCGACTCGCCGATCGTCGGCGCGGGCAACTACTGCGACACGCGGTACGGCGCGGCGGCATGCACGGGGTTCGGCGAGCTCGCCATCCGCAACGTCACCGCGAAGACGGCCGTCGACCGGCTCGCGAAAGGGATCGCGCCGGTCGAAGTCGCTCGCCTGGCGGTCGCCGACGCGAACGTGCTCGACGACGCGGCATTCAACATCGTCGTCCTCGCCGCCGACGGGACACACGCGTCGGCGACGAACCGCGAGGGCCGCCGCTACTGCTTCATGACCGCAGACATGGAGGAGCCGGTCACGACGGCGCGCGAGGTCGTGCGTTAGGACGCCGCGACCAGGGCGATCGCCTCCCTCGTCTCCGGCCAGTGCAGGATCGCGAGGGCCTCCTCCAGCGTGCACCAGCGATACTCGTCGTGCTCCTCGTTGAGCACGGGCTCCCACTCTGGCGGCGCGTCGATCGCGAAGCTCTCGATCGTGATCTGCTCTATCCCTGGGCCGTACTCGTGCCGCGTGGCCTCGGGCACGAGGTAGCCCTGGGTCATGCCGACGTGGCGGAGCAGGGCGTTCGGGCCGAGCCCCGTCTCCTCATGGAGCTCGCGCGCGGCCGCCTCGGCGAACGTCTCGCCCTCCTCCACGACGCCGGCGACGATGTGCCAGTAACGATCGTGGGCGCGATGGAGGACGAGGAACCGGCCGCCGCGACGGACGAAGACGCCGGTCTCGCGCGCCGTCCGCACGCGCGAAGGCTAAAGCGCGGCGACCGCCGCCTGCATCTTCGCGGTCGCGTCGGTCGGGCTCGTGCCAGCGGAGAAGTAGAGCGGGTCACCGAACACGACTTCGACGTCGCCGCGCCACCCGTTCGAGCGCGAGCGCTCCCATTTCCGGTACCGGCGATCGAGGAGCGACACCTTGTTGATCTTCAGCTTCATCGGCACGACCGGGCTCGCGCCCTCGACCGCGATGAGCCCGGCGCCGGACTTGAACGGCTGGGTCGGGCCCCCCACGGTGAGCTTCCCCTCGGGATAGATGAGGATGGAGAAGTTGCGGTCGAGCCGGGCTCCGAGAAGCTCGAGGCTCCTGCGGATCGCGCCCTCGCGGGCGAGCGGGAACGCGTTCGCGAAGACCGACGAGAAGAAGCCATTCAGCTTGTTGCCGAAGACGTCGTCGGCCGCGGCGGCGATGGCGAGCTGCCAGCGCCACTTCAGCGGGATCGCCATGAGGATGATCCCGTTGTCCCATTGCAGGCAGTGGTTCGGCGTGAACAGGACCGGGCCGCGCAGCCCCCGGAGCTTCTCCGCGCCCGTGATCTTGACGTCGTAGAAGGTGTGGACGAGCGGATAGAGCAGCGTCTGCTGGAGGAGCAGCCCGAAGCTCCGCACGAGCGGGCTGAGCGGCCAGCCGTAGATGCCGGTATCGCGCTTGGTGTCGCGCGCCGCGGCGACCATGCGCTCGAGGTCATCGACCGTCGCATTCGGATCGAGCGCCGCGTCGTCGATGTACGACCCGAGCTCCTCCTCGATCGCGCCGAGCAGGTCGACACGGCCAAGCGAGTCGAGGCCGAGGTCGGCCGAGAGCTGGGCGTGCGGCTCGATGCGGTCAGGCGGGACGTTTGCGACCTGCACGATGAGCTTTTCGACATCGGTCAGCTCACGTGTCCCGCCTGAGGCCTGGGTGGCCGGGGGAGCTTTGCCCCCCCGACTGATCGCGAGCACGCGCTCGGTGACTTCGCGCTTCTTCACCTTCTGCGTCGGCGTCGTCGGGAACTCCGCATCCGGCCAGACGGTCCAGCCACGGATCTGCTGGCTCCCCGAGAGCTTGCGGTTGGTCTCGCGCACGATCTGCTCGACGACGGCCGGATCCTTCGGTTCGAGGAAGATGGCGTGCACGTGCACAGGCTCGCCCTCCGGCTCGAGACCGATCACCGTTGCGAGCTCCGGGCGCTGCGGCGTCGCGAGCGCGGCGATCGCCGGATGCGCGGCGAGGATGTTCTCGATGTCCTCCGGATAGACCTTGAGGCCGTCGGGGAGCGCGATCATGTCCTTCTTCCGGCCGTGCAGCCAGAGGAAGCCGTCCTCGTCGAACTTCCCGAGGTCGCCGGTGTGGAACCAGCCGTCGGCGTCGAGCGCCGCGCGTGTCGCCGCTTCGTTCTCCCAGTAGCCCTTGAAGATGTTCGGTCCGTGCGCGATGACCTCGCCGTCCTCGGCGATCCTCACCTCGACCCCGGGAAGCGGGACGCCGACCGATCCGAGACGGTTCCGGTCCAGTCGGTTGAACGTGAGGGCCGGGGAGCACTCGGAGAGCCCGTAGCCTTGGAGGATCTCGACGCCGAGCTCGCGCCAGGCCTCGCCGAGCGCGGGGTCGAGGGCGGAGCCGCCCGAGACGATGTAGCGGAACTCGCCTCCGAACTGCGAGTGGACCTGGAAGAAGAGCATTCGGCGAAGCGCCATCGGGAGCCCTCGCGCGATCCGGCGCAGCCGCGCGAAGAGCTCGCCCTTCCCGTCCTGCTCGGCCTTGCGTTCGATCGCGAGGAAGAGCGAGCGCACGACCGCGGGGGTGATGAGGATCATGGAGACCTGCCGCTCGCGGAACGTCCGGCGCACCACCGAGGGCTGGCGGCTTGTCGGGTACACGACCGACGCGCCCGCGATGAGCAGGCACCAGAACCCCGCCATCTGCTCGAACATGTGCGAGAGCGGGATGAACGAGAGCAGCCGCTGATGCGGGCCGATGGGGAAGATCTGCGTCGCGGCGAGCGAGTTCGAGAGGATGTTCCGGTGCGTGAGCATCGTCCCCTTCGGGTCGCCGGTCGTCCCTGAGGTGAACACGACCTCGGCGAGGTCGTCCGGGCTCACGGCGGCCTTGGGCAGTGGCTGCTTCGCGCGGGCCTGATCGCACAGGAGCTCCATCTCGAAGAGCGGGAGCTCCAGGGGTAGCGCACGCAGCTTGGTCTGCTGCGAGACGACGATCGCGCTCGCGCGCGTGCGCCGCGCGATCGTTTCGATGAACTCCGACGTCGAGTTCACGTCGAGCGGAACGACGACCGCGCCGACGCGTAGCGCTGCGAGCATCGCAATGCCGTACTCGGGCCGGTTGACGCCGAAAGCGATCACGCGGTCGCCCTTCTTGATGCCGGCCTCCGCCAAGACGCGCGCCACGCGGGGGACGACGTCCGCCAGGTCGCGGAAGCTCCACGTCCGCGTGCGGAAGCCCGGCTTGATCATGAGCGCGGTCTTCGCGCCGAAGGCCGTCGCGGAGGCCTCGAGGACGTCGTTCAGGGTTTCCACGGTCAGCTCGCCAGCTGGCGCAGCGCGTCGCGCGCCTGCTCTCGGCACGGTGGGTAGTGGGAGAAGAGGATCGTGTCGACGTCGAGCTCGGCGAGGCGGCCGATGGAGCGTCGCGCGAGGCTCATGTCGTCGGTGAAGAAGTAGTTCGGAAGCGTCACGTGGCCCCGCGCACGCTGGAGGAGATCACCGACGATGACGAAGCGGCGCGAGGGGGAGTGCAGGCAGACGCTGCCCGGGGTGTGACCCGGCGTGTGGACGACCCGGAGGCCGTCGAGGACCGGGAGCACGTCGCCGTCGGCGAGCGGCCTGGGATCCGTGGGCGGACGCGTAAGGAACGCGACGATCGGCCCGGGCGACGGGTTCGAGATCACGTCACGCAGCTTGATCCGCAGCCGCTCGTTGTCGGCCGGATGGAGGAACACCTGCGCGCCCGACGCCGCGGCGATCTCATGCGCGCCGCCGATGTGGTCGGGGTGTCCGTGCGTGCACACGATCCGCGTGAGCTCGTCCATCCGCCGTCCGAGGCGGCGCAGATACGACGCGACGATCCGCCCGGACCCCCGGTGCCCCGCGTCGATCAACGTGAGCTCGTCCTCGACGATCAGGTACGCCTGGGCGCCGCGGAGCCGGAGGACGTGGACGTTCGGCAGGACCTCCACCCCTAGAAGCTGAGCACCTTTTCCGATTCCATCGTCATCTTCACGAGATCGGGCGGAGTGATGAAGGACGCCCCCGCCGGCGCCATCTCCTTCGAGACCCCACGGGCCTCTGCGCAGCCCTTTCAGATGTAAAAGGTGATCCCGCGCTCGATCGACGAGCGCACGAGGTCGGCGAGCGGCGGGATGCCGATCCCGCGCACCTTCGCCTGGACCTCCGGCTTCATGAGCTCGACGGCGTCGCCGGCGAGAGCGATCCCGCAGCTGACCCCGGAGGTGCCCGCTCCGTTGGCCGCGATGTGGAACGGGACGCTCGCGGTCGTCGCGTTGTCCGGCCCCTGGCTCGTCACGATGAGCAGCTTCAACATTCGCACCCTCCCCGTCCTCGCATGCTAGGCCGCCCGAAAAGTGGCCTGGCACACGGTCAGGCCACGAACGTGCGCCACAGAAGGTTCGCCACGCTCCCCACGAGCAGGAGCACGATGACCTGCCGGAAGCGCACCGGGTCGAGGCGTCCGCGGAGGGCCATGCCGGCCATGAGGGCGAGGAGCATGGGCACAAGCGCGATGACCCCGAGCGTGACGAGCTCCGGCGTGAAGAGGCCGAGCGCCCAGTACGAGAGCACCTGCACGGTCGAGCTCAGCTGGAAGACGGTCGCCAGCGTGATGACGTAGTCACGCGGCGCAAGGCGCAGCGCGTGAAAGTACGACCCGACGATCGGGCTCGAGATCGACGTCGTCCCCTGCATCACGCCGCCGGCGAAGCCCACGATCGGCGTGAGGATCTTCGCGCGCCGCGCCCCCGGCTCGCCGACGATGCGCTCGCCCCGGAGGAGGAAGGCCGCGACCATCGCCGTGATGAGGATCGCGAACGTCCGCTGATCGAGGCCCGCGAGAAGGAACGCGCCGAGGACCGTGCCGAGCGCGTTCGCGACGACGAGCGGGAGGAGCGAGCGCAGGAGACCGAGCGCGCGCCAGCCCTGGAGCACGAGGAGCGTGTTCGCGACGACGATCGGGATCGTGATGATGACGACCGCCTGCTTCGGGCCGAACACGCCCGCCAGGATCGGCGTCGCGATGAGCGGGAGGCCCATCGCCGTCGCGCCCTTCGCGAGACCGGCCACGCCGAGCCCCGCGACGAGCGTCAGGAGCTGGAGCGGGCCCAATCGCGCTCGCCGACGAGCGCCTTCCAGTCGATCGCGTGGAGCCGATCGCTCGCGATGTAACGGCGGCCTTCCTTCGCGAGCTCGCGCCCGTCGACGCGGACGATGTCGGCCGTGTGATCGAACCCGCTCCCGTGCACGAGGGCCGACCCGACGCCGTACACGTCGACAGGGACGCCGAGCTGCTCGAACCGACGGATCTTCTCCGCGTCGAACCCGCCCGACGCGACGATCCTGACGTGCGGGTAGCCGTGGCGGTCGAGTGCCGTGCGCAGGAGCTCGACGAGCCCTGGCGTCACGCCCCGGATGTCGCCAGGCGCATGGCCGCCGCGCGACTCGATCTCGCGAAGGATCGAGCGGTCGATCATCGACTCGCTCGTGTCGACGCGGACGCCCCACAGCCGACCGCCGAGTGCGTGCGCGACCCCGAGGGACGTGTTCACGACGTCGTTGCTGAAGTCGACGAGGCTCGTGACGTTCACGTGCCCCTCGGGCGTGCCTTTTGCGGTGAGGTGTCCGATGGCATCCGGCGCGCGGTTGATGTACTCGTCGAACTTGAGCGTCGCGACCGTGGTATCGCCGCCATACACGGCGATCAGCGCGTGTGGCACCGTGCCGAGACCTGTCGAGCCCCACCACTCGCCTTGCTCGTCGGTAGAGACGCCGATCGCGCCGCCGACGTATGCGGCATACCCCGCGCCGGCCTGCGCCTCGTGGACCTGATGGCGCGCGCCGAACATGATCACCGGCTTGCCGTTCGCCGCCGCGACGACGTCTCGCGTGTTCGTCGCGACGCGGGTGCCTTCGGCGAGCGCGCCGAGGTAAAGCGTCTCGAGATGCGCGAACGCCGCGTACTCGCCCTCGATGTGCATGACCGGCTCGCCCGGCGAAGCGATCTCACCGTCGCAGAGCGATTCGACGGCGAGCTCACGCCAGCCCGGCTCCCAGAGCGAGGCGAGCTCGCGCGAGATGTCGAACACCTCGCGGGCGATGGGCGCGTAGGCGTCCCAGTCAAGAGCGGGGAGCGCGGTCCACGCGCCGTAGAGGCGCCGCTCGGCGTCGAGGTAGCGCTCGAAAAGCGCTTCTGAGCGCGCGCGGTCGCGGTAGCGGCCCGCGCCGACGCGGAGGAACGCGAGCGTCTGGTCGGTGCCGACGATCACGGCGTCCGGGTGCTTCTGGAAGACCTGCATCGTGACGCGATCGCGGCGCTCGTCGCGCTCGAGGATGAGCTTGGTACGCGCGAAGTAGATGTCGCTCTTGTAGCCCGCGCGGATCTTCTCGATCGGCAGGCGGAAGACGTGCGGCCCCAGGCGCTCGGTGACGATCACGGCGTCACCACATGCTCATGAGCATGCCGCCGTCCACCTGGAGCGAGACACCGTTGATGTAGCTCGCCTTCGGCGAGGCGATGAAGACCACGGCCGCGGCGTACTCCTCGGGCCTGCCGTACCGGCCCATCGGGATGACCTGCTCCTCGTAGCGCTTGCGGACGGCGTCGGGCGTGGTGCCCTGACGCTTCGCGGTGTCGGTGTCGAGCTGGATGAGCCGGTCCGTCGCGATGCGCCCCGGCTGCACCGCGTTCACGCGGATCCCTTCCTTCGCCAGGTCCGCCGAGATCGTCTTCAGCATGCCGTGCACCGACGCGCGGATCGCGTTCGAGAGGATGAGGTTGAGGTACTGCGTCGGCTGGCGGACCGAGGTCGAGGTCGAGTACACGATCGAGCCGCCCCGCTGTTTGCGCATGATCGGGAGCGCGAGCCGCGTGAGGCGCACCGCCGAGAAGAGCGTGAGGTCGACGGCCTTCTGCCAGGCGGCGTCGTCGAGGTCGTCGAACCGTCCCGGGGGCGGGCCGCCGGCGTTCACGATGAGGATGTCGACCGTCCGGTACTTCGCGACGGCGGTCTGCACGAACGACTCGCAGCCTTCTCTGGTCGCCAGATCGGCCGCGATCGGCAGGACGTCGCCCTTCGTCTTGCGGACGATTTCCTCAGCGGCCGCGGTGATGGCGCCCTCCTCGCGGCTGCACATCGCGACCTTCGCGCCCTCGCGCGCGAACTCCTCCGCGATCGCGCGGCCGAGGCCCTTGCTCGCGGCGGCGACGAGCGCGATCTTGCCCGAGAGGCCGAGGTCCATCGCGAATAGAGTGCCACCGATGCCTCGATCGAGGCGGCGCCGGGCTTAGAGGACCTTCGCGAGGACGAGCATGACGACGAGCGCGGCGAGCGCGAGGCGGTAGAAGACGAAGACGGTGAGCGGGTGGCCGCGCAGGAAGCTCATCATGAACGCGATCGCGATCCAGCCGCAGACGAACGACGTGGCGAACCCGATGACCGCGAGCTGCGGGACCGTGAGGAGCTCGGCGGCGGTCCGCGAGTCCACGAGGGTCTTGACTCCGGCCCCAACGATGACCGGGGTCGCGAGCAGGAAGCTGAACCGCGTCGCCTCGAAGCGATGGAGGTCGCGCGTGAGGCCGGCCGAGATCGTGATCCCCGACCGCGAGATGCCGGGCACGAGCGCGATCGCCTGCGCGATCCCCATGAAGAGCGCGTCGCGCAGGCCAAGCTCGCCGATCCACCGGCGTTGATGCGCCATCCGCTCCGCCACGATGAAGATGACGGATCCGATCACGAGCCCGAGAACGATGACGATCGGCCTTCGCAGCTCGCGCTCGATCCACGACTCGAAGAGCACGCCCGCGAGCGCGGCGGGAAGCGTCCCGATCACGATGAGGGAGATCAGCCGCCACCGGCCGCGGACGAGGTCCGCGAGCAGACCGAGCCAGGTCGTGAAGAAGTAGATGAACACCGCGAGCGCCGTTCCCAGATGCAACGCGACGTCGAACGAGAGACCGTAGCGCTTCGGATCGAGATGGAGCACGTCGGTCACCAGGATGAGGTGAGCGGTCGAGCTCACCGGCAGGAACTCGGTCAGCCCCTGGACGATCCCCAGGAGCACCGCGGCGATGACGTCGTCGGAGACCGGGAGGTTCATCGCATCGCCCCTCGCGCCGCGGTCAGGGCCTCACGGCCCTCGCGATCGTGCTCGCGGACGATCTCGAGGTTCTTCGCCCAGGCCCGCCGGTGTCCGACATCGAGGAAGCGCATCGCGGTCCCTCCAGCGAATTCGCCGAGGCCGCCCTTCGCGGCCGTCTCGGCGGCGTAACCGTACGACTCCGCGGCACGCAGGAGATCGGCGCCGGGCGCGTTCGGGAAAAGGCCACGGATCGAACGAAGGAAGCGGCCCGCCGCCCGCCGCTTGTCGACGAGGAGCGCGCGCATCGCATGGTCCGCGAACGCCGCGCTGCCCGCATGCTTCGCGTCGGACCAGCGCGCCTCGTCGCGAACGGCCTCCGCCCAGCTCGCGAGCGCGCGATCGGTCCCGTCACCCGCGGCGAGCGCCGCGTCGATCCCCTCACGGACGGCGCCGGCGCGGTCGGGCGCCGTCCTGCGGTCGAGGAAGATCGGCGTTCCGCGCGTTTCGTCCTCGAAGGCCTCCCAGCCGACACGTCGCGGCTCGTCGCCCTTGTCAAAGAACGTGCGCGCGAAGAACGCCGGCGCGGTCTCGTCGTATCCGATCAGGAGACCGTACTCGGGTGGACCGCCAAGGCCACGCACGAGCGGTGGCAGGCGGGTGTCGATCGCCTCGGCGATCCGTTCGAGAACAAGAGCGCGCATGTCCTCGTCGAAAGGAGGTGCTACCTCATCGAGACGGACACCCGCCGCGCGCGCCGCGCGATCGCGCGTCGGCGGATCGCTCGGCGCCGCCGCGAGCGGATCCCAGCCCTCCGCGTCGAGCGAGGTCGTGAAGGCGGCCGCCGAGCAGCCCATGAGCCAGTCATATTCGTTCTCCGTCGCTGCGGCGAGCGCGGCAGGGAAGGTGCAATCGTGACCCTCGCCGAACCGAAGTGGAGCGATCTCCTTGAGGAGGCGGCGGCGTGGACTCAGGCGCCGTTCTCACCGAACGCGTGCTTCAGCAGGGTGCACACCTGCAGCGTGACCCACTTGCTCGCGTCGACTTGCGAGGGCATGCGGGCGGCGTACGGTGCGCGGCCCGCCCAGCGCCCGCGCGGATCCTGCCGCGAGAGCAGCCATGCGATCGGCGGCTGGGCGCGCGCGTCGTCGAGCTCCCCCGCGGCGTCGATCGCGCGCAGCACGAAGAGGACGTCGGCCTGGTAGAAGAGCGGGAACGAGAGCTGGCGCCACAGGTAGCTCGGCTCGGTGTCCGTCGGATAGCGGCCCCGTTCCATGCGGAACGAGAGCAGGAACTCGACCCCGCGCCGGATCATCCGCTCGACCTCTCGGGTGCGCGACGCCTCCGGTAAGGCCGCGAGGCCCCAGACGAGCCGCGCGTAGCCCCAGGCACAGGGCTTCTCGCCGTTGATCACGCACGCCGCGTCGAACTTCTTCGCGTCGCGAACGAGCCGCTGCACGAGCGGTTCGACCCGCGGGTCCGTCCCATATCCGGCGAGCGCGAGATAGCGGACGACGCTGCCGGTGAAGCAGGACATGCCGTGGTCGCGCCCCAGGACCCACTCCATCGCGTTCGGGCGCGCCGAGAGGTCCTCGAGGATCCGGCGCGCGCCGCGCCGAACGCGCGCGTCCGTGGCGTCAACGCCGTACTCGGTGAGAAGCAGGTTCGCCCAGTGGCTGCCCTGGTATTTCGGTCCGTACATGTTCGTGCCGGGCCAAGCGCCGTCCGCCCGCTGCCGGCCGAGGATCGTCGAGATCGGCGGCGCGCTCATCGCGCGCTGCTGCGCCTCGCGCAGCTCGGGATCGCGCGGCCCACGGTCGAGCAGCGAACGGAGCGCGAGGGCGCGGACGGCGGGGTCGCGTTTCTCGAGGAGCCACGGGAGCGGATCGGCGTGGAGG
>Ga0209056_10004010_pt1 | contig 15547 bp, 14 predicted proteins | sample GraSoiAngelo_114_FD_185876 | JGI IMG/M metagenome (GOLD analysis project Ga0209056, IMG submission 185876) | Grasslands soil microbial communities from the Angelo Coastal Reserve, California, USA - 14_0903_13_40cm (SPAdes) (version 2) | ecosystem: Environmental > Terrestrial > Soil > Grasslands... | reverse complement strand
CGACGGCCGAGGCGTCTCTCGTGGGGGGGCTCGCCGACTGGTTCGCCGTCACGGCGCTGTTCCGGCACCCCCTCGGCCTGCCGATCCCGCACACCGCGATCGTCGCCACGCGGAAGGAGCGGATCGGACGCATCCTCGGCAACTTCGTCCAGAATCACTTCCTGTCTCGCGACGTGATCGCCGCGAATCTTCGCGCGGTCCACCCGGCCGAGCGCGCCGCCCGCTGGCTCGCCGATCCCGACAACAGCCGCCGGATCGCCCAACAGGTCGCGAGCGGGCTCGCGAAGACGCTCGAGGCGCTGCCCGACGAAGACGTGCAGGCGCTCGTGCGCCAGGTGGTGAGCGCCCGGCTCCGCGCCACGCGAGTGGCGCCGGCGCTCGGCAAGACCCTGGCGGTGGTGCTCGCCGGCAACCGCCAGGAGGAGCTGCTGAAGGTGGCCGCGCGGTTCGCCGCCGAGGCCGTCCTCGACAACCGCGAGCTGATCCGGGAGCGGGTACGGACGGAGAGCCCCTGGTGGGTGCCGGGCGTGGTGGATGACGAGATCTATCGGCGGATCATCGATGCCGTCGAGCGCCTGCTGCGCGACATGGGCACCGATCCCACGCACCCCCTGCGCGCGGCGTTCGACGACGCCATCCGGGATTTCATCGAGCGCCTGCAGCATTCGCCGGAGGTCATCGCACGGGCGGAGGCGATGAAGGAAGACTGGCTCGCGGATGCTTCGGTCACCGAGCTGTCGGCGCGGCTGTGGGAAACCATCCGGCACGCCATCGTGAGCTACGCGACGCGGGCGGACGCCGCCGCGCCCGGGCCGCTCGAGCGCGGCCTCAGCGAGTTCGGCAAGGCGCTGCTCGCCAACCCCGGCCTGCTCGCCGAGATGGACGACCTCGTCATCGACCTCACTGCGTCGGTGGTGGAGAAGTACCGGCACGAGATCGGCGACTTGATCGCGCACACGGTGGCCGGCTGGGACCCCGAGGCGACGTCGCGCAGGTTCGAGCTGGCGGTGGGACGGGACCTGCAGTTCGTGCGGATCAACGGGACGATCGTGGGCGGCCTCGTCGGCCTGGCGATCTACGCGATCACTCGGTTCTGGCCGTAACCCCCACCCGCGGCAGGTTCTTCCACCCGCGCCACCCCGCCGGCGCATCCACCAGCCGCACCGCAGGCCGGCCGTCGATCACCAGCCGCTTGATTTCCGACCGCCTGCGACCGTCAGGGAGTCCTTTAGGACGACCGTCAGGGAGTCCTCTAGGGGCCGTCCGCTTGTGCCACGCCCGCTCGAGCCCCTTCGCGAACCGGTCGGCCGCGATCCGGTCATCCCACACTGTATACCACACCAGGACGTCGGCCGCGCGCCCGAGCACCCGATAGCGGTCTCCACCCCAGCCGCTGGCGAGCAGGCCCGCCTCCGTCTCGTCCCCCAGGAACTGCGTGAAGAGCAGCCGAGTCTCGAACTCGCCGAGGTCGTCCTCGTAGCGGACCGTGTCGGACGGCGGCCCCGCGAACGCCAGCTCGATGGGTGCGTCCCCCTTCGCGTAGCGGGACGGATGCAGGATTTGCTCGGTCGAGGCCGGCATACGCTTGCCGTAGGGCTGCTCGCCCGGGTGCTCCCGCTCGAACCAGCGCACGAACTCGGCGCCGCCCAGATAGGGGAACAGCAGGCTCTCACGCAGCCACAGCGGCGCCTGCGCGAAGATCTTCATCTGCTCCTGCTGCTGACCGAGCGACCGCCGCAGCTGCCAGAAATCGGGGAGGCTCTCGAGCTTCTGCTCCGGCATCAGGACGAGGATCTGCGACAGCGTGGCCTGGCCCTCGAGGACGGACTGCGCCGCCGTGCGGCGGTCGTTCTGGCGCTTGAGCTGGATGAGGGAATCGAGGTCGAGATACTGGTCCTGGAGCGCATGCACCAACTCATGCGAGATGATGAGCCGGACCTGCACGGGATCAATGTCGGCGGGGAGATAGAGCGCGTTCGAGTCGGGATCGTAATAGCCGGCGATCTGCTCGGTCAGCAGATCGACCATTGTGCGCCGCAGGTCGAGCGTATCCGGGATGAGGCCGAACAGCCGGTAGGCGGCCTGGGCGCCGGCGAGCTCGGCGGGCGGGAGGTCGTTGTCGAACTTGTGGATGACGTAGTCGCGCACCTGCGTGCGGCTGCGACGCAACACGAGCGGATGGCGCCGAAACTTGAGCCCGGTGGCCCGCTCGACCGCCGGCATCATCTGGTCCACCGTCTGCTTGAGCTCCGCCTCGCTCCGGACTTCCTGCGCCCGCTCCCGGCACGCCGCGCCCGCGGCGATGAGCGCCACGAGGCGCCATCGGGTCATCCCGCCCACTCGAGTCCCTTCCCGACGGCGGTGCTCACGACCCGGGCGATGTCCTTACCGGTGACGACGATGCCCTGCCGCTCCAGTTCCTGGCGGAGCAGGCGGTCGAGCTCGTTTCTACGGTCGGACAGGGACGGACGGGGGCGGACAGAGGCGGACTGGGGCTGGCCGGCGGCTACGGCCGCATGCTCACCCTGTCCGCCCCTGTCCGTCTCGGCCCGTCCCCGTCCGCCCAGCATCTTCTCGATCTCCTCGCCGATGCGCTCGAGGAGGGGGAACACCTCGACCAGCAGGTCCTCGGGTGGCGTCGGGGCCGCCGCCTCGTGCGTGAGGCCGCGCCGGATCATCGCGTCCACCTTGCGGCGCTCCCGGATCAAGCGGTCGAGCTCGGGCGACACCCGGGCCGTGGCCTGCGCGTGGGCGCACGCTTCGTCCAGCACGTCGATCGCCTTGTCGGGGCGCGCGCGCTCCGGGACGAAGCGGTCCGTCAGTACGATCGCCGCCTTGAGGGCATCGTCGGTGATGGCGACCGCGTGATGGCGCTCGAGCCGCGGCCGCCGGGCGACGAGCACCTCCCAGGTCTCGATCTCGTCGAGCTCCTCGACCGTCACCGGCTGGAAGCGGCGCTCCAGCGCCGGGTCACCCCGGATCCACTTGTCGTACTCGCCGCCCGTCGTGGCGCCGATCACCCGGATGTCGCCCCGCACCAGCGCCGGCTTGAGCATGTTGGCCGCATCCATCGCCGCGCCGAGGGCGGTGCCCTGCCCGATGAGGTTGTGCAGCTCGTCCACGAACAGAATCACGTCCGGGTCGGCCGCGAGCTCGCGCACGAGGCGCCGGATTCGCTCCTCGTACTGCCCGCGAAACGCCGTGCCGGCGAGCAGCGCCACGTGGTCGAGCGCGACGACGCGAGTGTCCTTGAGCGCGGGCGGGACGTCGCCGGCCGCGATCCGCTGGGCGAGGCCCTCCACGATCGCCGTCTTGCCCACGCCCGCCTTCCCGATGAGGGCGGGGTTGTTCTTGTTATGCCGCAGCAGGATGTCGATGACGCGCGCGATCTCTGGGTCGCGGCAGCGCACGGGCTCCAGGTCGCTCCGCCGCGCCTGGGCCGTGAGCTCCACGCCCATGCGCTCGAGCACGCGCCCCGAGTCGAACAGGCCTTCGAAGGGGTCGCTCATCCGGTCAACTGCCCCGCAGGAAGTGCAGATACCAGGCGATGATGGCGTCACCGGCGACAAACGTGACGCCGGCGCCCAACGCCAGGAATACCCCGAACGGGACGAGACGCTTCTTCTTGAGCGACAGGGGCACGAAGATGAGGCTGCCGAGCAGGGCGCCGAGGAAGATCGTCAGCAGCACGCCCTTCCACCCGAGGAAGGCACCCACCATCGCCATCATCTTGACGTCGCCGCCGCCCATCGCCTCCTCCTTGAAGACCCACTGCCCCACCCGCGCCACCGCATACAGCAGCGCGAATCCGACGGCGGCCCCGAGCACCGCCTGCAACAGGCCCGCGACGCCGGCCGCGAGCGACAGGGCGAGACCGATCACGAGCCCGCCCCAGGTGTACTCGTCGGGAATGAGGTAATGGCGGGCATCGGTGACGGCGATCCCGAGGAGCAGCGTGCCGAACAGCCCGGCCGTGAGCGCCTGCACGCTCACCCCGTACGCCAGCACGCCGGCGATCCAGATCAGCCCCACCGCGGCCTCGACGACCGGATACTGCCGCGAGATCGGCACGCCGCAGTGGCGGCAGCGCCCTTTCAGCAGCAGCCACGAGGCGACGGGAATGTTGTCGCGCCACGCGATGGGATGCTTGCAGTGCGGGCAAGCGGAGGGCGGGGAGAGCAGCGACTGATCGTTCGGTAGCCGGACGATGCACACATTGAGGAAGCTGCCGAGACACAGTCCCAGGAGCCCAGCGCCGAACAGCAGAATCGGGTCAGCGGCCACGCAGCACCTCGTACAGGAGGATCCCTGCCGCGACGGCGACATTGAGCGACTCGGCGCCGTGCGCCAGCGGAATCGCCACGCGCTTCGCGGCGACCGCGTTGAGCTGCGGGCGGATGCCCGCCCCTTCATTACCCACGATCACCGCGATCGGGCCCTCGTCCACCTTTCCCCCTTCGCCTTTCCCGGCTCCCCGGAGCGGCAGGGCACGGTGCAGGGGAATTCCGTCCACCGCGGCCGCCCACAGGGTGACGCCGTGCTGGCGCGTCCAGGCGATGAAGCGGGGGTCGTCGAGCGCTACGACCGGGTGGCGGAAGGTCGCTCCCATCGCGGCCCGCAGCGCCTTGGGGCTCAACGGGTCGGCCGTGCCGCGCAGCGCGATCGTGCCCGCGGCGCCCAGCGCGTGCGCCGTGCGGATCAGCGTGCCCACATTCCCCGGGTCCTGCACCGCGTCGATCACCAGCGCTGCCCCGCCCCCGCCCAGGCCCCCCCCGCCCCCCCCGCCCCCCCCGCTCCAGGCGATGTCGGCGAGCGTCCACGCCCGGGGCTCCACCACCGCGATGATCCCCTGGGGTGTCTCGGTATCCGCGAGCGACGCGAACACGCGCGCCGTGGCCTGCTCCACCGGGACGGCATGCCGCCCCAGCTCGGCGACGAGCGCTGTGCCGCGCGCCGTCCGCTCGAGGTCGGGCGCGACCACGGCTCCACGGAACCGCAGGCCCGCGGCGAGGGCGTCCTCGACCAGCCGCACGCCTTCCATCAGCGCGAGCCCGCGCCGGCCGCGCGCCTTGCGGCGTTGGAGATCCCGGACGGTCGACTGCAGATTACTGGCCATGCTCACCCTCGGCCTCGCCGCCTTCGCCGCATGCGCCGTCACGGTACAAGAAGAGCTGGAGCTCGGCAACCCCGCGGGGCCGACGTGAAGATCGCCCTCACCATCGCGGGCTCGGATTCGGGCGGCGGTGCCGGGATCCAGGCCGACCTCAAGACGTTCCACCAGTTCGGGGTCTTCGGGACGAGCGTCATCACGGCGGTGACGGCGCAGAACACCGTCGCCGTGCGCGCGTGGGAGCCGCTCCCCGCGCCGCTGGTGACGCAGCAGCTCGACGCGCTCGCCGACGACCTGCCCCCACAGGCCGTGAAGTCGGGGATGCTCGGCTCGGCCGATCTCGTGGAAGCGGTCGCGGAGGGCGTCGCCCGGTGGCGACTGCCCAACTACGTGCTCGATCCCGTGATGGTGGCGACGTCCGGCGACCGCCTGCTGCACCGCGACGCGGAGCAGCTCATTGCCCGGCGGCTCGTGCCGCTCGCGACGCTCGTCACGCCCAACCTCGATGAAGCGGGCATCCTCGTGGGCGAGCCGGTCCGCACTCTCGACGCGATGGAGCGGGCCGGCCGGGCCCTCATCGAACTGGGGGCGAAGGCCGCACTCGTGAAGGGCGGCCACCTACCGGGAGACGAGGTCGTCGACCTCCTGGTGGTGGACGGCGCCGTGCGTCGCTTCGCCCGCCCCAGGCTCGACACCACCTCCACCCACGGCACCGGCTGCACGCTCTCGGCCGCGATCGCGGCCGGGCTCGCGCACGGCCGGCCGCTCGAGCGGGCCGTGGCCGACGGGCTCGACTTCGTGGCGCGGGCGCTGGCTGCGGCACCGGGACTCGGCAAGGGGCACGGGCCGCTCAATCACTTCGTGCCGGCCCCGCCGCGACCGCCCGCGGACGGCCTCTAGCCGAGCTGCCGGAGCACGCCCTTGATCAGCGTGCCGAGCTGCCCGGCGACGCGCTTCCCCACCTCCAGCACCTCGGCGTGCGCAAGCGGCGTGGGCGAGAGCCCCGCCGCCAGGTTCGTGATGGTCGAGAATCCCAGGCAGTGCATCCCGCGCGCCCGCGCGGCGATCACCTCGGGGACCGTGGACATCCCCACGGCGTCCGCGCCGATTCGCTGCAGCATCCGGACCTCGGCGGGCGTCTCGTAGGAGGGCCCGAGCAGGCCCGCGTACACGCCTTCCTCGAGAGGGATCCTGGCGTCCCGCGCGACCGCGCGGGCGATCTTGCGCAAGCCGGCGTCGTAGGGGTCGCTCATGTCGGGAAAGCGCTCGTCACCCGACGCCACCGGTCCGATGAGCGGGTTCTTCCACATCAGATTGATGTGGTCGGCGATCAGCATCAGCGTGCCCGGGCGGAACGTCGGCCGGATCCCGCCCGCGGCGTTGGTGAGGATCAGCGTCGCGACGCCGAGCGCGTGGAACACCCGCGCCGGGAGCGCGGCCACGTCCGGCGGATGCCCCTCATAGAGATGAAAGCGCCCGTTCTGCACCACGACCGGCACGCCTTCCAGCGTCCCGGCCACGAGCTCCCCCTTGTGCCCGGTGACTCCAGGCTCGGGGAATCCGGGAATTGCGGATTGCGGAATGCGGATTGCGGATTGGACCGCGTCGGCCAGAGAGCCAAGCCCGGAGCCCAAGATGATCGCCACGCGCGGGCGAAGACCGCCGAGCTGCGCGGCAACTGCGTCCGCGGCGCGGCGGATCAGTTCAGACGCTGGGACATCCATTCCGCAATCCGCAATCACAGCAGCATCCCCGCGAGCGTCGCCGACAGGAAATTGGCGAGCGTCCCGGCAATCATGGCCCGGAACCCGAGCCGGGCGAGGTCGTGCTTGCGATCGGGCGCGAGCGCCCCGATGCCGCCGATCTGGATGCCGACCGAGCTGAGGTTGGCGAAGCCGCACAGCGCGAACGTGGCGATCGTGAACGACACCGGGTCGAGCGCGCCCTTGAGCGGGCCGAGCTGCGCGTAAGCGATGAACTCGTTCAGCACCATGCGTGTGCCGAGCAGGCCCCCGATGGTGCCGCTGTCGTGCCACGGCACGCCCATCACCCAGGCGATCGGGCTGAAGATCCAGCCGAGCACGGTCTGGATGTTAGCCGGGAACCAGGCGAGCACGCCGTGGATCCACCCGAACAGCCCGTTGGCGAGCGCGATGAGGGCGATGAACGACACCAGCATCGCGATGACGTTGAGCATCAGGTGCAGGCCGTCCGTGGTGCCCCGGGCCGCGGCATCCACCACGTTCACGTCGGTGCGGGGGATCTCGACCTTGACGCCGCCGAGCGTCTGCGGCGTGGCCGTCTCGGGCTCGAGGATCTTCGCCATCATGATCGTTCCGGGCGCCGTCATGATGACGGCCGTGAGCAGGTGCCGCGCCTCGATGCCGAACGCGATGTAAGCGGCCATGATGGAACCGGACACGTGGGCCATGCCGGCGGTCATCACCGTCATCAGCTCCGACTGCGTCATCGCCGGCAGGAAGGGCCGGATCGTGAGCGGCGCTTCCGTCTGACCCATGAAGATCGACGCCGCGACGTTGAGGCTCTCCGCGCCGCTCGCGCCCATGACCTTGTTCATGACGATCGCGAACGCCTTCACGACGAGCTGCATCACGCCCAGGTAGTACAGGATGGCGAACAGGGCGGAGACGAAGATGATGGCAGGAAGGACCTGGAACGCGAAGATGAGGCCGAGGCTCGAGTGCTGCTTCCCGATCTCGCCGAACACGAACTCCGACCCGACGTAGGAGAACCCCAGGATCTTCGTCACCACGGCGCCGAGGGCGCGGAACAGCGTCTGCCCGAGGGGCACACGCAGCACGAAGATCGCGAACGCGAGCTGCAGCCCGACTCCCCACGCGACCACGCGCCAGCTGATGGCGCGGCGGTTGCGGGACAGGGCGAACCCGATTCCGAGAATGAGGAGGATGCCGAAGAGCCCCGTCAGCCGTTGCGGGAGCGAGCGTGGCGCCGCCTGCGGTGCCGGCGCGGCCGCGGTGGCCGTGGTCTCCGCCGCCTGTGGCTGCTGGCGCACCGCGCCGTGCAGCGTGTTCCAGGCGAAGCGGGGCAGCGTGAACACCGCGAGCGCGCACACGAAGGTGACGGCGAAGGCGAGCACGGTCCGACGCACGGGCATCAGAGAGCCTCCAGCTCGCTCTGCACGCGTGAGATCAGCGCGACCTTCTCGTACTCCGGGAGAAACGCGCTCTCGCAACTGGCGAGCACCACGCGCGCGAGGTCCTGCCGGCTGAGTCCCAACACCGCATGGGCGAGGTAATACTCGTCGGTGAGGGAGATGCCGTCCATCAGCCGGCCATCGGTGTTGAGGGTGACGACGACCCCCTGGTCGAGGTAGCGCTTGAACGGGTGGTCCGCGAGCGCCGCCACGGTGCGGGTATGGACGTTCGAGCTGAGACACATCTCGAGCGGGATCCTGTGTTCCACCACGTAGGTGAGCAGAGCCGGGTCCTCGCCCAGTCGCGTCCCGTGCCCGATTCGCCGGGCCCCGCAGGCGTGCAACGCCTCGTGGATCGAGTCCGGTCCGTCCCCTTCTCCCGCGTGGCAGGTGCACGCGAGCCCATGACGCGCCGCGTGCGCGAACGCGGCGCGGTGCTCCGCCGCGGGATGCCCCCGCTCCGCCCCGGCGAGGTCGAACGCCACGACGCCCGCGGAGCGGTAGTCGGCGGCGGCCTGCGCCAACTCGAGCGAGACGGCAGGCGGCAGCGTGCGGATCCCGCAGATGATGAGCCCGACCTTGGTCCCCGTCTCCGCCTCCGCCCGCTTGATCCCGGCGAGCGGCGCCTCGATCGCCTCGGTGAGCGTGAGCGCCGGCCGGTGCAGCGCGGGCGAGTAGCGGACTTCCACGTACCGCACGTGCTCGGCAGCGACGTCCCGGACGAACTCGTAGGCGATCCGCTCCAACGCCTCCGCCGTCTGCATCACGGACAGCGTGATCTCGTACTTCGAGAGGTATTCCTCGAGACTGCGCGACCCCTTCACCGACAGGGCCTGCGTCAGCGCCTCCGGCGTGTCCGCCGGGAGGCGAACGCCCTGGGCCCGGGCCAGCTCGAGCATCGTCTCGGGACGGAGGCACCCGTCCAGATGGACGTGCAGCTCCGCCTTGGGCCAGCGGCGCAACGCCTCTTTCGACAGGCGGGGCGGTCCGCGGCGCGCCGTGACCACGACGCGGAAGATCCCCCCGCCCTCGCCCACCGGGCCGCCAGCATCCACCGGCCGTCCCACGCCGTCCGTCACGTAGGCGGCGTCGCTCGCGAGCAGCGCGGCGAGGTCGCCGTCGAGCGCCGCCACCGCGTCCTGCACGGTGGCCCCACGCGCCACGCGCACCGCCCGCTCGTTCACGAACACGCGCAGCTCCTCCACCATCATCCGCCCCCGCCCCTCTTGTGCCAGCGCGCGTCGTCCGGAGCGGCGATCGGCTGCCGCAGCACGGCGAGGTACTGGATGAAGGCGTCGAGGTCGACAGCGTCCACGTCCACCGCGGGGCTGCCAACGAGCATCGTGTAGCCGCTGCCGCCCGTCGCGAGGAAATCGCTCACGGCGAGCGTGTAGCTCCGGCCGCCCTCGATCCCCTTGCCGTCCGCGAGCGTGGCCTTCCCGATCCGCCGCCCGGGGCGCTGCTTCGGGTCGTACCACAGCTCGATCCCCGACACATGCCCGTCCGGGCGCTCCCCCGCGACCGCGTGCTCCAGCGCCCGGCGCAGCACGTCGCCCTTCACCGTGAGGCGCAGCAACCGGTTCTGGAACGGCATCACCCGGTAGAGGTCGCCGTAGGTGGCGGTACCCGCCGCGAGATCGGCCCGGATGCCGCCGTTGTTCACGATCGCCACCTCGGCCTTGGCGACGTTGCGCATCGCGTCCGCGATCAGCCGCCCCAGCCCGTACTCGTCGCCCTGTCGCCGCAGGTCGGCCTTGATCCGCGCAATCGCCCGGCTGGTGAGGTTCTCGATGCCGACCTTGAAGAGCGCCATCAGGTTCTGGAGCTCGGGGTCGGGGCTCACCCGGTCGGTGTACGGCGTCTCGATCCGCGCCAGCACCTCGCGCCGCCCGCCGGGCCCGCGCACGAAGTCCACGACCGCGATCCCGGCGCCGCTCGAGCGCGCCTGGACGACCGGGATCCCGTTGACGACGGTGTTCACGAGCGAGTGGGTATGGCCGCTCACGATCAGATCCACCGACCCCGAATCGAGGCGGCGCGCGACGTCGAGGATCTCCCCGTGGCAGGCGGTGGCCGTGAGCGGCCGGGCGGCGGCCTCACCGCCCCCGTCGCAAAACGCTCCCTCGTGCGCCACGACGATCACGAAGCTCGCCGCGGCCCGCGCCTGCGGCAGCACCCGCTTGACCGCGGCGGCGCCATCCCCGAAGGCGAGGCCGGCGACGTTGCGCGGCGCGGTGTTCGTCGGGGTCGCCCGCAGCGCCAGGCCGATCACCGCGATCTTCTGTCCCCCGCGCTCGATCACTGTCCACGGCTCCGCCCAGTCGGGGCGGGCACGGCCCGTCGTGTCGGTGATGTTCGCGGCGAGGAAGCGGTAGTGCGCCTCCGCCATGCGCGCGCGCAGCGTGTCCACTGACCAGTCGAACTCGTGGTTCCCGATCGCCGCCGCGTCGATCCCGAATGTGTTGAGGGCGGCGACGGCGGCGCGCCCGAAGCCGAAGTTCGACAACAGCGTGCCCTGCATCTCATCGCCTCCGTCGAGCCGCACGGTCGTACAGTGGCAGGCGCGGGACAGGGTGTCGAACCACGCCTTGAGGGCGGGCGCGCCCCCGACGGCGCGTCCCCCGGACCACGGCCAGGTCTGGGGTTCCAGCGCGCCGTGCAAGTCGTTGATCGCGAGGACCCGGAGCAGGACGTCCTCCTGCGCGCGGGCGGTATCCAAAAGCCGGGAAGGGGGAAGGGGGACGGGAGAGGGATGGGTCAGCAGCAGGGCGAGGAACAGATGCATGGTGCGCTGAAAATTGCGAGGGCGTCTGCGATTGCGCTACCTTGAGCGGCCGCATGCATCCGCTGCTCCTCGCCGCTGCGCTGCTCGCGCCGCCCCAGGACTCCGCCGTCCTGCTGGTGCGCGTGCTCGACGTCAGCAGCGCCCGGATCGGCGGCGACGCGATTCTCGTCACGGACTCGGGCCCCGACCGGGCGCGCCACGTGTTGATCGACGCGAGCGACCGCGGCGACGCGGTCGTTACCCTGCTGCGGCGCTTCCGCGTCGACACCCTCGCCGCTGTCATCCTGTCGCATCCGCACGCGGACCATTACGGCGGGCTCCAGGACGTGCTGCGGCGTTTCCCGGTCCGGGCCTTCGCCTACGGCGGCACGCCTCGCGCCGCCGCGAGCTACCGCGCGCTGCTGCGGGACCTCGCGTCCCGGGACATTCCCGTCGTCACCGTGGACACGGGAGTCCGTCGCCTCACGCTCGGCGCGGGGCCGGACAGCGTGACGCTGGTGCTGTTCGCGCCCCTGCCGTCCTGCCGCTCACTCTCCGGCTCGGCGCCCGGAGCTGCTGTCAACAACTGCTCCGTAGGCGTGCGCATCGAGCGCCACGGCTTCGCCATGCTCCTCCCCGGCGACGCCCAGGAGGCGGAGCAGGGGTGGTGGATGATGGTGCATCCCGCGCTGCTGCGAGCGGACGTGCTGAAGGCGGGGCACCACGGCTCGAGCAACGGCACCAACCCCGCGCTGCTGGACGTGGTGCGGCCCAAGGCCGTCGTCATCAGCGCGAACGGCCGGCAGCACCCGTTCGCCGGCGTGCTCGCGCTGCTCGCCGCCCGCGGGATTCCCACCTACTGTACCGCCGACGCCGGGACGATTACCGTTCGCGTGCCGCGCGCCGGCGGCTGGACCATCAGCGCGGAGCGCGCGGCCGCGTGCCACGCCCGGACGATGAGGTAGCCCCATGCCCGACACCCACCGCTTCATCATCGATCGTCACGAGGGAGACCTGGCCGTCGTCGAGGTCGACGGCCGGTCGTTGCTCGACGTTCCCCGCTGGCTGCTCCCGCACGCCGCGCGCCCGGATGACGTGCTCGGCGTGACCGTGGACGCGGGTCCCGAGCGTACGGTCGTCACGATCGTGCGGGACGCCGAGGCGAGCGCGCGCGCCCGGGCCGAGGCGGAGGACGCGGTGGCGCGTCTCAAGCGGCGGGACCCGGGCGGGGACCTGAGGCTGTGACGGCACCCGTCGCGCACCGCGTGCTGGTGGTGGACGACGAATCCGACATCACCGCGCTCGTCGCCTATCATCTCGCCAAAGCGGGCTACCGGGTCGCCACGTCCGGCAACGGGCGCGAGGCGCTGCGCGCGGCCCGCGAGGAGCGCCCCGACCTCGTCGTGCTCGACCTGATGCTGCCGGGTCTGTCCGGCTACGACGTGCTCGCCGAGCTGCGCCGCCGGGAGGAGACGAAGGACATCGGAGTGATTCTGCTGACGGCCCGCAAGGAGGAGCCGGACCGCGTCAAGGGGCTCGCGCTCGGCGCGGACGACTACCTCCCCAAGCCGTTCTCACCGCAGGAGCTGGTGCTGCGCGTGAGCGCGGTGCTGCGCCGCCTCTCCGCGCCCGCAGTCGCGAGGGGCGGGCTCGTGACGGCTGGGCCGATCGCCCTCGACAAGACCGCCCACCGCGTGACCGTGCACGCAGGCGAGGTCGAGCTCACCGCGACGGAGTTCAAGTTGCTGAAGACGCTGATGGAGCGGGAAGGCCGGGTCCAAACCCGGGCCCAGCTGCTCGACACCGTGTGGCAGGCGCAGCCCGACATCCAGACGCGCACCGTCGACATGCACGTCCAACGGCTACGGCAGAAGCTCGGCCAGGCGGGCGATGCGATCGAGACCGTGCGAGGGGTGGGCTACCGCCTGCGGGCGCCGAAGCCGGGCCCGCGGAGACGCGGGTGAGGCTCGGCGCCCGCCTGTTCGCGGGCGGTTTCCTGCTGCTCGCCGCCACGGTGGTGGGCCTCATCCTCGCGGCTGACTCGCAGCTGAAGCGCCACCTCGAAGACGAGATCGCCACCGGCCTGGAGCGCGAGGCGCGGCTCGTGGCTGCCCTGCTCCCCGCGGACTCGCTGCGCTGGCCCGAGGTCGCGCGCGAGCTCGGAGCCGGCATCGGCCACCGGGTTACGCTCATCGATCCGAGCGGGCGCGTGCGGGGCGACACCGAGTTCGACCGCGCCGCCCTGGCCCGACTCGAGAACCACCTCGACCGGCCGGAAGTGCGCGACGCGCTCGCCCGGGGCGCGGGTCGGGTGGAGCGACTCAGTGCGTCGACCAACGAGCGGCGCTTGTACGTCGCGCTGCGCGGCGGACCGCCGGGCCTCGCGGTGGTGCGGTTGTCCACGACGCTCGCGGCCGTGGATGCCGAGGTCTCGAGCGTGCAGGGGGCGATCGCCGCAGCCGGCGTCGCAGCGCTGGTTGTGGCCGCGCTGCTCGCCTGGCTGCTGAGCCGCGCCGTGGCCCGGCCGCTCGAGCAGCTGGCCCATGCGGCGCAGCGGATCGCGGCCGGGGCGGAGCCCGTCTTCCCCGACTCTCGGGTGCCCGAGATCTCCGAGCACATCCTGGCGCTGCGCGCGATGCACGACCTGCTCGCGCGGCGCTTCGCCGAGCTGCGGCGCGAGCGCGAGGACACGCGCACCCTGATCGAGGCGATGTCGGACGGCGTCATCGCCGCGGACGGGCGCGGCGTCGTGGTCATGGCGAACGCGGAGGCGCGGCGACTGCTCGGCTACCGGGCCTCCGACGCGCCGCCGCCCCTGACCGAGCTGTTCCACGACAAGCCCGCGCGCGACTTCGTGCGCGCCGTGCTGGAGGGCGGCGAGCCCGAGCCGCGCGAGCTGCAGCTCGAGGGGCGTCCGCTGCTCCTGTCGGGCCGCACCCTGCCCGACGGCGGGGCTCTGCTCGTGTTTCACGACGTCACCGCGCAGCGCCGCCTCGAGGCCGTGCGCCGCGACTTCGTGGCCAACGTGTCGCATGAACTGAAGACCCCACTCACCTCGATCGCGGGCTACGCCGAGACGCTGACGGGGGAGGCGACGGAGCCGCAGGCACGCCAGTTCGCCGACACCATCCTCAACAACGCCCGCCGCATGCAACGACTGGTCGAGGACCTGCTCGATCTGTCGCGCATCGAGTCGGGCCACTGGCAGCCAGCGCCGCGCGCGGTGGACATCGCGGCGGCCGCACGCGAGGCGTGGGCGCCGTTCGCCGCCACCGCACGCGAGCAGGGCGTCGACTTCGCGGTCGAGGTCGCTCCGGAGGCCACGACGCTCACGGCGGACCCCGATGCCATGCGCGACATCCTGACGAACCTGTTCGACAACGCCCTGCGCCACACGGCCGCAGGCGGCCGGATTCGCGTGACGACGAGCGCCCGGCGCGGCGCGGTCGCCCTCGCTGTCGCGGACACCGGGACGGGCATCGCCCCCGAGCACCTGCCGCGCATCTTCGAGCGCTTCTATCGCGCCGATCCGGGCCGCGCCCGCGAGCATGGCGGCACGGGGCTCGGCCTCGCCATCGTGAAGCATCTGGTCGAGGCCCACGGCGGCCACGTGGAAGCGGAGAGCACGCTCGGCACAGGAACGACGGTCCGCATGTTGTTCCCGCACTCCGAGTCGTGACGATGCCGACAGTCCTCTTCCTCTGCGTCGCCAACTCGGCGCGTAGCCAGATGGCGGAGGGCCTGGCGCGCACCCTCGCGCCCCCCGGCTATCGCTTCTGCAGCGCCGGCTCCGAGCCCGGCACCCTGCACCCCCTCGCCGTGGCGGTCATGAAGGAGCAGCGGATCGACATCTCGCACCACCACGCCAAGGGGCTCCCCGCGATCCCGCGGGGAAGTGGACACGATCGTGACCCTGTGGGCCGAGGAGGTCTGCCCGGTCGTCCCCGGCAACGTCCGGCGGCTGCATTGGGCGCTGCCCGATCCCGCTCGGGCGACGGGCACGGACGCGGAGCGCCTCAGCGCGTTCCGGACGACGCGCGATGCGCTGAGGGACCTGCTCCCGACCATCTGGGAGGGATAGAACACCCACACCGGGGCCCGTCCGTTACCGAAACGTTACCCACCCCCCTTCCGGCCGTGACGCCGGTGGGCTTGGTTTGCCGCGATGTAGTACGACCACAACAACCGATTCCCCAAGGAGGGGAGACACCCAATGACGTGCTCCATTCGTCGGGCGCTCGGGGTGGCCGTCGTGGCCGCCGCAGCGGGGGTGGTCCCAGTGACCGCCCAACAGACCGCTCCACCGCCACCGCAGGTGACCGTGAGCGGCGTCGTGTATGGTCAGTACCTGTACCAGCTCAAGGACAGTTTGGGCGCCGGGGACCAGAACCAGTTCTCGATCCAGCGCGCCTACATCAACGTGGTCGGCAAGTTCTCGGGCGGCCTCCAGACGCGCGTGACGGGTGACCTCCAGCCGAGCGGCAGCGGAAACCAGATG
>Ga0209056_10004009_pt1 | contig 15551 bp, 10 predicted proteins | sample GraSoiAngelo_114_FD_185876 | JGI IMG/M metagenome (GOLD analysis project Ga0209056, IMG submission 185876) | Grasslands soil microbial communities from the Angelo Coastal Reserve, California, USA - 14_0903_13_40cm (SPAdes) (version 2) | ecosystem: Environmental > Terrestrial > Soil > Grasslands... | reverse complement strand
GCCTTGGCGGCGCTCACGTTCCTGCCCAATGTCGTGAAGAGCGACAGCGGCCCAAATGGTGGGAAGGTCGCCTCCTTCACTGGCCTGTATTTTATCTGCGAGAGCTATGACGCGCACTAAATGGTCGTAGTCATGAGCAGCATCTTCACTTCCTTCGTCTAACATGAACTGCCTGGCAAGTTCTAGAAGCCACATTCGATAGAATTGCAATATGTCTCGTCCTTATACTTTCTCTAGCGCGGGTAATGTGAAAATGAATCGACTGCCTTCACCGGGGATCCCACTGCTCTCTACACGTATTGATCCATCTTGTAATTTGAGCAACTGGGCGACGATATAAAGGCCAAGCCCAACGCCTCTAGTATTGCTCCGCTCTATGTTGGGAGCGCGGTAAAAACGTTCAAAAAGTCGTGGCTGAGCATCTTTTGGAATACCTATACCATTATCTTTGACACACATTTCGATAGTCGCTTTGCCTTCATTGCTTGAATAGCAGTGTAAGAAAACCTTGATTGTTCCACCAAGCGGACTGTATTTTATGGCATTTTCTACGAGATTGGCAATAATTTGCTGCAGGCGTGCGCTATCGCCCATGACAAGGTAGGGTCTTTCGATTGACTCAATAAAGCAGCCAATGCTATGCTCTTTTGAGATAGTACTAGAACGTAAGACTACTTGCTGAGCCAGGGCAGAAAGATCAACTTCCTCAAAATTAAGTGTAAGTTCTCCGCGGTTTAGGCGTGATACTTCAAGGAATGTGGAAACAATATTGGTCAACTGATGAGTCTGGTCCTCAATAACAGAAAGGTTATCAATTACCTGGGGCAGTTTTGTAATGCCAGCTTCTAATGCTTGATCACTGATACGTCTAAGTATACGGGTAACTAATTGACTCTGTGCTAAAATAACTGTTAGCGGGGTGCGAAACTCATGAGCAGTAATCGCAAGGAATTCGTCTTTAAGAGCGTTAGCTTCGCGCATAGCTGCTTCACTCGCTCGGGCATTGATGGCTTCTTGTTGCCAGAGAGCTTGATCAACAGCTAATCCAGCCATCTGAGCGATTCCTTCAGTAACCGCTATATCCCACAAAGTAAATTCATTTTGTGGTGACTGTCGTTGCTCTTCAGGCTGGAGAGCTCGATCATACCTGGGATACATGGAACGATCTAACGAAATAATGCCATGCAGCCGATTATTATGCATAATTGGCGCGGCAAGTATCATCAAGTGATCAAAAGGATTTGGGTGATGAGGACACTGATCAGCGTTAATGAGAGTTGCGTGGCCTGCCAGGAGTTGTTCTTGAAAGCTATGATTTTGGTCTGATAAGGTATGAAGCCAGACTTTTTGATCGATGAACCATTGCTGCTCAGTTTCAGGCGAGAGACCGATAGAGAATAGTGGCGTAAAGAGGTGTAGCTCCTCATCATAAAGCTGAACTACTCCACGCTCACAGTTTAGGGTAATAAGCGCTCTTTCGAGAACACTATGTAGGATGTCTTTAATTTCAGTAATTCCTGAAACAGCCTCTGCAACATGTAGTAACGTGTCGAGCGCCTGCCGGATTCGTTGCTCAATGCGTATTTGTGCAGTGATATCACGAAAAGCACTAACTATGCCAATTTGTTTCTCAAAAGCGTCGAATACTGGCGCACTATTAATCTCTAAAATACGCTCATTGCCATCTGCTCGTGTGGTAACGAATCGTTCACCTCGGATTCGCTCACCTCTTAATGCCCGAGTAACAGGAAAGTCTTCCCCGGTCATTAGTTGTCCATGGATTGTGTAGACTGGATGATGTCTCAATATTTCGTCCAGCCGGTCTTTGGTGTACCTATCTTTGCCAAGAAAAGAGGCAGCAGCATTGTTGCGTAATAATATGTTGCCATCTAAGTCGAGTACGCTAATTCCCTCAGTCATGGCATGGAATATAGCATCAAGAGTATTGGCGCGCTCAGTTGCCAGTTTTGCTGCCTGGTGAGCATCGTGAAGAAGACGAGATTTATCAACAGCGATCGCACATTGAGTGGCAATATCTTGCGCAAAGGCAAATTGACCTTTCGATGGATTAAAATCAGGCTTATGATAGTTAACAAAAGCCAGGCCAACACACCGCGTAATAGAAACCTGGGTAGTAGATTGGTTTGTCAGGCTGTTATTGGGTGTAATGCCCACCATTAAAGGTACAAGCATTGCATTCACTAAACCTAAGTTGTGGAACCAGGCTATTTCCTCTCCTTCAGCATGCTCTGCCGTAACGAAAAGTGGCTTTCCTTGTTGGGCTGCGTGATAGCAGTTGGGAAGTTTAGAAAGCGTCGCGGTAATTTGTGTGGTGGAGGATTCTTCGAGTTGCATACTAGAAATGGCTAATCGTAACGTTTCGTTGTCTAAAAGAGCGATCAAGCCTCCATCTGCATTTAATCTACGGATCAGGTGATTGTTAGCGATTTCCAATACGGTTGTTAAGTCTTCTCCTGAGTTGGCAGCGATTGCTACTTGATAAATAGCACGAGCTCGATCGATCAATTGTTCTGCTCGTTGTTTTTCGGTCTGCGCTTGCTGGTACAGACGAGCATTATCGATAGCCATTGCTGCTTGTTGACCGATTGCGCGCGCAAGTTGTATCTGTTCAGGTGAAAATGTACGTCTTTTGCCTGGTTCGTCCAATGTAAGCATACCGACAGGCCGACCTTCGCGTACAAGGGCGATAAGTAGGATAGAGCGTACAAGAAATGTTTCTCCTACTGAAAGCATACCAGGTATCGTAGATAAATCTTCGAGGAAAAGCATACCGTTTTCATTGAAAAGACGTTGGACAAAGGGATCAGCAAAAGGCAATGAGCTATGATACCAGATATGATCAGCAGCCATGATTATATGACTATTCAATTGTTGAGAGGAGAGATGGTAAGTGGCCGGTCGTAGTATATTTCGTAGATCATCCAGTAACCATACTGTACAACGTTCAATCTGGCATACCTCAGTTGTTCTCTTAACAAGCACCTGCAAGATGTGCTTGAGATCTAATGAAGATGTTAATAGTTCTGCTAGCTCACGTAGGATTTCGCTTTCGCGAAGTGCTGCAAGCAATCTCTGATGTTCCTGGATATTGGTGGATGCAGGTTGATCAACCGACATATTCTAGACCTCTTGAATTACTCCAATCAGAAGGATATGTAATTCCTTCGATTCAGATACCACGGTTGGTAAAGTAGTGTGACGCAAGAATCTTTGCCTTTAAATAAAAAGGGGATAAGTTACAACTAAAATCGTAAAAGGAACGTAAAAAGAGAGAACTCAGGTTGTTCCACCTGCCATGAACTGTTATCGATTATACTGGATCTGGTTATACACTGCGTGGAAGTGTATCAGATGAGCCTTTCATTAGTCAAGCGCAATAAGACATTTTGGTCAGATTTTTCTGAGCTTCATCGGTAGCACGAAAAATCAGGGCAATTTTGCTCCGCATTGATTGCAAAAGTGTTTGCCGGGACGAACCGGCGCTCCGCACTGATCGCAGAATAAAGTTTCCGCATTTTGTTCGGTTAGTACGCTATCTGTAGGCTGAACTTGAGGAGCGGGGGATTGTGGCGCTGCCTGGTAAGGAGCTGATGCAGGTGAATTTGGAGCAACTGGATTTTTTTGACCCTGTTGGTTAGAGCTTTGTGATGAAGATTTTGGAGCTGAAGTCGATTGTAATCCCTGAGCAGTCTGAAATGTATCTTGTATTGTCTTTGCCGCTTTGACAGCGGCTCCGCCAATGGCTCCGGCAATTTTTAGTCCTTTGGCAATATCTTCCATATTACTTTTCAAGCGGTGTGTAGGAGGAAGTAATGTTGAATCGGAGACTTTTTCGAAGAATTTGTTTCCGATCTGAATACCACCAGGAGTGATTTGTCCATTTTCTTGGGTGCCATCGTCAAAATTGAAAGTTATATTATCGCCCAGATTGGTATAACTGCCCTTACGTTGAGTTTCTGGAGCATTTACATCTACTTGTTGTCCACTCAAAAGCGATTTGGCTGCATGACTTACCCGGCTGCGTTCCTGAGCGACGAAGAGAAACTGTCGATTTGCTTGTAAAGTAAGTCGATCAATACGCGAGGTAAAGTAGTCAAGACCAATTCCAGAACGGTGAAGACATTCATATTGGCCACTGATTGATTTCATGCTGGAAATCCTTAAAAAGTGCTCTGCAAGCTATTGATTGCTGCTTTATATAATGAACTTTAACGAGTACATTGGGATATCGCGAAGACTCCCGAGGGCCGATCAATCGGCGATGTGTGCGGTAAATCGGCACCTACGAATATCCTGATTATTTGGTTAAAAGTCATCATTTAACAATATATATTATATACGTTCAATGCTGTGAAATGTTTCGAGTGTCTTCCTGATTTTGAGCAGTTTCACGGGTATCTTTCGAGCCAATTTCATCAGTCTGTGTGCGTGTATCATTTGTGATGTTATGAACTATTCCCGCCATATTATCGGGTAAAGCCCTTTTGCCCTGCGCATAGAAAGCATTGATTTCGGCACCTCCCAACAGGATGACCGCAAAAAAGTAGAAGAAGAAGATAAAAATAATGGCAAAACCTACCGTTCCTGTGTAACCACCTAAGAAATGTGTCGCATAAAATGGAAAGAGTTGCAGTAAGGCCTGAGTAGCTACTGCTGCCAGGAGCGCTCCAAACCAACTTTCACGGAAGCTGATGTGCTGGTTGGGAACGACTAAGTATATGATTTCTATTAAGACCCAACTGGCAAGTAACCCACAAAATATCGTCAAGAAGGTAAAACCTATCCCGCTGCTAACAATTTGACTCTGACCGAGGGAATTTTTTTGCACGAATGAGTGTACCACAGTAGGAATTGAGTTTGCGAATAACATCAAAGGCGCTAAAATCACGAAGACCAAAAGCATACCAAAGGCCATGATATACTGTCGTATAATATTGCGCGTGCGAATTTGGTAAATGATATCAAATTGCCCCTCCATAGCAACAAAGAGACCTGAGCCTCCAATGATAGCCATAATGATGGCGATTATTCCCAGGACGCCTGCATCCTGGTTCAATGTATTCAGGGCCAGCCCAACTATTTCTTGTGATGGTATTGGTGGAGGAAATGTCTGTTGAATTTGTTGAATTAGCTGTTCCTGTATCGCGGGATTCAGGCCCCCATAGATGAAGCCCACAAGAGCAAGGATGGCAATGATGAATGGGATAGTAGCCACCATGAGATTAAATGCGAGGCCTGATGCCAGGCTCAAAACCCAATCATAATTAAACTTAGCAATAAATGCCAATATTGAATTGAAGCCTTTTACGCCAATCTTTACTACTCCCGGAGTGGTTGATGATGCTTTCTTGTCAGTTGCCATCACATTGTTCCTCGTAGGCAATAAATGTTTGTACTATACTATAGTATACAGAAGAGATGGTCAATGTTAGTTCATTGATGTATTATAAAAATCCAGAAAGACGATAGTTATAACCAGGATTGAAAAGCAGTCATGAGTTCACGACCGCCACCAAAACAGCAAAGTTTTGCTGCGTTGCTATGGGAAGTTCTACGACTTGGGGCACAGACATTGTGGGGTACCCTTGCGAGTCCTGTACGGCCTTTGTTTGAGCGCCAGCAGGCACTGACAGTGTTGGGTTTACCACCAAATGCTACGCGTCAGCAAATTAAACGTCGCTATCGTGCGTTGGCAAAAAAGCATCATCCAGATCGCGGAGGAGACCAACGGGAGATGCGGCGTATTATTGCTGCCTACGAATTGTTGATGAAGGATCAAACGTAAGGTTGCTTCTCCACCCCCACCCTAACAAGAAGGAGGAAAAGTGGGAATCTGCTGTTGCATCCCCCGGATGCGCAGGCCCCACACCCCGGCAAAGGGCTGCCGTGCCGGGTCCCCCAGACCCTGTGCCCTCTGCACTCCTGCTCGTAGCTTGACTTTGCAACAGCCCTGTAGAGATACTGTCCTCTCTTGCTTTCAAACCGTTTGAATTTGCAATAATTGGATGATTATTAGAACTAATGACCGAATTTCCTATTGACTTTCGGAATAGAACACTGTATGCTGAGAAGCAATAAAGCTAATGTAAGAGAGGAATACAGGCCCATGGCTCGTTCCGCCAAAATTCCGTTGCCAACTCAAGATGAATTAGAGTCACATCAACAACTTTCCCTTTTTGCAGCTAAGAGAGCAGGGGAGATAGTAGATAGTGTTCCGTCCAAATTGGAGAAGAAACCAGCAACACGATCAAAGAAGCAAGCAAGTTATTCAGCAGCAGACATTCAAGTGCTGGAAGGCATTACAGCAATCCGCCATCGTCCTGGAATGTATATAGGATCTACATCTGCCTCTGGCTTACTCCATTTGCTATGGGAAGCACTTGATAACGCTGTTGATGAGGCCGTGGCTGGTTATGGCAATCAAATATGGGTGGGTCTCGAACGCGATGGCTGGATGACTGTGCGTGATGAGGCGCGCGGTATGCCGTTCGATCCCATGTTGTACCAGGGTGATTATGCACCAGCAGCAACGATTATTTTAACGGTTCCCCATTCTGGTGGCAAATTTGAAGAAGGAGTCTATAAAACCGCGGGTGGGCTACACGGAGTTGGGGCGACGGTGATAAATGCTTTGTCCGAAAAGTTGGAATTGACGATCTGGAAGGATGGCAAGCAGTTCACCCAGGTGTTCAGTCGCGGCGCTGCTATGCCTCATCAAATAAGAGCCTGTGATCCCAAATTACATGGTACGCAATTGCGTTGGCTGTACGATCGGACCATCTTTGATGAAGACGCTTATTACTCTTTGGAAGCAATCGAAAGTCGTCTAAAGGCCGCTGCATACCTCAATGGTGGAGTATCGTTTCACCTGGAAGCCTGGGATGATGCGATCGAAGATCAGATTAAACGTACGTATTACTCGCGGGATGGATTGCCCGATTATGTGCGCGATCTTGCCACCAGTACAAGCGCCCCCTTATTTAAGCAAGTCATAGGCATTGCAAAAACGAAAGATGATGTGCAAGTTGAGGTCGCATTGCAACCAACAACAGGCTACAAGATTATCATGTATAGCTACGCGAATGCTGTAAGAACGCGTGATGGTGGTGTGCATGAAACCGGCTTTAAGGCTGCGCTTACCAAGGTTGTGAATGATTATGCTCTGAAGTGGGGTATTATCAAAAGTCGTGAGAAAGAAGGTTTCAGGCCGGAGGTTATTCAACAAGGTCTAAATGTTGTTATCTCGGTAAAGTTGACTAATCCGCAGTTCCAGGGACAAACCAAGGACCGCCTGAATAATGCTCCTATTGAGGGTATCGTACGTTCGATAGTCGATGAGGGTCTGAAGGAATGGTTTGAACGTAATACGAGCGCGGGAAAAGATTGGCTCAAGAAAATCTTGCAGATGCAAAAGGCCAGAAACGAGGCTCTGCTTGTTGAGGAATTGGCGCGGGCAGGCAACAAAAAGAACGGTGAGCTGATTGATACTACGCTCTCAAAAAAGTTTTTACGCTGCAATAATACTGACCCGGCTCGTGCTGAACTGTTTATAGTCGAAGGCGACTCTGCTGGAGGAAGTGCTGGACAGGGACGTTTCTCGGATTTTCAAGCTGTACTCAAGCTCAAAGGAAAACCACTGAATGTAGCCAGGGCAGACTTAAAGCGTATCGTTGAAAACGAGGAGATACGGACGATCATCAATGTTTTGGGGACTGGGACCCGCGATTCATTTGATATCACTCGTCTGAAGTTTTATCGAGTTATTATTGCCACCGATGCTGATGTGGATGGACTGCATATTCAATGTCTTCTACTGACTCTTTTTTACCAGGAATTTAGCGATTTGATCGAGGATGGGCATGTGTTTATTGCGTGCCCGCCACTGTATTCGGTCAAGTACAAGGGAAAAGTAACGTGGCTGTTAGATGACGAGGCACGTAACCAATTCGTGAAAACGCACTCGGATACCCAGGGGTTGGAGTTTAAACGATTCAAGGGTCTGGGTGAAATGAATCCCAAAGAATTGCGCGATACAATGTTTGATCCAGCCCGTCGTACGCTCAAGCGAGTAACAATGGAAGACGGTGTGCTGGCAGCGAAGTTGGTTACTGAACTCATGGAAGATGAAAATGCCGAGGCTCGCCGTACTTTCCTCGCTGAACATGCTCGCAAGATAAAGGAACTGGATGTGTAGTTGTCAACGACCATCGCTGAAATGTGGTGGCCTGGAGAGCAACCTCCAGGCCGTGTTGACCAGACTCAGCCTTTGAGGGCACTCCTGCTGTGCAGGCTTACATCAGGTGGTCCGGAAAAGGCTACGATTGCGCTAAGAGTTTAAGTTCGTACCCTGGAGTACTGCCTCAGCTCCAGGCTCTACAACTCCTGGATTAAACGTTCGTGAGGTCAGCGACAGTGTCCAGGAGAAAGTACCGGGTGCAATCATTGTCGAGGGGAAAGCCTGTACTCCGAAAGGAGCTTTACACGTGAACGTGTTTGTATTAGCGCCTGACAAAAAGCCACTCATGCCGACTACGCCGCGCAGGGCTAGGGTGTGGCTCAAGCAGAAGCGAGCGCGAATTGTCAATCGCACACCATTTACTATCCAACTGCGTTTCGAACCCAGCAGTGGATACGCCCAGCATGTGAAGGTGGGAGTGGATACAGGTTCAAAGACTGTCGGAGTTGCAGCTCTTGCTCACTCCCAAGTTCTCTATCAGGCAGAGATTAGCTTGCGTACGGACATTAAACGAAGGTTGGACCAACGAAGACAATATCGGCGCAATCGTCGAAGCCGCAAGACACGCTACCGCCCAGTTCGATTTAACAATCGGAAGAAGCCGAGAGGTTGGTTCCCCCCATCGCTGTGCTCTAAAGCCAAGGCGACGGTAACGGCGGTCGTGCAGGTGGCTCGCATCTTACCAGTAAAGCACGTCAGGGTGGAGGTGGCTAGTTTCGATACGCAGAAGATGCAATTTCCTGAAATTTCGGGAGTTGAGTACCAACGGGGAGAGCTGATGGGCTACCATGTGCGCGAATACCTGTTGGCGAAGTGGGGGAGGAAGTGTGCCTATTGCAGTAGGGAGGGCATGCCCCTTCAGGTCGAGCACATTATACCTAGAATCAGAGGCGGCACCAATCGCGTGTCCAACCTTACTTTGGCTTGTGAGACCTGTAACCAGGCGAAGGGGAATCGCACTGCTGAAGAGTTCGGCTACCCAGATATACAAGCACATGCTCTGAAACCTTTGAGAGATGCTGTACAGGTTTCCATCATAAAGCCATGGATAATCGGGACCCTGTCAAGACTATTGGGTCAAGAAAATGTTTCGACCACCTATGGCTATGAGACCAAGTACAAGCGAATGAAAATGTTGAAGCTGCCTAAGACGCACTATTTTGATGCGGTTGCAATTGCCTGCGAGCTTGGGGAAATAGTTATGCCAGGCACGGTATGGTATCAATTCAAGTGCGTCCCACGCGGTAGTTATCAGCTCTATAACGGGAGTCGGAGCGAGCACAGAGTGTCAGGTCCGAAGAAAGTATTTGGCTGGAAGCTGTTTGAGCTTGTCAAGGTCAATGGTCAAGTAGGCTACATCAGTGGACGTAGGGTAAGTGGCCGCTTCTCAGTGAAAGACGCGATTACTGGCAAGCTATTGGTGGATGGCATAGGCCACAAGAAGATCATCCGATTAGCAAGAGCTACGCACGGCTTGATTGTACACGTTAATTTAGTTCAGTGAGTTCAAGAAAAGGAGTTGCGGTACTTCTCTGCAAATTGAGCTGGGGAGCAGCTGCCGCTGCTAAACATATGGCACGTATCACAGAAAACTCAACGGAAATAGGTACCATTCGCGAAGAAGATTTTTCAGTCGTGATGTCACAGGCCTTTGCAACCTATGGCCTTTCGGTAGTGACAGACCGTGCGTTGCCTGATGCTCGTGACGGCCTAAAACCTGTGCAACGGCGAATCCTGGCAGGTATGCGCGAGGCACGTTTTCTCTCAAGCCGTCCGACTGTGAAAAGTGCTGAAGTGGTCGGCCTCATTCTGGGAAACTACCATCCTCACGGCGATGCATCAGTCTATGATGCAGCGATACGCCTGGCACAGCCTTTTACATTGCGTTACCCATTGATCGAGGGACAAGGTAACATAGGTAGTGAAGATGGCGACGCACCCGCTGCTTATAGATATACCGAGATGAGACTTTCACCTTTAGCAGAAGCACTGATGGCGGATATGGAACGTGAAACTGTTCCTCTACACCCATCATACAAACAGGATCCAAAAGTACTTGAGCCGGACTATTTACCTGGACATATACCACCAGTTGTTAATCCTTCGAGTGGCATTGCAGTAGGGCTTTCAACGAACATCCCTCCCCATAATCTGACAGAAGTGTTACGTGCCTGTATTGCCTTGCTAGACCGATCAAATATGAATGCTGAGCAATTGATGACCTACATCAAAGGCCCGGATTTTTGCCAGGGTGGGCGTATCATGGGTATTGAGGGCATCAAGGATTATCTGACGACAGGCAAAGGACGTATCGTCGTGCGAGCTGAGGTACGCTTAGAGGAGACGCCACGCAGTCGATTATTGATTGTAACGCAATTGCCGCCGATTGGTCGGGATAAGGTGAAAGCTTCGATAGTGAAGGCGATCAATGCTCGCAAGCTAGAAGGATTGATGCCTGAGTTGCGTGACGAAAGCGATACAGAAAAAGGTATGCGTATTGTGTTGGAGTTGCGTAAAGATGCAGATGCAGCACAGGTTCTTTCGCAACTCTTTAATGAAACGGATTTACAGATCTCACTCTCCTTTCAGATGGTTTTTCTTTTCGGAGAGTCGATGCAAGCAGCTCGGCAACCAAAGCAGGTAGGTATGGTTGAACTACTCAACTATTGGAACGGACATCAGATCGATATCTTGACACGGCGTTCCCAATTCGACTTACGCAAGGCACAGGAGCGTCTGCATATTGTGGAAGGGTTGATAGTTGGCGCTGCGAATGCCGAACGTGTTGTTAAAATCTTTCAGCAGGCGCAGGATCGCGTTGAGGCACGTAAGAAAATAGAAGTTACCTATAAACTCACACCCATTCAGTCAGATGTAATCGCTTCAATGACCCTGGCACAGGTGACTCGCCTGGATGCAAGTAAGTATGCTAAAGAAAAAGAGGAACTACTAGTCCGTATCGGAGAATTGGAACGTTTACTTGGGGATCGCAATGAACTAATCGCACTGCTGAAAAAAGAGATGCAGCAGCTCATCAAGGATTACGGTGATGATCGGCGTTCGGTCATCGAAGTAGAAGGACAGGCAAATGCAGCCGTTACTGAGGTTGCAAGTTTACACGAACAAGAGCCAGTAGTGATTGTCTTCACACGCAATGGAACACTCAAGGCGTTACCAGCAAATACCTTTATACCTAAAGGTAAAAATGGCGATACAATATATACGCCGGTACGTGGAGATGAACAACTGCGGCAGCTTGTAGCAGCTACCTCACAAGATTATGTGTTATGTGTCTGCTCAACCGGTCGTATTTTTCAGGTTGCAGTGCATCGTATACCTCAAGGAACACGTTCAGCGAAAGGCGAGCCCGTACGTAAGTTGTTAGAACTCGCCCCTCACGAAGAGGTAATGGCGGTGTTACCTGTTAAGTCTTATGATGAAGATCGTTATCTCGTGACTTTTAGCAAACTTGGCAAGGTCAAAAAGTCACCGTTGAGTGATTATAAGACGGCTGATATCGACGGCTTGCAGGACATGAAACTGGCTAATGGAGATGCTGTAGTAGCTGCATTGCTATGTCGTGGACAGGGTGAATACTTTGTGACTACGGACAATGCACAGACTTTACGATTTAGTGACGAGGTGTTGCGTGCCCAGGGACGTGTCGGTCAGGGTGTGGCTTCTATGGCGCTGGGGAACGGCGCAAAGGTAGTAAGCGCTAATTATCTTGATCAGGATGAGCAGAATACAATGGGTGATCCATTGAGCCTGTTTGTTGTGACAGAGAGTGGTTTGGGAAAGAAAGTTCCACTGGGTCAATATCCTCAAAAAGGTCGGGCTACCGCTGGCGTAATTACGACAGAGCTTGTTGACAAAGACAAAGTGCTATTGACAATGATTGTGCATGAGAGTGATCATGTTTTGCTGATCTGGAATGGCGGAGATAGTGGTGAGCAGGTGCAAGCAGTGAAAGCCTCGGAGCTGAAAGCGTTTATGCGAGCGAGGAAAGGGGCGCCGATGGTGAATGGGAAGATGGTGGGAGTTGTGAAGTTGCGGATATGAGACAATAGGATTTAAAGTGAAGCCGCTGGAAGGCATCATGCTATTGCCACCATTTAGAGCGGTCAACTGAACCTGGATGACGTGGGATGTAGGGATAACTAACATTATCTTGTTACCAGCCTTCTTATTCGTCGTAACCTGATGCCCAGTTCTTCTGTTCAACTTCCCAATTAGTGAGGCCAGGTCTTTTCATTGAGATGTGGCACATCGCTGTGTTTCGAGTAGCGCCATGCCAATGCCAGTTTCCGGCTGGAATAGTGATTACGTCACCAATCGAAACCAGCAACTTTTCAGTTTCGGTTGCGACAATTCCCTGACCCTCGATGATGTGTAAAACCTGATCTTGTTCGTGAATATGAGGTATGGTGCGTGCTCCTGCGCTAAAGTATACAGCAAGTAATTCAATTTCATTGCTCTGTTTTGGCCCGACTAATTGTAGTGTTTTTACTTCACCATCAAAGTAGCCCTTGCGGGCAGTGTCAGGTTGAGCCTGCGAGCGGTCGATTCTGGTAAGTTTCATGGTTGTTCCTCCCGGTATTTAAGCTAGAAAATGTACATTCACTATCTAATGCGGACATGAGAACCCGCACCAATGGCCGATAAATCGGCGGTGTGCGCGATAAATCGGCACCTACGGGTGTCTAGGGTTATGTTGTTAATCAGCATTATCTCCTCAGGTTCGCTCATAGCGCCAATTGACCATTTCGCCGTTATGGTAAGGCATGCAGCCATGAAATTGTCGAGGGTCTGAATCAAAGACCATGGGTAAAAAGTTATGATCACTGGGCCAGAGAGGTAGGGTAAAAAGCATATTGAGTGGAATCCATTCAAGTGTGCCTTCGTGATTTCCACCATTGAGTTCTCCATGCCAGTTTTGGATAAGAAAGATGAATCCGAACCAATCTTCGCCGTCCTTTCCAAAGCCAGGCCATGAGATAGTGCCACGTAAAGTGAGACGATCGGCTATTAGCCCCGATTCTTCATTCATTTCACGGCGCATACCGCTTACTATATCTTCTCCTGGTTCTAGTCTTCCTCCAAGCCCATTGTATTTGCCATAGTGCAGATCGTGTGGCCTTTTGTTGCGATGAATCATTAATACGTGGCTTTTATCTGATGATAGTACGTATCCTAAGGTGGCTAGAATTGGCTTAAACATTCGAGTGAAACTTCCTGACAGATTTATCTTGAGTTTTTAGCTACTCTATTATACACGGTTGAAGAGTACTGTCGTTTGACCCATAAATTCGCCAAAGGGGGAGATATGCGTCAGAAGAAGAAAATGGCGAAGATATGCGTCAATGAGGCACCTAAGTGAGAGAGCCTCTCAATCAAGGGCGAGTCTTATTTCAGGGCAATCTTCCAAAGCTGCGCAAATGAGAGGTGACCTCTACCATATTTCTTCTGGAGGCGCTGGTTTGGAAGCTGTCGGAAGAAGCCGTCGCAGCCTTTCGGGAGTCTGACAACGCTTCGTGAATTTAAGGGCCATTTCCACCTATAGAACCCTTTTTACTTCTCCCATCTGTCTCAGGAACTGGTGTACTCACTTGAGCAGGTGGAGTCGATGAGGCTTGCGCGTCGTTGCTTTGGGATGGTGCAGGAGGTGAAACGGGTGACTGGGGTGGACTAGCCGTGATGTCTTCATCAATGATGGCACCTTTTGCTTTACAGGTTACTAACTGGTCTTTCGTTAATCCGGTGGCTCCGCGTAAATTGGTATCTTTTAGGGATAGTACATCTTCAATGTTTGCCTCCTTGAGATTGGCCCCTCTCAAATCTGCTTGAGAGAGATGTGTCCTACTAAGATCTGTACTAACGAGATTTGCCTTGTAAAGAATTGCTTTAGTAAGGATTGCATCTTTCAGATCTGCTTGAAAGAGATTGACCTTGTAAAGGTTCGCCTCACTGAAGTCTGCTCTACGAAGGGCTGCATTTCGAATCGATGCTTCAGGAAGCCACGCCCACTGCAAATCTGCTTCAGCAAGATGGGCATTATCTAATTGAATACATGACGAATCAAGGAATTGAGGGGACTGTTTCAGCCTCTCGCGAGCAAGCCAGAATGACTCCTTGAACACGATGATAAGTGCTTGGCTGAGCGAAGTAAGAGGCTCAGGCGTGTCAGGATCGAGATGTCGGAGTCGCAAATTGGAAACGGCAAGATCAAAGGTCTGGGTATAAAATTGCTCATAACCTGGACGGAGAAAGGTGCGCAGAAGAATTGCTGCAGCTACCTTCGCCCCTTCATTGTCACCTGCCAATCCTTCAACAACTTTTTGAAAGCGCTCTTCCGCACGTTTTTCCCGTTCGCTGCGTCGATCTGCAAGCCAGCGCCCTAGGCCAATGAGACCGCCGATCACAACAACGAGCGTTGAGAGAAAAATGGATGCATTCATTCGGAGCCATGCAAAGAGGTCTGGCCCATTCTGGTTCTTAAGCTGCTCATTCTGGTTTTTGAGCTGTTGGACTTCCTGGGCGAGCTTCTCTTTATTCAATGCAGTCACTGTCGCATCTTCAGTTGGCGTTGCTTGCACCGTTATCGTTACTGGCGTAACAAGCCCCGACACTCTTTCCTGTGCAGCAGCCACTGACCCTGGGACCCATACCATCAGAACCAGGAGCAGCAGCATACCTGCAACGTCGATATGGACTTTCCATCTATCTCTCTTGAGCCAGTGCATACGCAGAGCCTCCACAGTGCAATGATTGAATATCACGGAAAGAGAACGCCCATTTCCTTCAGGATACCACATCAAACAGATCGATTAGTAGACATAGAGTGGAATGGGTAGAAGCGGGACAAATGGCCCTTTTCGCAAGGATCGTTGTTAGATCCCTTTCCACCTGGAAAAGCGGCAAAAAAGGGACGACTGAATCAACTCTTCGCCATTTTGCCGCATATCTCCGCCTAAAAAGGTGTGAAACCTCGATTTTTGGAGAGAAATTCGTGAGTTTTTGTGTGCAACTTTTTTGTGGGTTGACTGAATTAATCGCCGAAAGGGGCTTTTCTGCGTCAGTGCCTCAACTTGGCGGGTATATGCGTCAGAAAACAGGTTTTATGCTGTGCATCTCTCCATCCAGTCTTTCCCCTTTTTCTGTCCATGTGAGCATGGAATGTCGCTTCAGCGACAGGGGCGACCTTGTCGCTGAAGCGACCGCATCATTTCACCATATCCACCCATGAGAGAGGGGAACGGAAGACGTTCCTGTTCTTAATCCAACTCGACTACTG
>Ga0209056_10004007_pt1 | contig 15553 bp, 14 predicted proteins | sample GraSoiAngelo_114_FD_185876 | JGI IMG/M metagenome (GOLD analysis project Ga0209056, IMG submission 185876) | Grasslands soil microbial communities from the Angelo Coastal Reserve, California, USA - 14_0903_13_40cm (SPAdes) (version 2) | ecosystem: Environmental > Terrestrial > Soil > Grasslands... | reverse complement strand
TGCCGCGACCCGCCCGGTTTTCGGCACGTCGACGTATTCGGTCAGCTCGGCGAAACAGTCTTCGCAGAACATCCGGGGGGGGAGGTAGTCGAGATGGCATGCGGTGCACCGCGAGGCCAGCATCCGGCCCTCGTCGCGCAGCGCGACAAAGAACCGTTCGCCCGCGACGCCCGAGGTGTAGATGTAGTCCGCCTCGACGTTCCCCGGCCAGTGGCGGAACTTCCGCGCGTCCGTCGTCCGATCCAAGAACGTCATTGCTCCCCCTTCCGGAGAGGGCGGAAGTAACGGATGTCGAGGACGCTCCCCTGCCGCTCCCGAGGCGGCCTCCACTCGGCCTTCAGCCGCATTCCGATCCGGATCTCGTCCTTCGTCATCTCGCCGAAGAAATGCATCATCCCCATCTTCGGGGACGCGCCATCGAGGCTCACGACTCCGACCAGGATCGGTTCCGCGATCCGCTTCGCATCCGTGTCGAGATAGGAGACCGAAAAGGTCTCGATCGTCCCGGTGTCCTGAATGAAGATCCACTCGTCCGTGGGCCGGAAGCACTCCTCGCAGAACATCCGCGGCGGGAAGAGGATGCGCTCGCATCGGCGGCACGATCGCGCGATGAGCCGACCATTCTGGAGTTCCGCGAGGAACCGCGACATTGCTTCGCCAGCGGACCACGCGTATTTCGCATCCGGCCGGAATCGAGTCTGCGTCACCTTTCGCTCGTTGAGGTCGGCCGCGCTGAGCTCGACCCCGGGCCACCGCGAGATCCGCGCGGTCATCCTCTCATCACCACTACGGAGCCGTACTGCATCAGGTCTCCCCAGGCCTGCGATACGCCGGTGTGTACCTCATGCGGGATCTGTCGCTTTCCCGCCTGGCCGGTGAGCTGCCAGAAGAGTTCGCCGATCTTCATGCCCATCGTCGCGGCGATCGGATTGCCGACCCCGAGGAGGCCTCCCGAGGGGCAGACCGGCATCTTCCCGTCGCGCTCGGTCACGCCCTCCCGCGTCAGGATCGGCGCCTCGCCCTTGTCCGCGAGGAGCAGTCCTTCGAGGTGGTGCAACTCCTTGTAGTCGAACGGATCGTACGGCTCGGCGAAATCGATCTGTCGGCGGGGCTCGTCGATCTTCGCCATCTTGTACGCGTGTTTGGCCGCCCGAGCGACATACTCCGGGAAGACGAGATCCCGGTCGGTCCACATCGTGGAATCGATGCACCAGCCGACCCCGGAGATCCAGGCCCGGTCTTTGATCCGCCGCTTCCGGATGAAATCCTCCGAGGCCAGGACGACGGCGGAGGCGCCATCGCTCGGCGGGCTGATGTCGAGCCGCTGGACGGGCCACGCCATCACCTCGCTGTTCAGGACGTCGTCCACGGTGATGTTTGGGTCGGCGAGCTGGGCGCACGGATGGCCGACGGCGTTCCGTTTGTTCTTGACCGCGACGCGGGCGATGTCCTCCTTCTTCACCCCGTACACGGTCATGTATCGGTTCATCTCCATCGCGAAGATCCAGACGAGGTTCGGCTTGAGCGGGCGGTCGAGGATCGGATCCCAGATGTGGGCGAAGACGCTCTGGGGATGCGGCTGGCACGACGACATCTTCTCCTCGTTCACCACGAGGACGACATCCGCGAGGCCGGAAGCGACGTGCCACCAACCCGCGATCGTACTGAACACGCCGGTGCCGCCGCCGGTGAAGACCCGCGTGTACGGTTTCCGGTAGCCGCCAGATCCGTCGAGCAGGTATTCGCCTTTCATCGCGACGCCGTCGAAGGCATCGGGCGCGGTTCCGCAGACGACCATGTCGACGTCGCCCCGGGTGAGCCCGGCGGAATCGAGGGCCATCTTCGTCGCCTCGAAGCAGAGTTCCTTGCCGGTCTCCTCGAGCCGCCGGCGGAACAGCGTCATGCCGGCCCCGATCACGCCGACTTTGGTCATCCGCCAACCCCCAGGACCGCCACGGCACCCGTCGCGCTCGGGATGAACCGCCACGACTGCGCGACGCCGGTGCGGACGCGGTCGAGCTGCCGGACGCCGGCATCGCCTCGGAGCTGAAGCGCGACCTCGGCGGCGCGGTGCAGTCCGGTGGCCTCGAAGACGTTGCCGCACCCGAGCGATCCGCCGGACACATTCACGGGCAACCGGCCTTCCGCGCCGTAGTCGCCGCGCATGACCCGCTTCCCCGCGTCTCCTTTCTTGGCGAGGCCGAGGGACTCGAGATGTTGCAGCTCCTTGTAGGAAAAGCGGTCGTCGATCTCCGCAACGTCGATCTCCGTAGCCGGTCGCCGGACCTTGGCCAATCGGTACGCCATCTCGGCGGCGATCCGCGCATAGGCCGCATCGGACCAATCCCGTGTTTCGAGGCTCGGAGAATCGCTCGCCCATCCAACGCCACGGATCCAGACCGGATTCGAGTGCAACTTCTTCGCGGCGCGTTCAGACGCCAGGACGAGGACGACGCATCCGTCCGCGGGATTCGAGATGTCGAGTGCCCGAAGCGGGGCGAACCGCTCCGGAGACCGCATCGCGTCCTCCACTTCCACCGCTGCGCCGTACGCCGCGAGCGGGTTCTTCAAAGCGTTTCCGTGGTTCTTCGCAACGACCATCGCAAGGGCCTTCGGCGATGTACGGGTCACCCGGAGGTACGCGTCGGCTTCGAGGCCTGCAACGACGAACGGATGGGCCCCGAGCGGCTTGTTCCAGATCGGGTCGAGCGCGTGCTCGATGACGCCGTCAAGCGTCACGATGTCGGACGCCTTGCTGTGCGCCTCCACGACGGCAACATCGATCAGGCCGGTTTGGATTTGCATGTACGCGTTCGCGAGACCCTGCAGTCCATCCCCGGACACCGTGCAGGTCGGCCGAAGCGCCGCCCCGAGTTGGTCGGGGACGAACTCGTCGAAGATCCCGAATCCTTCGTAGTAGTCCTCGGCGCACGTGAGGAACGAGTCCACGTCCTCGCGCGGGTTGATCTCCGCGTCCGCATACGCCCGCGACGCGGCCTCGAACATCAATTCCTTCCAGTTGTACTCCGGCGTCGACGGCCGGAACGCGGTCATGCCGACCCCGATGATGCCGACGCGCATGTCCTCCCTTCCGGCCGACGCGCTCCGCCGCGGGGAAGACCGCGACCGCTCAAAAGACTGTCGCAGCGGAAGGGCTTAAAGTCCGCCGCGCCGTTTCGTCGGGTTCGGGAACGGGTTCCGACTGCCGCTGTACTACTTCGACCTCGAGACGACCGGAGACGATCCGCAGCAGGACCGAATCGTCACCGCCCAGTACCAGGGCCTTGCGGACGACCTGACTCCGACGGGGTTGTTCCAGGTCATCGCCGAGTGGGAATGGGGAGAGAAGCAGGTAATCCAGACGGTCCTCGACAAGGGGGTCCTGGAGCCGACGTGGGACTTCGTGCCCGTCGGGAACCGACTCCGGTTCGACTTGACGTTCCTCATTGAGCGCGCGACGAAATGGAAACTCATCGACTGGGACATGCCGAAGCTGAAGTACTACTGGTTCACGAAACCGTACCTCGATCTGGCGCCGGTCCTCGTGATGTTGAATCGAGGGACGTTCTCCGGCTCGAGCCTCCACACCTTCGCCGACAAGGAAAGCGGCGCCCGCGTTCCGAAGATGTATCGAGACGGTCTCTTCGCCGAGATCATCGATTACGTGACCCGGGAGCGCGACGCCGCGATGGACCTCTTGAAGGAGAGCCGCGGGGTGATCGGCGACCTCGGAGACCGCCGCCGACGACCGATCGGCCCAGGCGAAGCGAAGCCCTAAGAGGCCGTCCGCGCCTTTCACCCCGAGGATCGCAATGGACTTTGAGCTCTCGCCGGAACACGAGATGATCCGCCGGACCGCGCGGGACTTCGCGGAAAAAGAAATCCGCCCCGTGGCCGCGCACGTCGATAAGACGGGCGAGTTCCCGAAGGCGACGATCGCGAAGATGGCCGGCCTCGGATTCCTCGGAATGACGATCCCGGAAGAGTACGACGGCGCAGGCCTCGACTCGTTGGCCCTGGCGATCACCGTGGAGGAGGTGGCCCGCGTATGCGGATCCCACGCGCTCATCATGGCGGCCCACAACTCCCTCTGCACCGGGACGGTCTGGTTGGCGGGAAACGAGGACCAGCGGCGCAAGTATGTCCCGGACCTCGCGAGCGGCCGTAAGCTCGGCGCGTGGGCGCTCACGGAACCGAAGAGCGGTTCTGATGCCTCCGCAATGCAAACGACCGCGAAACGCGGGAAGGACGGCTGGGTCCTCAACGGCACGAAGAACCTCTGCACAAACGCGCCCGTCGCCGGGACGTTCGTAATCCACGCCATCACGGACCCGACGAAAGGCAATCGCGGGATCAGCGCGTTCATCGTGGAGCGCGGAAATCCCGGCCTCTCGATCGGCCGGGTCGAGGACAAGCTCGGGGTGCGCGGCAGCCCGACGTCGCAGGTGATCCTCACGGACTGCCACGTCCCGTCCACCGCATTGCTCGGAAAGGAGAACGAGGGGTTCCCGAACGCGCTGAAGATCCTCGACGGCGGGAGGATCGGAATCGGCGCGATGGCCGTGGGGATCGCCCAGGGCGCATTCGAAGAATCGGTCAAGTACGCGAAGGAGCGAGTCCAGTTCGCGAAGCCGATCGCCGAACACCAAGCGATCCAGTTCATGCTCGCGGACATGGCGACGCGCATCGACGCGGCACGTGCCCTCGTCCGCCGGGCCGCGTGGCTCAAGGACCGCGGAATGCCCTTCACGAAAGAGGCCGCGATGGGGAAACTGTACGCGAGCGAGATGTCCTCGTTCGTGACGAACAAGGCCGTCCAGATCCACGGAGGATACGGTTACGTCACCGACTACCCCGTCGAACGGATGCTTCGGGACGCGAAGCTCACCGAGATCGGAGAGGGGACGAGCGAGATTCAGCGACTCGTCATCGCGCGTGAATTGTATCGATCTTCGTGATGCTCATCGCGGCGGAGGAGGCACCGGCGTCGGAGGACTCACGGCGGGTTGCGGCGTCCCGCAGAACGGACAGAACGCGTAACCGAAGAGGGCCATTCGGCCGCACGAAGTGCACACTCGGTATGCCCCCGCGGAACCGACCATTCCGGGCATTCCCATTCCGGGCCTCCATGCAATTGCGAGCGCTCCGCCCACGATCCCCAGGACCATCCCGACGACGCCCAGCCCCAACCCGCCATAACCCGAGAACACACTCGTGATGCTGCCGGCCGCGAATACGAGGATCGTGACGCCCCAGGCCACGTGAAGCTCGGGGCGCTGGTAGAGCATGAACGTCATCAGGAGCGCCAGGATGCCCAGGGCCACGGAGACTCCGGTAAGGATCGCCATGAAGGACGTGATGGAAGCGTACGGGCTCGATGAGTACAGCGCGAAGCCGAGGATCGTCCCGACGATGACGAACACGCTGCCGAGCAACGACAAGATGAACGCGGTCAAAGGTCGCTCTTCCAAGGGAATGCCCCCACCCGCCCAGGAGGCAGCGCGTACTTAATCGCACGGTACATATTCGGAAAACGCCGAACGCCGATGCACACGGTGCATCGCCTCCGAGAACCTTTAAGGGCCGCCGTTCGTTCGGAGGCCGAAAATGCCCGAGAGTGAATACGAGGTCGAGCTGTTTCGGAAGCAAGGGTTCACTCGCCAGACGTGCGCGAAATGCAACACGCCGTTCTGGTCGCTCGGCCTGCACGACACGTGCGGGGAGGCGCCCTGCCAGGAATACGACTTCATCGGTGCGTCGCCCTTCAAGAAGAAGCTCACGTACCGCGCGATGCGCGAGGATTTTCTCTCCTTCCTCGAGCAGAACGGCCACACGCGCGTGAAGCGCTACCCGATCGTTGCGCGCTGGCGCGATGACGTCTTCTTCGTCCAGGCCAGCGTGTATCCGTTCCAGCCGTGGGTCATCAGCGGCGAAGCGAGCCCGCCCGCGAACCCGTTGGCGATCAGCCAACCGTGCGTGCGATTCTTGGACATCGACAACGTCGGGAAGACCGGGCAGCATTTCACGATGTTCGAGATGATGGCCCACCACGCGTTCAACTTCCCCAAGAAATTCATCTACTTCAAAGACCGGACGGTCGAGATCTGCCACCTGTTCCTGACCGAGCGGCTCGGCGTCGACCCGGCGCTCGTCCGCTACAAGGAGTCGTGGTGGGAAGGGGGCGGCAACAGCGGCCCGTGCTTCGAGGTCGTCTTCGGCGGCGCCGAACCGGCGACTCTGGTGTTCATGATGAACCGGGAGGTCAACGGCCACCGCATCCCGATGGAGACCCAGGTCGTTGACACGGGATACGGCCTCGAGCGATTGACGTGGCTCTCGCAGGCGACGACGTCCGCGTACGAAGCCGTGTTCGGCGAGGCGCTGGCGTACCTGAAGCGCGCGACCGGAGCCAAGCGCGTCGACGACCGCGTCCTCCGAGAATACTCGAAAGTCGCGGGCATGCTCAAGGTCGAGACGCTGGCCGACATCCGCGAGATTCGACAGCGGACGGCGGAACGCGTCGGAATCTCGGTCGACGAACTCGTCGCGCAGGTCTCGCCTCTCGAGGCTTTGTACACGGTGTGCGACCACTCGCGCGCGTTGATCTTCCTCCTCGGAGACGGCGTCGTGCCGTCGAACAGTCGGGAGGGCTATTTCGCCCGCCTCCTGGTCCGCCGGGGACTCCGGGCGCTGAAGGACCTGAACATCACGTACAGCTTGGCCGACACGGTCTCCTTCATGATCGACCAGATCCGGGAGGACTATCCGGAGTTCTTCTTCAACAAGGGGGACGTCCTGAAGCTGCTCAAGGTCGAGGAGTCCCGGTACCAGGAGACGCTCGAGAAGGGGCGGACGACCGTCGGGAAGATCGCCACCGAGCTCACGGCCGCCGGCAAGGGATTCGACGTCGAAACGCTCTTGGAGCTCTACGACAGCCACGGACTCAATCCGGACGTCGTCCAAGAATTCACGAACTTGCCGATCGAGATTCCGGATGACTTCTACCGACGCGTGGCGGCGCGACACGAGCGTCCGGTTGCGGAGCCCGAGAAGCGATTCACGATCCAGAAGGAACTTCCGCCGACGAAACTTCGCGTGTACGAAGACCGCCGCCGGCGTTCGTTCCGCGCGAAGGTCGTCGCGGTCGAAGGCGAGGCCGTCGTCCTCGATCAGACGTTCTTCTACCCGGAGGGCGGCGGTCAGGAAGCCGACCACGGGACGATCGACGAATTCGAAGTCTACGATGTCCAGCGAGCCGGCCCGTCCGTCTTGCATTTCGTCCGTGGCGACGCCAGTCGTCTTCGGGGAACACGGGTCTCGTGCGCGATCGATGCGAATCGAAGGGAGGCCCTGATGCGAAACCACACGGCCACCCACATCGTCCTGGGCGCCGCGCGCAAGGTCCTCGGAAACCATATCTGGCAGGCGGGGGCCCATAAGGCCGTCGACATGGCTCGACTCGACATCACGCACTTCGATGCGTTGACGGATGCGGAGCTATTGAAGATCGAAGAGGTGGCCAACGACCAGGTCTTGGCCTCGCGACAGGTGCGCGCCAAGGTCTTGGCCCGCGATCTCGCGGAGCGGAAGTTCGGGTTTCGGCTCTACCAAGGCGGATCGGTGCCCGGCGGCGAGTTGCGCGTCGTCGAGATTCCGAAGTGGGACGCGGAGGCGTGCGGCGGGACGCATGTCGCGCGGACGAGCGACGTCGCGCTGATCAAGATCCTCCGGTCCACCCGAATCCAGGACGGCGTGGTGCGCCTCGAATACACCGCGGGGAAGGCGGCGTTCGAGGCCGTCCGGAAACAGTCGGAGGAAGTCAAGCGCACGGCCGAGGTCTTCGGCGTCCCGCCGGACCAACTCGTTCCGACCGCCGAACGAATCGTGTCGGAGTGGAAGGAGCTGCGGAAGCTTTCTCAACGTGCGACGGACGAACAGGCCGCGGTGAAGGCCCGGGAAGCGGTCCAGACGACGACTGCGGCGTGGCCGCTCGTGAGACAAGAGGTGGCAGAAGGCGTCGGCTTCATGATGTCCATGTCGAAGGCGATCGCCTCCGAGACGAAAGCGACCGCCATCCTGTGGGCCAAAGCGCCGACGGATGTCCGCTTGGTCGTCTCTCGCGGCCCCGGCGTCCCGGTCGACGTCGCCGAGATCCTCCAATCCGTCGTGCCGGAGTTCCGGGGCAAAGGCGGCGGGAAACCCGATTTCGCTCAGGCGAGCTTCCCAAACCTCGATCAAGCGCGGGCGGCCGCCGAACGACTCGAACGAACCATCCGCGAGAAACTTGGGACCCCGAGCGGATGACATGGATCTCAGGGCCTGGCGTCGCCGAATTCGGGAGTACGACGAAATCACGAACGTCGGGCCGATCATCCGCCGGTACTTCGTGATCGGCGCGTTCGACGGAGCCCTCACGGTCCTCGGGATCATCATTGGCGCGTACGCGGTCGGAGCGTCGGAGGCTCACAAGGCCCTGATCCTCTCGGCGTCGATCGGCGCCGCGATCGCCCTCGCCGTCAGCAGTGCCGTCGGCGCCTACGAGGCGGAGCGGGTCGAGAAGAAGCTCGACATTCGCACGATCGAGCGAGCGATGCTCGCGCGACTCAGTGAGGAACACAAGGAGGCCTTCCAGTTCGCCGCGATCCTGAGCGCGCTCGTCCACGGCGTCGCCCCACTCCTGGCGGCGCTCCTTCCAATCATCCCGTTCGCGTTCTTTGACTTTCGAGACGCGACGATCGCCGCGATCGTCATCACGTTCGTGCTGTTGTTCGTGATCGGCGCGTATCTCGGGAACCTCGTCCGCGAACGCGTGATCGTCACCGGGCTTCGCTTTGTGGCCGCAGGCCTCGGGACCGCGGTCCTCCTCTGGTTCATGGGAGCCCGCCCCATCTGAAATCGTGCAGCATTTCTCGCGCCGGCTTCATTGCCGCTACGGCGAGGCCGCGAATCGCGGTAATCCGCCGCCATGCCTCGCCGGACGAAGGCCCGCGCATGACGGCCTTCTCGCAGGCGGCAACGACGGCCGGAAGGACGTGTCGGCTCAGGACGTGTCGGCTCAGGACGAGGCTCCATACACCCTCGTCGCTCGGCGACGACATTCACGGCACGCGTCGATAGTGCATAGAACGGATGTCGAATCTCAAGTGAATCCTTATCTGCCGAGTTCGTGATATGAGGTGTGGGAGCGAGGAGGCGGATTCGTGGGAGCGGCTGGAGGGAAGCTCGGAGTAGACCGTTCGAGCATCGAGGTGAGAGACGTCGAGCTGAGGCTCACGTCGGTCCTTTACGATCAGCTCGTCGAGCTCGCCTCCGATAACGGATACAGAAAGCCGCAAGCATTGGTGCGAGATCTGGTCCGCCTCGTTGGACTCTTGGGAGTGTCGGAACACATCCGAGTCATCCTTTCCGGTACCCCTCGCCCGAAGACCTAATTGCGAAAGCTTTGTCCTTCGGCATCGAAGACACTTAGGCCGAGTCCGGAGCCCCGCACCTTTTAATACGTGGGAAGGTTGGCTCGCGCGATGCTCTCCCCGGAGGCGGAGATTGAGACGCTCCGGGCCGCGGTGGCGCGCCAGTTTTCCGTGTACGGCGTGGTCGTCAGCCCGATGGCGCTGACGTTCCAGGTCGGGGTTCCTCCAGGCGGCGTCGACGCGCCGTTCGACGCCTTGAGGCTTGAGCTCGTCCCGAAAGACTACATCCCGACGATCACCCAGGAGAAGGGCGAGACCCTGGTCCACGTTCAACGACGCCCGCGACCCCGTTTCGCCCGGACGCAGGTGAACCTCATCCTGCTCCTCGTCACGGTCCTCACCACGACGTTCTTCGGCGGGGCGTGGAACTGGATGGATTACTCGGGACAGCCGTTCCTGTCCGCCGAGTCGATCGGGTTCGGCAGCCTGTTCTTCACGCTTCCTTTGCTGACGATTCTCGGCTCCCACGAGATGGGCCATTACCTCGTCGCAAAGCGATACAAAGTGCAGGCGTCGCTTCCGTTCTTCCTGCCCTCCGTCCCTCCGCTCGGCACATTCGGCGCGTTCATCAGCATGAGAGACCCGATCCCGAATCGCCGCGCGCTTCTGGATATCGGCGTTTCAGGACCGCTTGTCGGATTCGCGATCGCAATTCCCGTGACCTTGGCCGGACTCGCGTTGTCCGCGGCGTCGCCCGCCACCGGTCTCACGCTCGCAGGGGAGGCGCAGCCGTCACTTCTCTTCCGCGCCTTATCGTTGTTCTTCCCGTTGCCGGACACCCTGCTCAGCCATCCGCACCCGCTCGCGTTCGCCGGCTGGGTCGGATTGTTCGTGACCGCGATCAACCTCCTGCCGGCCGGTCAACTCGACGGAGGCCACGTCGCGAGGGCGCTCCTCGGGAGCCGCCAGCTCTATCTGTCGTGGTCCGCGGTCCTGATCCTCTTCGGCCTGAGCCTCTTCTATCCCGGTTGGTTCCTGTTCGGATTCCTGATCTTCATCCTCGGGGTGCGACATCCGCCGCCCCTCAATGACCTGACGCGCCTCGACCCGGGCCGAAAGCTCATCGGAATCGCCGCGGTCGCGATCCTGATCGTGACCTTCGTTCCGCAGCCGTTCGTGACCGTCGCGAGCGAGCGGGGGCTCGCGTTCGTGGCGACCGACGGCACGCCGCTCCCGATCAATCAGACGATCGCATTGGGTACGTCGATCCTCTTGACGTTCGGGGTGAACAACACCGGGCCGGTGAAAGAGTCCGTGATCGTCACGGCCTACGATCCGAATCTGAACGCGTTTGGCTTCGTCATCCTGTTTACATCGTACCAGATTGGTTCGGTGGTCACACCGGTCAGCAACAACAGCGTGACCCTCTCGCTGAAGTCGACTCAGCTCGCGGCGTTCGACTTGCGGGTGACCGCCCCGCCGGTGTGGCCGACCCCGCTCCCCCGATACGTCGCCTTCGTCGTCGTTGCCCGGACCATCGATGGATCGGTCAGCGCGCAGCTCCCGGTCGATCTCCAAATCATTCCCTGATGAAGACGCAGAAGTGCCGGACGAGCGAGCGGTGGACTCGGAGAGCATAGGTCTCGACGAGTTCGAGGAACTCAGAACCACGCTCGATCCAACGTTCGCTTGGGAGCACAATCGCGAGATGGCCCGCGCGCGGGAGGAGGTCGGCGAACGCGGCAAAGGCCCGCGCGTACAGTTGGTCGATCGCCTCGCCGCGGGTTGATGCTGCCCGGCCGTACGGCGGATCCGTCGCGATTCCATGAATGGATTCGGCGCGCAAGGGAGGGCGACCGGCATCCGCGACGGCCAGATCGGGAGCGCGTCCACCAGAACGCAGCGAGGTTCGAGTCCCCAAGACCATCCCTCGCTCGCGATCCAAGCCAACACCGCGAAGTCCGAGCTGCATCGCTTCGAGGAGGACCCCGCCCGTGCCGCAGAACGGGTCGAGGACGGTGCCGGCCATCGGAACGCGGGCGAGGTTCACGAGCGCCCGGGCGAACTTGGGATGCAGAGAGATCGGTAAGGAGAACGGTCGGTTCGCCACTTTCGTGGCCTCGAGTCGAGAGCGATCCACCCGATGCAGGACCCGACCGAGGACGAATTCCTCATCAAGCAAGACCCGATAGTCGATCTGCGGCGCGTCCAGATCCACGCGGCCCGTCTTGCCGAAATCCGCGCCCAGCGGTCCTTCGACGCCTCGGGGGTCCAAGTCCACGCCGAGTCCGTGCGCGCGGACGCGGAACGTACGACCGCCGAGCTGCTGTGCGGACGCGAACGCACGAATCGACTCGAGATCTCCGGACGCGAGTTCTTCGCAGACGACGTGAGCGAGGCCGAGCCGGCGTGCCGCACGCTCGACCGGTCCCGTCACCTCGAGTCGGAGGAGATTCGGACCGAACGTCGCGCGACGGACCTCGACCCGCTCCGATGCCATCGCGGCGAGCGCTTCCGCGCGAGGGAGGGTCGGATGTTCCCCGGAGAGCTCGACAAAAACGCGCACGTCCGTCGAACGTCGCCCGCGAACATGAGCCTACCGCCAACCGTCATTTTCAAGTGGCCCGGGCCCTTCGCTCCGCCCGGGTGCGCGTCCGGCCCTTCGTCCCGAACGACATCCCCGCGGTCGCGTCGATCGTCCGGGAAGCGTTACGCGAGAATTATCCGACCTCGCTGTACCTCGACATCCACCGCTGGTGGCGGGACGGCTTCCTCGTCGCCGATCTTGACGGCCACCCGATCGGTTTCCTCGCCGCGGTGATCAGCGCCGACGGCCAGGCCCGCATCCTGATGTTCGCGGTCACATCGAGCTTCCGGAAGCGCGGGTTCGGCAGCCAACTCATGAACGCGTTCGTCCAGGTGTGCGCGATGCGGGGCATCCGCACGATCGAACTCGAGGTGCGCATCTCGAACGACGAGGCGATCCACTTCTACAAGAGGTACGGTTTCGCGATCGCCGGGGTCCTGGAGAAGTTCTATACGGACGGCGAAGACGGCTACAAAATGATCAAACACTTTTGATCGGGCGCTTACTGGTAGCCTTGGACGTCGTCGGCTTTGTGCTCGTTCCAGTAATGGTACGGCGAGGACTCGCGCTGCGCCGAGGAGAGATCGGTCCCGACGCCGGCGGTGTACGAGCCATACCGTTCCCGGATCTGGTCTTCGATCGAGCGGGAGACCTTGATCGCCCGCTGAACATGATCGGCATCGATGAGCTTCGATTGCTCTGTGACGGCGATGTCGCCCGCGGATCGGATGAGACCGCCGAGTTCCCTCAGGCGGAGGCTCAGGGCCTTGTCTTTGTTGTCCAGGGTCTTCGCCCGTCGCCGGGCTTCCTCCACCACGACGCCGACGGCATCGCGGGTCGCCGGCGGGATGCGCTTGTCCACCGCGATCTCCTGGGCCACGAACTGGGCCAGTTTCGCTCGGTTCGAGTCCGAGTCCGGCATCGTCGTCTCCACGAGGATCTCGTATCCGCCCCCGGTGATGCGGGAGCGCAGCGGCGACAAGATGTGAGGAAGGTCCTGAATGTTGCACGCGCCGACGAAGATGAAGTCGCACGGGACGCTCTCGACCTTGACGCTCGCCCCCGCGCTCTGGGGATTCCGGCCGGAGATCGGGAATCGCTTCTCCTGCATCGCGGTCAGGATGAACCGTTGAAGATGGCCGAGCAACGGCAACTCGTCGATGAACAGGACGCCTTGATGCGCTTCGTGGATGGCGCCCGCGACGACCCGATCGTACGGCTGCGTGCCGAGCTGTGGATGGCCGCCGTACGGATCGTGGCGGACGTCTCCGAGGAGTTCGGTCTCGCTCGCTCCGGTCGCGAGGACGAATGGCCGTCGCGTGATCGGGACGAGGACCTTTCGAGGGCTCTCCTTCTCGACCTCACGACGCTTCTCGAGCGCCTTCTGGTCGAGAACGCGGATCATGTCGCCCGCCCGCTCGTAGACGACGACCTCTTCCTTCCCGAATTGCTGCCGGGTCGTCGTCACGCGATCCCGACCTTGGAGCTGCGCGAACGTGACCTCGAAAATGCCGCCGAGCAAATCGCCGAATGGATTGCCGACGTTCGCCTGGGACGCCGCCTTCGGCCGCCCGCACTTCGGGCACATGCGATCGGTCGGCGACGAATACGTCCCGCAGTGGACGCACTTGTAGCCGAGCCGCTCCGCGACGTTGATGGGCGCCTCCTTGGGATCGATGAGGTCCCCTTCCGCGCCCGCGAGCCGGTTCTGTTCCTGCAAGACCTCGTCGCGTTGCTTCACTTCGATGAGGGGCCGTTCCGGATTCTCGGGATTGTGGACGACTCGAATCTCTTCGGTCACCGAAGGGAGGTGGAGGGAGAGAGCCTGGGCGATCATCGACTTCCCCGTCCCTGGCGGGCCCACGAGCAAGAAGTGCCGCCGCTGATTCGCGGCGATCCGCGCCAGCGCGATCGCCTCATCCTGGCCAACGACCCGCTTCAACGGATCGTCCGGGATCGCGATCTCCGTGGTCGTCTCGAAGTCGTCGAGGGCGAACCCCTCGTCCGCGGCGAGCGTCTTCGTTCGCGCGATAGGCTCCACCCCGATTCACGGTGCGAGATCGCTGCGCGTCCAGACCTCGATGCCGGCCGGCTGCTTCGTGATCGTGCCCATTTTCGTGCCGACGACCGAGTGCATGTTCATCTCCGAGGCGATGTCCAAGATCCGCTGCGTGATGATCCCGTCGAAGACGACCGCGCGCGTCTGCTTCGCGGTCTTGAGAGCGTCGACGAGCTCTCGCACCGGGACCTCCGTCACGACGCCGTCCCCGTCGTCGAGGAGGCGGGCGGTGGACGATCCACCGAGCTGAAGGAGCATGTCGCGGTACTTCTCGAGCTTCGGATTGAGGACCTTCGTCGTGGGCGTGAGCGGTGCCGGTGGACGATCTTCGCGGGATTCCCGCGGTTCTCTCGGCTCCCGCGGTTCCGGACGGAACTCGGGTCGCGGCTCGGGTCGCGGCTCCGGGCGCGGTTGGGGCCCTCCCGCGGGCTTCGGCTCGGGAAATTCGGACTCGGCCTTGTAGACCTGGCCGGAGAGGCCGTACATCTCGACGTACTGGTCTGCGGGAATCTTGTTCCGCAGGCACTTCATGATCTGCTTCTGCGTGAGTTCCTCGACTTCCTTCCCTCTCGGGGCGCGGGCGATGAAGTCGACTTCGGCGACCTGGAGGAGTTCCTTCAGGATCAGATCCCCGCCGCGGTCTCCATCGACGAACGCGGTGAGCGCGCGCTCTTTCGAGAGCTCTTGGATCGTCTTCGGGACGTTCGTGCCTTCGACGGCGATCGCATTCTTGATCCCCGACCGCAGGAGATTCAGGACGTCCTGGCGCCCTTCGACGATGATGATCGCGTCGCTGTCGGCGACGTTCGGTCCGGCGGGGAGCCGCTCGGCCCCGAAGGACACGATCTCCGACACCTGGACGCTCTGGCGCACCTCGTCGAGCAGGTCGGACCCGGAGGTCTTCGACTCTTCGACCATGGACGACAGGAGCGAGCGGGCCCGCTCGATGATCTTGTTGCGTTTCGTGACGCGCGTGTCCTCGACCTTGTCGACCTTGATCGTCGCCTTGCACGGGCCGACGCGGTCGATCGTCTCGAGCGCCGCCGCCAGGATCGAGGTCTCGACCTGATCCAGCGAGGACGGGATCAGGATCGTCCCTTCGCTCCGTCCTTTCTTGCTCTGGACGTCCACCTCGATTCGGCCGATGCGGCCGCTCTTCTGCAGGTCACGCAAGTCCAATTCCTCGCCGAGGAGCCCTTCCGTCTGGCCAAACACGGCCCCTACGACGTCGGGTTTCTCGACAATCCCTTCCGCCTCCAGGCGGGCCTGGATGAGATATTTAGTCGTACTCGGATCGATGTTCATGTTCGCACTTGTCCGGGCTAGCCGTCAAATCCGCGGTTTACGTCCCTCTATCCGGACAACTCTCGGCCCCGCAGGGCATTTCGGCCTCGCAGTCCTGGAGGCAGGAAAGGATGATTCGGATGAGTGGGATCTGTGAATCGCGGCCTTTACCGCTATCCCGATTCCAAACTGGAGGCGGGCCTATTTAAGGGT
>Ga0209056_10004006_pt1 | contig 15555 bp, 12 predicted proteins | sample GraSoiAngelo_114_FD_185876 | JGI IMG/M metagenome (GOLD analysis project Ga0209056, IMG submission 185876) | Grasslands soil microbial communities from the Angelo Coastal Reserve, California, USA - 14_0903_13_40cm (SPAdes) (version 2) | ecosystem: Environmental > Terrestrial > Soil > Grasslands... | reverse complement strand
GACAACGTGGACATCACGGTGGAGCTGATCACGCCGATCGCGATGGAGAAGGAGCTTCGGTTCGCGATTCGCGAGGGCGGCCGGACCGTCGGCGCCGGCGTCGTCACGGACATCATTCAGTAAGGGCGGGAATCCATGCGCGATTCAATCACGCTCGCTTGCGCCGAATGCAAGGAGCGCAACTACACGAACTCGAAGAACAAACGCAAACACCCCGACCGCGTGGAGTGGAAGAAGTTCTGCCCCCGTTGCCGGAAACACACGATTCACAAGGAAACCCGGTAGTCCGGGGCCGAGACCTGGGTAGGCCAGTAGCTCAGCCTGGCTAGAGCACCGGTCTCCAAAACCGGGTGTCGGGGGTTCAAATCCCTCCTGGCCTGCCATGTTTCAGGAGTCTGAAAGGATCCACTTCGTGCGCGCAGAACTGACAACCGAACAGAAAGCTGCCGAGCGGCCGAGCGTCTTCCGGGCCCTCGCGGACTACATCCGCGACGTCCGGGTCGAGATGAGCAAGGTCAGCTGGCCGTCGCGGCGCGAGCTCCGCGACTCCACGCTGGTCGTCATCGTGATGGTCTTCATCGTTGCCATCTTCATCGGCATCGTGGACCGCGTGCTCACGCTGGCGTTCGAGGCCCTGATCCGGATGCTGGGGTAGCCATGGAAGGAAGCGTGAAAGAAAAACAGTGGTACGTGATCCACACCTACTCGGGGCACGAGAACAAGGTGAAGAACAACCTCGAGCGGGCCATTCATTCGACGGGACTCGAGTCCCACTTCGGCCAGATCCTCGTCGCGACCGAGGAGTTCGCCGAGATGAAGGACGGCAAGCGCATCACGTCGAAGCGCAAGACGTTCCCGAGCTACGTGCTGGTCGAGATGGACCTGAACCAGGAGACGCGCCTGCTCGTGCAGAACGTGCCGGGCGTGACCCGGTTCGTCGGCTCGGGGCAGGACCCGATCCCGCTCCGGGAGACCGAGGTGAAGCGGGTGCTGGGACAGCTCGAGTCGGGCGGCCGCGCGAAGGGATCCGCGGAAGTGCCGTTCAAGTCGGGCGAGCACGTGAAGGTCGTGGATGGACCCTTCACCGACTTCACCGGGGTCGTCGACGAGGTGAACCCGGAGCGGCAGAAGGTGAAGGTGATGGTGTCGATCTTCGGACGCGCGACGCCCGTCGAGCTCGACTTCTTGCAAGTACAGCCGGTCTGACGACCGGTCGCTGGCCGGAGCGCGGCGGCTCCGGGTGACGGCCGCCGCACGCCACCACGCGAACGTGGGAGCGGGAAGAATCCCGCGACAGGAAAGGACATCCAATGGCTAAAGGGAAACCTGTCCAGGCTCTGGTGAAGCTCCAGGTGCCCGCCGGAAACGCCACTCCCGCTCCGCCGATCGGCCCCGCCTTGGGGCAGCACGGCGTGAACATCATGGAGTTCTGCAAGGCGTTCAACGCGCGCACCCAGGGACAGCCGGGCCTCATCATTCCCGTGGTGATCACGGTCTATGCGGACCGCTCGTTCACCTTCATCACCAAGACCCCTCCCGCCGCGGTGCTGCTGAAGCGCGCCGCCGGCATCGCGAAGGGGTCCGGCGAGCCCAACCGGAACAAGGTCGCGAAGGTCACCGCGGCCCAGGTCCGGGAGATCGCCGAGCTCAAGAAGCCCGATCTGAATGCCAATGACGTCGCCGCTGCCGTGAAGATGGTGGAAGGCACGGCGCGCAGCATGGGCATCGAGATCGCGGGCTAGGGGGCGCGATGAAAACGGGAAAGCGCTACCGGAACGCCGCGACGACGGCCAAGGTCGAGGAGGGAAAGGTGCAGAACCTCCCCGACGCGATCGAGCGGCTGAAGGCGACGGCCACCGCCAAGTTCGACGAGACGATCGAGGTCGCCATGCGCCTCGGCGTCGATCCGCGCCACGCGGAGCAGCTGGTCCGAGGCTCCATCGTCCTTCCGCACGGGACGGGCAAGAAGGTCCGGGTGCTCGTGCTCACGAAAGGGGACAAGGAGCGCGAGGCGCGCGAGGCGGGCGCCGATCACGTCGGATCGGACGAGTGGATCAAGAAGCTGAACGAAGGATGGCTCGACGTGGACAGCATCATCGCCACGCCCGACATGATGGGCGAGGTGGGGAAGCTGGGCCGCGTGCTGGGCCCTCGGGGGCTCATGCCCAATCCGCGCAGCGGAACGGTCACCTTCGACGTGGCGAAGGCGGTCCGCGACGTCAAGGGAGGCAAGATCGAGTACCGCGTCGACAAGGCGGGCAACCTGCACGCGCCGGTCGGCAAAGCCTCGTTCGGAAAAGAGCAGCTCCTCGCAAACGTGGAAACCCTCCTTCGCGAGGTGGTGCGCACGCGCCCGCCCGCGGCGAAGGGCCAGTACATCCGTAGCGTCACCCTGAGCTCCACCATGGGCCCGCCGGTGCGTCTCGATCCGGCCACGGTCCAGGCGGCGTTCAAGGCCTAGGCGTTCCCGAACCGATTCACCTTACGGAGATCTCGCGTCCATGCCGACGTCGGAGAAAGAGCAGCGAGTCAAGGAGCTGACTGAAGCGATCGCGCGGTCCAAGTCGATCGTGCTGGCCAATTTCACGGGAATGAACGTGGACCTGGTCACGAAGATGCGGCGGCGGCTCCGCGACGCCGGCGTGGAATTCATCGTGGAGAAGAACACGCTCACGAAGCGCGCGCTCGCGGAGCGCGGCGTGAAGGAGCTCGACCCCTATCTCGAGGGCCCCACCGGGATCGCGCTGGGGCAGGACGAAATCGCGGGCGCCAAGATTCTCGCGGAGTTCACGAAGGAATTCGAAAAACCCGCCCTCAAGGCGGCGTATGTCGGCGGCCAGCTCTACGGCCCCGACGGAATCAAGATCCTGGCCCAACTGCCTCCGCGTGAGGTGCTGCTTGGCCAGCTCATCGGAGCGCTTCGCTCGCCTCTCCAGGGATTCACCGGCGTGCTCTCGGGCTCGATCCGGCAGCTGGTGGGGACGATCGACGCGATCGCCAAGAAGAAACAGGGCTGAGGATCCGCGCCAACCGCTCGGAACCCCCCGCGAGTCCGGAGGAGGACCCAAACCGTGGAAGCAGCGACGAAGGAACAGCAGATCATCTCGACGTTGGAAAGCATGACGATGCTCGAAGTCTCGTCCCTCGTGAAGAAGATGGAAGAGCACTTCGGCGTCACGGCCGCGATGCCGATGATGGCCGCGATGCCGGGGCAAGGCGGCGGAGCCGCGGCGGCCGTCGAGGAGAAGACGGAGTTCGACGTCGTCCTGATGGGCGCGGGGGACAAGAAGATCCAGGTCATCAAGGTGGTCCGGGAGGTCACGGGATTGGGCCTCAAGGAGGCGAAGGATCTCGTGGACGGCGCACCGAAGCCCGTGAAGGAGAAGGTCTCGAAGGAAGAGGCGCAGTCGATCAAGCAGAAGCTGGAGGAGAACGGCGCGAGCGTCGAGATCCGATAGCTTCGATGAAGTCTACCGATAACTCCCAGCCTGGAAAGACGCCGCTACTCTGACGGAGCGCGGCGCGTCCTCACGCCATGGGCATTATCGAAAGGGTGAACACCTGTGATTAAAGCGATTCGAGGCAAAGAGCGACGGAGCTTCAGCAAGATCGAGCGGGACTGGGACATCCAGATCCCGAACCTGCTCGACGTCCAGCTGGAGTCGTTCCGCAATTTCTTGCAGACCGATCTCGAGCCCCTGAAGCGGAAGAACGAAGGGCTTCAGGAGGTCTTCAACAGCGTCTTCCCGATCAGCGACGCGCGCGAGTACTTCTCGCTGGAGTTCGTGCGCTACGACCTCGGGGACCCGAAATATTCCGTGGACGAGTGCCAGGAGCGGGACCTGACCTACTCGGTGCCGCTCAAGGCCACCCTGCGCCTGCGTGTCCGCGAGGACACGGAAGAGGGGCGCAAGGACAAGAGCATCATCGAGCAGGAGGTCTATCTCGGCGAGCTTCCGATCATCACCGACAAGGGCACCTTCATCATCAACGGCGCCGAGCGGGTGATCGTGAGCCAGCTCCACCGGTCGCCGGGCGTCTTCTTCGACGACCAGATCCATCCGAACGGAAAGAAGCTCTTCACCGCGCGGATCATTCCCTATCGCGGATCCTGGGTCGAGTTCAGCCTCGACGTGAACGACATCATGTACGTTCACATCGACCGGAAGCGGAAGCTTCCGGTGACGGTGCTCCTGAAGGCGCTGGGCTACGTCACGGACCGCGAGATCCTCGAGCTCTTCTACGATACGGAAGAGGAGGAGATCGGCGGGGCGCGGAGCAAGCGCGAGCCGGACGCGGTCGGGAAGATCGCGGCGGAAGACGTCGTGGACGAGCGCACCGGCGAGGTGCTGCTCGAGGCGAACGAGGTCATCACGATGGATCGGATCGAGGGCCTTCGGAAGGCCGGGTTCGCCACCGTGAAGACGTTCGTCATCCCGCACCGGGACGAGGCGGACATCGTCCGGAACACGCTGAAGAAGGACTCCACCAAGACGGAGGACGAGGCGCTCACGCGCATCTACAACCTCCTCCGGCCCGGCGAGCCGCCGCGCGCGGACACGGCCCGGGACATCTTGAAGAAGCTGTTCTTCAACCCGAAGCGCTACGACCTGGCGAAGGTGGGACGCTACAAGCTGAACCGCAAGCTCCCGCACGAGATCCTTCTCGGCTCCAAGGACAAGCGGAAGCGGCTCACCCTCTCCGTTCCGGACGACGAACAGACCACGCTTGGTCCGGAGGATTTCATCGTCATCGTCGCGTACCTGATCCACCTGAGGCTGGGCGCCGAGGTGCCGGGACTCCCGATCACCACGGACGACATCGACCATCTCGGGAACCGGCGGGTGCGCGCGGTGGGCGAGCTCCTCTCGAACCAGTTCAACGTCGGGCTCGCGCGCATGGCGCGGATCATCCGGGAGCGTATGACGCTCCAGGACGCCGAGCAGGTGACGCCCTACGACCTCATCAACGCGCGGACGATCTCCGCCGTGATCCAGAGCTTCTTCGGCTCGAGCCAGCTCTCGCAGTTCATGGATCAGACGAATCCCCTGGCCGAGCTGACCCACAAGCGCCGTCTCTCCGCGCTCGGACCGGGCGGACTGACGCGGGACCGCGCGGGGTTCGAGGTGCGCGACGTGCACTACACGCACTACGGCCGCATGTGTCCGATCGAGACCCCGGAAGGCCCGAACATCGGACTCATCTCCTCGCTCGCGACCTACGCGCGCGTGAACGACCTGGGCTTCCTCGAGACACCGTACCGTCGCGTGACGAGCGGTCTTGTGGACAAGAAGCAGGTCCAGTTCCTCTCCGCCGACGTCGAGGACCGCTTCAAGATCGCGCAGGCGAACGCGGCGATGGACTCGAGCGGCCATCTCACGGGCGAGCAGAATGTCCGGGAGAAGGGCGAGTTCCCGATGGTGGAGCCCAAGGACGTCGACTACATGGACATTTCCCCCATCCAGCTCGTGAGCCCCGCGGCCGCGCTCATTCCGTTCCTGGAACATGACGACGCGAACCGCGCGCTGATGGGCTCGAATATGCAGCGGCAGGCCGTGCCTCTGCTCTTCACGGAGGCGCCGCTCGTCGGCACCGGCCTCGAAGGCAAAGTGGCGCAGGACTCGGGCGCCCTGATCCTCGCGAAGCAGGCGGGAGTCGTGGAGTCGGTCTCCGGCGATACGATCTTCGTTCGCTATGACCAGCCCGAGGGCAAGTCGCGCACCGTGGACTACTCCGAGATGGCCGGGGTGGACTTCTACAAGCTGACGAAGTTCAAGCGCAGCAACCAGGACACCTGCATCAACCAGCGTCCGCTCGTTTCCGAGGGGGACCGCGTGAAGCGGGGGCAGCTCCTCGCCGACGGCGCCGCTACGAGAAACGGCGAGCTGGCGCTCGGCGCCAACGTGCTCGTCGCCTTCATGCCGTGGGGCGGATACAACTTCGAGGACGCCATCCTGGTCTCGGAGCGCCTGATCAAGGAGGACCGCTTCACCTCGATCCACATCGAGGAGTTCGAACTGCAAGTACGCGACACGAAGCGCGGGGCGGAAGAGATCACCCGCGAGATCCCGAACGTGAGCGAGGAAGCGGTCAAGAACCTGGACGAGGAGGGCATCATCCGCATCGGCGCCCACGTGAAGGCGGGGGACATCCTGGTCGGGAAGGTCACGCCCAAGGGTGAGACCGACCTCACGCCCGAGGAGCGGCTGCTCCGCGCGATCTTCGGCGAGAAGGCCGGAGACGTGCGCGACGCCTCCCTCAAGGCGCCTCCGGGAATGGACGGCGTCGTCATCGACACCAAGGTATTCAGCCGGCGGGAGAAGGACGAGTCGACCAAGAAGCAGGAGAAGCGGAAGATCGACCGGCTCCGCCGCCAGGCCAAGAAGGAGAAGGACCGCATCCACGAGACGCGCGCCGCCGAGGTGGGCAAGGTCCTCCTGGGCGAGTACGTGAACCGCTGGGTGGAAGGGGACGAGGAGCGGCCGGTCACGCGCGCCGGGAAGAAGATCGACGAGGAGTTCCTGGCCACCGTCGACTTCGACGCGATCCCCTACAAGACGCAGGTCACGAAGAACGACCAGGCGAACGAGCGCTTCTGGGGTCTCCTGGAAGGCGCCGCGCGCGCGCTGGACCGCGTCGAGAAGAACCTCGAGAAGGAGATCGAGAAGGTGACGCGCGGGGACGAGCTTCCCCCCGGCGTCGTCAAGCTCGTGAAGGTGTACGTCGCCAAGAAGCGCAAGCTCTCGGTCGGCGACAAGATGGCGGGACGGCACGGCAACAAGGGCGTGGTCGCGAAGATCATGCCCGAGGAGGACATGCCGTACCTGCCCGACGGGACGCCCGTGGACATGGTGCTGAACCCGCTCGGCGTGCCGTCTCGTATGAACATCGGCCAGGTGCTGGAGACGCACCTCGGCTGGGCGGCCCAGGAGCTCGGCCTCACGGTGGCGACCCCGGTGTTCGCGGGGGCGACCGTGGACGAGATCAAGAGCTGCCTCAAGGACTCCAAGCTGTCCCAGGACGGCAAGAGCGTCCTCTACGACGGGCGCAACGGCGAAGCGTTCGATCAGCGCGTGACGGTGGGCTACATCTACATGATGAAGCTCTCCCACCTCGTGGACGACAAGATCCACGCGCGCTCGATCGGCCCCTACTCCCTGGTCACCCAGCAGCCGCTGGGGGGGAAGGCCCAGTTCGGCGGGCAGCGGTTCGGAGAAATGGAAGTATGGGCGCTCGAGGCGTACGGAGCGGCCTTTACCCTGCAAGAGCTACTGACGGTGAAGTCGGACGACGTCGTGGGGCGGTCGCGCATCTACGAGGCGATCGTGAAGGGGGAGAATCCCCCGGCCCCCAGCACGCCGGAGTCCTTCAACGTTCTGGTGAAGGAACTTCAGAGTCTCTGCATGGACGTTCAGCTTCGGGACGAAGCGTAGACGAGGAGGCACGGGACAATGCAGGAACTGTTCGGAATCAAGTCGCCTCTCGCAACGGAACGTCAGCGGTTCAGCCTGGCCCGCGTCGACGACCGCGACAACTCGCGGCGTAAGCTCGCGTTCAATTCCATTCGGATCATGCTGGCCTCGCCGGAGACGATCCGGGGTTGGTCGCACGGGGAAGTCACGAAGCCCGAGACGATCAACTACCGGTCGTTCAAGCCGGAGCGGGACGGTCTCTTTTGCGAGAAGATCTTCGGTCCGGTCAAGGACTGGGAGTGCAACTGCGGCAAGTACAAGCGCATCCGCTACCGCGGCGTGATCTGCGATCGCTGCGGCGTGGAGGTCACGCAGGCCAAGGTGCGCCGCGAGCGTCTGGGGCACATCAACCTCGCGGTGCCGGTCTCGCATATCTGGTACTTCAAGGCGGTGCCGAGCCGGATCGGGCACCTGCTCGACATGTCGATCCGCGATCTGGAGCGGGTCCTCTACTACGAGAGCTACGTGGTCATCGATCCCCAGACGAGCGGCCTCAAGAAGAAGCAGCTCGTCTCCGAGGACGAGTACTACGAGCTGACGCAGGATGAGACGATCACGCTCAACGCGAAGATGGGCGCGGAGGCCATCCGCGATCTCCTGACCGAGATCGACCTGGACGAGCTTTCGGCCGAGCTTCGCGCCATCGCGAAGATCGAGAACTCGGTCCAGCGGAAGAAGGAGACGCTGAAGCGCCTCCGGATCGTGGAGGCCTTCCGGCAGTCGGGAAACCGGCCGGAGTGGATGATCCTCTCCGTGATCCCGGTGCTGCCGCCGGACCTCCGTCCGCTCGTGCCGCTCGAAGGCGGGCGGTTCGCCACCTCGGACCTGAACGATCTCTACCGGCGCGTCATCAACCGGAACAACCGGCTCAAGAAGCTCATCGACATCCGGGCGCCGGAAGTCATCCTACGCAACGAGAAGCGCATGCTCCAGGAAGCCGTGGACGCGCTCTTCGACAACGGCAGGCGGAGCCGCGCCGTGCGCGGCCAGGGAAACCGGCCGCTGAAGTCGCTCTCCGACATGCTCAAGGGGAAGCAGGGACGCTTCCGTCAGAACCTCCTCGGCAAGCGCGTCGACTACTCCGGCCGCTCGGTCATCGTGGTCGGGCCGGAGCTCAAGCTCCATCAGTGCGGGCTCCCCAAGAACATGGCGCTGGAGCTCTTCAAGCCGTTCATCATCCGGAAGCTCGAGGACAAGGGTTTCGTGCAGACGGTGAAGAGCGCGAAGCGTCTCGTCGAGCGCGAGCGTCCCGAGGTGTGGGACATCCTCGGCGACATCATCACGGGGCACCCGGTGCTCCTGAACCGCGCGCCGACGCTCCACCGGCTGGGCATCCAGGCGTTCGAGCCCGTGCTCGTGGAAGGAAAGGCGATCCGCATCCATCCGATGGTGTGCGGCGCCTTCAACGCGGACTTCGACGGCGATCAGATGGCGGTCCACGTGCCGCTTTCCTTCGAGGCGCAGATCGAGACGCGGCAGCTCATGCTCTCGACGAACAACATCCTGCTTCCCTCGAACGGCCGTCCGGTCGCGGCGCCCAGCCAGGACATCGTCTTGGGCTGTAACTACATGACACGGAAGCGGCCGCTCCCCCCGGGGAAGAAGCCGAAGCACTACGCGGGCATGACGGAAGTGCGCGCGGCGTACGACCACAAACAGGCGGGGCTGCACGATCCGATCGTGCTCCACCTGGACGGGCAGCGGCTCGACACGTCGGTCGGCCGCGTTCTCTTCAACGAGATCCTCGTGCCCCTGGGCATTCCGTTCAAGAACACCGAGATGGACAAGAAGGCGCTCGAGGAGCTGGTCGGGGATTGCCACCGCAATCTGGGGAACAAGACGACCGCGCTCATCCTGGACTCGCTCAAGAACCTCGGCTTCACCTACGCGACGCAGGCCGGAATCACCGTGGGGATCGACGACATCCTGATCCCCGGGGCCAAGGCCGAGATCATCAAGCGCGCGCGGGCGGCGGTGGGGCACATCAACCAGCAGTACCAGCAGAAGGTCATCACCGACGGTGAGCGCTACAACAAGGTGATCGACACCTGGACGCACGTGACGACCGAGGTGGAAGAGGCGACGTTCCAGGGGCTGGCCGCGGACCGCGACGGCTTCAATCCGATCTACATGATGGCGTACTCGGGCTCCCGAGGCACCAAGGAGCAGATCCGCCAGCTGGCCGGGATGCGCGGGCTCATGGCGAAGCCGCAGAAGAAGATCACCGGTGGGCTGGGCGAGATCATCGAGACGCCGGTCATCCACAATTTCAAGGAAGGGCTCACGGTGCTCGAGTACTTCGTCTCGACGCACGGCGCCCGCAAGGGTCTGGCGGACACGGCGCTCAAGACCGCCGACGCCGGCTACCTGACGCGGCGTCTCGTGGACGTGGCGCAGGACGTCATCGTGAACATCGAGGACTGCGGCACGGTGAGCGGGCTCGAGGTCGCGGCGCTGAAGGAGGGCGAAGAGGTCATCGAGCCCCTGGGAGACCGGGTGCTGGGCCGCGTCGCCACCGAGGACGTGATCGATCCCAACACGGGGGACGTGGTCGTCCGCGCGGGGGAGGAGATCACCGAGCAGGCGGCCGAGGCGATCGAGGAGAGCGGGCGGATCGATAAGGTCGCGATCCGGTCGGTCTTGAAGTGCGAGGCCGTGCGCGGCATCTGCGGCAAGTGCTACGGACGGAATCTCGCGACCGGGCGCATGGTCGAGCTGGGCGAAGCGACGGGGGTCATCGCCGCGCAGTCGATCGGCGAGCCCGGAACGCAGCTCACCCTCCGGACGTTCCACATCGGCGGCGTCGCCGGCCGCATCGTGGAGCAGTCCCGCATCAAGTCGAAGATTACGGGCTCGGTCCGCTTCCGCGAGCTGGAAGTGGTCGAGCGCCAGAACGGATCGCTGGTGGTGGTCGGACACAAGGGGCAGATCGAGGTGCTGGACCAGGAGGGCAAGGTCCGCCACCGCTACTCGCCGCCCTACGGCGCCACCGTGGACGTGAAGGACGGCGCTCCCGTCAACGTGGGGGACGACCTCTTCGAGTGGGACACCTACAACACGCCGATTCTCACCGAGAAGCCGGGAACCGTGCGTTTCGTGGACATCAAGGAGAAGGTCACCGTCCGCGACGAGGTCGACGAGAACACGGGGCTTCGCCTCATGGTCATCGTGGACGATCGCGAGAAGGTGCTGCAGCCGCACATCGACGTCCTGGGCCCGGGTGGGCGCAGAGTGGCCAGCTATCCGCTTCCGACCGGCGCGCGGCTTCTCGTGCGCGACGGCCAGGAGGTCACGGCGGGCGAGCCTCTGGTCAAGATCCGGCGCGAGATCTCGAAGACCCGCGACATCACGGGCGGTCTGCCCCGCGTGAGCGAGCTCTTCGAAGCGCGGAAGCCGAAGGACGCCGCGACGGTCTCGGAGATCGACGGCCGCGTGGAGTTCCAGGGCGTGAGCCGAGGCATGAAGAAGCTCATGGTGGTCTCGGACGCCGGGGACAGCCGCGAGTACCTGATTCCTCAGGGCAAGCACATGCACGTGCAGGAGGGGGACTACGTGAAGGCGGGCGACCGGCTCACGGAAGGACCCGTGAACCCGCACGACACCCTGAAGATCAAGGGAATCCAGGCGGTGCAGGAATACCTCGTGAACGAGATCCAGGAGGTCTACCGGCTCCAGGGCGTGCGCATCGACGACAAGCACATCGAGGTCATCGTCCGGCAGATGCTGCAAAAAGTCAGAATCGAGGATCCGGGCGACACGAACTTCCTCGAGGGCGAGCAGGTGGACAAGGCCCAGCTTCGGATCGAGCAGCGCAGGGTGGAGTCCGAGGGAGGCCAGCCGGCCACGTATCAGCCGCTCCTGCTTGGGATTACGAAGGCTTCGCTCTCCACGCAGAGCTTCATCTCCTCGGCCTCGTTCCAGGAGACAACTCGCGTGCTGACAGAGGCTTCGGTGCTGGGAATGACCGATCACCTGCGCGGATTGAAGGAGAACGTCATCATCGGCCATCTCATCCCCGCGGGCACGGGCATCTCCAAGTACCGCGGCGTTGAAGTCATTACGGAAGAGGAAGATGAGACCGATCGGGTGGCCGGTGTGGAGGAAGAGATAAAAACAGCTTGACGAGAGTTTTCGAGCCTGGGTACACTGCTCGTTCTTTGCGCCCAAATCCCTTGATGTGAGGAAACTTAGGTGCCGACTCTGAATCAGCTCGTGCGGCTCGGCCGCAGGAGACAGCTCTCGAAGACCGCGTCGCCCGCCCTGAAGGGGGCGCCGCAGAAGCGCGGCGTGTGCACGCGCGTCTATACATCCACCCCCAAGAAGCCCAATTCGGCGCTCCGCAAGGTGGCCCGCGTGAGGCTCACGAACGGGATGGAAGTGACCTGCTACATCCCGGGCGAGGGGCACAACCTCCAGGAGCACTCGATCGTGCTGATCCGCGGGGGCCGTGTGAAGGATCTGCCGGGGGTGCGGTACCACGTGGTCCGGGGGACGCTCGACGCCTCGGGGGTGGACGGGCGCTCGCAGAGCCGGTCCAAGTATGGGACCAAGCGGAAGAAGGGCGCCGCGTGAGACGCGCGAGCAAGATCCACAAGTTCGAGGTTCCGCCGGACGCGCGCTTCAACAACGTCCTGGTCACGCGCTTCATCAACGCGCTCATGATCCAGGGCAAGAAGAGCACGGCGGAGCGGATTTTCTACGGTGCCGTCGACATCATCGAGAAGAAGGTCGGCTCGGACGGTCTCACGGTGGTGAAGTCCGCGCTCGCCAACGTCAAGCCCGTGCTGGAGGTGAAGTCCCGGCGCGTGGGCGGCGCGACGTACCAGGTCCCGGTGGAAGTGCGCCAGGACCGCCGTACGGCGCTGGCGCTCCGCTGGATCATCCAGTACGCCCGCGCCCGTCCGGACCACTCGATGAGGGAGCGGATCGCGGCGGAGCTGATCGCGGCGTCGAAGAACGAAGGTGGCGCGGTGAAAAAGCGCGAGGATACACACAAGATGGCGGAGGCCAACAAGGCGTTCGCTCACTATCGCTGGTAGAGCGGCTGAAGGAAGGTTTGGGAGTGCCCAGGCAGTACGATCTTTCTCATATGCGGAACATCGGCATCATGGCCCACATCGATGCCGGTAAGACGACCCTGACCGAGCGGATCCTCTATTACACGGGGAAGGTCCACCGGGTGGGGGAGGTCCATGACGGCGCGGCCACCATGGACTGGATGGAGCAGGAGCGGGAGCGGGGAATCACCATCACGTCGGCCGCGACGACCTGTTTCTGGCACAACCACCAGATCAACATCATCGACACGCCGGGGCACGTCGACTTCACCGTCGAGGTGGAGCGCTCCCTCCGGGTGCTCGACGGCGCCATCGCCGTGTTCTGCGGCGTGGGCGGCGTGGAGCCGCAATCGGAGACGGTCTGGCGGCAGGCGGACAAGTACGGCGTCCCGCGGATCGCGTTCGTGAACAAGCTGGACCGCGTCGGCGCGGACTTCAACTTCGTCGTGGGCATGATGAAGACCCGCCTGGGCGCGATCGCGGTGCCCCTCCAGATCCCGATCTACGTCGGGGACTGGTTCACCGGCATGATCGACCTCATCGAGATGAAGGCGATCACGTACGAGTCGGACGAGCAGGGCGCCACGTACGTCGAGGGTGAGATCCCGCGCGACCTCGAGAAGAAAGCGGCCGAGGCGCGGCATCACATGCTCGAGGCGATCGCGGAGTACGACGACGAGCTCTTGCACGCGTACCTCGACGGAAAGCCGACGACCTCCGAGATGATCAAGCGCGCGATCCGCAAGGGGACCCTGGCGGGCAAGGTCGTCCCGGTCCTGGGCGGAACCGCGTTCAAGAACAAGGGCGTGCAGAAGCTCCTCGACGCGGTGCTGTCGTACCTTCCCGCGCCGATCGACGTGCCGGCGGTGAAGGGCGTGAACCCCAAGACGCTGGAGCACGAGCAGCGCACGCCGTCGGACGACGAGCCGTTCTCGGCGCTCGCGTTCAAGATCATGACGGACCCGTACGTCGGCAAGCTGACGTTCTTTCGCGTGTACTCCGGGACCTTGAAGGCGGGGACCTACGTGTACAACTCGACCAAGGAGAAGGGGGAGCGTCTGGGAAGGGTCGTCGAGATGCACGCGAACAAGCGCGAGGACCGCGAAGAGATCTATTGCGGGGAGATCGCCGCGGCGGTGGGCCTGAAGAACGTCCACACCGGCGACACGCTCTGCGACAAGGACCACCCCATCGTGCTCGAGGCGATGCACTTCCCCGAGCCGGTGATCCAGGTCGCGATCGAGCCGAAGACGAAGGCGGACGAGGAGAAGATGGCGACGGCGCTCGGCAAGCTGAGCGACGAGGATCCGACGTTCAAGGTCAAGACCGACGAGGACTCGGGCCAGACCCTGATCTCGGGCATGGGAGAGCTGCATCTGGAGATCCTCGTGGACCGCATGGTCCGCGAGTTCAGCGTCCAGGCGAACATCGGCAAGCCCCAGGTCGCCTACAAGGAAACGGTCACCCGGAAGGTCGAGCAGCGCACGCGGTTCGTGCGGCAGACCGGCGGCCGCGGCCAGTTCGCGGACGTGTCGATCATGCTGGAGCCGCTCCCGCCGGGGACGGGCTTTCAGTTCGAGAACGAGATCAAGGGAGGCGCGATTCCCCGGGAGTACATCCCCTCGGTGGAGAAGGGCATCATCGAGGCGATGGAGAACGGGATCATGGCCGGCTATCCCGTCGTCGACGTGAAGGTGGAGCTGATCGACGGGCAGTTTCACGAAGTCGACTCCTCGGAAATGGCGTTCAAGATCGCGGGGTCGATGGCCTTCAAGGAGGCCGCGCAGAAGGCGAATCCCAAGCTTCTCGAGCCGATCATGGACGTCGAGGTGGTGGTCCCCGAGGAGTACATGGGGGACGTGATCGGCGACCTGAGCAGCCGGCGCGGCCGCATCGGAGGCATGTTCCAGCGCTCCGACGCGCGCGTCGTCGCGGCCTCGGTGCCGCTGGCGGAGATGTTCGGATATTCCACGCGGCTGCGCTCCATCACGCAGGGACGGGCCGTGTACTCGATGCAATTCTCCCGGTACGACGAGATGCCACAGGCCATGGCGGAACAGATCATCACCAAGGTCAAAGGGAGCTAGACCGAACCGCTCACGGGCGACCGTCGCGGCCGGAGGAGAACACATGGCGAAGCAGAAGTTTGAGCGGAACAAGCCTCACGTGAACGTGGGGACGATCGGTCACGTGGATCACGGGAAGACGACGTTGACGGCGGCGATCACGATGGTGCTGTCGCAGAAGAATCCGAAGATCCAGGTGCGGGACTACGGTTCGATCGACAACGCGCCGGAAGAGCGGGAGCGGGGGATCACGATCGCGACGGCGCACGTGGAGTACGAGACGGACAAGCGCCACTACGCGCACGTGGACTGTCCGGGTCACGCGGACTACGTGAAGAACATGATCACGGGAGCGGCGCAGATGGACGGTGCGATTCTGGTGGTGAGCGCGGCGGACGGTCCGATGCCCCAGACGCGGGAGCACATCCTCTTGGCGCGCCAGGTGGGGGTGCCGTACATCGTGGTGTACATGAACAAGTGCGACATGGTGGACGATCCGGAGCTGTTGGACCTTGTGGAGCTGGAGGTGCGGGAGCTGTTGAAGAAGTACGAGTTCCCTGGGGACGACATCCCGGTGGTTCGGGGGAGTGCCAAGCAGGCGATGGACGGAGGGGGCAAGGACGCGAAGGCGAACGAGAGCATTCTGAAGCTGATGGAGCAGGTGGACAGCTACATACCGACGCCGCAGCGGGACGTGGAGAAGCCGTTCCAGATGGCGGTGGAGGATGTGTTCTCGATATCGGGTCGTGGGACGGTGGGGACGGGTCGGGTGGAGCGGGGGAAGGTGAAGGTGGGGGAGAAGGTGGAGATCGTGGGGTTGCGGGAGACGCGGGAGTCGGTGGTGACGGGGGTGGAGATGTTCCGGAAGCTGCTGGACGAGGCCCAGGCGGGGGACAACGTGGGGCTGCTCCTACGAGGGGTGGACAAGGACGATCTGGAGCGGGGGATGGTGATCGCGGC
>Ga0209056_10004003_pt1 | contig 15559 bp, 12 predicted proteins | sample GraSoiAngelo_114_FD_185876 | JGI IMG/M metagenome (GOLD analysis project Ga0209056, IMG submission 185876) | Grasslands soil microbial communities from the Angelo Coastal Reserve, California, USA - 14_0903_13_40cm (SPAdes) (version 2) | ecosystem: Environmental > Terrestrial > Soil > Grasslands... | reverse complement strand
ATCGCGGTGGCCGAGGACCTCATCCGCCGCAAGGTCACGAGCCCACCTCATCTCGGCGCGATTGGCGGCTCGAATGGGGGACTTCTGGTCGGGAACATGCTGACCATGCGTCCCGATCTCTGGGGCGCGATCGTCTGCCAAGCGCCGCTGCTCGACATGCGGCGCTACCACAAGCTCCTGGCCGGGGCGTCCTGGGAGGCGGAGTACGGCAACCCGGACGATCCCAAGGAATGGCAATTCATGCGCGCCTGGTCGCCGTATCAGAATCTCCAGAGAGGAGTGAAGTATCCACCCGTGCTGTTCACCACATCCACGCGCGACGACCGCGTGCACCCAGGACACGCGCGCAAGATGGCCGCCAGGATGCTGGCGATGGGGGACCGCGTGCTCTTCTACGAGAACGTCGAGGGAGGACACCCCGGGTCCGCGACGAACGAGCAGCAAGCGTTCATGCTGGCCCTGGCGTTCGACTTCCTCTGGAGGCATTTGAAATAGTGCCGTGGACCTTGGCGGACCGCCGGAGCATCCACCCGTACAGCCAGACGATCACTCCAACGAAGCCGAGCAATCCGAGCCACGGGGCAGGCGCGAATTCCTCGGGCACGAGCCCGATCGGAGCGTCCTTCGAGAAGCCGACGATGAGGCCGGCGTTGATCACGCCCCACAAGCTCTCACCCACGATCAATCCCGACGCCACGAGCGTGCCGAGCCGCTCCGCGCGGGCAGGATTCGGCATCCTGCGGGCGCGCCCGTCGTACCAGTGCGAGAGCACCGCTCCGACGACGACCGCGAAGGTCGCCGACATCGGGAGATAGATCCCGATGCCGACCGCCAGCGGAGGGATGCGCAGCTTCTTCATCGCGCCCAGTGTCGTGTCGAGCAGGATGAGGCCGACGCCGACGAGGGCGCCGATGCCGAGCATCTTCCAGTCGAGGTTTCCGCCGATCACGCCCTGGGCGAGGGCGGAGATGAGGGTGGCCTGCGGCGCCGGAAGGGGATTGGGCGCGACGACGCCGACGTTCGCGGCTCCGGCGAACCCATACGCCTTGGCGAGCAGGTTGAGCACCGATGGAATCACGGATGCGCCGGCGGCCACGCCCACGATGAGCGCGATCTGCTGGCGCATGGGTGAGGCGCCGACGAGCTGGCCGGTCTTCAGATCTTGCAGGTTGTCGTTCGAGATCGTCGCGCACGCGAAGACGATCGCGGTGATGAAGAGCGCGCACGCGACGAGGGCGGGACGCGTCTCCGGAGTCGGCGGCACCGCGATAACGAATGCCGACGCGCACAGCACCACCGAGAGGATGCCGACTCCCGAGATCGGGCTGTTCGAGGCGCCGATGAGGCCTGCCATGTATCCGCAGATCCCGGCGATGAGAAAGCCGCCGATCAGGACGAACGGGACGGCGATCAGCGTGAGCGGCACCGCGCTCGGGGCGAGCGACGTCGACTTCGCAAACGTGAAGGCGAGCCAGGCGGCGATGACGAGACACACGGCTGTGAGCGCGACGATCCAGCCTGGAGCGAGATCCCGGTCCCGGTCGTTGCCGGAGCTCGCGGTCCGAGAGGCGACGAGCGTGGCCACGAGCCCGCCAAGGACCGGCCTCGCCAGGGTCGCCAGCGTGTAGACCGCGGCAACGGCGATCGCGCCGGCGCCGATGAACCGCACCTGCGTTCGCCAGATCGCAAGAGTGTGGGCCGCGAGCGCCACGCCATGGGCCGCCGGCTGCATCGAGGTCAGGATCGGCACGGCGATCCCCCACGAGATCACGAGGCCCGTCAGCATCGCCATCCCGACCGACAGTCCCACCAGATGTCCCGCGCCGAGAAGCGCGAGCGACCAGGCGATGTCGTACCCGCTCGAGGCCGAGGCGCCGACCCGGAAGAAGCCGGTCACTTCCGCGGCCGCGATGCGCGTCGCCGTGACGATGGCGAGCCCCGCCGAGGCGACCGAGCCCAGGATCACGGCCACGAGCCCTTCTCTGGCCTCGCCCGTCTCGTCCTTCGTTTCGCCGCGCGTACCGGACCCGACCTTCAGCACCTCGGCCGCGGCGACCCCTTCGGGGTAGGGCAGGTCGGAGTTCGTCACCAGCGCGCGCCGGAGCGGGATCGTGAACACCACGCCCAGCACCCCGCCGCTCAGGCAGATGAGAAAGGATTGCCAGAAGGGGAATCCCGTCCACCAACCCACGATCACGAGTCCCGGCAGGACGAAGATGATCGCCGAGAGCGTGCCGGCCGCGGAAGCGACGGTCTGGACGATGTTGTTCTCGAGGATCGACGAGTCCTTGACGGCGCTCAGGATGGCCATCGAGATCACCGCCGCGGGGATCGAGGAGGCGAAGGTGAGGCCGACCTTGAGGCCGAGGTAGACGTTCGCCGCCGTGAAGATCGTGGTGACGAGCGCGCCGAGAATGAGGCCGCGTATCGTGAGCTCTCTGGCGTTCAAGGGCCGTGATGATACTCGCGGCGTGTGGCAGAAAACATGGAAACGTTGTCATTGTGCCAGGGAGGCGAGCGGAGCATCCTCACGGCACGATGTTCGTCGGCCATTACGGTGTGAGCTTCGCCTCGAAGAGCGCCGATCGATCCATCCCGCTTTGGGTGCTCTTCATCGCGGTTCACGGATCGTACCCGGGATCACTGCGTCCAGCCCTCTCGATCTCTATTACATGCCCTACACGCACAGTCTGATCGCGGCCCTGCTCTGGTCCGCGGTCGCGTTCGGCGCGTACCGGCTGCTGGCGCCCCGCGGCGGAAGCAAGGCGGCGCTGATCGTCGGTGCCGCCGTCTTTTCCCACTGGGTTCTCGATCTCCTGGTCCACAGACCCGATCTTCCTCTGTATGACAACACCGCGAAGGTGGGTTTCGGCCTCTGGAACTACCCCGTGCCGGCTCTCGTCCTCGAGATCGCGGTGCTGTTCGGCGGCCTCTGGATCTATCTGCGGACCGGTCCGGGTCGGCGCACGTCGATGATCGTGTATGGCGTCATCATGGTTTGCATCCAGGCGTACATCAACTTCGGCCCGCCGCCGGCCTCGGACAAATCGGTCGCAATGACCGCGCTGGTGGCGTACTTCCTCTTTGCGCTGGTCATTGGGATGCTCGAGCGCCCTCGGAGCCGCCCCGGGTGACCTCGGGCTCCGAGGCGATCGCCTATTCGTCTCTCAGCGAATCCACCGAGGCGAGGTTGCGGATGCGCTGGTGCGGGGGCAGCAACAGCCCCACGACCAGACCGCACCCGAAGCCTCCGACATGGGCGTGGACATCGGCGTTCACGAGCACAGGCAGGAGAATCAAGATGAACAAGGGAACGTACACGCGCCAGACCTTCCACTGCTGGGCGTAGTTGAAGATGCGACGCCGGCGGATGACGAAGGAGACCGTGCACCCGAACAGGCCCAAGATCGCCCCGGACGCCCCGATGCTGAGCGGCGGCGCTCCGTGGCCGGCGTACGACACCCAGGCAGCGCCCAATCCCGTGACCAGATAGGCCGCAAGCGTCCAGCCCCCGCCTGCCAGAAACTCCACCGCGCCCGAGGCGACGAGGAGCGCGATCATGTTGCTGGCGAGGTGACCGGGTCCCGCATGCAGGAAGATCGTGGGTAGGAACCAGCCGTAGGCATGGTCTGCGCGAACGGCCCCCCACCACACGTCGGCCCCATGGCGGAGGTTCACGCCGTAGTCTCTACCCCACGTGAGGAGGAGGGCGGCGGCGACGGTCAGGTTGATGGCGAGGAGCAGCTCGGTCGCGGAGAGGCCGCGCTTGGGGAACAGAACCTCCCCGAGCTCTGTCTTAGCCCCCAGGCTTCACCTCCGCCCGGGAGCTCGGGCCCTGCGGAGTACGTCTGGAGACCGGCGAGAGCACCCGCGGCTTCACCGCGATCTCCGATTCGAGCAACGCCTCGCTCGTCTCGATCGGAATGAAATACCCATCGGCGAATCGGAATCGCTGCCCGCCGCTGATTCGCTCGAATCGCGTGGGATGCGGGGGCTCGATCATTCGAACGGTGTCGGCGCGGACCTCGAGAGGGATCACCAGATTTGTCTCATCGGTGATTTGCCCCGCGCCGAGCTCAATCTGGAGATCCAGCTTCAGCTCCCAGCGTCCTGTCTGCTGCGGACGAATCGTCAGGACCCAACTACGGTCCGACATGGGACGCGCCGAGTAAGGCGAGATCTGCACGCGGCGGAGCGCGTCACCCGAGACCCACGCCACCCCGGGCGGGAATTCCACTCGGACGGTCCCGACCGCCAGCGAGTCGTACTGGGGGGAACCCCAGACTCGAACGAGGATCGAAGTCTCCGTCAGGTAACGCAGCGCCCCCATGAAGTAGGCGGAAACCCCGGAGTCCGGTCTCACGCCGGGCCGAGGCGGAGGAATGGCCAGCGCCCCCCTCGGACAAAGTGGGAGGATGGCGCCCGCGAGGAGCGCCAGGAGAATTCCGGCTCGGCGCGTCGCCCGGCACGTCAGGCTCACATCGTTGCCTACCCCGGCCCGCGCGAATCACTCCGGTTCTCGCGACGCGTCGCCCCGACCGCATCCGCCCAGAGAAGCATCGTCCGTCCCTCCGACCGGGATCCCAGGTAGGTGTGGCGGCCCTGTGCAAGCTCCCGCGGGCCGTGGTAGGGAGTTCCATCAAGGAGTCCCGTGGCGCCGCCGCGCTCGCAGATCACGGCGTAGCGCTGCGGGACGCCGATCTCGAACGCCGCCGCGGTCGATCCGTCCTGGGGACCGAGCGTCTGCCCGAGCACCCGCAGCGCTCCGAGCGGGACGTAGTTCGCGTTCAGGAATGCCCGGCCGCGCTGGGGAAGCTCCGGCGTGTCCGCGATGGCCACGGGCGTTCGCCTCGCGATCAGCCTCTCGGGGATGTCGTCGCGGATCAGCCCGTCCGCGATGCGCGCCTGGGTGATCGCCTCCAGGGCGAAGTAGAAAGGGCGCTCGCGAAAGATCGTCTCACCTTTCAGGTCCATCACCGTGTCGCCCGGTCGCGTGAGACGGAGAACCTCGCTCAACAGGGAAACTTCATGCTCCGTGTCGTTCCTTTGCCAGACCGACTCGACACGCTGGGTCCAGGCGATCTCCAGGGCGAGCGCCGCGGCCGGCGCGAGCGACGCCGCTCGCACGAGGCCGGGAACACCGGGACGCCAGGTCCTCGCCCAGCCCGCCAGGTCGAGGAGAAAGGGAGCGACGGAAACGGCCGCCATGGGTAGAAACGGAAGGGCGTCCTGGCGCGTGATCAGCGGCCAGATTCCATGGAGCGCGGCGTAGTAGACGCCCGCAGTCAGGAAGAGAAGCGCTCGCTTGCCGCCCAGGAAGGGATCGTCGGCGCGCTCGAAGATGCGTCGTCCCACAATCCAGAGAAAAGGAAGCGCCGCGAGCGGGATGAGCGCCCGGTACGCGCCTTCGCGCCAGAGCCCCAGTTTCGGGACCAGATTATGGGAGAGGGTGCCGTAGAGCATGGGCTTCAACGCGCCATGCGAGGCGAAGAAGGCGACGAGGAGCGCCGGCACGAGGAGGACGCCTGCGAGCGTCCAGGCGCCCCACGCCCCAAGCGACGAGAGACGCAGCCTGACGCCCCGCGCCCGGAGCAGGAACAGAGCGGCGGCTCCCGCGGCCCCCAGTGACGCGATCAACAACGAGGTTTTCATCGAGGTCCCCAGAGCGGCGCCGAGCGCCAAGCCGAAGAGGAAACCCCGGGCTCGCGTCAGAGGCCCGGTGAGGAGGATGGCCATGGCAGCCATCCAGAGCACGGCCCAGAGGAGATCGGTCCGGTACTCCACCGAGGCGAGCATGAAATCCGGAACGAGCGCGCAGAGGGCGACCGCCAGGAAGGCAGCCTGGGTGGAGAAGAGCTTCCTTGCGATGACCCAGGCCAGACCGAGCACCAGGGCCGCGAGCGGCAGCATCAGAAGGCGTGCCAGGAAGACGATGTCGGGGCGCTCGCCGATGGCCCGGAGGGCGGGAGCCATGAGCATGCTGAAGAGGGGGGAATGATTGTCGAAGACGTCGCGGTAGGGAAGGAGTCCCTGCACCCACGCCCAGCCGACGTGGAGATGCTGGGGCTCGTCCGTGTTCACGCGGTGGTGGACCACGTAGACGGCGTGAAGCGCTGCCGCCGCGGTCAGCGTGACCGCGATCAGCACCCCTCGGGGACGCTTAGGCTCCGTCGCTGGACGGGACCGCATGGAGTCGGCGCGGGATCTGGCTCCCCAAGGTCGCGCTCGGTAGTGCCGAGACCGGCACCGTCCTCCACCCAACGGGATCGAAAAACCCAAGCCGCCGCAGCGAAGGACAATCGACTTTGACGTACATCGCCGCCGGCCGAAGAGAGGATGGCAAGGGGAGAACGAGCTGGATCCGGGTCCGGAGCACCTGACCGAAGCCCTCGGCCAAGGGCTCCTGCGTGGACCCGGTCAGGATTGGCACCGGCCCCGTGGCTCCCGGCACGTCCACCCGCCACCGCTCCATGGCCCCGTGTTCGGTCTGGATCGCGATCGCGATGTTCCTCCGGCCGAGGCTTGGCCACCCCGTCTTCCCCAGCGTCAGCACCAATCTCCCCCGCCTGATCCGGCACATCCGGATCGCGTGTCCTTGGTCCCGGATCCCGGATCCGACGAGCGGGAGAAAGGGCTCCTGGGCGGCCGCGAAACGGAGGAGCGACCGGCCACGCAGCGGGAGTTGGGTGCGGTGGGTCAGGATCGCCCGCCGTTTTCGCTCGAGCTCGGACTCGGTCAGACGAAGCGCGATCGGCATCGAGTGCCTCGCGGGTCGTCGCGCGTCATGGACCAAATAGTGAAGACGGACCGGCTCGAGGCCGTCCAGGGACGCTCTTGCCAAGGCCGAGGTTGTCAGGACTCCGAGCGCCCCATGGTCGGGGTGCCGATCGGCTGGATGAGGCTCGATCAGAATGGACGGCTCGAACCCAGTCAGCTCCTGGACGAGATCGTTGATCAGGGGCTCCGGCTCGGTCATCAGGAGATCGAACAGACCCTGGTCGGGATAGCCGAGAAATCGCGCGCATTCCTTGTCGAGGCCGAGACAGGAGAGCGCGGTCACGGCCTCCGCCCGCCGCCTGCTTCCCCAGCGCAAGCGGTCCGCGGGCGAGAGTCGCCACCGGCGTTCCACGGCGCGCTGTGCCCATGGATTGTTTTCGCCGTCGGTGAGGAAAAGCACCCTCGTCCGGCCTCCGACCGAGCGAGCGCGCTGGAGTACGCCGGCGGTCGCGAGCGATTCATCGTCCGGGTGCGGTGCCAGGACCATGACCCGGTCTGTGGGGCGAATCTCGAAGGAATCCATCGTATGAGTCTGCGGATGGGACCTTAACGAACAGCCAACAATACGGCAAGGCAACAATGGGGCAACTTCACCCGCACGTGCCGTAGCGGTCGTAGGCCACCCGGTCGTAGACGAGATCGAGCGTCGGCACGAGCCGGACCTCGACGCCGCCGAATTTGCGCTTGAAGACGCTGATGTTCTGCCAAGCGTGATCGGGCTCGCCGGGAGGAGCGACCCCCCACAGGTCGTACCACTCGCAGCCCATCGCCTTCGCCCGCATCATGATCTCGAAATGGAGAAGGTACGGCGCCATGAGCTCGCGACTCGCGGCCAGCGAACCGCCAAAGAAGTAAGTGGCGCGCGAGCCGAGATACACAACGACAGCCGCGGCGATGCGCCTCCCCCGGTGCTCCGCGAAGAATACCGTGCCTTGCCCGAGGGCTGCGAGCTTGCGGGTGAGTCCTTCGAAGTATGCCCGGGGCTTGGGCTCGAGACCCTGTCTCCGGGCCGTTGCCTGGTAGATGCGCAGGAAGCTCGCAAGGCCGCGTCGAGAGTTGTCCTCGATGACGACAACGCCGTGCCGCCGCGCGACGCCAATGTTATACCTCCCTTTGGGTTTCATCTGTGCGAGGATCGCCGGCTCCGGCGGGCGCAGGTCGATGCACAGGGTATCCCGCGGCTCCATGAAGCAGTCCTTGAAGGCTGGAACTGCTCGAAACCCCTGCACGAAGTCCGGCAGGCTCTGCCAGCGGGGCTCGATCCTGAGATGGCTGACGGTCCGAGGATCGGTCCGCCGCCGATCCTCGATCGCCTCGAGGACGGTTGCGAACACCTCACTGGCGGCCCGCTCCCCGGCCGGCAGCACCGGCCCTTCGGGGATGTAGTAGAAGCAGTGCCCAGGCGCATATTCATAGGTCAACACCACGGCTCCCCCGAGGATCGCTCCCCGGTTTCTCAGCACGACGCCGAAGTTCCCGTAGCCGGCCTCGACACGAAAGTCGGCCCACCATGAGGACTGCATGAAGCCGGTCTCGGAGACCGATACCAGGAATGCGTCCCAGGCCGACCAACCGTTGGTCGCGGAGGGTGGGGCCGGCTGAGGCAACGTGGCGTTCGTCATCACAGCACCGGGATCTCCCCCTCTTCGGCGTCGAAGCTCACCGTGACCTGATGGAGGCGTTGCTGCACCGTCATGACCTTGTGCAGGTCTGGGTCGAAGTAGTCCCGGAGCATGGGGGGCCGCGGGGAGCTCAGGTACAGGTCGGGGTCGCGCTGCAGAGCCGACGATCCGACCACTTCGAGCTCTTCACGCGAGCTCGCGTGTTGGATGATGCACGGCACGCGGGTAATCCCTCGCTTGCGGAGAAGGTAGGCGCGATGGCTGCCGTTGCGGAGGATCAAACGGCGCTCCGCATACACGGCGTTGAGAAAGTTGGAACCGAAGCCCACCGCGATCCCCACAACGCCGACGAGGACGCCCGGATGCGGGGTATGCGGGATGTCGTGGGCCTCCAGGGGCATGATGCCCAGGAAGCGCAGGTCGTTCGACGGTGAGACGAACACGAACTTATCCCGCAGTGTGCGCGACCATCGAACCGGTGGGAGGGCGTGATCGTAGGGGAGGCAGAACCGGAAGATCTGTTCCCGGCTCAGCTCGGGAGGCAGCTCGCGTTCCAGCCGCGCGACGTGACCCAGGTCGATGTGCTTCTGGTAGACGACGACCCGCTCCAGGTCCACCAGCGCCACTTCGGTCGGCACGCTGTTGAACCCATGACGGATCATCGGATCGCGGAGCAGATCACTCAGGAGCGGCGTGTACTCAGGTCCCATCCGGACGATCGGCGCATCATCGGCCAGTCCCGCCTCGTCCCGCTCACGGGTGTGGAGGACACGGTTGGCCGCGTTCCATTCGTCGATCAGATCCGCTTCCGCCGGTGGATCGACCGCATGCCTCCGCACATGACGGAGGAACTGCTTGAGCGTGGGTCGTCCGATGAGATACAGGCCCTTCTCCCGGAGCTCTGGCGCACCGTTACCGTTCGGCTCGACGGCCGCCTCCGACGGGGGCGGCGCCTGCTCTGCTTCCCGCGCCGGCGTGGACGTTGGGTTGAGCGGTTCCGTTGAGTGGACCGTCCCGGACCCGCCGGTCACCATCATGACCAGAGATCCACTTTGAAGGTTTGCATGAAGCGGCGGCCGATCAGATCAAGAACGCGATGCTGTCCGCATGACACCTTGGCCCGCCCGGTCATCCCGGGCAGAAGGAGCCGGGAGTGGTTGTCGATGCGACTCGTGACGAGGAACATCTTGGCCGCGGCGGAGCGCGACCCGGAGGAGGAGGTGGGCAACACCATCGTCTGACTGGCGTCGGCGGCTACCGCGATGGAGGTCACCACCCCCCGAAACGCGACGCCGGGATGGGCGCGGGTTCGCACCTCGATCCGCTGGCCCGGACGCACCTCCCCGATGTCCCTCTCCGAGACCATGATCTGCGCCACGACGGTCTCGATGTCGTAGACCTTCGCGATGAGGCCGCCCGTTGGGACGTATTGCCGCACCATGGCGCGCAACTCCCTGGAAGGCGTGGCCACGACACCAGCGACCGGGCTGACCACGGTCAGCCGGCGGGTCTCCTCTGCCAAGTGACTCTGGCGAGTCTCGAGAGCCTCGACCCGCGCACGCGCGGCTTCGATCTCCTCCCGCCGCGTTCCCGCAAGCAGGACGTCGAGTCGGCGCTGGGCCTCGACCTTCTCGCCCTTGGCCGCGCTGGCGAGCGCCTCCGTATCCTCGAATTCGCGACGCGACACCAGCTTCAGCTCGAACGCCTGCGCGACCCTGGAGGACTGGGAGCGCGCATAGGCGGCCTGGTCGGCTGCCCTGGCGAGCGTCGCGCGCGCGACCGCGATTTCAGCGGCCGTGGGGCCCGCCTCGAGCTTCTGGAGATTCGCGTGCGCCTCCCGGATTTCGGCCTCCGTCGTCTGCAGGTCGGAAAGCAGCGTCTGATCGGACAGCCGCGCGATCAGGTCGCCGGCCCTGACGCGGTCGCCCTCGTCCACGACAACTTCGTCGACGACGCCCGCGACCCCCGCACGCACGTCGGCGTTCTCGACCGGGAGCACGCTCACCGGGCCGGACACCCGAAGTTCCACGCGGCCGAATACAAGTGCGAGGAGGGATACCCCCACGGCTCCCGCAATCACCAAGCGGCGTCGCTCCGTCCAGAAGCTGCGGGAGGGGCGTGGCTTCTTCTCAGGCTCGTTCCCGCTCTCCGCGTCGGGAGCGGAGGTCGGCTCGTCGGGATCATCGTCAGGCGTGCCTCTTCCCATGAGACCGCGGATACGGCTGCGGAACCGCGATCCCACCATGGCGCCGAACAGCGCGAGCGCGACCGGCTGGCCTTTCCCGATCAGAATCCCGCCGGCCTTCATCGTCATGAAACCCAGCAGTGAGAACGAATAGACGGTCGCGATGGCCCCGTAGGTCAGATAGACGCGACGCTCGCGGGGCGATGCGGTTGTCTCGAGGGGATCGCTCGATCCCATCAGTCGTTTGATCAAGCTCCCGACGTAGCGGAACGACTTCCGTCTCAGGTTGGGGATCTCGAGGAAGTCGCTCAGAAGGTAGTATCCGTCGAGCTTGATCAGCGGGTTGAAATTCACGAGGGTCTTGACCCCCGAGCCGATCATGACGAGCAACGCGATGTAGCTGATCCAGCTATCCGCCTCGGTGACCTGCCATGCAAACACCGCCAGGGCCCACAGGAAGAGCTCGAAGTAGGGTCCCGCGAATCCCACCCACATCCGCTTCGCCCTTTCTGGAAACAGCCAGGCATCGCTCACATTGCAATAGCATGCGGGGGCAAAGTAGATGAGCATGAAGCCCACCTCGCGAACCTCCCCGCCGAAGTGACGGCACGCCATGCCGTGGGCGAATTCATGCATCGACACGAGGATGAACAGGACCGCGATGAGCGTCGGGATGGCCGAGGGGAAGCTGACGCGGGTGAGGTCGCCTCGAAACGAGGTCCAGGACATGGCCAGGGTGGCTGCGGCCAAGACGATGACCGCCGCCGAGAAGGTCATGAATCGGCGCGTGAAGAAAAACCGCGCGCGGGGAAGCAGCCAATCGAAGAGTCGCGTCGGATCGAAGACCGGCAGCCGAAGGTACAGTAGATTTCCGCGCACCCGCCCGCCCGAGTGGCCGCGATCCCGCCGAGGGGCGCGGTCGGTCTCCAGCAGACGATTCTTGTCCAGCTTCTGCACGAAGATCTCGAGCGCGCCGTCGGGAAGCGGGGCACCGAATCGTGACTCGGCGCGCCGCCGGATCTCCTCGAGGGGCGCGCCGCCGTCGAGCTGCTGAAGAATGAAGTCCTCGACCTCTCCGAACCGATAGAAGTCGCCGCTCGCGGGGTCCTTGACTACAACGAACACGCCCCGCGGGGTTTGCTGTCGACGGACGATCAGGTCATTCCGCAATCTTGGCGGAGAGGGCGTTGCGGCCCCGCCGGGCATGCGTGGAACCCCCCAGTCTGCTCGCGACCACCTGGCGCCTGGCTGGCCAAGCGCCGGTGCGCGGTCCCCGAGAATAAGTTGGACCCGCGTCGCGAATGCCTGTCTGAGCCGCAGTCGGAGGCTACCCTTCCAACCGAACGGGCAGCCCCGCCGGCCCAGCGACCGCACGCCCTTCCCTGGGACCGGTGCCTTCGCGACGCGGGGTCTCTAGGCAGTTACCGAGCTAATTGCTCTTCGACCCCTTGGATCCGTGGCTTCCGCTCTTGGAGCCATGGGAGCCATGGGAGCCATTGGAGCCATTGGAGCCTTTGGAGCCCCCGCCGCCGCAGCTAGCCACCCCCCCTGGGGCGATGCGCTGTTCGAGCTTCTCCAGCTCTAGGTTGAGATGTCTCATCAGTTCTCACCTCCTTTCGGGATGCCTCAGGGACGGGCCAGCCGGGATGAGTCGGCCGGCCATCCCCTTCAGCGCCGACAGCCGTGACCTGGGAATTCACGCTTCTACGGGGTCAAGGCGCGGCGCGATGCCGTTACGCATCGGACGTGCCATGAAATCCACCGGTCGCCCGCCCGACTCAAGCGCAGGGATGGCCGAGGCTGGAGCGCGGGAGTAGCGGGGTAGAATCGGCAAAAAATGCGCCAGTATTTCAAATCCATTGTAGGAATTACTCGTGTGAGGGCGGAATCGGGGCGCAGGGAACATCGGCCCCGGAGAGCGAAGAATCGCGGTCTAGGGCCTGGCCTGATAGCTGACGACCCAGTTGCGGACGATATCGGAGTCGAGGAACGTCAGGTTTCCCAGGCGGAACATGGAGTTCGACGGCTTCGTCTTGACCACGAGAATGGACAGGGCCAGACCAGAAACCCAGCGGCCGGCGCGGCGAGAACCACTCAAACTGATGCGATCGTGCTTAGGCACAGGATCTTGAGCCCTTCGGATCGATGGAAGTGCAGGGTTGTGCTGGCCATCCGAAGATATTTCGAGCGCGAATGATTATAGGTGAACCGACATCGTGAAGCCAAGGCCCCCGCGCGGGAGCGCGCCAGGACTTCCCGCGCATTCACGACCGCGCATTCACGCAAGACTCTTCTTCGGGGAAGTAGGCGACTTGGAAAGGGAAGGCTCCGACCTTGGAGATCGGAGCCTTCCGAGCGCGAGCCGAATTTTGATGCAACAGCCTTACTGCACCCAGATCACGTGCGTGACTAGCTTGTTTCCACCACCGAGATCTCGTTCGTAGACATCCGGACGGCCGTTCGCGAAATCGACGGGCCTCCCCCAGGAACTCTCATTGTCCGTATCCTCGTCCACGTTCTGCCCGACCGAGGCTGAAGCGCCGGGGGCGATGGCTGCGGCGCCGTCCGAGTGTCCGTAGATGATCACCAGCTCGTCGTAATCGTGCTGGTTCGGTTTCGTGTTGTTGCTGGGGTCTGCTGAATAGTCCATGCACGAGCCTCTTCCGCAGGCGTCGAGCAAATCAGGATTGTTGAAGTTCTCGTCCTGATGGGCGAGACCGAAGGTGTGCCCGACTTCTTGATCCATCACGAAGCTGCGCCAGGCGGGCGTGTTGTACTGGGGCGTATTGAAATAAGTATCGTTCACCTTGACGGTGCCCTGGGTGATGTGAAGACCGGTGACCCAGATCTGGGCGATGCCGAGCCATCCGTTGTTGCCGTAGGTCGAGTTACACACCTCAACCCGTCCCGCGGTAGGCCTGCACTTCCTGCCGCCACTGCCGCCCGACGTCACGCTGCATCGTATTGGATTCTGTGGGTTATTGCAGGCGCCGGACGTGATGCTCCAATCCGACCCCGCCGTGGTCAGATAGGGTGTCCAGTTGGATGTGAGGTTATTGCCAAGCGTGACGGTGAACGGGTTGCTGGGTCGGCTCCAGTGATAGCCACTCCAAGAATGGGTGGCGCTCGCAGGGCCCGCAGCGATGAAAAGCGCTCCAGAAATGGCCGCAAAGGTGAACAGTCTGAACATTCTCGGCACGGGGAACCTCCTCACGGAAATCTGTCAGAAGTCTCGGTTTGACGTTGGGATTGCCGTCGGCTCGCGTTGTGACAACGGCCTGATGCGCCCTTCTGCATCACTTCGCACGGATGCCCGCTTCATTACCTCCTTCCCGCGACGATGGTGCGCCGGCGAAGCCAGGGGCATGTTCGAGGTTGGGGCGCGGATTCTACTAAGGGAATGCTGCGGAGGCATATAGGAGAATCCCGGATTTTTGTGTCAGACAACGCTGGACAGCGATACGTCGCGGGCGGTACCTAAGTCGTTCTTCTGATTTCGGATATGATGAGCTTGCGTTCAGACAGGGCCGTCAGCCACAATCCGGTTCTCCTCCCGAAATCCCCCTTTCAATTGAACCGGACCGGTGGAGGTTATCGCTCCAATGAGACTCGCCCGAATCTCTGTAGCGCTTTGCGGACTACTGCCCATTCTTTGGTGCTCCCCCCTGCCAGCCCTCGCTGCCGGGAATCCGATGACCCTCGTCGGCGCTCTGGCTCCTTGGCCGGCGGGGCAGTACTCGAACGTCGCGGCCGACGCGTCGCGCCACGTCGCCTACCTCGGTTCTTTCGACGATCAGGGCGTCGCGGTGATCGACACGCGCGACCCCGGGAACCCGGTCCTGACCGACCACCTCTTCACCCATATCACGAGCGATCTCCTGACATCCGATTCCGCCGATCTCGATCGGGTCGGCCATTACCTCGCCGTGAGCCACCAGGCCTGGTCCGGCCCCGGCGCGTTCGAGGGGATCAGCGTCTACGACCTAGGCGGAGATCCCTACCACCCGGCGCTCTTACGCCGGATAGCCATTCCCGGCGGCGTGCACACCGTTCAGCTCGATCCCGAAGTGGATTCCGGCCGGCCATACGCCTACGCGAACAGTGAAGGTAATTTCAAGCTCACGATCGTGAACATTCTGACGGGCGCGATTCTGAGCGAGTATGCCTCGAGCGAGGGGATCGGCTGCGTTCCACCACCTCCGAATTGTCAGGGTTTCAACTTCGCCCATGAGGGATTCATCCAGCGGCACCCGCGGAGCGAGCGCGTCCTCGATTACGTGAGCTATTGGGATAGCGGGCTGCGCATCGTGGACGTGACGAATCCCGCCACCCCAATCGAAGTGGGAGCTTTCGACTACAACTTCCTTACCAACGGGCTCCGGAGCGCCCACTACGCCGCCCCGACGCCGTCAGCGAACTGGGTCTATCTGGAGGATGAGCTCGGTCTCCTCGAAACAGGAGGCGTGCACGTCCTCGATACGAGCGCATGCGACGGAACCACCTACTGTATCCCGGCGCTCGTGGGCGAATGGCACATCAAGGGCCACCCCGTGCAGGGCGCCGCGCTCAATGCGTTGATCCACAGCGGCAAGTTCACCAATGCTTTCTTCGCGGCGTTCAAACGGGCCTTCACTTACGACGCGCACAACCTGGACGTACGGGGCGAGAACGAGCTGTTGGTCGCGAACTACGCCATGGGCATCCGGCTCATCGACACGAGCGACAAGACCGCTCCGGCGGAGGCTGCGTTCTACCTCCCGAACGCGAACGAGAGCGTGGCCTGCAAGCAAGATTGCGGTGCCAACACGCGTCAAACGTGGGGTTCCTATTTCGGCTCGGACGGGCGAATTTACGCGAGCGATATCGGGAGGGGATTCTTCATCGTGGAGGAGCGCATTCGGGGCGGTGCCAGCGGCGCCGCTTTGGCGGGGCGCCTCCCAGCGGGCAGTGGCAGCGTGGAACAGAGCGCCAGTGC
>Ga0209056_10003994_pt1 | contig 15581 bp, 20 predicted proteins | sample GraSoiAngelo_114_FD_185876 | JGI IMG/M metagenome (GOLD analysis project Ga0209056, IMG submission 185876) | Grasslands soil microbial communities from the Angelo Coastal Reserve, California, USA - 14_0903_13_40cm (SPAdes) (version 2) | ecosystem: Environmental > Terrestrial > Soil > Grasslands... | reverse complement strand
AAAGAAAAAGTCTTCATGGTTGACGGGAATGAACGAATCGAGCAGTACCGCTAGTCGGTGCTAAACATCGGAGGGCCAAGGCCGCACTCATACCACCGCCCGCGCAACGGCCGATCCACCTTTCTGTAGTGCCTAGACCGCCAGCCTTACTGGCACACGTCGCGCGCCCCAATCGCCGCGGTCTTCTTCAAGAACGCCTGCGATTTTGTAACCGCACGATCGACACCTGCCGTCTTCGAGATTCCATTCGCCTAGTTCGTACCAATCGCGCTCGATCAGTAATTGGCCGCAGCCGCGACACCACGTGCTGCCGCCATCGCGATCGTGCACGTTGCCGGTGTAAACGTAATCAAGTCCCTTCGAGCGCGCGATGTCGCGAGCGCGAGTGAGAGTCGTCGCTGGGGTGTGTGGTTTGTCCAGCATTTTGAAATCGGGGTGGAAGGCGGTGAAATGCCATGGCACATCAGGTCCAAGATTTTCCATGAACCAATCTGATGCGCGATGTAGCTCCGCATCGGTGTCGTTCTCGCCGGGAATCAACAGCGTGGTGACTTCGAACCAGACATTCGTTTCGTGCCGCAAATATTTCAGCGTATCGAGCACTGGCTGAAGCTGTGCAAAACAAAGCTTGTGATAAAACGCGTCGGTGAAGGCCTTCAGATCGACGTTGGCCGCATCCACATGCCGGTAAAATTCAGGGCGCGCATCATCAGTGATGTAGCCCGCGGTGACCGCGACGGTTTTGATCCCGCGCTCACGACACGCGTCGGCGACATCGATCGCGTACTCGGCAAAAATCACTGGATCATTGTAGGTGAATGCGACCGATCTACAGCCGAGCCGCTCCGCCGCGCATGCGATCTGCTCCGGCGACGCCGCATCGGCGAGCTTGTCCCATTCGCGCGCTTTCGAAATGTCCCAGTTCTGACAAAATCTACAACCGAGGTTACATCCGGCCGTGCCGAACGAGAGGACACTCGTACCAGGCAAAAAATGGTTCAGCGGTTTCTTCTCGATTGGATCAACGCAAAACCCGCTGCTTCGTCCGTAAGTCGTGAGCACCATCTGATCGCGGACTCGTTGCCGCACAAAACAAAATCCGCGCTGACCTTCATTCAGTTTGCAAAACCGCGGACACAGCCGGCATTCGATGCGCCTGTCCGGTAGCATCGCCCACCAACGACCGGGATAATCTGACTGCGTCAGCTCTGTGACCATTTGCGCAATATCGCTCAGGAAATCAGCAAGCGACCTTCAACTTGGAAGGGCAAACGAAATAATCCTGTTTTTCTCGCGATAATTAGACCAAAAGAGTTCGCCATCGGAAGTCAGTGAGCGACACGCAAACGGGACAACAGCGATATCTTCGATTTCTGGAGTTTCCTGTTGCGGATCGAGCCGCGCGATTCGCCAATTCTCATCTGGTTGTTCCCTTCCGCGCAACACGTAGATCGAGCTATCGACAAACGCGTGACCGGAAATTTCGGCGCCGACGTCGATCTCACGGATAACATTCCCGTTTTCGTCGAACTTCAGTATGCGCTGCTTGTACCATTGACTTAAGTAAAGATTTCTCCCGTCGAAGCTGAGGTACGATCCAGTAAATTCCGGACAAGCGAACATCTTTGAAAATCCACCTTCAGGCGTGTAGCGATAAACGTACCGATCGTCATCCGCACCTTCTCCAATGGTAAAACGCACCTCACCGTTGATAGCGACTGCTGCCCACGGGACGCCGGGCGCTTCCCTTTCTTCCACTACTGCCCAGCTCTCCGCATCAATTGCATAAATTCGCCGCAGATCGCGCGAGCCCATCCACAACACCTTCTTCTTACCGTCCCACGCCAGCGCCTGAGGCGTCACTGCCGGCGAAGCCTGCCGACGTTTTTCGATAATTTGCGCTTTCGCCATTTTGAAATCTAAATCACAGTCGGTTCATTTCCACCCGGCGCAAGAACGCGCCGCAATAAACTTGATAGCCTTTCGCTGCCTGTTCAGACTCGGAGGCGCGGAGGTTACAATGAGAACACTAAATGCTCTGTTTTTCCAAATATTCCGAATCGCCGCGGGTTTTGGGAAAAAATCGAGTAGCACAAAGCAGTAATCCGCGAATCTTATGCCACGTTGTCCGTGGGCCACTACGGAACCAAACATCACTTATCACGATCAGGAATGGGGCGTCCCCGTACACGATGATCGACGGCTCTTTGAATTCCTGATCCTTGAAGGCGCGCAGGCTGGCTTGAGCTGGACCACGATTTTAAAAAAGCGACAGAACTATCGGAAGGCATTCGACGACTTCCGCGCGGAAAAAATCGCCCGCTACACTGCCCGAGATGTGCAGCGGCTACTCCGCGACGACGGCATCGTCCGGAACCGACTGAAGATCACGGCCACAATTGAGAACGCAGAGGCATTTCTCGCGGTGCGAAAAGAATTTGGAACTTTCGATGGTTACCTATGGAGCTTCGTCGGCGGCAAACCCATTCAGAATCGCTGGCAGAAAATGGCCGACGTGCCCGCGCGCACAGCCGAATCCGACGCGATGAGCAGGGATCTTTTGCGGCGTGGATTCAAATTCGTTGGCTCAACGATCTGCTACGCGTTGATGCAGGCGGTTGGCATGGTCAACGATCACCTCGTGACATGTCCACGACACGCCGGGCTCGGTGGCGTGCGTCGTCGCAAATAACGTCATTTCGCTTTACGCGAATTCTTTTTTCGTTGAGCGCGCGAGTTCTTATCCTGACCTTGGCGGCAATGATCGCCTTCGCTAGCAATTCGCTTCTCTGCCGCGCAGCGCTGAAGCAAACAAGCATTGACGCCGCTTCGTTTACGTTCGTTCGCGTTTTTTCTGGGGCGGTTGTCCTCTGGCTCGTTACGAATTTGCGACGAATGATACGAACCACGCGTGACGTTGGAGTCGGTGGCAACTGGATTTCCGCGCTCGCACTCTTCCTTTACGCGGCCGGCTTTTCATTCGCCTATGTCGATGTTGCAGCAGGGACTGGCGCGCTACTGCTGTTCGGCGCCGTGCAGGCAACGATGATCCTTTGGGGTTTGCACAAAGGCGAACGTTTGCGCGCAATTCAAATTGTCGGCCTAGTCGTAGCGATGACAGGACTTGTCGTGCTTCTGTTTCCCGGACTTTCCGCCCCGCCCTTATTTGGTTCAATCCTGATGCTGGGAGCCGGCGTTGCCTGGGGTATTTATTCGCTGCGCGGCAAGAGAGAGAGAAATCCTGTCACCGCTACCACCGGTAATTTTGTACGCGCAGTTCCGTTTGCGGCTGCTGTCAGCATCATTTTCCTCCGGTGGTTAGACCTCGATATTGCCGGAGTCATTTACGCAATAATCTCTGGCGCGATCACATCAGGTCTTGGTTACGTGATTTGGTATTGCGTGCTGCCGAGCCTGAAAGCTGCCAGCGCCGCTACCGTCCAACTTAGCGTGCCGGTTCTGGCCGCCACAGGCGGAATACTGTTGCTCGGAGAACCAATCACATTGCGTTACGTACTCGCCTCAATTGCTGTGTTAGGCGGAATCGCGCTCGTCGTAGTAGCTCCCCATTCACAAGATCAAACTGCTTCCCCTACCGGGCAATCGCGATCATGATGTCGATCTCATGAACGGTGTTGTTGTGATCGTGGCCTATCGGCCCAAGCTCGGAAAGGCAAATAGAACCGTGGAGCTGGTGCGGAGTCGTGTTCCGACTTTGCGCAACGAAGGTCTTGTGACCGATCGCACACCCACTATCATGCGCGCACGCGACGGCACAATCATCGAAGTCTCGGAATGGAAATCGCAGGAAGCAATCGACGCCGCGCACAAGAACCCAAATGTCCTTGCGATCTGGAGCAAGTTTTTCGCGGTCTGCGACTGCGTCCCGCTCAACACCCTCCCCGAATCCGCTGAGAGGTTTGCCGGATTCGAACCGATCGCTGATTGAGTAACCAACTCTCAACTTCTTAGCGACGCAACGCTTCAACTTTTCCAGTACTCCATTTCAGTCTGGAAAAGTCTGGGTCGAACACAATATTACTGAGTCTTCATGAGCAGAGCTGCTATTGCGCGTACACGGACGCCGCACTTGTCTAGCGCGCTGATCGCCTGCGCACTTACGATTGCGATCATGTGCGGCGGCAGGTTGCTGGCAATTCATCTCGAGCAAAAAACGGTTCATTGGATTGCTCCGAGAGATTTCTTTATCAAAAATCAGGGGCTTGCGTTCGAGCGCGCTGCCGCACGCACGCCAGACATCTTCCTCCTTTACGGCAGCTCGGAATTGATCGACCCAATTCCAAACAGGGCATCTGATTTCTTTTCCAGCGCGCCGACTGGATTTCAGGTGTGTCCGGTGGGCAAAGCGGGCACCACCTCGTTGATTATTTTGCAAAAGCTGGGCGCACTCGGCTCCGAGTTGCGCGGCCGGAAGGTTGCAATCTCGTTATCGGCCAGCTCGTTTTTAACGCCTGCCCTCAGGCCGGAGTTTTATGCAGGAAACTTCTCGTTACCGGCGGCCAGTGGCATTCTCTTTGGAGATGGCATTGATTTAAACCTGAAGGCTGCGATCGCAAAGCGGATGCTACAGTTCCCCGACACCCTGGCAGAAGATGGGCTGCTCGAGCTTGGCGCCAGGTGCCTCGCTTCCGGTCGTCCAGTGGACCGCATCGTTCTCATGGCTATCTGGCCTCTGGGTAAGCTGCAAAACATCATGCTCGATTTGCAAGATCATTTTGAAGCGCTCGTTTACATCCTGGGCAAAGGCAGGACGATACCAAATTGGTTGCGACCGATCCATCCGCATAAGGTGCATGTCCGCAGAGCGTCCGACGCCGACGACCAAGAGACCGAATCGTTCGACATAATTCGGCCAGCGAGGGATGCGGCGTTTCGCGCACGGATCGCTGCTGCAAGCGAATGGACTGACTTGGAACTCCTGTTCCGCACACTTGCCGAGCTTAAAGCTGAACCACTGATTCTAAGCATGCCAATCGACGCTTATGCCGCGAGGGGCGTCTCGCGATCAGCTCGCGAAGTCTATTACGAGAGGATGAGGGAGCTAGCCCAGCGATATCACTTCCCGATAATCGAGTTTGAACAGCATGATGCCGACCCGGCTTTCTTAATTGCTCATCGCGAACACCCCACGCCGAGAGGCTGGATGGTTTACAATCGAGCGCTCGACGATTTCTTTCGCAAAGCTAAATGAGCGACGCCAAAGACAACATCGAGCTGAGCGCGGTGGAAGACCACGACGGGATATTGACGATCCGCGGTGGGGGCGCCCGGCGGGATTGGAACGGCATTCACTACAAGCAAGGAATGTCGCGCAAAAATGTGGGCACGACCAGTCTGTCAGCGAACATCGCTACAATCCCACCCGGTGGCGTTGCCTATGCGCATATTCACGTCGGATTCGAAGTGATTCTGTACATCATCGAAGGAAAAGTGCGCCACGAATTCGGACCCGGGCTAAAGCAGACTGTCGAAAACGAAGCCGGCGATTTCATTTACATCAAACCCGATGTGCCACATGAGGTCTTCAACATGAGCGAAACCGAACCGGTGGTCGCCTTTGTCGCCCGCTCGTCCGCGGACGAATGGGACAACATTATCCCCTACGATCGCAATCAGCCGCGCCCGGGGGTGAAGCCGCTGCGGCGTCCATGGCGGAGGGGCGGCCAGCAGGGTGGCGGACGATAAGCCCTCTATCGTGAATTAAAATGAACGGCGGGAGGCGACTCCCGCCGTTTTTTTTGATTTGCCGCCTTCGAACCTTGGGGTTTTCTTCCGGCCTTTATCCTCTGGCGATCAGTGGAACAACATTATTGCTTACGCCTGGGACTTATTCGTCATACGTCACAGCTAACTTGTCTGCCAAGTCGCAGCGTTGGCGAAGGCCGGTCTCATCAGGAAGTCGGCCGGCCGAGAATGATGTCCTTCTTTGTCCAGGTATGAATGCCGCCGCAGTGCTCACAAGTAAACTTTTGAGTTTTTAGTTTGGCTGTCTGCCAGCGCGTTGCTTCTACTGTTCTTCCCGTATCAGTCAGCTTTGAAGTCGAAGGACAGCGCACGAGCAAGCTTTTGATGTTAGGACCGGCCTTTGATTTCGGCCGTCGCGGAGGATCGAAAAAGAATCGCCTCGCCATATCAGAGCCGATAAACGATGCGCGCCTTGGCTGTATCGTAGGGCGACATCTCCATTTTTACTCGATCACCAATCGTCAATCGGATGAAACGCTTGCGCATCTTCCCGGAGATATGCGCGAGAACGAGATGGTCGTTGGCAAGCGCAACTCGAAACATGGTTCCAGGAAGCACAGTCATGATGGTGCCCTCAATTTGAATGGCTTGTTCAGAATTCACGATGTCCGAGGTTTTTGGGAATTGTAGGGGATGCTGACTGCGTCCCCTACATAAGTTAATCCGACTTACCGGCGAAAACCGGCAAAGGAACGCCGCTCGCCTTGAGGACGCGGACGCTGTTCACGCGGACGCGCTTCGTTTACAGTTAATGCACGGCCGTTGAGTTCGTGGCCGTTAAGGGCGCTCGCGGCAGCGTTGGCTTGTGTGTTGTCATTCATGGTGACGAACGCGAACCCGCGCGATTTGCCAGTCATGCGATCCATCATCAGATGGACTTCATTGACGGTGCCGTGTTGTTCGAACAAATCCTGAAGATCGTTCTCGGTGGTCTCAAAAGAGAGATTACCTACGTACAGTTTCATTGTGTTTTGAATTTGGAAAAACTACCGAGCTACAGAGCCGTTCCCGTGAATCGGGTTTCAAATCACCAATGAGCGAGGCCCACCTGACGATCTACCGTGCAGTGAAGTTAAACAGAGTAATCCAATAAGCGCGCAGTATCGTCCAGGTTGGGCGAAACGCAAACGATCATTTCACGGTTTTTAAAGCAAGATAGGACTTACTTGATCGCGCCGAGTCTTGCCGCTACGTCCGGCGTTTGTCAGGATCATAGGATGAAGCATTTTCTTCTGGCCTGTCTCTTTCCGATGACGTTAACAGCTCAGACCATGCAGCAATTGACTGAACAGCTAAGCAAAACAGTTCTGTACGGCGATCTTGCTCTTTCTCCTAATGGCACACGTTTGGCATGGGTGCAGTCGCCTGCCGCAACGACATCGAAGCAGACCTACATTAGTGGAACATCAGGAAATGAACGGCCAGTGATCGTTGAAATTCCAACCAGCGTCGAGAGGACCGACTTTGACCCCGCCTGGTCTCCCGATTCCAAAATGCTCGCAGTGTTTTCAAGCTCTGGCGAGAAAGAGCAGCGGCAACTTTGGATCGTCAATGCTGATGGTTCCAGTCCCAAGAAAATTACAAAAAACCTAAATGGATACGCGGCACGTCCACATTGGTCACGGGACGGAAAACAGATTGCGTTTCTCTACATTGAAGGCGCGGGTGGCGGCGGGCCGTTAATGGCTGCGCCCGCCACCACAGGCGTGATTGATACTGCTATTCATAACCAGCGGATCGCCGTCCTCAACGTTGCCACCGGCCAGTTACGCCAGGTGTCGCCGGAAAATCTCCACATCTACGACTACGATTGGTCGCCTAACGACAAGACGTTCGTCGCAACGGCGGCGCCGGGACCCGGCGACAACAATTGGTGGATCGCGCAGATCCACACGATCGACATCGCAAAGGGCAACGCTACATCCATCTACAAACCCTCGCTTCAAGTCGCGGTTCCGCGCTGGTCGCCGGACGGCAAGGCGATCGCGTTCATTGAAGGCTTGATGAGCGACGAAGGATTTCACGGTGGCGATCTGTTCACGATATCGGCTGACGGTCGCGATGTCATGAATCGCACGCCGGGCCGAAAAACTTCGGTCAATTCATTCTTCTGGCAGGGGCCCGATCGCATTCTGCTGATCGAGTATCTAGGCGGCGGAAGCGCTATTTCCGAGTTACGCCTGACGAACAATTCCACGCAGACAATTTGGAAAGGACCGGAAGGCATTCACGCATTTGGCAATTTTCCGAACTTCGCTTTATCGAGGGACGGCAAGTTCGCAGCGGCAGTTCGTAGCACTTACAACTCGCCGCCCGAAGTGTTCGCTGGCCCGCTTGGCAAGTGGCAGCAACTCACCAGCGACAACGCGAGATTGCCGACGAACTGGGGTAAAGCCGAAAGCGTCGAGTGGACGAATGAGGGATTTAACATTCAGGGCTGGTTGGTACCGCCGGCGAAAGTCGAGATAGGCAAAAAATATCCAATGGTCGTGCTCATCCACGGCGGACCATCCAGCGTGACGACGTCAGAGTGGCCGGCGTCGTTCGGAATGTCTCGCGCGATTATCGCAGCGCTGTCGGTGCGCGGTTATTATGTCCTCCTTCCCAATCCCCGCGGAAGTTACGGCCAGGGCGAAGATTTTACGCGCGCAAACGTGAAAGATTTTGGCGGTGGCGATCTGCGCGACATGCTGGCCGGCGTCGATGTTGCGATAAAGAAACATCCAATCGATCCTGCACGTCTTGGCGTGACTGGCTGGAGCTACGGCGGGTTCATGACGATGTGGACCGTCACCCAAACCAATCGTTTCCGTGCCGCTGTTGCTGGCGCCGGCATCGCCAATTGGCAAAGCTACTATGGACAGAATTTGATCGATCAATGGATGATCCCGTTCCTCGGCGCATCAGTTTACGACGATCCCGCCGCGTATGAGAAAAGCTCTCCCATTCGGTTTATCAAAAACGTAAAGACCGCTACCCTCGTCATTGTCGGTGAGCGCGACGCGGAATGCCCTGCGTCGCAGTCCTACGAATTCTGGCATGCGTTAAAGACGCTGCGAGTGCCAACACAGCTGATCATTTATCCGGGCGAAGGTCATCTTTTCATAGACCCGAAGAACCAAGCCGATCGAATGGATCAGACAGTCGCATGGTTCGACAAGTATTTGCGTTAACTTAACTTCTCTTCACGACGTCTTTTTCGCGTCGGAGTTTTCTTGCTTTCCTGAAACGTTTCCGTGTATCTCGATCGTTTGTAACAGTATCTGAGAAAAAGATGAAGGTTATGTTTGTCAGTGCGCTCTGCTTTGCCGCCGTCTCACTTGTTACGATGCAGGCCGGCAGCGAGAAGAGTGTCACAGCTGCTCAGGTGAACGGCACCTGGAAAACCAAATACGGTGAATTCAAAATCTGGGCATTGGGGCACCAGCGTCTTCAGGTGGAATTTTCGGGCGTTTACGAATACAAAACGGCGCAGGGCCCAACCGCCAATACAGGCGAAGGCAGCGGCATCGCGACGATTGAAGGCGATACTGCCATCTTCAAACCCGAAGGCGCCGAAGAGGAATGCCGCATCACACTAAAATTCACTGGCGGCAAACTTGTGGTTATGCAAACCGGGATCTGCGGATTCGGCAACAACGTGACGGCCGCAGGCACTTACAAGAAAGTTTCCGGCAAGAAACCAAAGTTCGAATCGGACTGACATTTGCTTATCTAGCCCCTAGCAAGCGACGGCGCATTGATCGTTTGCATCCCCTCGGATGCGGCTCTTATTTTGGCGATCTCATCACTCGCCACGCGCACTTCATTGAATCATGGCCAAGCACCTTGTTATTAGCACCAGCGGCAATCCCGACAGCAATAGCCGCCGCATGGGACGGGTGGCTTTCGCGCATCTGCAAAAAAAGAAGGTCGATTGCGATTGGATCGATCTCCGCGAAATAGACCTGCCACTCTGCGACGCAGACAAATGTTACGGCATGCCAAGTTCGAAAACATTGAGCGCAGCGATCGAACGGGCTGACGGCATTCTCATTGCTGCGCCGGTTTACAATTATGATGTTGCTGCTGCGACCAAGAACATGATTGAGCTCACAGGAAGCGCATGGGAAAACAAAATCGTCGGTTTCGTTTGCGCGGCCGGCGGCCACGCGAGTTACATGTCAGTCATGGCGTATGCTAACAGCCTAATGCTCGATTTTCGTTGCGTCATTATTCCGCGGTTCGCCTTTGCCACGGGTGACGCTTTTGACGGCGAGCGCATCAATGACAAAAAAATCACGCAACGGATCGAACAAGTCGCCGATGAGCTTGTCCGTTTTACCAAAGCGCTTCGGAGCTAAACCTCCTCGCCGCTTGTGACTCGACACTTTTTTCTCATTTGCCAATGAGAATAAAGATGCCGGCGGCAAGGGCTACAAGATAGAGTAGGAAGATGGCTGGGCCCAGATTCAACCCGAACCCTAAAAGACCATCGATGATCAAGTACACCGCGAGCAAAAGCATCCCGATATTTTTCGTGGTTTTCATGAGGTCGATCTTGTAGATTGCTTCGCGAGATGACAATCGAGGAGTTGGGAACGACGAGATGCACGGCACAGCCGCGAGGGTAGCGGAGAGCGACTCGGGAGAGGCGCGAATGAATCTAAATGATGACAGAATAAGAAATTGGCAATGAATAAGACTGTTTTGTTAGATCCTGTGAACCACATTTCCCGCCTCATTACGGCCGCCGTAATCGTCATGGTTTTGGTTTCACCAGTTGGTGCTCAGGCCGGTCCGCGATCCCATCCGATGGATGAAGATGCTGCCCTGGCGTTGCTCGTTCGCACCCTTAAGCACGACCGTGTTTATGCGAAACGAATCTCATTGGATTGCTTCACCTACGACACGGAAGAAACGACCAATGCGTACTTTCAGTTTGCGCGTCGCGAGAAACACGACGCCAAGTGTGGCGGAGATCCCGAAACAAGTCCGGTGGTCGCCCGTTACCGCGTTTATCGGCGATCTGATAAAATCGAACGGTGGCAACCGACTGACGATAGCTGGCATCGTTACAATCCGGCGAAAATCAAGTAGCGCCGTCAATCAATTCAAATCCGACGGAGCTCTAGCCGAGGATTCAGAAGACAGAATGAACCGAATTATCAGAATCGGAGCACGAGTTTTGTTCTGAAACCATTTTGTCCATTCTGTTAATTCTGTCATGCTTACCGTCGAGGCACGGGTAGAAGTCTGGCCACTGAGAGAACCGTTTCGGATTTCGCGCGGTAGCCGAACTGAAGCGCAAGTTGTTGTCGTAACCGTAAGCGATGGCGAACATACTGGGCGCGGCGAGGGAGTTCCTGTCGCGCGTTACAATCAGACCACCGATTCGGTTTTGGCGCAGATCGAGTCGGTCAAAAGCGTGCGCGATTTGGATCGACATAAACTGCAACAGTGGTTGGCGGCAGGCGCTGCACGCAACGCGCTCGACTGCGCGTTGTGGGACTTGGAAGCGAAGACTTCCGACAAACATGTTTGGGAACTGGCGAACATCCCTGCTGTCGATCAAGTCGAGACATCGTTCACAATCAGTCTCGATACTACGGATAGAATGGCGGCGGCCGCAAAAGCCAGCGCGACCTCGCCGATTCTGAAACTCAAACTTGGCGGTGATTCGTCGGATCTTGCACGCGTGGAAGCTGTCCGCGAAGCGGCACCGTCAGCGCGTCTCCTGATCGACGCCAACGAATCGTGGTCGCCTGAGCATTATCGGCAAATTGTTCCGGCACTGAAAGAATTGGCCGTTCAGCTGATTGAACAACCGTTTCCCGCGGATTCTGATGAAGTGCTCGAAACTCTCGATCATCTGGTGCCGGTCTGCGCCGATGAAAGTTGCCACACAACTAGCGATCTTCCCCGACTAATGAATCGCTACGAGGTGCTCAACGTGAAGCTCGATAAAACGGGCGGACTAACTGAAGCGCTTCGACTGTGTCAGAGCGCTCGCAACAGCGGCTTCCAACTACTGATCGGTTGCATGGTCTGCTCTTCGCTAGGCATCGCTCCCGCTCGCCTGTTGGCTGGCAGCGCCGACTATGTCGATCTTGATGGTCCCGTCCTCCTCGCCGGCGATCGAAATTACGGACTGCTGTACGCGAATGGCAGGATCGGAATGCCTTCGAAAGAATTGTGGGGTTAAGCCGCCTGTTTATTTCTGGTTATAAGATAATACCGAAGGATGCGGATCGTTACCGGCTTGCCGTCGCGGCGAATATTCCGTTTTTCAATCTCGAACTCGATAATGACGCTGTCGTCAGCGTGCCGCCTCGGTTTTCCTGACATTCGATTTTGTAGTGATTGCCTTTCGACTCGAGCACGCGGTATCGCATGAATCCTTCCTTACTTTCGGACGTGGGACATCTCGTCCACTCTCCATCCGCTTTCACATCGTCGGTGTTGAACTGGTTCCCATTCTTCTCGACCGCATCCAGATTGATTTCTGTCACTACCGGACTCTCCGAATCCGAGATCCAGCAATCGATCATATTAAAAACTTTCGGGTGAATTTTGAGCGCGGAACTTTGCGCTGCCGCGGGCGTGGCGGACGTGGCAGCCTTCTCGTGTCCGATCGGGTGAAGTGATTGAACAATCTTCGTGAATTCTGCGAGCGTAATTCCGCTCGCGGAAAATCCATGAAAGCGTCCGAGACTCGGATGTCCTTGCGGATTCGTCACCTTTTCCGCCTTCATGTTACCGTCCTCTACCCAATTCGCCTTGATCTCATCCTTGCGGCCCTCTTTTCCTTTCGGCCGGTAGATCAGATACATGGGACCGAGCGGCGTGTTGATTTCCGTTTCCTCCGCGTTCTCCTCGTCTTCCATGATGTTTCGATCGCCGATGCCTTCGCGTGCCGACTCGATGGAGAACGTCGCGCTCCACCCATTTCCATATTCTAGCGAGTAAAGCGGAAAACGAGGCTCCTTGTTTTCGTCTGGACCGACCTCGTCGTATGTGATCTCGACAGCCTTCAATCGGAATCCTTGCGGCAAATGCGAAGGAACAAAGCAAATGATCTCCAATTTCTTCAGATCATCCAGGGTCGCGGCTGAAGAGACGAAGACCGGGAACCCGAATAGAAAGGCGCAAAAGAACCAACGCGTGGTTCGTTTGATTCGATTGCGATTCATTACCCTTCCAATTCTGACCGACTGAATGCCCTTGTCGATCCAATCTTGACCGCCGGCCACTCTCGACTCGATCACGCCGAAATTACTCTACAGACTCAGCCCGCCATTGCGGTAATATCGCCAGCCGCATGAACAAGCGTGGACAGGAAATCGCGTCCGGTTTGCCACCAGACTTGGACGCCTTGCCGCGGCTTGGCGGATTTCGGTTGCGCGGGATCGAGATGACGCGGCTGGAAACTTTTATTGACGCCGCCTTTGCCTTCGCAATCACGATGCTGGTAATCGCCGCGCAGCAAATCCCCGACGATGTCAAAACGCTTCTGGCTGCATTCAAGAACGTGCCCGCGTTCGTCGCAAGTATCGTCGTGCTCGGGATCTTTTGGCGCGGCCATTGGTTATGGAGCCGGCGTTACGGCTTGGAGGATGGCGTTTCAATCTTCATTAGCTGGGCGATGATTGTCACCATTTTGATCTATATCTATCCGCTGAAGGCGATTTTTAGTTCTATGTGGTTTCTGCTTAGCGGCGGTCGAGTGGGCCATACACTCGGTCCGCATTCCGAATCGGAAATACGCGCTCTTTTTGCGATCTTCGCGGTGGGGTTCAGTGCCATAGCGTTGGAAATGGTACTTTTAAACTTGCGCGCGTGGCAATTGCGGGACCCGTTGCGATTGGATGCAAGGGAACGAGCAATCACGTTTCATGAGATAACAGGGTGGAGCATTCCGGTCGGTGTGGGAATTGTCTCGCTCGTCTTGGCGCTATCTCTCGCGAGAGAGCACATTGAGTGGAGCGGCTGGATTTATTTCTCGATGGCCATTCTGGTGCCGCTGCATAAGGCGTACTTTGCGCAGAAGAGAGAATAGAGATTCTGATTTATCTGCCGAGATGGCGAAGCCTCAGGAAAAGATCGGCTCGAGCGCGCTGCGACAGATTCGGCCGCCGCCGCTCTCGCAGCACCTGCGCGAATTCGCGTCGCGGCCCGGCGCATGGCTTGTGGTCGCGCGCAACATAATTCCTGTGGTCGGCATCTATGCTTTCGGCTGGTCCGCTGCGGTCAGCGTTTTCAATTATTGGTTCGACGGGTTAACCGCGCTGGCCGCGATCGTCGCCGCGTTGATTCCGCGCGCGCTGCGCGAGACGCAATCCAAGAAGGACCACGCGACATTGGGCGGCAACGTTGTACGCGGCGTGTTTGTGTGGCTCTTGCTCGTCGGCATTGTCGGTCTGCCGTACTGGATCGTGCTGATTCCGCTCCACGATCTTCTGCTCGGCAACGAATTGCGCCGCCAGCTCGCGCAGTCTCCGGCGCTCTGGTTCACTTTCGGCTCGCTCGCAGCGAGTCATTTCTGGAAAGCGTTCCGCATGGGCTACGACACGATGTCGGACAAGGAGCTGAAGCAGCGGGCGCGCTGGGATATCTATCTGCTGATCCTGCGCGCGATCGCGATGTTCATCATGGCCGCCCACGGGCTCGCCTTTATTCTGGTGCCGCTGATGGCGCTGCTGTTGAGCTATCTTGAGATCTGGCCCGAACGCGCGCTCGGTGCAGTCTTTGGCAATCCCTCACGTCTGTGGGAATACGATCCAGACAGTTCCACATCGAGCCGGCGGCGGTGATGGTTTCGATTGATTTACGAAGTTATGCCGTGTTGGCATTGTGCTTCGCTCTGAGTTCGACGTTGGACGTTTCGTTTGCTTTTAAGCGCCGTCGGGTTTGTTTTCAGGCAGCTGCGCCGTCGGTTGCTGCGCAGAATCTTGACCCGTCGACGTTGTCGTACTCGCTTCAGCGGCTCTCTTGGCAGCCCATCTGGCCTTCATCGCCGCCGCAAGTTGGGCACGGCGTTCCGGTGAGAGATTCAGTTTTCTCTTCGCTTTCTTGACAGCGCCTAGTTTCTTGGCGCCGGCTGTTTGCGCGGGAGACTTTCTTTTGCCTTTCATCGCCCTTCCTGCCTCGGCTGCCTCCAGTTTTTGCTTTAGCTTCGCCAGTTTCTTTGGGCCTTCTTTCAGACGCTTTTCAAGCCGTAGGATCTTTTTCCTTAAATTCTTCAGCTTCATAATCGTGTATGCTCGCCGTGCGGCGAGGGAATTGCAGTTAATGACGAAATCTCGCTAATGTCACGTTTCTTCTTTGGGCTTGATGCCCAAATAGATTCGGCAGAAATGTCAACTGCCCTACTTGCGAAACCTATCGGAGTTTAGACACGACACCAGACGTGAATTAATCCAAAAGTCTCTCAATCCTTAGGCGTAAACTCGACATCGCTAACAATCCACTTTGGCGTCTTCTTGGTGTAGCTCCGCTCCCACATGGGAATAAAGAGATGTGCGCGATGATTCACGATCCTCAGACTGCGCAAGCCTTTCGCTTGAGGCGGTGCGCTGTAAGGCACCTTCCCGGAGAAATGAATCTCCATGTAAACGCCGCTGTTCTCTTTGGCGTTCTCACCATATTCCGAGGTCTCGAAAGTCCCGGTCACGCGCTTCCCTTCCACGTCCAGCGTGATCACCGTCTCTGTCTTGAGTCCGCTATTTTTGAACGTCGTGGGGCTGGCGGAAACACACAGGCCTGTGGCCAGCAGGATCGCGAAAACGAAAGCAAGCTTCACGTTTTAACTAAAAACCGGAGCGAGGCTTAAATCG
>Ga0209056_10003989_pt1 | contig 15593 bp, 15 predicted proteins | sample GraSoiAngelo_114_FD_185876 | JGI IMG/M metagenome (GOLD analysis project Ga0209056, IMG submission 185876) | Grasslands soil microbial communities from the Angelo Coastal Reserve, California, USA - 14_0903_13_40cm (SPAdes) (version 2) | ecosystem: Environmental > Terrestrial > Soil > Grasslands... | reverse complement strand
AACAGCGGAAATGGAAGGAAGAGCTCGATAAACTCCGCACTGAGCTCGAACGCGCGCAGCGTCGCGGCGATCTCGCCAGAGCGAGCGAAATTCAATACGGCAGAATCCCAGAGTTGGAAAAGAAATTGGCTGACGCGACAACAAAAAGTGCAAAGGCCAAGAAATCGCTGCTGCGCGAAGAAGTGACGGAGGAAGACATCGCTGAAGTTGTTTCGAGTTGGACGCACATTCCCGTTTCGCGATTGCAGGAAGGCGAGCGCGAAAAGCTGGTGAAACTGGAGGAGCATTTGCATTTGCGCGTGGTGGGACAGGACGAAGCCATCAAGGCGGTTGCCAACGCCGTGCGCCGCGCGCGCGCAGGCTTGCAGGACCCGAATCGCCCTCTCGGTTCATTTATTTTTCTCGGACCCACCGGCGTTGGTAAAACGGAGTTGGCCCGCGCGCTTGCGGAATTTTTGTTCGACGACGAGAACGCCATGATTCGTATCGATATGAGCGAATACATGGAGAAACACACGGTTGCGCGTTTGATCGGTGCGCCGCCGGGATACGTCGGCTACGAGGAAGGCGGCCAACTTTCCGAAGCCGTGCGGCGCAAACCCTACTCGGTGGTGCTTTTCGACGAAATCGAAAAAGCGCATCCCGATGTGTTCAACGTGTTGCTGCAAGTGCTCGATGACGGCCGGATTACGGACGGGCAGGGGAGAACGGTCGATTTCAAGAACACCGTTGTCATCATGACCTCCAACATCGGTTCGCAATACATCAGCGAAGAAGAATCACGCGAAGCACGCCGCCGTCTGGTCACCGACGCGTTGCGCGCGCATTTCCGGCCTGAGTTTCTCAATCGGGTGGACGAAATTATCATTTTCGACCGGCTCAGTGAAGATGATCTCAAGAAAATCGTCGAGATTCAGCTTCGCCGCTTGTCGAAGCGTCTCGAGCAGCAAAAGATCACGCTCAAACTCTCCGATTCAGCCAAGGAACTTCTTGCGCGCGAAGGCTACGATCCTGTTTACGGCGCACGCCCGCTCCGGCGCACCATTCAAAAAGAAATCCTCGACCCGCTCAGCATCGACATCCTTGAAGGCAAAATCCGAGAAGGCCAGACCATCGACGTCGATGCGCGAAACGGCCAGTTGTCGTTTCGAGTGTAGTATTTGCCATGACCGCCGAAGCAGCGCTCCAAAAGCAGATCGAGAAATATCGTGCGATGACTGGTGAAGAGAGACTAAAACTTTCGTTTGATTTGCATGAGCTTGCGTGTGCGATCACGCGCGAAGGCATTCGGCATCAGCATCCGAACGCAAGCAGTGAAGAAGTGGAGCGGCTCTTGCGCGAGCGAATCATGCTCGCCCATCGTTTGTGACAGAGCAGGAGTTAGCCATCGACGCGGTCCGCCGCCTGAATCGCGCGGACGTCAAATATTTGCTTACCGGTGCGATGGCAAGCAACTACTGGGGTATTCCACGCACAACCCACGACCTCGATTTCGTGGCGCAGCTTGCCGATGACTCAATCCCGAGACTATTCAGCGAATTCGCGGCCGATTTCTATGTGGACGAATCAGCGGCGCGGGCAGTGTTTAGCCCACCGTATCAACGCCATCGACCGGCGGTCGGCCCTGAAAATCGATTTCTGGTTATTGCGTTCCGAGCGGCCATTCGAAATATCCATGTTCCAGCGCAGAGTCGAGATCGACCTGTTTGGCGAACGAACATGGATCGCCACCGCCGAAGATGTGATCTTGCATAAGCTCTATTGGGACTCGGTTACGCCCTCCGAACGGCAAATCGGCGATGCTGCGGGTGTGGTTGCAATTCAATCAACTTCACTTGATCGCGGGTACGTGCAAAAATGGGCCAGCGATCTGGGCGTCGCAGAAAAGTTAAACAAACTGCTGACAGGCGAGATAAGGCCGAAAAGCACATGAAAGCGGAATATCCGTCGATCAAGCAACGTGCGGATACTGGAGCAAACCCGCACGGAAACTCGTCCGTTTCAGTTTAGCGGCCGCATTCGAAGTTTTCGGCATGCGATCACTGGAATTGTTCGAATGATCTGTTGTCAGCATAATGCGTGGATTCATGCGATCGCGAGTGTCGCCGTTATCGCCGCGGGATGTTTCTATCCCTTGATCGCGGTCGGCCCCGAGGTTGTATATGACATATATCTTTTCAGAAATTTTTCGGCACGGTTTTTCCTGGATTAAAATCTCCTTTGCGTGATTCCGCTTGTTTCGGATTCTTCTCCAGGTGAGGGGTAGATTAGATGGGAAAATTTCATTTATATCTCGTTAGGTCTATGCGCCTGTGCATCATTTTTCTCTCCCTTGCTATTATGGTACTGCGGTGTTTCGCCGCTGATCCGAAGCCGATGCTAGTGAAGGAGGCCCTGCAGAGGCATTTGCTTCTTTATGCGATACGACCGGAATATCCCTTCGATAAGTGGCATCACGTAGTTACCGGCACAGGTATATTCGAGTTGCGGTTCGATTATGAGACGGGTCATCTGCGCGAGATTCACATCGTGAAGAGCACCGGCTCACCCATGCTCGACCGCGCTACGATCGATTCCCTCAAACACTGGAAGGCCAAGCCACGCGCTCTCAACGCCGTTTTGGTCCCGGTAGAATTCACGGGAATGCGCGCTTGGTCCCGGGTAGAATTCACGGCAACGCGAGCACCCAGCACATGAAAGCGTCCTAGCTATCTCGACTATGGTGGACAAGCGCTGAATACCGCTTTCGAATTCCTGGCTGACGCTGCGTCGCCGAATTTTCATCCAATTGTGCGCGAGGCAAAAGATGTCGGGGCGGAAGCGGTGCTCATTACAGCAATCGCCGCGACGATAATCGGTGCAATTATTTTCTGGCCACACATCCGGCCGATGATTTGGCAATAACTAAGTCCGCGAAGACCAGACCGTGCGAGTTGACGCAAAAGACGGCGCGCTAGAATTTCGCGAAAAATAGTTGTGAAAATGCGGGATTCGAGTTTTGATTCTCGCGTTTTTTGTGGACACGAGACCCAAAACGAAGATCCAGTTCAACGGCCGCGAGCACGCGAGTGCTCATGAGACGCCACTAAGTTTCGGGGAGAGGTATGATCCAGCGGTGGACGATCCGCCCGCGCTTCATTCCGGCGCGCGACTGGCTGCAAAACTGAAGGCGAAGATCATCGTGAACGACATCGAGTTTAATCACGCCGGCGAAATGTCGGTAGATCACCGACACTTGTATCACGAAGCGCTCGAGGCCCTGTTCCCGCCAGGCATCGCGTTATCTATCAGTGAGCAGCCACGGAAAACCGAGAACAAGAAACTGTTGCTGATTGTAACCGTCGCCAGCGTTCTTGTCGGCGCTGTTTACCTCTGCCTGCGCGCCTTGTTCTCCTAAAAAGAGCAAGGCCACGCACGCGCTTGGCGCGATGAGCGTCTATTCGTCAATCTGGTTCGGCGGTTGATTTTTCCGCGCGTCAGGTCATGACCGCGTTGAACGCTGCCAGAAAAGTTTCCATCTCGGATTTTTTACCAATCGTCAGACGCATGTGATTCGATAACGCGGGGAATAGTCGGCCGACTTGGATGCCGCGTTCTTTCATGGCCTTAATGAGTGGCACAACGGGACGCTTGCAATCGATCATGATGAAATTGGCCTGGGACGGAATTGTTTTGTAGCCCATTTTATCAAGCTGGCCGACCGTGAATTCTTTGACCTCCTTGTTCAAGCGCTGGCCGTTGGGAACCTGATCGGGATCGTCGAGGCTCGCGCTCGCTGCGGCGAGAGCCATGATGTTGACGCTGTCCCACATCTGATATGGGCGCATCCGCTCAATCGTTTCCTTTTGCGCCACGCAGTAACCGCAGCGTAATCCAGCCATGCCATAAACTTTCGAGAAAGTGCGCGCGACAATCAGGTTCGAATTGTCCTTCACTAGCGGGATCACGCTCTCGTAGTCGGGACTGTCGGCGTAGTGAAAGTATGCTTCGTCCACGAGAATCATGGTTGCGCGCGGAGTCTTTGTGATGAAATCGCGCAGTTGATCATTCGGTGTGATGCTTGCGGTGGGATTGTTCGGGTTACAGACGTAAATTAAACCTCGCTGTGCGGCGGCGCCCATTTTGGGGAGATCATGAGCAAAGCTCGAGGTCAACGGAACCTTCACCACTTCGGCGCCGTTGGCGCTGGCCTGCTCCAGAATCGCTTCGAAGGTGGGATCAGCCGCGACAAGTGTCCCGCGCTCCTTGCCGGTGAATGTCTCCGCGCAGAGTTTCAAAATCTCGCTGGAACCGTCGCCGAGTAAGATTTGATCGTGAGAAACGGCATTCAGTTTCGCTAGTTTGTCTATCAGGATGCTGTTGTGCTCGTCCGGATAACGACATGCGAGGCCGAACGAATCTGTTATCGCCTGCAATGCTTTCGGTGAAGGTCCGTAAGGGTTTTCATTTGCGCTTAATCGAACCACGCCAGCAGTTGCAGCGACATGCTCTGGTTGTTTTGCGAATGAAAACGCAGGCCTAACGAGAGTCGCTGCCGCAGCCGCACCCAACAGTTGCGCAAAATTACGCCGGGAAATTGAGATCGTGTTCATAGCTTCATTCTTAGACGAATCGCCGTTGAATGCGAGATCGAATTGTGGCAAGCAACGCGCGGCGCCGGGGTCTCCGTGGCGCGCCGTAGCATTTGCGAAGGCGGCCAGTCCGCCGTTTCGAAAAGGGCGGATTGCGAAATCGCGCTTCCTTCTCCTACGCGTGGTGTTTAAATTATACCGTGATCTTTGAGTTGCTGAAGCAGCGAAGGCGGCGCCGCCTGCGAGCGCGACCGTTTCCGAAAGAATGGCTGACGTTAGTTCAGCGTCACGTTGTATTTTTTCGCAAACTGCCCGCGAGCGACCGCGCGGAACTACTTGGTCACATTCAAGTATTCCTCGCTGAGAAACGTTTCGAGGGATGTGGCGGTTTCGCGATCACGGATGAGGTCTGCGTGACTATCGCGGCACAAGCTTGTCTTCTGTTATTGCACCGCGAGACGGGCTATTTCCCCGGTCTGCTCACGATTCTTGTTTATCCACTGACATACATGGTGCAGGAAGACCACCAGGTTGACCAGCATGTTTGGGAAGAAGGGACTGTGAGTCGTCTTGGGGAAACCGGCCGTAGAATGGGTTCGTTGGTCCTCTCGTGGGGCGGCGTCAAACATGGCGCGGCTGATCCCTCCGATGGTAAGAACGTTGTCCTTCACGAATTTGCTCATCAACTCGACTTTGAGAATCATGCAGCTGATGGCATGCCGGGACTGGCGACCCGCGAGCAGCAATTGGCCTGGAGCGAAGTTATGGGAACCGAGTTTGCGTCGCTGCGGGCTGCAGACGAGACCGGAATACCGACCTTGCTTGATACTTACGGAGCGACTGATCCCGCTGAATTTTTTGCCGTATCGGTCGAGGCATTCTTTGAGCAGCCGCGTGCATTACGCGCTCGTCATCCAAAGCTATACGCTGAATTGCAAAAGTATTTTCGTCAGGATCCCGTGGAATATTCCGCTGAACACGCGGAGTGGTAGGGATGGCGCGTTGCGTCAGCCCTAGCAATATTCCTCGTGCCGCGTTTGGCACAAACGCCCTACAATTACTGCGGCTGCGGGACGATCCGAATATACGGCTTTGGCGCTTTCCAGCCTCGCGGATAACGCCGCTTGGCCTCCTCGTCGGACACCGAGCCGGAGATGATCACGTCCTCGCCGGGTTTCCAATTCACCGGAGTAGCGACCTGATGTTTTGCGGTCAGTTGTAGGGAATCAATCACTCGCAGCACTTCGTCGAAGTTCCGGCCTGTTGTCATTGGATAGACCAGGATGAGCTTGATCTTTTTGTCCGGCCCGACGACGTACACGTTGCGCACGGTGGCATTGTCCGCGGGCGTGCGCTTCTTCGGGTCGCCCTCTACGTCCGCGGGAAGCATGCCGTAAAGCTTTGAGATCTTGAAATCCGCGTCTCCGATGATCGGGTAGTTAGGCGCGTGTCCTTGAGTCTCTTCAATGTCTTTCGCCCATCCTTGATGGTCGCCGGTTGAATCGACCGACAACCCCATGATCTTCACGTTCCTGCGATCGAACTCAGGCTTGATCTTGGCCATGTAGCCGAGTTCGGTCGTGCAGACCGGCGTGAAGTCTTTCGGGTGCGAAAACAGGATGGCCCACGAATTGCCGATCCAATCATGGAAACGGATCTGGCCCTCGCTGGTTTGTGCCTCGAAATCGGGTGCTGTGTCTCCAATCTTCATTTGTAATTCCTCCTTTTTAGTTTTGGTGGGACAAGTCTATTTCAAATCGCCAAGAAAAAGTCAACCTGCTTGTGCGCGAGAAAAACTTCGAGCAGCAGCTTCAGGACGCGATCAGCTCGCAGAACTTCTGCAGGTCGATATTTCCACCTGATACAATGGCCACGATTGGCCCTTTGCCAGCGTTTCCGCTTAGCGCCGCGGCAACTGGCAGCGCGCCTGCGCCTTCAGAGATAATCCGCGCTTTTTCCGCCAGGAGCCGCATAGCATCTTTCGTTTCCTCGAGAGTCACGACGAAATAACCGTCCACGATCGGCTGCATACGTTCCCACATCCGCGGGAACATGCTCTGCCCGCCGGCGCCATCTACGAATGACGCTTCCCATTTTGGAAACACCTGCGGCGAACCTTTCTCGAACGAAAGCGCAGCGGGCGCCGCCGTTTCCGGCTCGACTCCGAAGACCTTCACTTCCGGTTTCAGCGCCTTGATTGCGCTGCCTATGCCTGTGATCAATCCGCCGCCGCCGATGCTGGCGATGACCGCAGCTGCGTCTGGCGCATCTTCAAGAATTTCCAGCCCCATCGTGCCGTGGCCGGCGATAAAGTTGTGATCGTCGAACGGGTGAATGAATGTGCCTTCGGCCCCGGGAAATGAACGCTCCTGAAGAGCTTGCCAGGCGACCTCATACGGGACTGGAAGGAGTTTTGCCCGGAGCGCTTTCATCCGCTCCAGTTTCGACTGCGGCGCTGTCTCGACCACTACGACGGTGCACGGCACGCCTGCCGCCCTTGCCGCGTAGGCAACGCCTTGCCCAGCGTTCCCCGCGCTGATCGTCCACACACCGCGCTTGCGTTCGGATTCAGGGAGCAGCGCCATGGCATTTGCCGCGCCGCGCAATTTGTAGGCGTTAATCGGCTGTAGATTTTCCAGCTTGAGGCGGATATCAGGGAATCCTGACCCGAGCTCGAGGCGAATTAGTGGAGTGCGAACGATCGTTTTCGCGATTCGTTCGCGCGCTTGCTGAATTTCGGATAACTGGATGGCCCGAACAGGCTCGAGAATCATCGCGTCACTGTAGAGGCAGCCGTGCCAGCCGCAATCCCATGCAATTGCCTGGCATGGCCCGCTAATGTAAAAAAAGTTTGAACGCTTTTGCCAGCGCGGCTATCTGAGCATTCACCATGATAAAAATTACCACCATCGCTTTAGTTACCGCTGCGATGCTCACGGCATCCAGCGCATTTGCAGGAGACAAGGCTTGTTGCGCCAAAGGCGCGGCGAACTCGCACTCAATGGCGTGCGTTAATCTGGCCACGCTGAATCTCACGCCCGATCAAAAGACGAAGATCGAAACGTGGCAGGCCGATTGCATGAAGGCCGGCTGCACCAAGGAAAGCACGAAGACTTTCCTGCAACGGGCCAAAGGGATTCTTTCCGCTGAGCAGTTCGCGCAGCTGAAAGCGCAATGCAAGAAATCAGCGAGCGCGAAAAAGACTGAAGCCTGAGCTGATCCGAGTTTTTAAGGAAAAATCGCGCCGGGAAAACCCGGCGCGATTTTGTCTTTCCATCACGACGTGGACGGCCATCAACGCATTGGAGTTGGTTTACAAAATTTCTTGTAGCAACTCGGCGAGACGCCAGCCAGCTTTGTGCAATTCATCGCGGACAATATTTGCTGCCCATTTGCGGTAAGTGAGGTGGTCCGGTTGCGGTTTCTCCCTCGCTTCGCCTCCAGCAACGATGCGGCTTTCTTGCTCTTCGAATTGCACGTTGCTGAATTGCAACCGCTCGTATGCACTGCCTGCAATAGGCAAAATTTCGTCGGCCCAAGCTTCGGCATAATTCTCAACCAAAAAGGTTGGATGACATTCGCCAGTTCTTCGGCTCTTGCATCGCCATATCGTGGACCAGTTCCTTTTTGAGCGGTTCAATGAGGGCCTGTAGCTCGCTTTTCCGTAGTCGAATCGGTAGCTGGGAAAAAATCGCATTAACTGCATCGTAATCCCAGAAGCCGTGGAGCTTTTTCTTGTGAACACCCCGGCGCCGCGGCGGCTCATCACTGAGCTCAAGTGTAAAACTATTTCCGCCTTCATCGCCAACCGCGGAGGAATCCCTGTCCGGGTCGGCAACATGGCCGTCTGGGGTAAAGTATTCCGCGCCTACATGCAACGGCTGGTGAATATCGCCTACGTAATGCGCCAGTAAGATTAGCGCCACAGGCTTGGTGATTTTGCGGTCATTCTGTTCGGCGATCAGTCCTTGCAGCAGTCGAATGCAGTAGGGAATCATGTGCACGATGTCCGATTGGCTGCGGCCGGCGCGGCCATCGCCATACCGTTGCGGAGGTATCACCGGCACATCCGTGTAATGGAACCAATGGTGAGAAGGCGCGGCGGAATTTGCGTCGTGAGTCGGCTGGTTCGCCCGCCAGAAATCGTGCAGTTCCGCATCGAGTTTCCGGTGCGCTGAGTAGTGGAATGATCGTGGGTTGTCCACGCCCTTTTTGTCCCAGCCTTTAATCTCATCGGCGATCACTGACGCTTTTTCCAGCGTAAGGCTGTCGAGCAGTGCGCTGACTTTTGCCCCAGTGGGCGTATTCGCCAATCGTTCGTCTGCAATCGCACCAACAATTTCATAGCCCAGCGGACCGTAAGCTTCGAGCGAAGTCCAAATCCCGGTGCCGAGGAAAATGGTCGCACCGAGGAAAAGCTTGCGACAGGTGAATCTCATCTTTGGGCGGGCGATAATACGATTTAATTGCAACTTTCCCAGAGGGGCTTGTAGCACTCGCGCGCTCAGCCTTGAGAATTCGCGCGAAGTTGCTCGAGTCGTCTCTGGAGCTTTGAGAAGTGCGAACCCGCCCAGTAAATCTGGCCGCAACCGGTGCAACGGCGGAATTCCTCATAATAGATTTTGGTAAGCGGCTCGAGCTTTTCGATTACGTCAGCCTTTGCGACTTTTTCCAGGGGCGCATTGCACCGGAGACAACGCGTAAAGGGAGCGATTGAATCAAAAAGGTCAAAGCGGCGTATGACTTCCATTGTTTGTTCGTCAGCGTCTTGCGAACGCGGGCAGTAGCCATGTCGAACTATCGAATGCATCAGGAGCCGCCGGTCTCGTGTAAGCAATGCGCGATTTTCGCTCGCCATGATGTGGAGCAACTGCCGATCTTGCGCTTGGCGATCGTAAGCGACATCGAACCCGAGCAAACGCAGATCGCGCGTCAGTTTCCCAAGGTGACCGTCAGCGATAAATCGCTTAAAGTTGCGCCTTTGTAGTCGATTTTCCTTAAACTGAGGAGACTTTTTCTGGACAGAGAATACCTCAATCTCTGCGCTGCATTCGAGTCCGTGCTCGAAGCTGACGGGGCGTCCGTTGACCAGGATCAAATCGACTTCTGGATGAGGAACGCCGCACGATTCGATCACGTCTTTCACCGAGGTTTTTTCGGTCAGATTTCGCTCGATACAGCTTTTCGATCCGGTGAAAAAGTTTAGATCTCCATGAAAATTCAGCCGAACGGTCAATGGGTTCACCTCACTTCGCGATCCGCGCGTTTGCGTACGCGTACTCGAAGGTGGTCGCGCGCGGACGGCCCATGAATTTCCCCGGGCCGAGCGGTTCATCTTCGCCAAAATAGCAGTCGATTTGCCATCGGCGCAGACCGCCGCCGGTATCCATGATTTTCCACCGGTTGCTGCCGAAAACCTTCTGCACCTCTGGAGACTCAGTCAGCACAATTGCCCCGTGGCGCAGGCTGCCCTGAGCCGATTTGATCGCCGCCGAATAACGCGCGACCAAAACGCCGCCGCCTCCGGTAGGTTGTGAGGCGAAACCAAACGAGTTTCCGCCGTTATAGCGAAGGTAATGATGCCCGTTTACTGGCGTCGTTATGCGACCAAACCCTTCCTTTTTCACTGAGCGAAGGAAATCCGCCGGATACTTTCTTCCGCCCAATCCTGGCCTGGTTACCGGCGTCGCGTCAAAGCCTCTGCCAAAAGTGAAACCCGATTCTTTTGGTGTGTAATACAAGGTGCAGACCACGAAATACTCGCTGTTGTGCCCTTGCGGACGCCGCGCAAGTCTTTCGTTTTCGTACGCGAGCCGCTGCACAACCTCGGGCCACGGAATATCCGCGCGAGTTATCGGCGGAGTCGATAGCCAGCTTGCGACGATGAGTAAACCAATTCGAGTTCGATACAGACGGAGCGGCATCCTTCACGCAACTCTAGTCGAATTTAGTTCGCATCTGCAACGGCGTTGGCGGGATTCAGCATTTCGCGACGCCAAAAACGTGATAAAAAGACGAATATGAAGACGCTCAGTATCACCGAGGCTCGCGCAAATCTTTCCGCTGTTTTCGAGCGCGCGAAAAATGGTTAGGACATCGGGATTCTCTCCGGCAACAAGATCGTTCAGCTCAAACCAGTCGAGGTCGTTTCTTGGGAAAAAAGCTACCTTTATCAGGAATACGGAGTAGGACCAGAAGAATTGACACGCTTTCGAAAGAGGATGGAGTCGCGTCGCCGGCATGGCAAATATGTCATCTTCAAAGGCAAATTCGATCCAAAGCGGCTTGGATGAAGAGCGTTCGCATCGAAGCAGGCCTGCGAAAGGAAATTTGAAGGAGACCTGTGACCCAGCGGCGTTCGATCGGGAAACGAATCGCTGAGATTCAGGAGGTCATCGGCTAACCGCACTTGCATAAACGCGTAGGCCTCCGAAAACTTCGGGATCAATATTTTGAGGCAAGACTAGGTCTGCATGAACGACTGATCTTCGAGAATACGCCAGAGGCGCTCGTGTTCGAATTCATTGGCGATCATGGCGAAGTGCGGCGTTTTCTTCAGGGTCACTAAGCGAACAGCTCCAATCAATCGCCGAAAAAATCGGTTACCGGTCCGCCCAGCAAGATTTCGATCGGCAATTTCTTAGGTTCGTATTCGTATGGCGGCTGTCTCCACTGAAATTGCTCCGGGTAAATTTTGCGAATGCACTTAATAATTTCCACTCCGGTTTGAAAGGGCCGGAATACATCGCGCTCCATGACGTGAATCTGCGCTCCGCGACAGAGCTGACCCGCTAACTTGTGAAAGGTCGGTTGAAAATAATTTTCGTGAAGGAAAACGCCCGGCAGCTTTGATGCGTTCAACTCGCCGCATAGCTTCTCGGCATCGATAAATGGCGCGCCGAAGATTTCAAACGGCCGAGTCGTCCCGCGCCCCTCGGAAATATTTGTGCCTTCGAGCAGACACATTCCAGGATAAACTGTCGCCGTGTCGAGTGTCGGCATGTTGGGCGACGGGATCACCCATCGCAGACCAGTCTGGTCGAACCACATTGCGCGTTCCCAATTTTTTATTGGCAGGATCGATAACTGGCAATTTGGGAAGGCTTCCTCGCGAAATTGCTTGGCAAGCTCACCGATCGTGCGCCCATGCCGCACGGGAATGGGATGCATGCCGACGAAAGATTTGTAATTCGGATCGAGCAATGGTCCCTCCACCGTGATGCCGTTAATCGGATTCGGTCGGTCGAGCACAACGATTGCAACGCCGAACGTTTCACAAGCGCGCATGCAGAGATACAGCGTCCAGATAAAAGTGTAATAGCGCGCGCCGACGTCCTGAAGATCCACGAGCAAAACATCGAGTCCGTCCAGCATTTCGGCAGTCGGCTCGCGGTGTTCGCCGTAAAGGCTGTAAACCGGAATGTGCAGCCGCGGGTGTTCGTAACCTTTCCATTCGACCATGTTATCCTGCGTCTGGCCGAGAAATCCGTGCTGCGGCCCAAAAAACGCCGCGAGACGGAAGAGATCGCCATTGTATCTCTCCAGAATTCCCGACGCGTGCTCCAGCTTTGATGAAACCGATGCTGGGTGAAGCAACGCGCCGATGCGCGCGCCGCGAAATTTTTCCGGCCAAAGCTCGCTCAAGTGGTCCAGTGGCAGTTCAACGGACATATGAATCCCCGCGCACTCGCAGCGTTGAACTTTGGCCTAGAACCTTAGCCCCATTTGCCTGTTTGGGTTTTCTTAAAGCGGCAAAGCATTGCCGCACTCTAAAACGTGGCCGCGATTCGAAAGGCAAGTTTCGCGCTTGCGTTTTGGAGTGCGCCGGTGCTTCGGCGCTTTCCGTCGCCACCCTAAAACTCATAAAATGTTTTGCCGCCGATCCCGGGAGACGTCGCTCCAGCACCATAATCAACTTTAGGCGATCGAACGTGCGACCCCTGGTTAGGCCAGCGGCGCAAGGTGATCCCCACCACCGCCGCAATCAACGTGATGATCGCGCATAGCTTCGCGAATAGCTCGCCGTGACACGTGTAAAACGTTAAGTCATGTTCAGTCGGCACTTTTACCTCACCCGTAAGCACGCCTTCGGTAAACGTGCTGCCGTTCTCGTCCCGCAACACCTGGGTGACTCGGCCAAATTGATCGATGAAGCAGGTCACCCCGGTGTTGGCCGCGCGCACCATCGGGCGACGCGTCTCCACGCAGCGAAAAATCGCGTTCACCAAGTGCTGATGCGAACCGGCGGAATGCAAGAACCATCCATCGTTCGTTATATCGACGAGCAAATTCGCGCCGGGATTCGTCTCTGTGGGAAGCACGAACTGTCTGGTCAGCTCGCCAATCGTGTCTTCGAAGCAGATTAATGGCGCCACCTGCACACCCTCACTTGTTAGGCTGAACACGGTGCATTTTTTTCCTGCTTTAAAATCACCGGGCACCTGATCACCGACTATGCGCGCAAGCAGCGGCACCTTGTGGCGCCCCGGAACGTATTCGCCAAAGGGCACCAGATGAACTTTTCGATAGACCTGTACACGTTCGCCGCCGTCGGACACAAGCAGGGCTGCATTGTAAACATCGCCGACCTCTTCATCAATTGTGCCCAGGAGAAGGTCGGTGTCTGCCGATGCGGCCAGGTCCATCACGAATTTGTAGCTCTCCGGGTCCGCCCGAACTGGCCCGGGCATCGAGCTTTCTGGCCAGACTAACAATTCAGGCGGCGGATTGGATCGCAGCGCAATCTCGCTCAAACGTCGGAATTCATCGAAAATTTTCCGCGTAAACTGCGGATCGAACTTTTGATTTTGAGGGACGTTCGATTGCACGGCAGCAACACGAAACGGTTTTGTGGACGGCGAAACCTGCGCCGCGTGAATTCCGAAAATCAGCACACCGACGATGCCGGCCATTGTAAGCGTCAAATCAAAGTGCGGCCGCGTCGTGCGAGTGCGCGCCTCGAAGATCAAGCGCCACACCGTTGTAATTGCGATCACGTTGGCAAACGCGACCATGAATGATAATCCGGAGACGCCGGTGAACTCCGCGATCTGAATCAATGGCCAGTTGTCGTGGAGCGCAACGCCGAGGCCGTTCCAGCCGAAACCGGAGAAGACCCAGCCGCGCAACCATTCCTGGGTTGCCCACGCTGCCGCGAGCAGAAAGGCGAGCAGCAGGTTATTTGTCGATTTTGTCCACGTCGGGCGCGGTGGAGCCGCCGTGCTTCGGGCCCGGGCTAGCATCCGGTCCCATTTGGTTGCGACTGATTGTTTCTTTCTTTCTCGTGGCCGCAGCAGACCGCAAAGCCACGCCCACAGCGCGAAATAAATCGCCATGTAAAATTGGAGAACAAACCAGCCAAGCACAGTCACAGTGGTCAGCCATGAGAGCGCCGTCCAAAAGAACGCGAGCCCCGCGACGTAACCAAGCGCGAGATTGCGGAGCAACTGATGACGCAACTCCTCGCCGGAAAACCAAATCGCGGCTATGAGCGGTGTAAGTGCGATCCAGCAGAGCCAGGTCAAGTCAAACGGCGGAAAACAGGCGGTGCAAAGCAGTCCACTGCAGATCGCTGCCAGCCACGGCCAGACCAGAGTTAATTTTTTCATCAAGTCGTGTGTCAAGCTTCAAGGAACGACGGCTTGGGCAGCCGTCGAGTTAGAAATTGACGGCTGGCAAGCCGTCACTCCTTGAGCGGCGTCCATTTCATTGGTTATTGGATATTGAGAATTGCAGCTTCCGTGGACCTTGGAGCCTGGAATTTGGAACTTCAGATTATTTTGGTCAGTGTCGCCGGAGACTAGCACAATCACTCTTCATTCTTTCCGCGTAACCGTGACTCGGCGTCCTTTTGCAACCAATCCCAGACGCGATCAAGTTTTTCACCTACCTGCGTCTTGGTCCGGCTGAGTTCTGCGGAATCGAATTTTCCATGCGCCGGCCGGCACTGCGCGAAGAGGTAATACTTGATCTTTGGCTCGGTCCCGGACGGACGCACCGCGATCCGGGTTCCATCTTCTAGCTCGAACATGAACATTTTCTCCTTTGGAATTTGATCGCCTTCGGCATCCTTGATGTCGTCCGTCTCGAAATTTCTGATGCCTGTCACCTTTGAGCCGAGTATCTCCGCGACCGGATCGGTCGCGTAAGATTTAATCAGGCGCGCAATTTTAGCTGCGCCTTCTGCTCCCTCGAAAACGAGCGAACCGTTTTTCTCCGCAAAGTAGCCGAACGCAGCGAAGATTTCGTCGAGCAATTCATCGACAGTTTGGCTGCGTGATTTTGCATACGCAGCCACTTCGCAAAACATGATCACGGCGCCGTTACCATCCTTATCGCGGACAAAATCAGCGCCGCTGTAGCCGTAACTTTCTTCGCCGCCAAAAACGTAAAATGAAGAGTGCGCGAGGCGAAGCCGCCGCGTTTCATCTTCGACAAGATCAGCATAACTGTGGCGTAGTTGTTGCGGGATGGCGCGCTCGTACTTGCCCAATTTGGCGCCGATGTATTTGAAGCCGGTCAGCGTTTCGACGCAGCGCACACCATAATGCTCCGCGATTGCCTTTTGCAGATCGGTTGTGACGAAAGTTTTGATGATCACAGCGCATGACGCGTCTTGCTTGTTCAGCACGTTCTTATCGAACAGCATCTTGATTCGATACCAGGCGAGCAGCGAACCGATCTGATTTCCGGTCAGGAATTTCATTTTGCCGTCCTTGGCGCGAACTGTCGCTCCCATTCGATCGCAATCCGGATCGGTCGCGACCACCAGATCGGCGTGTTCCTTTTCCGCGAGATTTATCGCCATGGTTAAGGCTTCGGCATTTTCGGGGTTCGGCGATTTCACCGTGGGAAATCGGCCATCGTAGCAATCCTGCTCGGGCACGACTTGAAAATTGAAACCTAGCCGTGTGAGCATTGGTTTGATGATTACGCTGCCGGTCCCGTGGAGCGGCGTGTAAATGATCCGCAGCGATTTCGCCTCGCGAATCACTCGTGGATCGAGAACCAACGTTTCCAGCC